>Ga0116217_10000148_pt1 | contig 81165 bp, 85 predicted proteins | sample Sb_taG_6_FD_89697 | JGI IMG/M metagenome (GOLD analysis project Ga0116217, IMG submission 89697) | Peat soil microbial communities from Weissenstadt, Germany - Sb_50d_4_PS metaG | ecosystem: Environmental > Terrestrial > Soil > Wetlands > Peat | place: Germany: Weissenstadt | collected 2010-09-21
TGAGCAATCTCACTTCGAAGCAAGGCCTTGCGGCTCCTTTGCGCTGCACGCAGCGGCGGGGGGGTATCTACCATCCGCTCGGATACGGGTTCGTCTGGTCCATGCTCACCCCCGAAGCTCGTTCCTTCGGCCCGGCAATGCGCGACACCATCCAGCGTCGGCCTCGCCCACTCGCTTACGGTCTACTTCCAGATGACAACGGTCCACGGCACGCAAAAACAAACGCTGGAGGCAGATTGCGCCAGATGATCCTCCGCTGCACAGAGCTGAAATACGCCTGCAGGAGATGCGCGAGATGGAACTTCCTAACCTGCCCGTTCTTCATTTGTAGACGGTGGAAATATTGATATTGGGTGAAGACGCCTGCTTCGCCGAGAAGACTCCCGAGCTCACCGAGAAAGCTTCGCCTCTTCCAGTCAGGCATAAGCCCCAAGGCCAGCGAGGAGACTATCGCGTCGACACACTCGTATCCCCGACCGTGTATTTCCTTTTGGAGCGTCTCTGCGCTGGCATTGATAACAACCAAGCGGGGGTCGGAGATATGTGACTTCAGGTATCTGGAAAAACGGCAATTGATTTCGAAGGCAAGCAGAGTAGCGTCGAATGGAATCAGATTAAGCAATGCTCGCGTCATGGCCCCTGTGCCGGGGCCAACTTCAACAACAACACGCGCCCTTTCCAGCGAAAGTGGTCCGAGCATGGCCTGAGTGAGGTAACGAGAGCTGGGAGCAACCGCACCAACGGTACGGAAGTCCGCCACGGCCTCTATGGCAAACGTTGTCAGATCAATTTTCGTATGGCAATCCCTGCTTGAACTGACCAAGAAATTGGATCGGCGCGAGTGAGTGTCTATATCACAGTCAAGGCCGTGAATGTCGATTTGGTGGCCTTCCCGGCAAGCGCGCAATGCCGAGCCGACGTTTCGAAAAGTTCTAAATCACACGAAGGTTACTCCGGCAAATCCATGAAGGAAAAGGGTGTGCCCTTGCCGAGACACGGGTAACACTTCATACATGGACGCCCCTTCTTGCCAGGCGTTTCTTGCTGTTTTGATTCACAGGAATTGATTGCAGTCATACATCCGGCCTTTATGTGCGACTCGGGTCACTGGCCCTGATGGATTTTGCTGGTTGATTCCTGATCATTCCGACGGCCACAGAAATGAGCAAGACAATTCACGCGCAAGGATGGATCGAAAATGGGCCTGGTTGTTCGCGTGACGGACGTGTAACCGAAAGCTAAACGGTCAATGGCTGATCGTGCAGGAACATGTGTCGGTGTGTCGAAACGCGGGAAGCGACCCACCAGCGAATTCAGTTGCAGGACGATGTTATGGTCAAAAATCGCTATGGCCGCGGGCATAGTCAGCGCAGGAACGAGCCGTTCAGTGTCGCAGCGGCGGTCACGGCACCCATGCGCTGCGCGTCAGTGCCACGGTGCCAATGCCGGCGAAGGTCATCAGCACCGATCCCACGACGTGCACCGCCACCAGCGCGCACGCGCCCAGCGAGCGTCCCTGCTGCATCAATGACACGAGCTCGGCTGAGAAGGTCGAGAACGTCGTGAGACCGCCACAGAAACCCGTGATGATGAGCAGGCGCCATTCCGGCGGCAGCGCCGAGAATGAGGCAAAGAAGGCGCCAGCGAGGCCAATGACGTAGGCGCCGATCAGGTTCGCTGCGAGCGTGCCGGGCGGAATGGTCGGGAAATAGCTATTGAGAGTCAGACCGAGCCACCAGCGCAGCAAAGCGCCGCACCCGGCACCGAGGAAAATAGCGGCAATTGGCTTCAAGCGGGCCCCCTGGCGGCATAGGAGGTTGGACAGTAATGGCTGCCCAGCGGCTATTCAACCATTCGCCAACGACTCGAGATGCGCGGTGTCGTTCATGCGCAGCACCGTGAGGCCGTCGTCGTCAGCCACGATCTCGTTGATACCACAGGGAGCCTGCGTCATGCGCCAATAGGCCGAGAGCGGCAAGCCCAGGGCGTGCAGCAGCAGCACCCGATTGCTACTGTCGTGAGCGACGATTACGACGGTGCCGTCGGGATGCTGGTCGAGCGCGAACCGCAGCGCATCGGCGACGCGCGCGTAGAGCTGCTGCAGCGAATCGCCATCCGGAAACCGAACCAGGTGGGGTAGCGTGCGCCAGCGCCGGTACGCCGCGGGCTGCGTCTGGCGGATTTCCTCGTAGGTCTTGCCCGTCCATGCGCCGTAGTCGAGATCATTGAGGAGCTCGAGTGGCCGGCACGGGGCCGCCGTCGCGGTGGCAATCGCCTGTGCCGTGACCACACAGCGTTGGCGTGGGCTCGCGTAAACCATCACGGGGCGCCACAGTCGTGCGATGCGTTGCGCCGTGAGTTGCGCTTCGCGCAATCCGCGCTCAGTGAGATCGAGCTCGCCTCCCCGGAATTGGGCCGGTTCAATGCCGGGCACGTGCCCATGTCGAACCAGCAGGATACGCACCATGTGACTCCCTCCAGCCCGTCTACCCCGGGCCGGTCACCATGGTAAACGTCAATTCAGCGGCGACGCAGTTCAGCCCGCATCTTTGGCACTGGACTTCAGCACCTCGCCATTGACGCGGAAATCCAACAGCGTGATCTCGTGCGGTGTACAACTCGTGCGGTAGTCGAGATTGCGCCAGCTGAAGTTCGGCACCAGCACAGGGCGCATCTCTTCGATGAGCTCGCAATCGCCGCCGTCCATGAAGAACGGCCGTTGCGTGTCGATTTTGAACGCCGTCCATCGAGCAGGCACGATATCGGCCGTCGGCGCGTCGGCAGCCGCAAGCGCCAAGGTATCGAAATCCACCGTCACCCAGGCGCTGCGCGACAATGAATCCGGACCGCGCGGGCAGCCCTGCGCGGCAACCTTCAGATCGGCGCGAGCGCCCAGGAACCTCATGATCTGGCGTACTTTTCCCTCCAGACCATCGCAGCTATAAATCGAAGTGAGGCCGAAGTAACTGAAGGTTGCATGGTGATGCTGCCAGGCAGAGGCTTCGGTCGCTGTCGGGCCCGCAGCGGACGGCGCTGCATTGGCAGCCAGGCTCACACCGCCGCTCAGCGCCAGCGCCGCGGCAGTCAGCCAGGCATGGGTCATTTTCATGGCGGTCACCTCATGGTCCGGCGGGCGACATCATCGCTCGCTCAGGGTGTTACAACGCGCCTGCTCGCCGCATAGCGTACGCCCGGGCGGAAAAAGAAGTTAATCGCTGCCAGGCTCGCGGCCCGCGCGGTGAATGCGGTAGGCTGCTAGCTAATTGCGGTCACAGAAAAGCAGGGGACAAGCATGCGGTCTCGCAGCGCAGGGAAGTGGGGCACGGTCTTCTTGGTCGCCGGTCTGGCCGGCGTCGTCCGAGCCGATATCACGGTCGAACAGCAGGTCAATGTGGACGGCTTCGGACCGTCGAAGTTCGGTGCCCTGGAGGGCAAGAACACGACCGCAATTTCGGGCGACCGGGCTCGCACGCAGCAACAGAGCCAGTTCAAATCCAAGCTGCTGCGCGTTCTGGCCAAGGGCTCGAGCACCGACACCGTGCGCATCATTCGCCTGGATGCCGAGCGCATCGACGAGATCGATAACACGAACAAACAGTATACGGAGACGACGTTTCAGCAAATGCGCGATGCCGCAGCTAGCGCCGTGCAAAGTGCCCGCAATGCGCCGGCGGCGCAGCAGCAGGAGGCGCCCTCCGGTGCACCTGTGGATGAGAGTAAGTGCCAATGGTCCCCGCCCAAAGCCGAGCTCAAACAGACCGGCGAGCATGCGAGCGTGGCGGGTGCCGATGCCAGCCGCGCGACCATTACGGTCACGACGACCTGCACCGATGCGACCAAGGGCACCAGCTGCGACTTCGTGTTCGTGCTCGATGAGTGGCTGGCGGCGGATATTCCCGGAACCGCGGAAACGCGCGAATTCTGGGCCAACTATGCCAAGAAGCTCGACCTCGGTGGGGTCCTGGCGCAGACCATGCAAGCCAACTCGCAAGCGGTGTTCCAGCGCTACCAGAGCGGATGGGGCGAGGCGTTGAAGCAGGCCGGCAGCCTCAAGGGCTATCCGGTCAAATCGGTCTACGCCATGCAGTTCGGCGGGCCGCAGTGCAAATCAGCTGACAGCAGCAGCAGCGGCACTGCGGGTGGCAACGGTGGCACTGGTAGTGGCAGCGACAATGCCGGCTCGAACAGCGTACCTACTTCCCCCAGCGCCGCCGTTGGCAGTGTCGCGATGGGTCTGTTCAATAAGCTGCACAAGAAAAGCGATTCGCAGGAGGCCGCGCCGGCGCCGGTTGCGCCCGGCATGGTGCAGCTGTTCCAGATGAGCGCCGAGACGGTGGCGTTTCGCACCGACGCGATCCCGAGTGCTCTGTTCGAAGTGCCCGCCGGCTACAAGAAAGTCGATAAGCCGCTCGCACCCCAGTGAAGGCTAGACGTTACTGATGATCTTGGCCTTCAGCGCTTCGTATTCGGCGTCGGTGATGAGGCCGGCATCGAGCATGGACTTGGCGCTGCGCAAGCGGTTGGCGGCATCGCCGTCCGCCGGATTCGCACTCGCGGCTGCGAGCCCCGCGCCGCCGAGCTGAACGGCGCCGGAGCGAGCGCGCAGCTCCTCGAGGTCACGCACGCGACGCTTTTCCCGCCAGGCCTGATCGTGGGCCTGGCAGATCCGGTAGAGCGCCTGCGCCTGTTCCTTGCGCAGGCCTTCGTAGAGCAGCGTGCGGGTGGGGCCGGAAGCGGAGGCCAGATCCGAGCCGCTGAAGGCCGTTAGTGTCAGGCTCGCGCCCAGAATGCCGACACGCAGATGAACCTCCTTGAGATCCTGCCAGCGCACGTCGGTGAGATCGAACCCGCCGAACAGCGCCCGAGTCAGGGCCAGAAATCGTCCACTGGTGGCCCCCAATGCCACGCGGCGATGGCTCAGCGCGAACACTCGGCGTTGGATGGCCCAGGCCTCGAGCTTCTCGTCGACCGTCAGGACGGATTGCAGGTGTTGCAGGGCAACATAACTGCCACGATCCTCAGGGGCCGGTTCATCATACATGCTTCCGCTCCGCGCCGAGCTCGGGATGATGGCATAACAGACGCTGGCTGGGACATCGCGGCGGCATCGTTACAGGCCTTGCCATGACACGGTCATGACACATGGCCCAACCGGCGCGCTAGCCTTGCGCACCATGAGTTTACGGGGTCTCAATGTCCTGCAGTGGCGGGGCACACATCTCTCGACGGGCGCGGCCCCTGCAGCTTATTCGGATCTGTTCTTCATCGACACCTGTCAGCGCCGCGTCGCCGTGATGTTTGGTGGCGAGCGGCTCGAGGCGGCCCGAAGCCGATTCCCGACCGATGGTGCGCTCGAGCATTTCGAAGGGGCGGCGGCTTATGCCTTCCTGCTGCGGTTCTGCTGCGGGCTCGAGAGCAGGCTCGTGGCGGAAACCGAGATCTTTGGCCAGATCAAGCAGGCTTGGCGCGACTTCTCCCTGTCCGGCGCGCCCGCGGTCAAGCAGCTCTCGCCATGGATGCAATACCTGTTCACCGATACCAAGGAGATTCGCGCCCAATATCTGGGCAGTCTCGGCAGTGTGTCCTATGGTTCCCAGGTGCGCCGCATTCTGGGCAAAGAAGGCGACTCGATCGCGAGCATGGGCCCGACGCTGCTGGTGGGCGCCGGGCAGCTCGCACAGGCCGTGGCGCCGTGGCTTACGGGTCCTGAGCTGTGGTTGTGGAATCGCACCGGCGCGCGCGCGCGCGAGCTGGCGGCGGAGCTTGCCAAGCGTGCGCCCGAACGCCCCGTGCGCATCATCGGCGAGGACCCGCAGGCCGAATTGGCTGCCTGGCGCAGCGCCCAGCAAGTCGTGGTGTGCATCCCGCCCGAGCGGCAGGCCGATCAGGCCCGCGTCGCTGCCTGGCGCGAGCGAGCGAGCGAGGGAGGGCGCATTATTCATCTCGGTGCTGGCGCCGAGGGTCTTTCGCCGTGGAAGGATTTGCCCGAGCTGGTGAGTCTCGGGGCACTGTTCAATATGCTGCAGGCGCACTCCGAAGTGCGGCGGCGGCAGCTCGAGCGTTCGCGCGCGGCCTGTCTTGAGAAGGCCCTATTGCGTGGACTGGGCGCCAATTCCTCGCATCCGCACAGCTGGGAAGATCTCGCGGCCTTTTACGCCGTTTGAGCCATGCGGCCGCGCGTACTGAAGCTCGGCACGCGCCGATCCGCGCTGGCACGCGCTCAGAGCGCTGCGGTGGCCCTCGGGCTCGAACAACTCCACGCAGGTCTGACGGTCGAGCTCGTTGGCATCGAGACCCGCGGCGATCGGATCCAGGATCGCCCGCTCTCCGCCGTCCAAGGCAAGGAGTTCTTCACGGCCGAGATCGATACCGCGCTCATGGAGGCTGCGGTCGATTTTACCGTGCATTCTTATAAGGACCTTAGCCTCGAGCGCTCCCCACGGCTGCGGCTCGCGGCGGTGCCGCGGCGCGAACCACCCTACGATATCGCGCTGTTCGCTCGCGACGTGCCCGAGCGGCTCGCGGCCGGATACGAGATCAGCGTCGGCACCTCATCGCCGCGCCGCCTGAGCTTCGTGCCGGAGTTTCTGCAACGCATGTTGCCGCGGTCCGCAGGCCGGGCCGCCGCCATCCGCCTGGTCGAGCTGCGCGGCAACGTCGATTCACGCCTGCGGCGGCTGCACGAACCGCGCGGCTCGGCTCGCCAGCTCGATGGCATTGTGCTGGCATTCGCGGGCCTTGCGCGGCTATGGGCCGATGCCTCCGGCAGAGGGCTGCTCGAGCAGTTGTTTTCGCCATTGCCGCGCATGATCCTGCCGGTCTGCGCCTGCCCGGCCGCGCCTGCCCAAGGCGCGCTCGGCATCGAATGCCGCGCGGATGATGTCGCGACCGTGCAGTTGCTCGCAGCAATCGATCACGCGCCCACACGGCGCGCCGTTGAGGTTGAACGCGCGCTGCTGGCCGAGCGCGGCGGCGGCTGCCACCAGCAGTTCGGTGCCACGCAGATTGCCGTGCCCGATCTGGGCGATCTGCTGTATCTGCGCGAGGGCGGCCAGGAGCCGCAACTGCGCTGGACACCGGCCGCGCCACTGCCGACGCCGACGGGAGCGATTCGGGCCTGGGACGGCAGCCGTGCCGAGCGCGCTGCCGTCGAGCCGATCGCCGCAGGCATCACTGCGAGTCTGCAGCGGCTGAGCAGCGCCAAGGCGCTGTTTATCGCGCACATGCGAGCCTGGCCTGCGCAGGCGCCGCCGTTGCCGGCCAGCGCCAGTCACATCTATGTGCCCGGGCTCTCCAGCTGGCAGGGGCTGGCCGAGCGCGGCCTGTGGATCGAGGGTTGCGCCGAAGGATTGGGTATCGCGGCGCTCGAACCGTTATTGCGCGAGCCGCTGCTGCAATTACCCGAACTGGCGCAATGGACGGTGCTCACGCATGCGGCAGCGGTCGGTGGCTGGGCACCCGGGCAGGCGATCGCGACCTACCGGCACGGCGATTCCAGCGCGGCGGACGAGGCGACCGTACCGCCTGGCGGTACGACGCACTATTACTGGCACAGCAGCGCGCAGTTCGAACGCTGGCGGGCCCGCGAGGGTCATGATGCTGGACAGGGGCAACACGCCTGCGGTCCGGGCAAGACTTATGAGCATTTGCTGCGTGCGCCCGTGCAGAATCTGTACATGTTCCCTTCGGCAGCGCACTGGCGCACCTGGATGGGTCTGTGAGAGAGCGTGCCGGCATGGGCAGTCTGAGCACATCGCCGCGGCGGCGCACGGCGCTGTTGTCGGTGGCCGCGGCGCTCTGGCTGTCACTGCAGATCGTGCTGGTGGCCTGGTGGGCGACCGTCATCGAGCGCCAGGCGCGGCAGCTCGCGGCGCTCGAGGCGCTCGGCAACGGCGGCAGCCGGCTTGCCTCGGCGCAGTGGTCGCGCACTCACCTCATGCTGGTCGGCGAATCGGCGAGCTCGCTGGCGCTGCTGCTGGCGGTGTCGTTGCTGCTGGCCTGGCTCTATTGGCGCGAGCATCGGCGAGCACGCAGCATGCAGGCTTTTTTCGCCTCGGTGGCACACGAGCTGCGCACGCCGCTGACCAGCATTCGCCTGCAGGCCGAGGCGATTGCCGAGGGCGAACAGCGCGTTGAACTGGCGCGCCGCCTGCTCGAGGATTCGTACCGCCTCGAATCGCAGATCGACAAGACGCTCGAGCTGGCACGCATCGAAGGCGGTGGGCCGCTGCGTGAGCAGGCGATCCCGCTTGCGGCCTGGCTGGCGCGCGTGCTCGCGGACATTTCCCAGGCCCACGGTGCAGCGCTCGATGTGGTTGCACACCTGGATGCGGATCTACCGCCCATCCAGGCCGACGCCGCCGCGCTGCAGATGATCCTGCGCAATCTGATCGAAAACTCGGTGCGCCACGCGCGGGTCAATCCCGTGAGCGTGCGGCTCACAGCCGCGGTGCACGCCTCGAGGCTGGTGCTCGCCTACCAGGACAACGGCCTGGGCGTGCTGCCCGGTGCCGGCCGCCTCGGACGGCTGTTCGGCCGCGGCCCGCAGTCGAGCGGCGCCGGTGTCGGACTCTACCTCGTGCGGCGGCTCATGCAGCGCATGGGCGGTGCAGTCAAATTCAATACGGCCCCCGGCGAGGGCTTTCGTGCCGAGCTCGCCTTTCGGGTCAGTACCTGACGGTGGCCTGACGCATGAATACACCGGCGCGCCTGCTGCTGCTCGAGGATGAGCGTAACGTCGCCGAGACGCTGATCGAGCGCCTTCGGGCAGCCGGCTTCGCCGTCATGCGCGCCGAGTCGGTGGCCAGTGCGCGCCGGGCGATCGCCGAGGGCACTTTCCAGGTGGCAGTGCTCGATGTCGGTCTGCCGGACGGCAGTGGCTTCGATGTCGCGCGCGCGTTGCGCGAGCACGCCCCGGCCACTGCGATCCTGTTTCTGACGGCGCATGCGAATCCCGAGGATCGGATCCGCGGCCTTGAGCTCGGCGCTGATGACTATGTGGGCAAGCCGTTTCACTTTCGCGAGCTGCTGCTGCGCATCCAGAATTGCCTCAAGCGGGCGCAGGATCTGGCGCTGGTTCCCGGCGAAATGCGCGGACAGGTGCGCATCGGCCGCGCTCAGGTGGACTTCGAGCGCTTCGTGGCGACGGTCGACGGCCAGACGCAGTCGCTCACGCACAAGGAGTGCGCCGTGCTGCGGCTGCTCGCCGCGCGCGCCGGCAAGGCCGTGAGCCGCGACGAGATTCTCGACCGGGCATGGTCTGCCGATGAGTTTCCGACCTCGCGCACGGTCGACAACTTCATCGTGCGGCTGCGCAAACTGGTCGAAATCGATGCCGCCGATCCGCGGGTGATCCGCAGCATCCGCGGCGTCGGCTATCTGTTGACGGAGATCCAACGTGTCTGAGCCACTCCTGCTGCGGGCGCTCTCATGCCGCAATACCGGCCGCCCGCCGGTCTGGTTCATGCGCCAGGCAGGCCGCTACCATCGCCACTATCAGGCGCTGCGCGCCCGGCACGATTTCATCGATCTGTGCCGGCAACCGCAGCTCGCTGCCGAGGTGACGCTCGGGCCCATCGAGGACTTCGGTTTCGATGCGGCGATTCTATTCTCGGATCTGCTGTTTCCGCTCGAGGCCATGGGCATGGGACTGCGCTACGCTCCGGGTCCGCAACTCGATTGGCACCTGCGCGCTCCGGCCGACCTGCCACGGCTCAAGGGCGGGGCCGAGCGAGCGACGCACATGAATTTTCAGGCCGAGGCCATCGATCTGCTGCGCAGCCGCCTACCGGCCGAGATCGCTCTGATCGGTTTCGTCGGCGGCCCGTTCACGCTTTATGCCTATGCCGTGGCCGGATCGCACGAGGGGTTCGTGCACGGTGGCCTCGACGGTCTGGACAATGGTCTCTACCGGGGCTTCAACCAGCATCTGCTCGAACTGCTGGCCGGCAACATGGCATTGCAGGCGCGGGCGGGAGCGGACTGCGTGGCCATTTTCGATACCGCCGCCGGCACGCTCTCACCCGAGCAGTTTGTGCGCTATGCGGCCGAGCCTGTGACCGACGTACTGCGCAGCTTTCGTGCGCAGTGCCCCGACACGCCCGTGATCTACTATTCGCGCGATACCGGACCTGCGCATTGGCAGGCGCTGGACGCGCTGAATCTGCAGTGCTTGGGGATCGACTGGCGTCATGATCTGATCGAAGTGCTGCGCGCGCAGGCCGGCCGGCGCAGCGTGCAGGGCAATATCGATCCGCAATGGCTGTTGCTGCCGGCGGCGCAATTGTCGCAGCGACTGCGCGGGTATTTCGAGCGGCTGCTCGAGCAGCCGGCGACGCTGCGTGCGGGATGGGTCTGCGGACTCGGGCATGGCGTGCTGCAGACCACGCCGGAAGCCAACGTAAGGCTGGCGCTCAAGCTCCAGCGGGAGATGTTCGGATGAATGCACTGATCTGTGATTCGCTGGTCGCAAAATACGACGTCGCAGCACCGCGCTACACCAGTTATCCGACGGTGCCGTATTGGGAGAACACGCCGGGGCAGGGCGAATGGCTCGAGCACGTCGGACGCGCATTGGATGCCGGCAGCGAGCACGGCGCGGCGCTCTACCTGCACATCCCGTTCTGCCGCGCGCTGTGCACGTTTTGCGGCTGTAATACGCGCATTACGCGCACCCACAGCATCGTCATGCCGTATGTGCAGTCGCTGCTCGCGGAGCTGGATCTCTATATGCGCCCGCTCGGGCGCGAGCAGCTCGAGCTCGGAGAGCTGCATCTCGGTGGCGGCACGCCGACCTTTCTGACCAGCGAGGAGCTCGAGGCGCTGCTGCAGGGCCTGTTGCGCCGCGTACGCTTGCGCGCCGAGGCGGCCGGCTCGATCGAGGTCGATCCGCGAGTGACCACCGCCGCGCAACTGGAAGTGCTCGCGCGTCATCAATTTCGCCGCATCAGTCTGGGCGTGCAGGATTTCGACCCGCGCGTACAGGAGATCGTCAACCGCGTGCAGAGCGAGACTCAAGTGCGCGAGGTGACGCAAGCTGCGCGCGCGCTCGGATTCGACAGCGTCAATTTCGATCTAATCTACGGGCTACCGCTGCAGACGCTCGACAGTATCGACGGCACCATGAACGCGGTGTGCCGATTGCGGCCCGACCGCATTGCGCTCTATGCCTATGCGCATGTCCCCTGGATCAAGCCGGGTCAGCGCCGCTTCAGCGACAGCGATGTGCCGCAGGGCGATGAGAAGCGCCAGCTCTATGAGCTTGGCCGCGAGCGCCTCGAGCGCGAGGGCTATCGCGAGATTGGCCTGGATCATTTCGCACTGGAATCCGACGGTCTGTGGAAGGCGCAGCAGTCAGGCGCGCTGCATCGCAATTTCATGGGCTATACCAACGCCTTCACGCGACCGCTGATCGGACTGGGTGTGTCCGCGATCGGCGATGCGGGCGATGCCTTTGCGCAGAACGAAAAAGATCTTCACAACTATCAGCAGCGCGTCGTCGCCGGCGAGCTGCCGATCCATCGGGGTCATGTGCTCGATGCCGAGGACCGGATCCTGCGCGGCCACATTCTGCGGCTGATGACGCGCCTGCAGACCGATTGGCACTCGCCCTTGGACTACACCGATTTCCTGGCGAGCGTGCCGCAGCGGCTGGCAGAGCCGGCGGCGGATCAGCTGGTGGATGTCGATGCGACCGGTTGTCGTGTCACTGCCAAGGGACGCGCATATCTGCGCAATATCTGCATGGCGTTCGATGCGCGCTTGTCGCGCCGCGCGCCCGACAAGGTTCTGTTCAGCCGTACGGCCTAGCCGCGCTGCTCAGAACGGTTTGACCACGGCAAGCATGATGATCGGCACCACCAGCAGCAGAGCGGCTTCGTTGAACAGTCGCAAGGCCGTCGACCCGGGCATCGCGGCGCCGCGCTGCATGCGCGCGAGCAGGGCGCGGCAGGCCAGGTGATAGCCGATCAATCCCGCTACCAACAGCAGCTTGACCGTCAACCACAGGCCGCTGTCGTGAAAGCCAAGCCACAACCACAGGCCCAGCAACAGCGCCAACGCGCCCATGATGGTCATGAAGCCAAACAGCCGCCGTGCCATGGTCACGAGCCGCCGCACGTCCTCGCCTTGTGCAAGGCCCTCGGCATAATGCACGAATATGCGCGGCAGGTAGAACAGACCCGCGAGCCAGGCGATGACGAAGATCAGATGCAGCGCTTTGATCCAGAGCATGGGTATCCACCGTATCATGAACAAAGTGGCGGAGCGCGCCGCGGATGAGCCAGACGGATTCATCGCCGCCGACTGATGCGCTGCCGTGGTGGCTGCGCCTGCTGGCGCGTCTGCCCTTCGGCGTGCTGTACTGCCTGGCGGCCGTGCTGGCGTTCCTGCTGCGTTACGTGCTGCGCTACCGCGTGGCGGTAGCGCGTTCGAACCTGCGCCAATGTTTTCCGGACTTATCGCCGGCCGAGATCGAATCGTTGCTCAACGACAACTATCGGCATCTGGCGCAGGTCGTGGTCGAATCCCTCAAGCTCGCAACATTGACGCGCGAGGAGATTCGCCGCCGAGTGCGTTTGCCGAACGTCGAACTGGTGCGCGCGCAAACCGATGCCGGACGCTCGGTGATACTGCTTGCCTCGCACCAGGCCAATTGGGAGTGGGCGCTGCAGGGCACCACCGTGAGCTTTGACGTACCGCTCGATGCCGCCTACAAGCCGCTGCATGCCGCCGCCGCTGATCGCACACTGCTGAGGCTGCGCGGCCGATTCGGCGCGCGCATGGTCGCTGCCAAGAAACTCATGCGCGTCGTGGCACGCAACCGCGGCGGCGTGCATGTGATCGCACTCATCGCCGATCAGATTCCGGCATCGAGCAGCGGGCGCCATTGGCTGCGATTTCTGGGCCGCGATACTGCTTTCTATCCCGGGCCTGCTGAGATCGCCCGCATGACCGGTTACGCGGCCTTCTTCACCTGGGTGCGCCGCACCGCGCGCGGATACTATGAGGTGACTTTTTACCCGCTGGCGGCGGCCGGGGAGCGGGCGGAACCGGAGGTGTTTACCGCGCGCTACGCCGAGCTGCTCGAGGCCAACATACGCGCCCAACCGGCCGATTGGATGTGGACGCACCGGCGCTGGAAGCTCGAGCCTCCCGCGCCTCTACCGCCGGAGCGCCAGCAGGCCGCCTCGAGCTAACGTCAGCTCAAGCGCTGTCGCCCCGCCCGGCGCATGCCCCGAGCATTGCGCGGCGCTAGGCCGAGTGCAGTCGATCGCGCAGCGCAGCGCCGGCATGATCGGTCCCGACGCGCATCCGGTTCCACCAGTGCTTGAGGTCCCGCTTGAGCTCGCGGGCGCCATGCGCGACCTCGTTGCCGAAGTGCTTGGACTCGCGTCGCACGCTATCGGCGAACTGATGCGCGTCGCGCCGCATGGTCGCGCGCGCTGCAGTCAGATCCTCAGCGCCTGCGGCGCAATGCACCGCGGGCAGCAGCAGCAGGCAGGCCCATGCGGCCGCAGTCACCAGCCGGCTCGGCGCACTCATGGCGGCCGCTTGGCCAGAATGGTCTTGGGCGGGGGGCGCGTGCTGCCGATCGGCTTGACCACGCGCCGCTGATTGCCGATACGAATCGGATGCTGCACCACCGGCTGCAGCGTCTTGCCGCTGTGCTTCGCCTTGGAGGCGCCGTTGTGCAGCGGCCAGTTCCAGGCCGCATGCGCCGCGGGACTTACGATCGCGGCGCACAGCAGCGCTGAGAGCAGCACGAGCGCCGGGCGCGGATAGACACTCATCGGCTCGCTCCTTCAGTGCCGTAATGCGGCACTATAAACCCAACCGCCTCAACCTTGCAGCGCCACGCCCGCCCGCGGCAGGCTGCGTCGCAGCGCGGGCGTCGTGATCAAAGGGCCCACAATAGCCATGATGACCGGCAGCGTGAACATTGGCTGCGAAATAACGCCCAAATCCAGACTAATATTGAGCATCACCGGCTCCAGCGATTCGCCTCTTTGTACCGCAAGCCGTGTGGTGGCACGCAGCGCGGCGCTAGATGATGCCGCCGTTGATCGAGATGACCTGGCCGGTGATATAGCCGGCCGCCTCACTGGTCAGAAAATCCACCAGATGTGCCACCTCATCGGCAGTGCCGGCGCGACGCAGCGGCACCAGCTGGGCGATGGTTGCCTCGTCGAAGTGACCTGCAGTCATGTCGGAGGCAATGATACCGGGGGCCACGGCATTGACCGTGACGCCGCGTCGCGCGATCTCCAGCGCCAAGGCGCGCGTGGCTGAATTGAGCGCACCTTTGGCGGCGGCGTAGTTGACCTGGCCGCGATTGCCGGTCAGTGCCGTCACCGAAGAGATATTCACGATGCGTCCCCAGCGGGTACGGATCATCGGCAGCAGCAGCGGTTGCGTGACGTTGAAGAAGCCGTTCAATGACACGTCGATTACGCGCTGCCATTGCGGCGTTGTCATGCCCGGAAAAGCGGCGTCATCGTGGATGCCGGCATTGTTGATCAGCAGCTGTATCGGTCCGGCGTTCAGCGCCTGCTCGAGCACGGCATGCGTGGCGGGCTGATCCGTTATGTCGAAGCGCAGCACCTCGACCCAGGCGCCAGCGGCACTGAGCTCCTGCGCCAGTGCCTGGATTCGATCGCTGCCGCGATGGGCGTGCAGATAGAGCTGATGCCCGGAGCGCGCCAGCTGACGGCAAATCGCCGCGCCGATGCCGCCGCTGGCGCCGGTGACGAGCGCGCGGCGTCGCTGGGCATTCACGCACGCGCTCCTGCAGGGACCGGGCCGTGCAGCAGCACGGCGGCGCGTCCCTGCGCGAGCAGGCGCTGCCCCGCGCTGACGCGGAACGCATACAGCACGCCACGCGCATCGCCGTGCTGCCACTCGGCGCGAATCAGCAACTCACCGCCGATCCGATCCAGATCGGCGACGAACAGCTCGACCGCGCGAGCGCTTGTGAGCAGACCGAAGCCGCTCGCGGCCGCGTGCGCCGCCTGCCGCAACGCACCGTGAACCGCCATGGCCTGGGCGGCATATTCGATCAAACACGCTGATCCCAACCGCCCGTGGGCACGCAGCGGATGCTCGCTCGCGCGATGCGTGCTGCTGGCGCATTCAATGCACGCCTCATCCCACGACAGCACGCGATCGAGCAGACACATGCGACCCTGATGCGGGATATGGGCTGCAATCCAGTCGCGATCGAGTTTCATCGTGTGATTTCGACAGCCAGGCGCGCATGATCCAGATAGTCCAGCACCACCGTGCCGGCGCGTGCCATTGCCAGAGGCTCGAGCAGCGGCAGACTGCGCGCCGCCGGGATCGATGCCCGCAGGGCTTCGAGCTCGGGACGATCCAGCCGCGTCGCGGGCTGCTGGCAGATGGAGACAACGAGGGTCGCGATCGCGCCCGGGCCATTCGGTGGTGCGAGCAGCAGGCTCACGCCGAACGCATCAGGGATATTGCGCTGCGTACGCAGCGGCGGCGGGTAGTCGGCATCGTAGGCGATCAGCAGCACCGGTCCACCACTGAGCGCGACTTGCGAGACGGCTTCGAGCAGGCCGGCAGCGAAGCTGCCGTCAAACGCGCACAGTGTCACCGAAGCCTCAGGGCAGCCGTAGGCGATGCTCCAGTAGCCGGCGGCGGCGTTGTGCACGGAGTTGTGAAAGCGCGTCGGCGAGAGCGCGCGCTGTGCGCCGGCGAGCGCGACGCAGATTTCATGGCAGGTGTCGCCATCGCCTCCTGAAGAGGCGAAGACGCTCGGCAGCACTCGTGCGTCGCGCCCCGCGTGCGCCACCGCTTCGGCACCGATGGCGAGCGCGAGCTGGATCACGCGGCCGGCGCGGCGCCGCTCCGCACTGGGCAACGCGGCCGGTGCGCGCAGCAGCGTGCGCGCGGGCCGATAGGGGTTCGTGCCCGCGAGCACCGCGGCAGTCGTTGGCCAGTCGGGCAGCCCGGGGCCGAGCAGGCCGATGCCCTCGATGCCGGCGGACAACGCGATCACGCTCAAGTAGCACGTCCGAACAGCAAAGTGCAGTTCACGCCGCCGAAGCCGAAGGAATTGCTCAACACCGCTCTGAGCGGTGCGCGTTGATTGGCCGTGAGGTAATTGACTGCAAGCTGCGGATCGGGCTCGTTGCGATTGAGGCCGGCGGGCGCGAGCCCGTGACGCAGCGCGAGCGCGCAGATCACGGCCTCGAGCGCGCCGGCAGCGCCGAGCGTGTGCCCGGTCGCGGCCTTGGTCGAGCTGCAGGGGGTGCCGGTTCCGAACAGCGCGGTGACGGCCAGGGATTCGGCGTTGTCATTGCTCGGTGTGCCCGTGCCGTGCAGGTTGATGTAATCGATATCGGCGGGCGCCGCGCCTGCAGCCTCCAAGGCGCGCCGCATGGCCAGGCGCGCGCCCGCCCCCTCGGGATGGGGGCTCGACATATGGTAGGCATCGCTCGACTCGCCCGTGCCCAGCAGCAGCACCGCGTCGTCATCTTTCGATCCGGATACGCGCTCGAGCAACGCAAAGGCCGCCGCCTCGCCGATCGACAGTCCGTCGCGATGCCGATCGAACGGCCGGCACGGCGTGCGCGCCATCAGTTGCAGGGAGTGAAAACCGTACAGCGTCGTCAGGCAGAGCGTATCCACGCCGCCGACGACCGCGGCATCGATCAGGCCAGCGGCGATCATGCGTTGCGCGGCGGCGAAGGCCTTGGCGCTCGATGCGCAGGCGGTGCACAACGAGACGGCAGGTCCCTGCAATTCGAGCGCGCGGCGCACGTAATCGCTGACCGAAAAGGAATTCTGCCGCTGCGCGTAGGCGAAACCCGCCGGCAGTTCGCCGCTGCGCGGATCGCGGGCCCGGTAGGCGATTTCTGTCTCGAGAATGCCGGAGGTGCTGGTGCCGAGCAACACGCCCAGGCGCCCGGGCCCCCAGCGCGTCGCACTGGCGCGCACCGCGGCGCAAAACCCGTCCTGATCGAGTGCCAGCTGCGCCAGCCGATTGTTGCGGCAATCATAGGCGCGCAGTCGCGCGGGCAATTGCACCTCATCGACGCCCGCGACCTCGCCGATCTGCGTGTCGAGCGCGACGGTCTCGAAAGCGCAGGGTTTGAGGCCGCTGCGTCCGGCCTCCAGCGCCTCGAGCGTCGCCTCGAGTCCGCGGCCCAGACAACTGGTGGCGGTAAAATGGCGCAGCCATAACGGTGCCAACGCGTGCGATGTCATCGCGCGTGAGCGATCAGCAGTACGTTGGCGAACAGGGTCCCTGCACTCATCGGTAACGCCTCGCTCTCGAAGCCGCACTCCTCGAGCAGCTTCCGCCATTGATCGACGCTGCGGCAATGCACCGGTGCGAAGCCGTGGCCTTGCGCCAGCAACACGACCTTATCGACACACTGGCCGTAGCGAAAGCGTGCGCCGCCGCCGGCATCGCCGATGCGCAACAGCAGCACGCCGCCCGCGGGCAACGCCGCGCGCACGCGCTGCAGAATCGCGGGCTGCCAGGCTGCGGCCACGTAGTGCAGCACATCGAGCATGACCACGGCGTCGGCCCAACCGAACTCGATGCTGCGGATGTCAGCCTGCAGCACTTCGGCGCCGGCTCCGAGCGCGCGTCGCGCTCGCGCGACGTTGCGCGGCATCAGTTCGATACCGCGTATCGACAGCGCGGTCGGTGCCGGCGGCCAATGCCGCGGCCAGCACTCGCACGCATAGCAACGCTCAGCGGCGCGAAGCCAAGCGGCCAGCAGGCATTGGCCCGCTCCCAAATCGAGTATACGCCCTCGCCCGAGCAGCAGTCCGCGCTCGAGAATGGCTCGATACGCGGGGTCGCCCCGCAGTTTGCCGCGCGCGAAGTAGTAGGCGAAGCGACTGACCGTACGATACGGCGCGGTGGCCGAATCGAGCAGGGCCGCTGGCAGCGGCGTTCTTCCGGCACCGGCCCTCGCGCGCATCTCAGAGCGCGGCATCGCGCAACGTGACGGTGCGCAGTCCACGCTGCTCGATCACGGCCAGCAGCGCGGGCAGCACCTCGAGCACGACCGGTGTACCCTCGCGGGTGCGAGCGGCATGGCCATCGTGCAGTAACAGAATGTCGCCGGCGGCGAGGCGCCGCGTCAGGCGCGCCAGGACCACGGCGGCATCGCGATTGATGGTGTCGAAGCCGCGGCGCGTCCAGCTGGCGAGCTGCAACCCCAGCCGCTGCAGTACCGGATCGAGCAGCGGGCTGCGCAGGCCGGCAGGCGCGCGGAAGAAGCGCGGTGCGCTGCCGCTGATGCTTGCGAGCGTGCGTTGCGCACGCAGCAGGTCCCGATGCAGTGCGCCCATGCCGAGCAGCGAAAAATAATGCGCATGGCGATCGCTGTGGTTCTCGACCGCATGACCCTGCGCGATGCAGGCAGACACGATCTGCGGGAACTGTTGTGCGCGCCGGCCGATGCAGAAGAAGGTCGCGCGCGCGCCATGCGCGGCCAGGATGGACAGCACCTGCGGCGTGATCTCGGGGTCCGGGCCATCATCGATCGTGATGGCTATCTCGCCGCGCGCGGCCGCGCGCGCCGGCAGGCGTGTCCAGTTCGAGCCAAGCGCGTGGCTGCGGGGCCACAGGCCGAGCGCGGTCAGCGCCAGATGGTTTGCGACCACGGCGCTCAACGTCCATGGCCACCACGCGGACCGCGCCAGCGTGAGCACGACTGCCGCGCCATGCAGGATCAGCGACAGGCGCAGCAGCGGCGCGGCGTGCCAGCGTCCCGTGGCCGGTGCGGACGTGGAAGAATCAAGGTTCATGGCTGCGCTCGCCCGATGGCTCGGTGGTTAGCAGACAGCGGTCGAGAAAATTCTCCCAGAGTTGCCGCCACACCGGCCAGTCGTGGCCGCCATCGATTTGCACCGAGCTCGCGGCCGGCAGTGCGCGTGCGAGCAGGCGCTGGGTGTCGGCGAAGCGATCGTGCTTGCCGAAGCCGAGGAAAATGCGCGGCGGGGGTGAGCGCAGAGCCAGCAGGTAGCGCCAGATCTGGCGCTCGTCGTCATCATCGGCGAGCACTCCCGGCTGCCAGGATTGTAACGGCTCGGCGCGAGCAATCTCGGCGGCGACGATGCGGCTGCCGAGGTAGGGCGCAATCAGGCACAGCCCGTCGATTGCAGCGGGATACCGCGCGGCGAAGCGCAGCGCCATGAAGGCACCGAGCGAGATGCCGCCCAGCCAAATCGACTCGCCCGCCGCGCGCAATGGCTGCACCACCTGCTCATGCAGGCACTGCAGCCAATCGCGATCGGTCAGATGCGCCAGTTCTGGCGCCACCAGCATCAGATCGTGGGCCAGAGGACGCGCGTGCAGGGCGGCGTCGAAGCGGTTGCGGGTGAAGTCCTCGAATTGCTGCTGCACACCGGGCAGCAGCACGATGCAACCGGCGGCTGCAGTGCCCGGCCGTGTCGCGATGCGCTGCGTGCGCACCGCTCAATGCCTCAGGGCACGGGGCGTGAGCGCGGCAGCGGCAAACAGCGCGCGCGGCGCCAGCAGTGCCGAAAACCACAGCGCGAGCAGCGTACCGGGCGCGACCGTGGTGCCGAGTGCGCTCAGCACCGGCACGTGCGACAGCGCCAGCACGCCGAAGCCGATCACCGTGCAGGCATTGGCAACCAGCAGCGAGGCGAGCGTCAGAGGCAGCTCGGTGCCGGTGGGCTCGAGCGCGCGCCGGTCGAAGAACAGCGCGTAGTTCGAGCCCACGGCCACGATCAGCAGCAGGCCGATCAGATGCAAGATGGTGAGCTCTACACCCGCGGCGATCAGTCCAGCGCTGACCACCAGGACCGCCAGTGCCAGCGGCGCGATCACGCGCGCTACGCGCAGGGCACTGCGCAATACCACTGACAGCAACAGCACAATGGCGCCCAGCCCGCCCAGCGACAGGCGCACCGCTTCGCGCAGATACCCGCCATAGAGCGCATCGGTTTCCTGCTTGATGTTCAACGCGAGCACCGTACCGGGCGCGTCCGTGGTCAGTGCGGCACGCACGCGGTCGATGTCGATATCACCCGCGTGCGGGCCGGAGCTGGCGGCGCGCAATGGCAACAGTCCATACCATGGTCCGGCGTGATGCCAGAGCAGGGCGTCGAGCGCAAGGGCCAGCGAGGTGTGCTCGAGTGTGGCACGCTCGAGCGGCGCGCTGCTGCGGGCCGCAGCGACCTGCTGCACGAACTCCTGCAGCGCCTCGGCGCGCAACGGCAGGCTCGCGGTCGCTGCGCCCAGACGCGCTCGCAGCGTCGGCGCATCCGGCAGGCTCGCGCGCCGCGCCGCCTGCGTGCTGCGGCTCGGAAGATAGCGCGCCGGATCGTCGTAGCCGCCAATCTCGCCTGCAGCCACGAGCGCATCGAGCCGGCGCGATACCGCCTCGACGCGCTGCAGCACCGCTTCCTGGTCGGCACCGGCGACTACGACTAGGTTGCTGATGTCAGGAGCCCCGAGCTCGCTGCGCAGCTGCCCATCGAGCGCCTGCGCGGAGGCAGCCACCGGACTTAAGGCCGCGAGGTCGCGATTCCAGAGAGCCGCCCGATGCCAGGCCAGCACGCCGACGCACAGCAGACTCAAACCGAGCGCGGCGGCACGCAGGCCATGCAGGCGCGAGCACAGCCGCGCAGCGGCCGCACCGAACGGCTCCAGATCCCTGATCCGCAGCTGCCGCGGCAGCAGCGGCGGCAACACCAGGCGCGTGACCGCGGCGGCGGCGAGCAAGCCGCTGATCGAATACAGACCGAGTTGCTCCAGGCCGGGAAAGCTCGAGGGCAGCAGCGAGGCAAAGCCGCACACCGAGCTCAGCACGCCCAGGCCGATGGTCGGCCACAGACGTGGCGGTACCGTAAGCTCACCCGCACGCCCTGCGCCACGGCGCGACTGCACGAACAGGTAAATCGAGTAGTCCACCGATTCGCCGATCAACGTGATGCCGAACCCGAGGGTGACGCCATGCACGACACCAGCGCCGAGGGCCACCGCGGCGACGCCGGCCAGCGCACCGGAGACTACCGGCAGAAGTCCCAGCAGCAGCGTCGTGGGCGAGCGATACACCAGCAGCAGCAGGCTTACGATCAGTGCAGTGCTCACGATCGAGAGCCGCTTGACTTCACGTTCGATGGTCGCACGCGCGTCGACCGCGAAGACGGCGGGGCCACTGAGCAATAGTTGCAGCCGGGTGGACTGCCGCGCCGCTGCGGCCGCGCGGGCGAATGCGGCACGAATCAAATCCAGCGCCTGCGCCTGCGCGTCCGTATCCGAGCCCGACGCGCGCGTCTCGGCGATCAGCAGCGCCCGCTTGCCGTCGGGCGAGCTCCAGACCCCCTGCTCGCTGTGCGGCGCGCCGCTCCCTTGGAGCTGATCGATGACCTGCAGCGTCTCGAGCGTGGGATCGGCGCGCAGCAGCGATTTCGCCAGCAGTCCGGCCGGTGAGCTCAGCAGATCGAGGCTCGCCTCGATGGCCGTATGCAGTCCCTCGACACTGAAGCGCTGCGGCGTCACGGTGTCGCTGAGCAGGTAGCGATGCTCGAACAGAAACGCGCGATCTCGCTGCTCGATCGCCGCTTCACCGTTGTTCACCGCCAGGAACGCGCTCTGCGCACCGAGACTCGCCAGCAGCTCTCGGGATGCGCTCGCTCGCTGTGCCGCATCACCGCCCTCGATGCCGATCAGGATCAGATGCGCCGCCAGGCCATTCTGCAGTTGATCGACCAGCAGCCGCTGCGTGGGCGAGGGCGCACGCGGTAGAAAGGCCGACAGATCGGCGCTGAAGCGCGCCCGCGCGATGATGCTCGTGGCGAGCGCCACGCCGAGCAACCACAGGCCGAGCGCCAGCCGGCCCGAACGGCTCATTCGCGCGGCCTGATGTCGATCAACGAGCGATCGCCATCGCTCTGCTGCACCTCCACCTGCAACACCGCATCGCGCTCGCCGGACAGACGGATGCGCTGCACGCTCGCGGCGAGCTCGGAGTCGAGCGGCCGTAGCAGCAGCTGCCAATGGTCGAGATCGCCTCGAAGCTCGATTGCAAAGCGCTGCGCGAGCGCGGCGCGATCGCCGGCCAGCGTTGCGCGCATGCTGTCGATCAGCGGCGCGAGCTGCGGATAGTCCTGCAGCGGCAGCGTCCGCTGATGCTTGCCGCTCTCCAGCGTCAGCATGCCGTGATCGAGCAGCATGTTCTGTGGGCGTGGCTTGAGCGTGCGCTGCTCGAGATGGTCCGGCGCGTCGTAGCGCAGCACACCCGATGAATGCACTGGTCGCTTGAGCAGCGCGAGATACTGCGTCTCATCGAAATCCGCCACGCCATGCCGGCGCTGCGCCAGCAAGGTCATCAGCCGATCGAGCAGCGCACCATCCTCGGCGCCGGCAGCAGGCATCGTGGCGAGCAGGCCGCATGCCACGATCAGCACCGATAGCGCGAGCGGCGCGGTGCCGCGCCGCCGCGCGCTCACGAGCATGCCGGATCCACGCGCTGCTGCGCGTGCGACCAGAAGTCGAAAAAGTTGAACCAGTTGTAAGGATCGCTGCGGCAATACTGCTCGAGCAGCCGGCCGTAGCGGATCACCGCCGCTTCGATGGCCGCCGCGCGGCCCGCGCGGCCGACGTTGGTGAAGTCGGCAAGCGGCTCGAACACGACCTGATAGCGACGTCCACCGCGAAACAGGCCGAGCATGAACAGCACGCGCCGCTGCAGCAGCGCCGCCGCCCGCATCGGCCCGAGCGGCAGCTGCGCCGTGGCGCCGAGAAAATTCACCGGCAGCGAGGCTTCCTCCCCGAGCGTACGGTCGGCGAGCACGCCGACCAACCCTCCGCAGTCGAGGTATTCGCGAATCTTGAGCATGGCATCGATGTGGCCGAGCGCGATGATCTCGGGAGGCTTGCTCGGCTTGACCGCCGCCATGACGGCGTTGAGCTTGCGCGCATTCTCCTCGTACATGGCCATCGCCACTCGCAGCCCCGGCTGCCGATCACCGAGGGTGCGCAGCACCTCGAAACTGCCTATGTGAGCGCCGAACAGAAACGCGCCGTCGCCGGCGCTGACCACCTCGCGCATGAGCGCTTCGCCGTGCAGCGAGACTTCGAACAGCTCGTGCCGGCCCGCGAGCAGGAACAGCCGATCCTGAATTGTGGTCCCGAACCACAGAATCAGCCGGTAGCGATCGGCCGCGTGCGGCTCGCGGCCCAGAGCGCGCCGCAGATAAGCGCGCATGTGTCGCCGCGCCTGCGGCGCGAACAGGAAGTAATAGACGGCAATCAGGTGCAGCAGGGGATGAGCCAAGGTCCGGCCGCAGCGCAGCGACAGCCAGGCCATTGTGTGCAACAGCAGCGGACTGCCGCGCTCGGGGGTGCGGTGCCACTCGGGCGTGTCGGACTGCCGTTTCATGCGCGCCGGCGCTCGACCGCGGCGCTCATGACCAGCGTCTGCGCGGCACGCCACTCGAGCCGCAGGCTGCCGCCGGAGAGCTCGCTGCATTCGAGCCGCAGCGATTCATCCGGCTGTACGGCCCGATGGAATTTCACGCTCGCGATGTGCCAATAGGTGCCTGCCGCCACGACCGCCTGGAGGCTTGCGGCACGCTCGAGCGCATGCAGCGCCTCATCGAGCAGCAGGACTCCCGGGATGATGGGATGGTTCGGAAAATGACCGGCCAGCGCCGGATGCTCCGACCCGAAGCGCAAGCAGACGCTGGACCAGCTCATGCAAATAAATGCGGCGCGCGCGCCGCAGCCTGCGCCACCAGCGTGCGCAGCGTGTGCTGCGGCAGTTTGCCGGTCTCATTGCGCGGCAGCGCTTCGACCCGCAGCAGCGGACGCGGCAGGAACACCGGGTCAATGCGCTGGCGTAGCTGCCGCAGAATCGTGGCGAGCTCGAGCGTGGGCGCCACAACCAGCGCTGCCAGCCGCGTGACACCGGCGAGCGAGGCGTGCGCGTCCTCACGCACGAAGAAGGCACCGTCCAGCACCCCCGGTATGGCGTTGAGATGGTGATTCAAATGAGCGAGCGAGCTGCGCTTGCCGGCGATGTTGACCAGATCCGCGGTGCGCCCGTGCAACACGAAGCGATCCTCGCTCTTGAGCTCGAGGATGTCGGCGATCGCAGTGGGCTGTTCGATATGGCCGCCCTGCGCCCAGCATCGTTCCCCAACCCATTCGAGGCGCACGCCGTCCCATAGCCGCCACTGATCCTCGAACGCCGTGCGGCGCGCGGCTATCTGTCCGGTTTCGGTCGAGCCATAGATCTCGAGCAACGGCGCGGCGTAGCGGCGCTCGACCTCGCGTGCGAGATTCGCCGGCAGCATCGCCGTGGCCGAGACGATCAGATCCAGGCCCGGCAGCGCCATCTCGGCAGCGATCAGCGAGCGCAGGTGCACCGGCGTCGTGATCAGCATGCGCGCACGCGGCAGCTCCTGCAGCGCCGCGGCGATGTCCGCCGGAAAGAACGGCCGGCGTGCGCACAGCGCCCCGCCGCTCTGCAACGGCAGCAGTACCGTGGATTCGAAACCGTACATGTGCTGCGGCGGCACCGTGCCGAGGATCGCGCTGCCGCTGCGCGCAAGCGGTGCGAGGCGGGCGGCCTCGAGGCGTACGCACTGCACCAGCCGGCCCCAGGTCTTTCGATGCGGCAGCGGCGCGCCGGTCGAGCCGGAAGTGAAGACATAGGCGGCCAACTGCGCAGCCCCGATCTGCGGCACCGACCAGGGTGCCGCATCTGCCGCCGCATCGTCCGCATCGTCCGCATCGCCGTCGCGATAGAACAATAACGGCAACTCCACGGCGCAGTCGGCGTCATCGGTCAGGCAGAACGCATCCGGGGCGAACAGCTGCAGATGCCGGATCACCTCGGGCGTATGTGCCGGAGGCAGCAGACTGCACTTACCCGACAGCAGACTGGCTGCGAACGCCACGGCGAACCGATAGCGATCGGCGCATAGATTGAGCACGTGCGTACCGCAGGGCAGTCGCCGCGCCAGCACGCGCACGTCGCGCAGGAAACGTCGTGCGTCAATCGCTGCGCCGTCGCGGTAGGCGACGATCGACTCTGGTCGCTCGTGCACGAACAGGGGCCACGCGGGCATCACCGCTCCTACGAGCGCTTCACTTGCTTCTCTGGGCCGCGACGTACCGTGCGAAATGTCGCAGCGAACGGAAGATCTGCTCGTTCTCCTGATTGTCCGCGCGCAGCACGATGCCGTACTGCTTCGAGACGATCAGCGCGATCTCGAGAATGTCGATCGAATCCAGGGCCAGGCCTTCGCCGTACAACGGCGCGTCGGGGTCGATCTGCTCCGGCGCGATCGGCAGATTCAAGCCCTGGACGATCAAGCGCGCGATTTCCCGCTCGAGTGCGAGCGTATCGAGGCGGCTCGTGGCGGGCTGTGGCAGCGCTTGTTCCGACATAACAGGTGCGGTGTTTTCGGTGACTGTGCGGCATCCGGGCCGAATGGGCCGCATTATATCGATATTGTCCGCGGCGCGAGCAGCGCGTAGGAGCGTGCCTTCAGCGCAGGGGCCGGAGCCGGAGCCGGAGCCGGAGCCGGAACAGCAGCAGCGGCAATCGCAGCAGAAAACCGCACATCAGACGCGCATGCATCCAGGTCAGCAGCAGATTATCGCGCCAGTAATTGAAGTGCGACACGCCGCCCTCATCGACGCGCAGATAGCGCACCGGTGCGGCAATATTGCGCAGCGGCAGCCCCAGCCAGCTCAGACGCACGGCAACTTCGACGTCGAAGTCGAATCGGCGCATCCACAGCTGCCGGCGCATGACTTGAATCAGTGGCGCAATCGGGTAGACGCGGAAACCGAACAGTGAGTCGTGAATGCCCGCCCAGAGCGTCCAGAGATTCGACAGCGCATTGCTGATCTTGCGACCCTGCACCCGCACCTTGGGCGCACTGGCATCGAATCGCGGCTCGCCTAGAATCAACGCCTGCGGAGCGTCGGCCGAGGCCGCCATGAAGGCGCCGATCAGTTCAGCCGGATGCTGCCCGTCCGAGTCCATGCTCAGCAGGTGCGTAAAGCCGGCGGCGCGCGCCGTGCGCGCACCCTGCAGCACCGCCGCGCCCTTGCCGCGGTTGCGCGGCAGCAGCATGACTTTCAGTCCCGGATCCTGCTGCGCCATCGCGACCAGCCCCGGGGCAGTGCCATCCGTGCTGCCGTCGACGATGACCCACACCGGGGTCCATTGAGCGCGCGCAGCGCGCACGGTCTCGTAGACTTTGGGTCCCGGGTTGTAGCTTGGAATGAGGACCAGATGCGTGCGGGACGGCGCGGTCAGCGGCACGAGGAACTGGCGCTCCGTAAAGCCGATACCGCAGGCTGCAGTTCAGTCATGGCTCTCGACCATCCTGGAAGAAGTGCTGATGATCCATACGAACCCAACACCGCCGGCCCAATAGCTGCGCTGCTGCACCAGCGGGCTGTCCACAAAGACGGCGCCCTGGAGCCAATCGTGGCGCGCATAGGCCCCGAGCCAGTAATTGGCGAAGCGCTTGCTGGCCGCGAACAGCAGCTGACTGCCCGAATAGCCGCCCGCCGCCTCGTACGCCGGCCGGGACGGTGTCGCAAATTCGTTCGTCACGCCGTAGAAGTATTCATGATAACGCTGCTGCGCGTACAGAGGACCGGCCATGAGGCCGAAGTTCCAGCCCGCGAGCAGGCCGCCGCTGCGGTAGTCCAGATCCAGGCTCGGCGCAAAAATCGCGCCGATCGGCGTCGGCGCAGAGGACACGGTGAAGACTTCACGTACCGGCAGGCGCAGGTCCAGCCGCAGGCGTTCGTCCTCGCCGCGCCAAAGGTGCCACTGCAATGCCGGGCCGAGTTCGATGGTTGGGTCGAGGTTGGGCATGCCGGCACGGACCGCGCTGTTGCGGCTGAATACCGGCGCCGTGGCGTTGGCGCTGATGTCGAACTCCAGATAGCGGCGGTTGAACAACCGCCCGCGCACACCGTCGCGATCGGCTCGCAGATACCGGCCACGGTAGATCAGGTAGGGCACCGGCGCGGGGTAGACATGACTGCTGCTCGCGCCGCGGTAATCGTTGAAGAACAGAGCGCCGACGCCGAACCCGACCTCCCACAAGGGCCGCGGGTCCGCCTGGGCGGTCGGACCGAGCGCGCCGAATGTGCCCACCAGCGCTATCGCCAAAGCCACCCTCGGCCTAGCGCCCCAGCGACCATCCGGCCTACCTGTCGCGGCTCTGCTCAACTGCCGACTGCTTCGATTTCGACCAGCAGATCGCGCCGGCAGATGTCGGCCTTCAGGTACAACGCCTGCGCGTCGGGGCCGACCGCGCGACGCAGATCCCGTTCGATGTGGCCCAGATCTTCGGGCCGTCGCACGTACACTTTGTAGCTCAGGTTCTCGAGCGCAAAGCGCTCGGTGCCTAAGCAGTGATTGGCCGCCGCCAGCACCGCGCGGATGTTACGCACGGTCTCGCGCGTCTGGGCGCGAACGTCCCCGGCATGCGCGGTCTCATGGCCGAGGATGCTCGCCGTTCCCGAGACGAACAGCGTTTGCGCCGGCCCGCTCTCGAGACAGCCGCGCGCAAAGGTCGGGCTCTGTGGACCGTACTGTGGCGGATAATCCCAGGCACTGCGCTGTCGAGGATTCTCGAGCGGTATCGGCGCGCGCGCGCTGGCGATGCAATGCACGGTGAGCGGACCGGCCTGCGGCGATCCGAGGGCACTCGCCGCCGGTAAGTTGCCGCTGATGTCGCGCCGCACGCCGATGAAGGCTTCCTGGCGCGCGCCGTTGAAGTGCCAGTAGCGCTCGCCATCGTGGGTCTGGCCGTTGATCGCCGGCAGCACATTCCAGATGCGCAATGGATGCGGAAAGCCCAAGCTCGAGAGCGCATCGAACAGCTCGCGGTAAGCCGCCCGCGTGGCGCTGCGCAGAGCGCTCGCATGCCAATCGCCCTGCGGGGCCGCGAATTCCTGCTCGGCGACGCTCAGCGCGGCAAACAACATGCGCTCGCTGCACCGATATTGCACGCGGCCGTGTTGTCCGGAGTGCATCGGGCCGGCCAGGCGCCAGACTTCCACCGCGCCATCGTCTCCGGCCAACACCGGCATCAAGACCTGCGCCGACGGCATATCGGGCAGGGGGCATTGGGCAGCCCCGGCGTCGCGCGCATAGTGGATCACCGCGAGCACGTCGCGCCACCACGCCGCCGGGCGATGACGAATGTCGGCGAGACGCGAATACTCGATTTGCAGCTTGGCGGCGGCGCCCATCAGCCGGCGGCCATCGGCCCCGATTCGGTGGACTGAATATGGTGGCGATGCAGGCGGCGCGCGCGCCAGCTGCGGCGCGGCTGCAACAGCGAGCTGAGCCGATACGCCAGCTTGAAGGTCCACAGAGAGCCCCAGATCGGCGTGCTGCCGAAGATGTCCCCAGCCAGCAGCGACAGCAGCGCCTCTTTCATGCGCAGCGTATTGCGTGGCTGCATGAACATCTCGCGCATGGTCGGTGAAGTCAGTCGATAGATGAACCAAGAGAATTGCCGCGGACCGTGCCGCACGCAGCGGTCGAACCGGCGCAGCGACGCCGCTGCACTTGAAGGTGTGCGCAGGCAGTTGTCGATGGCCTCGGCGCCTGCAAATGCGCTCTGCATTGCGAACATCACGCCCGAGGAGAACACCGGATCGATGAAGGCGTAGGCGTCGCCGAGCAGCAAATAGTTGCGGCCGTGCGAGCGCGTACTGCAATAGGAATAGTTTCCCGTGGCTTCGACCTCACTGATGAGGCGCGCCTCGCTCAGGCGCTCGGCCAGCGGCGGGCACAGCGCGATGGTCTCGAGAAGAAACTGCTGCACCGGGCCGGTGCGGCGCTTGAGGTAGTAGGGCCAGACCACGGCGCCGACGCTGGTGGCGCCGTCACTGAGCGGGATGAACCAGAACCAACCATGATCGAACCAGTAGATCGATATGTGGCCCTCGCGCTCGCCGGCATGGCGGCGAGCACCGCTGAAATGGCCGAATAGCGCAGCGCTGTTGTGCTGGCGGTTGCGGCGCTTGGATTGCAGCGTGTTCGCCAGAAAGGTGTCGCGCCCCGAAGCGTCGACCAGAAATCGCGCCCGCCAGGTGCTCACCGCGCCGTCCTCTGCCTGCACCTGAACCGTGATCGGCGCGGACTGCTGGCCTAAATCCACCGCACTGACGCGCGCGCCCTCGATGACCTCGGCGCCGAGGCGCGCGGCGTTGTGGATCAAGATGCGGTCGAACTCGGATCGACGCACCTGATACGCATAGGGCATCGACTTGTTCCAGGCCTCGCAGAAGCGGTAGTCCTGTTGGCGCCGCTCCCGCGGGCAGATGAATTCGGCCCCCCATTTCTGCATGCCGATATCACGCACTTGCTGCGCGACGCCGAGCCGCTCGAGCAACGGCAGATTGGCCGGCAACAGCGATTCGCCGATATGGAAGCGCGGATGACGCGCTTTTTCTATTAACGTGACGCGGTATCCCTTGCGCGCCAGCAGCGCCGCGGCGGTGGAGCCCGCCGGACCACCGCCGACGACAAGCACGTCGGTTGCCTGCACGCCGCTGCCGCTTCGCCCGCTCATGCGCAGAAGTCTAACGGCGCGCCCGGGAATTGTCGTGCACGGGCGCTCCCATCCGAACGGTTCAGGCCACTTCCAGAGCCACTGCACCGAGCCCGGCAAAATCCACGCTGACACGGCTGCCGCGTGCGGCGTGGTGCAGACCAGCGTAGCTTCCGGTCGTCACGACTTCCCCCGCGCGCAAGCCGCCCAGGCCGTGGGTGCGATCGTTGAGCAGCCAGAGCAGCGCCGCGAGCGGCTCGCCGAGCGGATGGCCGCCGCGGCTGCAATGCTGCACGCGCACGCCGTCGGCAGAGCGCAGCGTCAGCTCGAGCGGCACGGTACGGAAGTCCAGCCGGCGCCAGTCGTTGCAGGGAGCGGACAGCACCAGGCCGGCGTTACTGATGTTGTCGGCCAGCCGATCGAGCGGCGTGGCGCCGTCATGGCTCTGGAAGCGGCTCACCACGATCTCGATCGCGGCGTAGGCTGCATCGATGGCATCGATGATCTCAGCCTGCCGATAGTGCCCCCCATCGGGCAGTGATGGCAGGTCGCAACGCACGCTGAAGGCCACTTCGGGCTCGAGCCCTAAGCTATCGCCGATCACGCAGGGCACCTGCGCTGGCGAATGATAAAGATCCTCGGCGAAGATCGGTGCCGCGCTGCCTTGCGTGGCGCGGCTCATGGCCACCTTCCAGGCGCCGACCCGCGCTCCGAGGGTCTGTGTGAGTGCTCGCTGCACTGCATAGGCTTGCTGCTCGCTGTGCGGCGCTAAGTCCGCGGGCAGCGAGCGCGGGCGCGCAGCGGGGAGCGTACCCGCTCGCCGCAACTGCGCCAGATATTCGGCGGCGCGCCGCGCCCGATCCGCGGCTGTCATGGCTGCGCTCGAAGCTTGCTGTCGATGAAGGCAGCCAATGCGCCGATGCTCGAGTGCTCGAAAATGTCGGTGATCTCGACCAGGCCAGGCCAGCGCCGCTCGATGCGCTCGTGGATCGCGATCAGCTTGAGCGAGCTCGCGCCGATATCGAACAGGCTCTCATCGACAGCGACACTGCGCCCCTCGAGTTCGGCTTCGCAGATGTCGCGCATCTGCTGTTCGAGTTCGCTGACCTGCTGTGTGCTGGCGCTGTGCATGCCGCCGAGCCGCTCGAGCTCGGCCAGTTCGGCGTCGAAGGCACCGCCCAGATACTCCTGTTCGAGCAGATGTCGTTGCACCTTGCCGCTGGTGGTCTTCGGAATGCGGCGCACCGGCACGACGAGATCGATCTCCACGCCGGCCTGCGCAGCGACCGTCCGCACCAGCTGGCGCGCCAGTGGCAGAAACTCACTCGCAGCCCCTCGGTGCAGCACGAAGAACAGCAGCAGGTCGCATTCGCGCCCTGGCGGACGCACCCCAGCCGCCACGACCTTGCCGAGTTCCAGGCCCGGCACACTCTCGGCAATGCGCTCGAGATCGTGCGGATAGTAGTTCTGGCCATTGACGAACAGGATCTCCTTGAGGCGGCCGGTGATGTACAGCTCTCCCTCGTGCAGCAGTCCCAGGTCGCCGGTTCGCAACCAGCCGTCGGCCGTGAAGGCCACGGCATTCGCGGCACTGTCCTCGAAATACCCGCGAGTAACGCTCTCGCCGCGAATGTGAATATGTCCGACGTGCTGCGCGGGCAGCGGCTGATCGGCTGCATCGGCAACGCGCAGCTCGCAATACGGTACCGCGCGGCCGACACTCATGAGCTGCAGGGCCGCGCTCGAATCGCTCGGCACGATCGAGGCCAGAGCGTTCAGGCCCAGGCGCGCTCGGTCGAAGCACACGGCACGATAGGGCGCGCAGGGCTGCGGAAAGCTCACGGCCAGCGAAGCTTCCGCCATGCCATAGACCGGGAACATGACCGTGCGCTTGAGGCCTGTGGGGGCGAGCCGTGTAAGGAATTCTTCGCACAGCTCGACGCTGATCGGCTCGGCGCCGTTGACTATCAGCCGTACGCTCGAGAGCTCAAGGTCCGCAGGCCGGTCCGCGCCGAGCGCTTTGAGGTAGTGCCGGTAGCCGAAGTTCGGCGAGCACAGCACCGTGGCACGCACGCGTGCGGCCAGCTGCAGCCACAGCAGTGGGCGGCGCACGAACAGCTCGGTCGACATCAGGTGTGACTGTATGCGGTTGGCGAACGCCATCAGATGGAAACCGATGAGACCCATGTCGTGCGTCAGCGGCATCCATGAAAAGCTGACATCGTCCTGATGAAACTCCCCGGCGGTGCTGACACCGCGGATATTGGCCAAGAGATTCGCATGCGTCAGCACGACGCCCTTGGGGGTGCCGGTCGAGCCGGAGGAGAATTGAATGAAGGCCACATCGTCCGGCTTTGGGCGATGGACTTTGCCGGCGCGCTCGATGGATTCAAGCTCATCGACCAGGAAGGCGCGCTGGCGCAGCGACTGGTACAGCGCCGATTGCCCGTGGGCGGCGGCAAAGGCGCCGACGCGCTCGAGCAGGCGTTGCTCGGTGTAGACAAAGGGGTTTCCGAGCTTTTGCGCAATTCGCAACAGCTTGTGGCGATGCTCGTCGCTGATGCCCGGCCCGACCGGCACGGGAACGATGCCGCCGAGCACCGCGGCCCAGAATGCATCGACGAACTGCTCGTTGCTCGAGAGCAGCAGTATCAACTTGTCGCCCGCTCTTGCGCCGAGTTCCTGCAGGTGATAGAGGATGCCGAGGGCGCGTTCGTAGAGCTCACGGTAGGTTACAGTCCGCGAGTCGCCTGCACCGTCGAAATAGGACACGCTGCTCGCGGCGCCGCGATTGGCTTCCATCAGCGCGGTGAGCGTTGTCGCATCCATGTCAGCGTGTAATTCTAGCTCACATGAAAGAACGCAATGCCAGCGATGAGGAGCCGGGCCGCGAGGGCGCGCTGCGTAACACGATCTACCGCCAGATCACGCGCTCCGGTCGGCGCATGGGCCGACTGCGTCGCGCACTGTACGGATTGCTGGCACCGCTGGTTGTTGGGCTCGTGCGCTTATGGTGGCGCAGCTGTCGTATCGTCGCGGTCGTTGGCGAAGCGCATCTGGACGCGGTGCTGGCACGCGCACCTTCGTTTTTGCCCTGTTACTGGCATCAGCATCAGTTGTTCTGCGGCTACTACCTGCTGCAGGCGCAGCAGCGCCGTCGATTGCGGGTCGGCTTCCTGATCAGCCCGTCGGTGGACGGCGAGCTCGGAGCGATGATCATCCGTCGCGTCGGCGGGGTCGTGATCCGTGGTTCCTCCTCACATACCGGCGCGCTGGCGTTGAAGGGCTATTTCGAGGCTCTGGTGCATGAGCACGTGTCACCGGTCATCAACCCGGACGGCCCTCGAGGGCCACGCTTCAAGTTCAAGCCGGGCGCGGTATTGCTGGCGCAGCTCTCGGGTCGTCCCATGCTGCCGATGGCCTACGTCGCCTCGCGCGCATGGCTGGTGCATTGGGACCGTTTCGTGCTGCCGATGCCTGGCAGCCGCATTGTCATCGCCTTCGGCCCACCACGCGAGGTTGCGCGAGTGCTCGATGCGGCGGCCGTCGAGGCGATTACGCTCGACATGGAGCGCGCGCTACATGCGACCTATCAGAGCGCCCGCGCGGCGCTGCGGGCAACCGCGCGGCGCCCGGATGTAAGCGCCTAGTAGTCACTGCGGCAGCCGTTTCGCTGCCCGCGAGCGCTGGCCCGCAATGGCATTCGGGACACAGGTCAATAAATCAGCGACTTAGCTTGTAATCTTATCTAACTGTGCGAGAATCGATGGCCTCATGTCCATACAGAAGCCGCCGGGGACCTCGGCAGATTTCACGGCTTCCGACCTTCTTGCCCCGCAATTCTGGGTCGGCAAGGCGGAACGGCCGGCGCCGGGTGTGGACGTGGCCTGCACCAAGATCGCGGTGGACCTGCAGAATCTGCGACGCGAGGCGGCCGACGAGTGCATCCGTCGCAGTCTCGAAACGCTGCGCGAAGCCACGTCGGCCGACGCGGCCTTCGCGGTCTTCTTCGACCAAAACGCGCACCACATTGAATCGGTGGTCTGCGCCCGAGGCCACTTCGCCCAATGCCATCCCGAGGCCTTGCGCGGCGCCGCCATCGAATCGCTGCCGTGGCTCAGCACGCGCCTGGAGCATCTGAAGCTCTCGGAGTTTCGCGATACGGCCTCTCCGCGCAAGGAGCAGGGCGAGGACGCGGGAACGCTGGCCGAGCTCGCCATCGGCGCAGCCCTGCTGGTCGCCTTTCGCATCAAGGATCAACCGGCGGGTTTCCTGGGGCTCGCCTACGGCTTGCCGCGGGGCGCCTTCGACGTCAATTTGCAGCTGCTCATGAAGCTGCTCGGCACCAGTCTTGCGACCGGTCTCGAGCGCGTGCGCCTGGCGCTGGCGCTGGCGCGCATCGAGGAGCGCAATGCGCTCGCGGAGCTGGCGGCGAACGACGGCCTGTGGGATTTCGACGTCGAAGGCAATGATGTCTATTTCTCGCCGCGCTGGCGCGCGATGCTCGGCTATGACGAGGCCGATCTCAAGGGTGGCTTCGACTGGCGCAGTCTCGTGCATCCGGACGATTCCTCGCGCGTGCAGGCGGCGATCCGCGAGCACGTCGCCAACAAAACGCCGATCTTCGAGAGCGTGCACCGCATGCGGCATCGCAGCGGCGAATGGCGCTGGGTCATCAGCCGCGCCAAGGCGCAGCTCGATGCGCACGGCCGACTGCTGCGTCTGGTCGGCGTCGAGCTCGACATCACCGAGCGCAAGCTGTACGAGGAGGCGCTGTTCCGCGAAAAGGAAAGCGCGCAGATCACGCTGCAGTCGATCGGCGATGGGGTCATCACCACCGACGCGGTGTCGACCATCGACTACATCAACCCGGTGGCCGAACAGCTCACCGGTTGGCGGCTCGAGGATGCGATGGGCCGGCCGGTCGAGGAGATCTTTCGCGCCTTTCACGAGGAGACCTGCGAGCCGCTGGAGAATCCGCTGACCGTTTCAATCCGGCGCGCGCGCCCGATCAAATCGGTCCGGCCGATGCTGCTGATCCGGCGCGACGGCAACGAGCTGTACGTCGAGAGCACGGCCTCGCCGATTCGTGCCGGCAACGGCAAGGTCGGTGGCGGTGTGCTGGTATTCCACGACGTCAGCGAATCGCGCGAGCTCAATCGGCGCCTGAGTTACCACGCCAGCCACGACCTGCTCACCGGACTGGTCAATCGTCGGGAATTCGAAAACCGGGTCGAGCGCGCGCTCAAGAGCGCCAAGGCGCGCGAGGCCTCCTACGCGCTGTGCTATCTGGACATCGATCAGTTCAAGATCGTCAATGACACCTGCGGCCACAGCGCCGGGGACGCACTGCTCGGCCAGATGGGCGCGTTGCTGAAGTCGAAGGTGCGATGGCGCGACACGCTCTCACGGCTGGGCGGGGACGAATTCGGCATCCTGCTGGAGAGCTGCACGCTCGATGAAGCCATGCGCATGGCCGAGTCGGTGCGCGAGTCGGTGCGCAATTTCCGTTTCAGCTGGGAGGAGCGCGTTTTCCGGCTCGGTGCGAGCATCGGCGTGGTGCCGATTACGGCCGATAACGAGGACGTGGCATCGATCATATCGGCGGCCGACAGCGCCTGTGCGGCGGCCAAGGAGCTTGGCCGCAATCGCGTGCACAGTTTCGCCGAGAACGACATCGAGCTCATGCGCCGGCGCCGGGAGATGCAATGGGCGGCGCGCATCAATGCGGCGCTCGAAGAAGGCCGCTTCGAGCTGTTCCGCATGCCCATCATGCCGCTGCAGAAACCGGAGGTGGGGGCGCACTACGAGCTGCTGCTGCGCATGCGCGATGAAAACGGACGCATCGTCGCGCCCGACAATTTCATTGCCGCCGCGGAACGCTACGGCATCACGCCGAGCATCGACCGCTGGGTGCTGGAAAATGCGCTGCGCTGGCTGGTTTCGGAGGCCGATGAGCGCGAGCGGCTGGCGATGTGCTCGATCAATCTGTCCGGTCAGAGCCTCGGCGACGACAAATTCCTGCCCTATGTGATCGATCAGTTCCACAAGAGCGGCCTGGATGCGTCCAAGATCTGCTTCGAGATCACGGAAACAGCCGCGGTGGCGAGTTTTTCCCAGGCCAACCGCTTCATACAGGCGCTCAAGCAGCTCGGCTGCAAGTTCGCGCTCGATGACTTCGGCACCGGACTGTCCTCCTTCGGCTATCTCAAGCACTTCCCGGTCGACTATCTGAAAATCGACGGCAGCTTCGTGCGCGAGATCCTGCATGATCCGATCGACCGAGAAATGGTCCGGTCAATCAATGAAATCGGCCATCTCACCGGCAAGCAGACCATCGCCGAATTCGCCGAGAACGCCGAGATCATCCAGATGCTCAAGAATATCGGTGTCGACTACGCCCAGGGCTACGGCGTCGCCCAGCCGCAGCGCGTTCTCAAGGCCGTCAGCAGCGGCGGCAGCTCCACTACGGGGGTCTAATTCGGCAGCGCATACGGCAGCGCCAGCGCGCGCGCGCGCAGTGCCTGCGCACCGGCGCTCGATTGCTCGGCCTCACGTGCACCGGGCAGCGGCGCGACCGCGAGGAATTCGCTGCTGCCATCGGCGCGCTGCAGCGCCTCGACCACACGAAAGGCGCGCCCATCCTCGAATCGGCCCGCATCCCCGGCGCGCAGCAGGCATGGCTCCAGGCTCTCGAAGCGTTGCATGCGCCGCTTGACGCGACCGCGGTAATGGGCGCGCGCAATCACCTCCTGGCCGGTGTAACAGCCTTTCTCGAACGAAATGGCATCGATGCAATCCAGATTGAGCATCTGTGCGACGAACTGCCCCGAGGTCGGCGCATAGACCTGCGGCATGCCCGCCGCGATATCGAGCGCACGCCATTGCGTGCGCGTCATGCGCTCGCCCGGCGGCGGATCGTCGCCGGCGGGTTGCAGCGCCAACCAGCGGCTGGCATCGAACGCCCAGGGCTCGCGCCACGCTGCGGGCAACCCTTGGGCCCAGATGCCGTATAGGCGCAGCTGCCGTGCCTCTTGCGTGATCGCGAGCTTGGAGCGCAGCACATAGCGGCGTAACTGCGTCGCGACGGGCACGGCGAGTTCCGACGGCAGCCAGGCCAGAATGTCATCCGGCGAGTGCATCGCCAGCCACAGCACGGCGAGCGTGCGGCCCTGGGGGTTATGCAGGCCGGCGCGCAGAATCGATCCTGCCGCCAGCCGCGTCATGTCATTGGACAGCTGCCCCTGCAGAAAGCGCTGCGCGTCGGGGCCGCGAAAGCGCAATGCGCCGAAATCCTCGAGCGCGCAAATGGCGCCGAACTCGCTCACTGCAAGGCCTGCAATCGCCGCTCGGGCGCGGTGGTCGGTGATGGGCAATTCTGGCACACTTGCGGCCATGCCGGTTCCGATCGACGACCCGCTCGAGCAGCGCCCGCCCGCCGCGAGCGCGGCGAGTCCGCCTCCGCGCGCCGATGATCATTCAAACCGCGTGCGGGAGAGCGGTGGCCCGCCCGGTCCCGACCCCACCCGCTACGGCGACTGGGAACTGCGCGGCCACTGCATCGATTTTTGATCAGGAGTAGTCATGGATGAGCGCCCGCTGTCACCGCACGTGACGGTTTACAAATGGGCCTACACGATGACGCTGTCGATTTTGCATCGGGTCAGCGGCATGGCGCTATTTCTGGCACTGCTCGCTCTGATCTTCTGGCTGGTGGCCGCCGCGGCGGGTCCGGAGGCCTACGCCCGGGCGATGAGGGTGCTGGCGTCCTGGCCGGTGCGCTGTCTGGTCGTGGTGGCCATACTCGCGCTGTGGTACCACTTCTGCAATGGACTGCGGCACCTCGCCTGGGACATGGGCTGGGGCTTCGAGCGCGCGCAGGCGCGCCGCAGCGCCGTCATCGTCGTGGTCGCGACATTGCTCGCCAGTGCGGTGTGCGTTTATGCGCTGGTCCGCGCCGGAGCGGGGACGGCATGAATTCGCGCGCGAATCTGCGCAGTCCCCTGGCGGGCGTGCTCAATCAGGGCGCGGCGCATGCCGGCGTACATCACTGGTGGGTCATGCGACTGACCGCCGTGGCCCTGGCGCCGCTGTGTGTGTGGCTGACCGTGTCATTGTTGATCCTGCCGGGCACGGGCTACACGGCGGTGAGCGCCTGGGTGGCGTCGGGTGTGAATCCGGTGCTGCTGGCGCTCACGATGCTGCTAGCGGCCTGGCACAGCGGGCTCGGGCTGCAGGCGGTGATCGAAGACTACGTCGCACGCCCGCTCTGGAAGACCTCGCTGCTGGTGCTGTCGGCATTCGTCAACGCTCTGCTCGCGGCCAGCGGCGTGTATGCCGTGCTGCGCATCGCGCTGCGGAGTGTCGCTTGAGCACCTACGAGTTCGTCGATCACACCTACGATGTGGTGGTCGTCGGCGCCGGAGGCGCCGGGTTGCGCGCGACGCTGGGGCTGGCCGAGGCCGGTCTCACGACCGCGTGCGTGACCAAAGTGTTCCCAACCCGCAGTCATACGGTGGCCGCGCAGGGCGGCATCAGCGCAGCACTCGCCAACATGGGCGAAGACGACTGGCGATGGCACATGTACGACACCGTCAAGGGATCGGACTGGCTCGGCGATCAGGATGCCATCGAGTTCATGTGCAAGGAGGCGCCGGCGGCGGTCATCGAGCTCGAACACTACGGCGTGCCGTTCTCGCGCACCGATGATGGGCGCATCTATCAGCGCCCCTTCGGCGGCATGACCACGCATTACGGGCAGGGCATCGCGCAACGCACCTGCGCCGCCGCCGATCGCACCGGCCATGCGCTGTTGCATACGCTGTACCAGCAATCGATCCGTCACGCGGCCGAGTTTTTTGTTGAATATTTCGCCATCGATCTGCTCATGGCGCAGGGCGAGTGCCGCGGCGTGATTGCGCTCGATCTGGCCACCGGCAAGCTGCATCGGTTCCGTGCTCAGGTAACGATCCTCGCCACCGGCGGCTATGGTCGCGCGTACTTTTCCTGCACCTCGGCCCACACCTGCACCGGTGATGGCGGCGGCATGGTGCTGCGCGCCGGACTGCCGTTACAGGATATGGAATTCGTGCAATTCCATCCGACCGGCATCTACGGATCGGGCTGCCTGATTACCGAGGGTTCGCGGGGCGAGGGCGGTTATCTGACCAATTCCGACGGCGAGCGCTTCATGGAGCGCTACGCGCCCAACGCCAAGGACTTAGCCTCGCGCGACGTGGTCAGCCGTGCCATGACCATCGAGATCCGCGAGGGTCGCGGCGTCGGGGCGCTCAAGGACCACATCCACCTGCACCTCGAGCATCTCGGGCCGGCTGTGATCCATGAGCGTCTGCCGGGCATCGCGGAAACAGCGCGCATCTTTGCGGGCATCGATGTCACGCGCGAACCGATTCCGATCCTGCCGACGGCGCACTACAACATGGGCGGCATTCCCTGCAGCATGCGCGGGGAGGTCGTAACGCTCAAGAAAGGCGATCCGAACGGCGTCGTGCCCGGCCTCATGGCGGTCGGCGAAGCGGCCTGCGTCTCGGTTCACGGCGCGAACCGACTCGGTTCCAATTCGCTGCTCGATCTGATCGTCTTCGGCCGCGAGGCGGCGCGGCACTGCGCTGAAGTGGCTCAGCCTCGCGCCAAGCAGCGGCCTTTGCCAAAGGACGCCGCCGAGCCCGCGCTCGCTCGCCTCGATCGCCTGCGCCACGCCAGGGGTCCGCGGCCGACCGCGGCGATCCGGCTCGAAATGCAGAAGATCATGCAGGCCGATGCAGCAGTGTTTCGCACCGGTCAAACCTTGGCGCAGGGCAGCGAGAAGCTGGCGCGCACTTTCGCATCCTTTGCCGAGGTCGGGATATGCGATCGCGGTCTGGTCTGGAACACCGACCTGATCGAGACGCTCGAGCTCGAGAATCTGCTGCTGCAGGCGCTCGCCACGATCCATTCGGCGGCCGATCGCAAGGAGAGCCGCGGCGCGCACGCGCGCGAGGATTTCCCTCAGCGCGATGATGCCAATTGGCTCAAGCACAGCCTGTGCTGGGTGGACGAACGCGGTCAGGCCGCGATCGACTACCGGCCTGTGCATCTCAACACGCTCACCGATGAAGTCGAAGTAATTGCGCCCAAGGCGCGTACCTATTGATGTCGCCGCCCTCAAGGAGTGCCCGGAGCCATGGTTCAATTCGCGCTGCCCGCTAATTCGAGGATCGACAGCCACGCCGGCAGACACCACGCTGCGCCCCCGGGGGCAAAGAGCGTGCGCCGCTTCAGGATCTACCGCTTCGACCCGGAAGGCGGCGGGCGGCCGCGCATCGATACGTTCGATATCGACATGGCACGCTGCGGACCGATGGTGCTCGACGCTCTGCTCAAGATCAAGAATGAGATCGATACCACGCTGGCGCTACGGCGCTCCTGCCGCGAGGGCATCTGCGGTTCGTGCGCCATGAATATCAACGGCCTGAATACTCTGGCCTGCACCAAGGCCTGCGATGAGCTCGGCAGCGCAGACATTGCGATTTATCCGCTGCCGCACATGTCCGTGGTCAAGGATCTGGTGACCGATCTGACGCACTTCTATGCGCAGTACGCTGGCATCAAGCCGTGGCTGCAGAGCCGCACCTCGGCGCCGCCCGATCGCGAGCGGCTACAATCCAAGGGCGATCAGGAACGCATCGACCGACCATCGGCATGCATTCTGTGCGCCTGCTGTTCGACCAGCTGCCCGAGCTACTGGTGGAATTCCGAGCGTTACCTGGGCCCCGCGGCGCTGCTGGCGGCCTACCGCTGGATCGTCGACAGCCGCGATGAGGCGACCGGCGAGCGACTCGACGCGCTCGAGGATCCGTTCCGGCTCTATCGCTGCCATACCATTATGAATTGCACCGAGGCTTGTCCGAAGGACCTGAACCCGGCCAAGGCCATAGGTGCCATCAAACAGATGCTGGCCGAGCGGCAGCACTGAGCGCGTCATGCCGGCAGTGCACGATCCCGAGCGCTCACGGCTGCTGTGGCGCTGCCGACGCGGTCGCAAGGAGCTGGATCTGCTGCTGCTGGACTGGATGGACCGGCACTTCGAGTCGGCCACGATCGAGCAGCGCGCCGGCTTTGCGCGGCTATTGGAGCTGCCCGATCCCGATCTCGAGCGCTATCTCATGCGGCTGGGAGGCGCATTGTCAGCCGATCCGAGCCCTTTGCCGCCGGCGTGCGCGCCGCCGCAGGCCCTACCCCAAGCGGAACCTTCCGCATCCCAGGGCGTCTAATTAAAGATTACCATTAAGTCAAATCAAGCTCCCGCAGGGCAGGGTTTCATGGGCGGTTCAGCTGATACACTGCACGCTCCGAACTTTCCGGACCGTTCAAGGTCCATTCAGGTCGCGGAGGGGCGGCCTGGCAATGTCATGGCAGGATTGCTGATGGGCCCTGATGCGAGCGATTTGAGTCTGGTGCAGCGTGTGCAGCGCGGTGAGCGCGGCGCTTACGATCTATTGGTGCTCAAGTATCAGCACAAGGTCGTGAAGCTGGTCATGCGTTATCTGCGCGACCCGGCCGACGCGGAGGATGTGGCCCAGGAGGCGTTCATCAAGGCCTACCGGGCACTGCCGCAATTCCGGGGTGACAGCGCCTTCTACACCTGGCTCTATCGCATAGCCATCAATACTGCCAAGAATGCACTGGCGGCGCGCGATCGCAACCCAGTGAGCTACGAGTTGGACCTGAACAACGGCGATGGATCGACGGATATGGTCAGCCGACTGAAGGATCCTGAGACGCCCGAAGGCTTGGCGTTGACCGAGGAAATTCGCAACACGGTCAACGGCGCCATCGAGGCGTTGCCGGAAGATCTGCGCACCGCGATCGTGTTGCGCGAGCTCGAGGGCTTGAGCTACGAGGAGATCGCGGCATCGATGGACTGTCCGGTCGGTACGGTGCGATCGCGCATTTTTCGTGCCCGCGAGGCGATCGATCGGCGATTGCGCGAGGTCTTCGACGGCGGATTGGGCCGGGCAGAGGAGTTGGTGTGAATCAGGACGAAGTCGAAAGCCAGCTGTCGGCGATGTATGACGGCGCGTTGCCGCAGGCGGAATGCGAACTGCTCTCGCGCCGTATCGACCGCGACGAGAATCTGCGAGCGCGCTGGTCGCGCTATGCCCTGATCGGCGCCGCCATGCGCTCGGAACCGGTCGCCACGGCGCGCAGCGGCTTTGCCGCACGGGTCAGCGGTGCGCTGGATGGCGCGCAGGCCGATGCCGCGGCGATGGCTAGGCAGCTCGATGGTCAGGCGCCCCCCCGCGCCTCGGCGCTTCGGCGCGCCAAGGCCAGGCAGGGGCGCAATCTGCTCTGGAGTGGCGCGCTGGCCGCGACACTCGTGACCGGGGTGGCCGGCCTCTCGGTGTCGATGCTGCGCGATGCGGCCCTGCGCGGGCCCGCTGTGGTGGCCGCCGCGGGCCCGCTGCTGCCCACGGCGATGCACTCTACCGCGACGCTGCCGGGCGCGGCTCCGGCGGCGGGCCTCAGCGCTGCGCAGGAGGCATCGCCGGCGGTTGCCCCGTCGTCGCTGGCCGCGCCGCGTGCGCCTGCGATGGATGCGACGCTCATGGCTGCGTCCCTGCGCCTCGCCGGCCACAGTCCCTTGAGCTACGTGACTCCCGCTGGCAGCTCCGGTGCTGCGACCATTCTGCGCACCCAGCTGGCCGATTACATCGTTGCGCACAGTGCTTATTCGACGCCGCTGTTGCGGCGAAACGTGTTGTCTGAGCTGGTGACCAGCGAAGAGCAGATGGGCATCGCATCGAGCTATACGGGTGCGGCCCGCGCGGCCCAAGGCACTCCGGCCGGTGAGCGCGATGCGATCAGGTCAACCGCAGACGCCACGCGCTGAAGCCTGCTCGCTGTCCGCGCTGCTTCGAGCCGCAAGCTGCTGCGCGGCGCTGTGTATCGTGGCCGATGCCTTGGCAGCGACGGCAACCGCCCAGGATGATCCGCGAGATTGGCTCGCGCGCACCGACCAGGCGCTCTCGAACCGCAACTACGAAGGCGTATTCGTGCACCAGCACGCCGGGGAATCCGAGACGCTGCGCGTGATTCACCGCGTCGACGGCGAGGGCGTGGCCGAGCGGCTGCTGTCGATGGACGGCTCGGGCAGGGAATTCATCCGCAAGGGCACGCAGCTCATCTGCTATCTGCCCGATCAACGCACGGTGCTGGTCGAACGCAGCCCCGATTCGGCACTGCTGCTGAGCGGTCTGCCGCGCATCGATGCGAGCTCGGCCGGACAGTACGAGATCAAGGAACTGGCGCGCGCGCGCGTTTCCGGGCGCGCTACGCGCGTGGTCGCCATCGCGCCGATGGATCAATTGCGCTACGGCTATCGCGTCTGGATCGATGAGGCCACGGCGATGCCGCTCAAGACGCAATTGCGCGATAGCCGCGGCGGCGTGCTCGAGCAGATCGTGTTCACGAGCCTGAACATGCTGGCGCACATTCCGCGCGCCGCACTCGAGCCGGGTGTCGATGCGCACGGCTATCGCTGGATCCGGCGCGATGCCGAGCCGGTCGATTCGCGCAGCTTATCGGTCTCCTGGGAGGCCAGCGCCCTGCCGCCGGGGTTTCGCATGACGGCGAGTGCGCGCCAGACGCTGCCTGCCGGTCCGGTCGAGCATCTGGTTTTCAGCGACGGCTTGGCTTCGGTGTCGGTGTTCATCGAACAGGCGCGTGCCGACGGCGCCGAACCGGCCAGCGATGACGCCGCCACGCTCGGCACCTCCTCGGCCTATTCAACCAGCATGCGCGGATACCGCGTAACGGCGGTTGGGGAAGTGCCGCCGGAGACCGTGCGCATCATTGCGCAGTCGATTCGCAATGCCGGACCGGCAAGCGCGCCGCCCGAGTCAGCCTCGAGCGCGACGGCGACAGTGGACATGCGCCAGCGCATCGCCGTCGATGGCGCGATCGATGCCGCCGCCGGCTCCGCAACCGCCGCGCCCGCGCGCAGCCTCAATGCCGACCGGCCGGCTTTCGGCGATGCCGGCACGCTTGGGGGACTCGGCAGCATCGCCGTGCCCGGTGCGGCACGCGGCGGCGGCGCCGGCAAGCGTTGAGCGCCAGCACCCGGCAGCCGTACCCGGCACTGACGCTGCTGACGCGCGCCGAGTGCGGCCTTTGCGAGGAAATGCTCAGCGAGCTGCGCGCGCTCGCCCGCGGCACGCCGCTGCCGGCGCTCACGGTCATCGACGTGGATTGCGATCCGCAGCTGCAGCGACGCTTCGGTCTGAAAATCCCGGTACTGCTGCTCGATTCGATCCCGGTCTGCAGTCATCGCCTGGATGCCGCCGCGCTGCTGCGGCTGCTCAAGCAGCCTTGAGGCTATAATCCGCGCGCCCCGCACCTGGGGCACTCAAGTCCTGTAATGCAACGCATACGCAATTTTTCCATCATCGCGCACGTTGACCATGGCAAATCAACGCTCGCGGATCGGCTCATCCAGCTCTGCGGCGGGCTCGAAGCACGCGAAATGCAGGCACAGGTGCTCGACTCGATGGATCTGGAGCGCGAGCGCGGCATTACGATCAAGGCGCAGAGCGTGACGCTGCAGTATCTCGCCCGCGCGGGCGAGCGTTATGAGCTCAATCTGATCGACACCCCCGGCCACGTGGACTTCTCCTACGAAGTCTCGCGCAGCCTTGCGGCCTGCGAGGGCGCGTTGCTGGTCGTGGACGCCTCCCAGGGAGTCGAGGCGCAAAGCGTCGCCAATTGCTACACCGCCATCGAACAGGGGCTCGAGGTCGTGCCGGTCATCAACAAGATCGACCTGCCCTCGGCCGATCCCGACCGAGTCACGACTGAAATCGAGGAAATCATCGGCATCGATGCCTCGGAGGCCGTGCGCGTGAGCGCCAAGACCGGCGAGGGCGTGCCGGAACTGCTCGAGCAGATCATCCGCCGCATCCCGCTGCCGCGCGGTGATCCGGCCGCGCCGGTACAGGCGCTGATCATCGACTCGTGGTTCGATAACTACGTCGGCGTGGTTTCACTGGTGCGGGTAGTCAATGGCACGCTGCGCCGGGGCGAGAAGATCCGCGTGCTGTCCACCGGTCGCAGCCATCAGATCGACCGACTCGGCCGCTTCACACCCAAATCGCTCGCGCTCGAGACTCTGGGCGCGGGCGAAGTCGGATTCATCGTCGCCGGCATCCGCGAAATCGATGGTGCGCCGGTCGGCGACACGATCACCCTCGATGCCAGACCGTGCGATGCGGCGCTGCCGGGCTTCAAACAGATCCAGCCGCGGGTGTTCGCCGGACTGTTTCCGGTCAATGCCGAGGACTACGAGAGCTTTCGCGATGCGCTCGCCAAGCTCAAGCTGAACGACTCGGCGCTGCACTACGAGCCGGAAGTCTCAACCGCCCTCGGCTTCGGCTTCCGCTGCGGCTTTCTCGGGCTGCTGCACATGGACATCGTGCAGGAGCGGCTGGAGCGCGAATACTCGCTCGAGCTCATCACCAGCGCCCCAACCGTGATCTACGAGGTGGCCAGGACCGACGGCGAAGTCGAGTATGTCGACAACCCATCGAAACTGCCGGCGGCCAATGAGATCGCCGATATTCGCGAACCCGTCATCACTGCCAACATTCTCGTGCCGCCGGACTACGTCGGCGCGGTGCTCGGACTGTGCAGCGAAAAGCGCGGCGTGCAGAAGAAAATGCAGTTTCTGGCCAGCGCCGTGTCGCTGCAATACCAGCTGCCGCTCGCCGAAGTGGTGCTGGATTTCTTCGATCGGCTCAAATCGGCCAGCCGGGGTTACGCCTCCTTCGATTACGAATTCAGTCATTTCCAATCGGCGCCGTTGGTCAAGCTTGATATCCTGATCAACGGCGACAAGGTCGATGCGCTGTCGATCATCGTGCACAAGGACAGTGCCTACGGCCGCGGGCGCGAACTGGTCGACAAGATGCACGAGCTGATTCCGCGCCAGATGTTCGAGGTGGCCGTGCAGGCCGCGATTGGTAGCCATATCATCGCCCGGGCGACCGTGAAGGCGCTGCGTAAGAATGTGCTCGCCAAATGCTATGGCGGCGATATCACCCGCAAGCGCAAGCTGCTCGAGAAACAGAAGGAGGGCAAGAAGCGCATGAAGCAAGTCGGCCAAGTGGAAATTCCGCAGGAAGCCTTTCTGGCGGTGCTCAAAGTGGGACGCAAATGACGCAGTTGCTGACGTGGCTGGCCTGGGCGGCGTTGCCCATCACTTTGATAACGATCGTCGATGATTGGTTTCTGCGGCCGCAGCGGCGGCTGCAGACCGACGGCACCGCGCGGCCCGACCCGCCGCTGATGCACGCCTTCTACCTGATGCTGCCGGTGGTGCTGTTCGCCGCCGTGCTGCGCCTGCTGCGGTCCGAGCGGCTCGATTTCAGCCTGGTGCTGGTCGCGGTGGTGGCGTTCGCGGGCGCCGTCTGGCTGCTCGACCATCTGCTGGTCGCACCGCTGCGCCGGCGGGCGGCGGCGGCGGCGGGGCGCGCGGGCGCCGCGCAGCCCATGCCCGTGACGGTCGACTACGCCCGCAGTTTCTTTCCGGTGGCCGTGATCGTGCTGCTGGTGCGCTCGTTCGTGTTCGAGCCGTTCCGCATCCCCTCGGACTCGATGATGCCAACGCTGCTCGACGGCGACTTCATTGTCGTCAACAAATTCGCGTACGGGCTGCGGCTGCCGGTCCTGGGCACGAAGATTGTGGAGATCGGCGAGCCGAAGCGTGGCGATGTGGTGGTGTTCCACTTTCCGCCCGACCCGGCCGTGAACTACATCAAGCGGCTCGCGGGCCTGCCGGGTGATCATGTCGAGATCGTGTCGGACCAGCTCATCATCAGCGGCCAGCCGGTGCCGCTGCGGTCGGACGGCCGCTACGACGACGGTTGCTACCATTACATGCGACTGTCGAGCGAAATCCTCGGGACGCACACCCACCAGACGCTTTCGTGCCTGACTCCCGACGAAATCGGCGCACCGCCCGGCCCGACCTGCAATCGACACCTGGAGCGCAACTACGTGTGCGTCGAGCCGCCGGTTCCCGGCGCTCACGACCATAGCGACGTGCACGACATCGTCGTGCCTCCCGGCAAATACCTCATGATCGGCGATAATCGCGACAACAGCTACGATGGTCGGTACTGGGGGTTCGTGCCCGAGGACCATCTGGTCGGCAAAGCGACCCGGATCTGGTTCAATTGGGATCTGCAGCGATCCGGCGGCCCGAATTGGAGCCGGGTCGGCCGGCAGATCGAATGAAGTTGATGAGCCATAGCTACAGGGAGCGTTGATCATGCGTCACTCACAGCGCGGAATTACCTTCATCGGCTGGTTGTTCCTGCTCATTCCGGTCGCGATCGTCGTCTACGCGGGCATCCGTCTGGCGCCGATATATCTCAACTACATGCGCGTGTCGAAGTCGCTCTCGGAGCTGGCCACCGAGGCCAAGAGCAGCTCGGCGCAGACTCCGCAGGATCTGCGCAACACGCTGGCGAAGCATTTCGATATCGAAAGCATCGAGCATCCGGACATCAAGGACATCGACATCCATCGGGAAGGCGATCATCTGGTGGCGATCGCCGACTACGAGGACCTGGCGCCGATGTTCGGCAATGTCTCGCTGCTGGTGCAATTTCATAAGCAGGTCGACATGCAGTGACCCGCGCCGAACGGCTGCGAGTCTGGCTCAAGCAGACGCTCGGGTACGAGCCCACCGAGCTGACCCGGTTTGAGACGGCGTTGACGCACCGCAGTGCCGACGGCGCCAACAACGAGCGGCTGGAGTTCCTGGGCGATGCGGTCCTGAGTCTGATCACTGCGCAATACTTGTTCGAACGCTTTCCCGATGCCGACGAGGGCACCTTGAGCCGCCTGCGTGCGCGCGTGGTGAGTGGACAATTCCTGGCGCAGCAGGCGGCCGCGGCGCAGCTCGGGGAGCTGCTGGCCCTGGGGCCGGGCGAACTCAAGAGCGGCGGATTTCGCCGCGAATCGATCCTGGCCGATGCGCTCGAAGCGGTGTGTGGCGCGCTCTACCTCGACGGCGGACTGGAGGCGGCTCGGCTCGGCATGCTGCGCTGGCTCGAGAGCGGATTGCCCGATGAGGAGCTGCTCGGCGAGCTCAAGGATCCGAAGACGCGACTGCAGGAATTGCTGCAGGCGCGCGGTCTGCCACTGCCTCGTTACAGCATCGAGAGCGTCGATGGGGAATTGCACGCGCAGCTGTTTCGCGTGCGCTGCGAGGTCGAGGCGCTGTCGGCTTGTGCCAGCGGTGCGGGCTCGAGCCGCCGGCGGGCGGAACAGGCGGCGGCCGAGGGCGTACTCGAGCAGCTGCGGAGCGATCCATGAGCGCATTGCACAGCGGGTTCGTGGCCATTGCAGGCCGACCGAACGTCGGCAAGTCGACGTTGCTGAATGCTTTTGTCGGACAGAAGCTCAGCATCGTGACGCCGCGGCCGCAGACGACGCGTCATCGCGTGATCGGCGTGGCGCAGCTGCCCGAGGCGCAGATCGCGTTCGTCGATACCCCGGGGCTGCACCTGGGCCAGCGTCGCGCGCTCAACCGCGCCATGAACCGCACGGCCGCCGCAGCGCTCGGCGATGCCGATCTGGTATTGCTGGTGCTCGAGGCGCTCAGGTGGACCGAGGAGGACGAACTGGCCCTCTCGCGCATCCGCGACCGTGCTAAGAGCGTCATCGCGGTGGTCAATAAGATCGACCGAGTGCGGCCGCGAGAGCGACTGTTGCCGTACCTGGCGGAGCTGGCGCGGCGCCATGCGTTTCTGGCCATCGTGCCGGTGTCGGCCCGCCGCGGCAGCAATCTCGATGACCTGCGCCGCGTGATCATTGCGGCGCTGCCCTTGGGTGAGGCGATGTTTCCGCCGGATCAGCTCACCGACCGCAGTCTCGCCTTCCGTACCGCCGAAATCATCCGCGAGAAGCTCACCTTGGAACTGGTCGAGGAGTTGCCCTATGGCATCGCGGTCGAGATCGAACAGATCGAGGCGCAGCCCGACGGGCGGCGGCTGGTTGCGGCGGTCATCTGGGTCGATCGAGCCGGCCACAAGCCGATCGTCATCGGAGCCGATGGCTCGCGGCTCAAGCGTATCGGCCGCGCGGCGCGGCTCGAGCTCAATCAGATCTTCGGTGGCCGCTTTCACCTGACGCTCTGGGTCAAGGTGCGCGAGGACTGGGCGGACGACGCGCGCGCGCTGCAGCAGCTGGGATTGGAATGAGCCGCTCGTCGCAGCGTGTGCAACTGACGCGCGCGTATGTGCTGCACCAGCGGCCATTCCGCGACAGCAGTCTCATCGTCGAGGTGTTCGCGCGCGAATACGGGCGCATGACGCTGTTCGCCCGAGCTGCTCGCGGCCCTCGTTCCCGCTTCGCGGCATTGCAGCCGTTCCAGGCGCTGCTGCTGTCGTGGAGCGGACGCGGCGAGGCGCCGCAGTTGACGGCGGCGGAGAGCGCCGATGCGCCGGGCGCCGATGCGCCGGCCGCCGCTGCGCTGCCGCCGCAGTTGCCGCCGGCGCAGCTGCTGAGCGCGTTCTATCTCAACGAGCTGTTGCTGACGCTCACGACGCGCCACGATCCGCATCCCGAGTTGTTTGATCACTATGGCTTCACGCTCGCGCGTTTGTGCCAGGGCTCGCCGGCCGATGCATCGCTGCGGCGGTTCGAGGCGCGGCTGCTGGAGTTCATCGGCTATGGCTTGAACCTCGCGGCCGAAGCCGATACCGGACGTCCCGTGCGGGCCGGGGCGCACTATCATTTCCGGCCTGGCGTACACGGAGTCGTATTGGCACAGGCCGATGCCGCGGGGGCGATCGCCGGGCACGTGCTGCAGGGACTGGATGCGCAAACCGAGCTGACCGGCGAGGCGGATCTGCGCCAGGCCCGTGCGCTCATGCGCGCCGCGATCGATCACTGTCTCGAAGGGCGGGAATTGCGCACACGCGTGGTGGCGCGCTCGCTGATCAATTATCCGCGCCGGGAGCGCACAGCATGACGGTCAAGAGCATGGCTTTGGGTGTGAACATCGATCACGTGGCGACATTGCGCCAGCAGCGGCACACGCGTTATCCCGAGCCGGTGCAGGCGGCGCTGCTGGCCGAACAGTCCGGTGCCGACAACATCACGCTGCATCTGCGGGAGGACCGGCGGCACATTCAGCCACGCGACGTGCAGCTGCTGAGCGAATTGCTCAGTACGCGCATGAATCTCGAGATGGCGGTCACGCCCGAGATGTTGGATTTTGCCTGCGCACTGCGGCCGGCAGACTGCTGCCTGGTGCCGGAGCGGCGTGCCGAGCTCACCACTGAGGGCGGACTGGATGTGGTGGCCGGCGGCGAGGCGCTGCGCGAGCGCTGCGCCCGTCTGACGCAGGCCGGCATCCGCGTGGCGTTGTTCATCGATGCGGATGAGCCGCAAATCGAGGCGGCTGCGCGCGCCCGGGTGCCGGTCATCGAGCTGCATACCGGCCGCTACGCCGATGCAGAGGGCGCTGAGCAGGCGCGCGAGCTCGAGCGCCTGCAGCGCTCGGCACGCTTCGCCGCCAGCCGTGGCCTCGAAGTGCACGCCGGCCACGGCCTGCACTATCAGAATGTCACGCCGGTAGCCGCGATCCCTGAGATCGTCGAGCTCAACATCGGCCATGCCATCATCGCGCGGGCGTTGTTCGACGGTTTGGCGCGCGCCGTGCGGGACATGAAGGCGCTCATGCTGGCCGCACGGGCATGATATTCGGCGTCGGCATCGATGTGCTCGAGGCCAAGCGCATGCATGCGACCTATGCGCGCTTCGGCCAGCACTTCGTCGATCGGCTGCTGATGCCGCAGGAGCGCGCGCAATTCGAGCGTACGCAGCGGCCGGAGCGGTTTCTGGCCATGCGCTTTGCGGCCAAGGAAGCGGTCGTCAAGGCGCTGGGCACGGGCTTCGCGCACGGCATGTGGATCCGCGACGTCGGCATCGTGCAAAACACCTGGGGTAAACCCGAAGTGATTTATTCCGAGCGCGGTGAGTGCCTACGCCAGCGCTTGGGAGTCGGTGAGGGCCACATCACGCTGACTGATGAGGCCGGGCTGGTGGTGGCGGTGGCCATATTGCTGCGCGCCGTGAGCGCTGGTTGAGGGCCGCGCCTGCATGAACACTCTGGTGTTCGACATCGAGACCGTGCCGGACGTCGAATGGGGGCGGCACTTCTACAGCCTGCAGGGGCTGGATGATGCGGCGGTCGCCAAGGCCATGTTCGCTCAGCAGCGCGCCAGCACCGGCGCGGATTTCCTGCCACATCTGCAGCAGCGCGTGGTGGCCATATCCTGCGTGCTGCGCACCCGCGAGCAGCTCAAAGTCTGGAGCCTCGGCGAAGCGCATTCGAGCGAGGCCGAGCTGCTGACGCGCTTCTTCGACGGCATCGACAAATATCTGCCCGAGCTCGTGTCGTGGAACGGCGGCGGCTTCGATCTGCCGGTGCTGCATTACCGCTCGCTCAAGGCCGGCGTGCAGGCGCCGCGCTATTGGGAGGTGGGCGATGAGGACGCAGCGTTTCGCTATAACAATTACCTCAATCGCTTTCACTGGCGGCACCTCGATCTCATGGACGTTCTGTCGGGCTTTCAGCCGCGCGCCCGCGCCAAACTGGCGGACGTCGCCGCGCTGTTGGGCTTTCCCGGCAAGCTCGGGTTCGCGGGTGATCAGGTCTGGGAGGCCTATCTGGCGGGCCAGATTCTGGCCGTGCGGCGCTATTGCGAAACCGATGCGCTCAATACCTATCTGATCTTTCTGCGGTTCCAGTTCCTGCGCGCGCGCCTGGATCGCAGCGCGCTCGATGAGGAATTCGAGCGCCTGCGCGCGCTGCTGCGCGCCTCGACAGAGCCGCATCACGCCGAATTCCTCAAAGCCTGGACCGCTGCGGTTTGAGTCGGCGCGCCGCCATGGCCGAAGCGGTCAGCGAAATCGCCGTGGTCGCCGGCTTAAGCGAGCAAGGCCAGGGCATCGTTCGCGCAGGCAAGACCGCCTTCGTGCCCGGCGCCCTGCCCGGGGAGACGATCCGCTTCCGGCGCGTGCGCCGGCATCGCCAGTACGATGAAGCGCGGCTCGAAGCCGTGCTCTCGAGCGCCAGCACGCGGGTGGCGCCGCGTTGCGCGCACTTCGATATCTGCGGCGGTTGCGCCTTACAGCACCTCGAGAGCCGCGCGCAGCTCGCGCTCAAGCAACAGCAGCTGGCCGAGACCCTGCAACGCCTGGCGCGCCTTGAGCCGCTGCGCTGGCTCGAAGCGATCAGCAGCCGGCCGTGGAGTTACCGCCGACGCGCGCGTCTCGGGGTCAAGTACGTCACGCGCAAGGGACGGGTACTGGTCGGTTTTCGCGAGCGCGCCTCGCATTTTGTTGCCGACCTCGAGCGCTGCGAGGTGCTGGCGGAGCCGATCGGCAGCCTGATCGCGCCGCTCGCGGCGCTGATCGGCCAGCTGTCCGTGCGCGAGCAGCTGCCGCAGGTCGAAGTGGCGGTCGGGGATCGGACCGCAGCGCTGGTGCTGCGCGTCCTCGCTGCTCCAATCGAGCAGGACCTGGGTCTGCTGCGCGAATTCGAGGCGCGGCACGCTGTGCGCATCTACCTGCAAAGCGGCGGTCCGGCCAGCGTGCGCGCGCTGACCGAGCCGCAGCAGCCGCTGTCCTATGCGCTGTCCGAGAGCGATCTGGAACTCGAGTTCGGTCCGAGCGACTTCATCCAGATCAACGCCGAGGCCAATCGCGCCCTGGTGGCCGCGGCAGGCACACTGCTCGAGCTGACGGGCGCTGCGCACGTACTGGATCTGTACTGCGGGCTCGGCAATTTTTCACTGGCGTTGGCGCGGCGCGCGGGCAGCGTCGTGGGCATCGAAGCAGAGGCCGCGCTGGTCGAGCGCGCACGCAACAACGCCCGTCGCAACGGCATCATCAATGCGCAGTTCTTCCAGGCCGATTTATCCGGCAGCGATCTGGCCGGCGCCGCCTGGCTGCGAGCGCCCTACAGCCACGTGTTGCTCGATCCGCCGCGCGCCGGTGCACGTGAGATGCTCCCGCAGATCGCGCAGCTTGCGCCGCAGCGGCTGTTGTATGTGTCCTGCCATCCGGGCACTCTGGCGCGCGATCTTGGAGTGCTGGTACACGAGCACGGGTTCGAATTGCTCGCAGCCGGTGTGGTCGATATGTTTGCGCACACGGCGCACGTGGAATCGGTGGCATTGCTGCGGCCGCAGCGGTCGGCGCAGTAGCGGTAACAGCGGCCGGCGAATTCGCTTGAGGATATGCGGAGACAGACATGCCGGTGGAGATTGAGCGCAAGTTCCGGGTCATCAGCGATCGCTGGCGTACGGCGGTGCGCACCCGCACCTTGCTACGCCAAGGCTATCTTGCCAACACCGCGCGCGCCTCCGTCAGGGTGCGGCTTGCGGGCGAGGCCGGCTGGCTGTCGGTCAAAGCGATGACCCCCGGCCGCTCGCGTGCCGAATACGAGGCAGCCGTTCCGGCGCAGGATGCGAACGAAATGCTCGGCCTGTGCGAGGGCCCGCTGATCGAGAAATGGCGCCACATCGTCGAGCACGCCGGCGAGCGCTGGCAGATCGATGAGTTCCTGGGCGCGAATGCCGGCCTCGTGATTGCCGAGCTCGAGCTGGACTCGGAACAGCAGAGTTTTGCGCTGCCCGAATGGCTCGGGGCGGAGGTGACCGACGATCAGCGCTTTTACAATTTCCGGCTCTCGCGGCAGCCCTACAGTCATTGGCCTGAAAGCGAGCGCAACGCGCCATGACGCTCGGTCCTCTGATGGTCGATATCGCCGGTACCGAGCTCAGCGCCGAGGATCGCGAGGTGCTCGCCCATCCGCTGGTCGGCAGCGTCATCCTGTTCAGCCGCAATTACATCGAGCGCACGCAGCTGCGGGCGCTGATCGAGCAGATCCATTCGGTACGCACGCCGGCGCTGCTCATAGCCGTCGATCACGAGGGTGGCCGCGTGCAGCGCTTTCGCGCCGGTTTTTCCGCGCTGCCGCCGCTGCGCCGCATCGGCCATGCGTACGATGCCGACCCGCGGCAGGGTCTGGCGATGGCGCGCGCGCTCGGCTGGCTCATGGCCGCGGAACTGCTGGCGTGCGGACTGGACTTCTCCTTCGCGCCCTGCGTGGATCTGGACTACGGGCTGTCGGAAATCATTGGCGATCGAGCCTTTCATGCGCGCGCCAGCGTGGTGGCACCGCTGGCCGTCGCCTATATGCACGGCATGCGCGATGCCGGCATGGCCGCCACGGCCAAGCATTTTCCCGGACATGGAGCCGTGGTGGCCGACTCGCACCTGGCGCTGCCGATCGACCGGCGCGAGCTCATGGATCTGGATGAGGATCTGCTGCCCTACCGCCGCCTGATCGCCAACGCTCTGCCTGCCGTCATGGTGGCTCATGTGCTGTTCCCGGCCGTCGACGCCGTGCCGGCAAGCTTCTCGCCGCGCTGGATAGCGCAGGAGCTGCGTCAGGGCCTGCAGTTCGCCGGGCTGGTGTTCGCCGACGACCTGACGATGGCCGCTGCGGCCGCCATCGGCGATCTGCCGGACCGCGCCCGACGGGCCCTAGCCGCCGGGTGTGATGTACTTCCGGTCTGCAATGATCGGGCGGGCGTGCAGCGTCTGCTCGACCACCTCAAGCCGCACCTCGACCCCGCCTCGCAGGTTCGCCTGATCCGTATGCGTGGCCGCAAACAGCCGGGTTTTGAGACGCTGGAGGCTTCCGCGGCCTGGAGAAGCGCGCGAGAATGGCTGGCACGCAGCGCGGCGAAGCCGGAGCTCAAATTCGAACCCGGAGATGCCGAAACGGGAGGCATTTGACAGCGGAGCAATGGTCGGCGGATTTTCTGCGCGGGGTGCTGGACGCATCCCCCGATGGCATCGTTGTGTGCGAGTCGACCTCGGAGCATCAGCCGGTGGTTTACGTCAACACCGCGTTCGAGCGCATGACCGGCTACGCCGCCGATGAGCTCATCGGCCACGATCTGCGCCGCCTGCAATCGTGGGATCGCGATCAGGAGGGACGCAATCAGCTGCGCGCAGCCATCGTTCAAGGGGAGACCTGTCGGGTGCTGCTGCGCAACTACCGCAAGGACGGCAGCCAGTTCTGGAACGAGATTCTGGTGCAGCCGCTGCGCGGCTCCGGCGGCGAGGTGACGCATTTCGTCGGCTTTCACCGCGACGTCAGCGAGCGCGAGCGGCTGGGCCTGCGACGCACTTCCGGGCTGCCCACCTGGCTGCGAGAGGACCGCGTTTCCGGACTTTGCTCGCGCGCCTACTTCGAGGAGTTGCTGCAGCACGACTGGCAGATCGGCGCGCGCGAGGCGCGCCTGGTCACGCTGCTGGTATTCGACATCGATGATCTGACCAGCTACAACGACACCTTCGGTCGCGCGGCCGGCGATGCCTGCATTCGCCGCGTCGCCGGCGTGATCGGCACTGCCTTCAGACGCGGCGCCGATGTCGTGGCGCGCTGGGAAGGGGGCCGCATGGTCGCGCTGGTGCGCAATCCGGACCTCGAAACCGTGCCCTCATTTGCCGCCTCGGTCGCACAGAAGGTGCTCGGTCAGCACATTCATCATCCGCGCGCCGCACGGCGGCAGAAATTCGTTTCGGTCAGCATCGGTGCCGCCAGTCTAACGCCCAGCGGCGAGCAGAGTGCCGATGTGCTCGTGCAGGCGGCGATGAAGGCCCTGGCGCGTGCCAAAGAAGATCACGATGCGCCGATCGCCGTGCTGCGTCCGGAAGATGTGGGTTGAGCATGCCGCGCGCAGGGCGATGCCTTTCGAACACACGCATCGCAGCCGGTCTGGCCGTGGCCGCACTGGCCTGGTGGGGCCTGATGGCCGCTGCGAGCCAGGCGCAGGATGCCGACGGTGCGGCCATTATCGGCCGTTGGCTGACCGAATCGCACGACGGCGTCGTCGGCATCATCGAGATCACACGCACCGCCGAGGGCACCTACCAGGGCCGCATCATCGGCGGCAATGCGCCGCATCGGCTCGACACGCACAACCCCGACCCGGTGCTGCGGCAGCAGATCCTGCGCGGCCAGGTGATCGTGCGGGGCCTCAGACCGGAGGGCGAGGGCCGTTGGGCGGGCGGCACGATTTACGATCCGGATAGCGGCCGTACCTACCAGTGCCGCATCGAGCCACTCGAGCGCGACCGCCTCAAGGTGCGCGGTTTCATCGGCCTATCGCTGCTGGGGCGCAACCAGACCTGGACGCGTTATTCGGGCAGCTCGCTCGATCTGCCGGCGGCTGCGCCCTGAGGGGTGTTCGAGGCCCGTAGGCGCTTTTCCAGGAAGATGGCCTCGGGCAGCGGGTTGTCGTAGTAGCGCGGCACTTCGCGAAAACCGAGGCCGGCATAGAGCTTGAGGGCGCGATCCATCTTTGGGAAGGTATCGAGCCGCATGGCCTCATAACCGCCGGCGAGCGCACGAGCGAGCACCGCGCGCGCGAGCCGCTCTCCGAGGCCGTGGCCGCGGAACCTCTCGCGCACCCACAGGCGCTTCATTTCGCAGATACCCGTCTCCAGCGCGCGCAGCGCCACGCAGCCGGCGGGCTCGCCGGCGCACAGTGCCAGCAGCAGCGCGCCACCGCGCGCCGGCGCATAGGCCCCAGGCAATCCGGCCAGTTCGGCCTCGAAGTTCTGGAAGCACAGGTCCACCTGCAGCCAGTCCGCGTATTCGCGAAACAGCGCGCGCACCGTCGGTGCCCAGCACGGCGCATCGGCGTCCAGCAGCTCGAATCTAACGGCGTCGCTCGCCATGACGGCGGATTATCGGGTGGCGGCCGCGGCGCCGGAGATGGGCGATACCACGGCGATGACGCCGAAGGCCGGATGGTCGAAGTACTGACGCTCGTTGTACTTGATGCTGCGCATCTCATCGATGGTGTAGTTGGTTGCGCCCGCGCCCAGGCGCAGCTCAACCCCCAAGTGCAGGTAAGTCGCGCGTTCCAGGTACACCGAACCGGAAAGACCCGGGCTGCTGATGCCGAGGTCCGCCAGCGGCACGCCGATATGCGTGCCCCAGTTTGCGGCCGTCTGTACCCAGGCGGCGTGCGCGATCGGATGCCAGCTGCCGCTGCTGCGCAGAGTGCTTTCCACCCCTGCGAGCCGGTAGTCGCTCGGCGGCAGCACGCGCAGCACCTGCGGTGCGCCGCCGCGCGTGCTTTCGTTGCCGAAGCCCCGGCCCGGTGGCGCGGCATTCCAGTCCTCGGCGGCGCCAACGCTGGAGTCGCGAAACACGATGATCTCGACCACATACTGTGTGCCGAGCTGTTGCGCGAAGGCCCGCCACGGGACGATTAGAGCCGCAAGCGCCCACAGCAAGCACAGGGCGGCGCTCGAACCACCACGGTTGTTTCGGCACACTTCGCACATGCGGCTATGGTAGCAGGGCGCCGCGCTCAGCCCGAAGCCAGGTAGGACAGCAGCGCGTCGGCGCGCACGAAGCGCTGATCCGACTGCGCAATGGCGCGCGTAATGCGCAGCTTCAGCGGTCCCTCGAGCCGGTATTCCTGAGCCTGACGCTGCAGCAGGCTGATGAGACGCGCCGAATCGATGCGGTTTTGCTCCTCGAACAGGACGCTGCCGCCGCTCGGTCCGAGCTCGAGCCGCCGGATGCCGAGCTCACGCGCGCGCAGCCGCAGTCGCGCCAACTGCAGCAGGTGTTTGGCCGGTTCGGGCAAGGCACCGAAGCGATCGATGAGCTCCGCGGTCATGTCTTCGAGGCTGGCGGCATCGGCGGCGGCGATACGCTGATAGAGCGCCAGGCGCAGATGCACATCGCTGACGTAGTCTTCCGGCAACAGTGCGGCGACGTGCAATTCGATGTCGCTCACGGCCGCCAGCGGCCGGTCCAGCATCGGCTCGCGTCCGTCGCGCATCGCCCGTACCGCCCGCTCGAGCATGTCCAGGTACATGCTCAGGCCGACCTCGCTGAGCTCGCCCGACTGCGCCTCGCCCAGGAATTCGCCGGCGCCGCGGATTTCCAGATCGTGGGTTGCGAGCACGAAGCCCGCCCCGAGTTCCTCGAGCGACTCGATCGCCTCGAGGCGCTTGGCCGCATCGCCGGCCAGGTGCTTGCGCGAGGGAACGATCAGATAGGCGTAGGCGCGATGGTGCGAGCGCCCGACGCGGCCGCGCAGCTGGTGCAGCTGTGCCAGTCCCAGGCGATCGGCGCGGTCGATCAATATCGTGTTGGCGCTCGGCACGTCGATGCCGCTCTCGATGATCGTGGTGCATGCCAGGAGATTGAATCGCCGGTGATAGAAGTCGACCATGAGCTGCTCGAGTTCGCGCTCGCGCATCTGGCCGTGACCGATGCGCACGTCCGCTTCGGGCACGAGTCGGGCGATGTCGGCGGCGGCCTTCTCGATGCTCTGGATCTCGTTGTGGACGAAATACACCTGCCCGCCGCGCCGCAGCTCGCGCAGTGCCGCCTCGCGCAGTGTCGGCGCGTGCCATTCGATGATGAAGGTCTTGATCGCCAGACGCGCCGCCGGCGGCGTGGTGATCAGCGACAGATCGCGCAGGCCTCCCAATGCCATGTTCAACGTTCGCGGTATCGGTGTCGCGGTGAGCGTCAGCACGTGCACTTCGGCGCGCAAGGCCTTGAGCCGTTCCTTGTCGCGCACGCCGAAGCGGTGCTCCTCATCGACGATGATCAAGCCGAGACCGCTGAAACGCGCGTCGGCATGCAGCAACCGATGAGTCGCTATCACGATGTCGACCGTGCCACGCTCGAGCCCGTGCAGCACCGATGCAGCCTCGGCGCTCGAGCGAAAGCGCGACAGGGCCTCGATGCGTACCGGCCAGTCGGCGAATCGATCGCGGAAGCTCTGCAGGTGCTGTTGCGCCAGCAGCGTGGTCGGCACCAGCACCGCCACCTGGCGCCCGGCCTGCACCGCGACGAACGCGGCGCGCATCGCCACTTCGGTCTTGCCGAAGCCGACATCGCCGCAGACCACGCGGTCCATCGGCTTGACCGACTGCATGTCGTTGAGAACCTGCTTGATGGCCTGTGCCTGATCGGCCGTCTCTTCGAACGGGAAGCCGTTGGCAAAAGTCTGGTACTCCAGATCGCGCGCCAGCAGCGGTGTCGCGCGATGAGCGGCGCGGCGTGCGTGCAGCTCGAGCAGTTCGGCGGCCACATCCCGCACGGCCTCGGCGGCCCGGCGGCGCGCGCGCGCCCATTGATCGGTCCCGAGCTTGTGCAACGGCGCCGCTTCCGGTGCGCCGCCCGTATAGCGATTGACCAGATGCAGCGCATGCACGGGCACATAGACGCGATCGCCGTCGCGGTACTCGAGCACCAGGAACTCGTTGCTTTGTTCTGCGATCTCCATGCGCTGCAGCCCGACGTAGCGGCCGACGCCGTAGGTGTCGTGCACGACCGGTGCGCCCGGCTCGAGGCTCTGCAGATCACGCAGAATGGTGGCCGGATCGGACACGGCGGTGCGCCGGCGGCGTTCCTGTCGCGCCCGGGAACCGAACAGCTGCGCTTCGCTCAGCAGCAGCAGCGGCGGTTCGGACAGCGCCAGCCCGGCAATATCCTCGGCGACGTGGATACTCAAGCGCGCATCGCCATTGACGAATTGCTGCCACGACTGCAGCGCGCGCGGTCGGCGGCCGTGCGCCGCCAGCATCTCGGCGATGACTTCGCGCCGCCCCGGCGAGTCGGCTGCAATCAGCACTCGACCGGGGTAGCTCGCCAGAAAATTCGTGAGCGGCGCCAGGGGTTGCGCCGCCCGCGCATCGAGCCGGAAATCCGGCGGCGCGGTGCTGGCGAAGTCGTGATGAGCGCCGGCGTGCCCGGGCGCGCCCTCCGCAAAACGCTCGATGCTGACGCTGGCTCGGGCTGCGAGTGTGGCGTGCAGTGCCGCCGGCTCGACGAACGCCTCGTTCGGCGGCAGCAGCGGCCGCTCGATGTCGTGTCGCCGATCCTCGTAGCGGCTGCCGATACCCTCCCAGGCGCGCTCGAGCGCAGCGTGCAGCCCGACATCGCTCGCGACCACCGCGTCGGGCGGCACGTAGTCGGTGATCTGCGCCGTGCTATCGAAAAACAACGGCAGATAAAACTCGATACCGGGCGGTGCGATGCCCTCGCTGACCCCGCGATAGACGCTCATGCGCGTGATGTCGCCTTCGAAGCGCGCGCGAAAGCGGCGCCGAAAGGCGCGCACCGCCTCGGCATCCAGCGGCAGCTCGCGTGCCGGCAGCAGGCGCAGCTGCTCGACGCTCTCGAGCGAGCGTTGCGAGTCCGGATCGAAGCGCCGGATGGATTCGATGCGCTCATCTAGCAGATCGACCCGCACCGGGGCAGGCGAGCCCATCGGGAAGACGTCGAACAGCGAGCCGCGCAGCGCGAACTCCCCGGGGCTGCTGACCTGACCGACGCTGGCGTAGCCGGATTGGGCGAGGCGCAGACGCAGCGGCTCGATTGCTAGCGGCTCCCCCCGCTGCAGCTCGAAGCTGCGCGCCTGCACGTACGGCACGGGCGGCAGTCGCGTCAGCAGACTCTCGATCGCGAGCAGCAGGATGCCACGACGCAATCCGGGCAGACGCGACAATGTGCGCAGCCGCTCGGAGACGATGTCGGGATGCGGCGAGAATATGTCGTACGGCAGCACCTCCCAGTCTGGGAGCATCAGGATCTCGAACGCGTTGCCGGCGAAGAAACGCAATTCGGCGTCTAGCTGTTCGAGCTCGCGCGTGTCGGGCGCAATGAACACCCACAGTCGGGTATCGGCCGCGACCGCTTCGGCCAGCGCCAGGGCGCGGGCGCTGCCGTGCAGACCGCGCCAGCGCCAGTGGCGCTGGTGAGCATCGGGCAGCGACGGGTGCAGCAGAGTGGACATCGCAGGAGCCGCGGCGCTGCGTGGGCGCAGCGAAGCGCGCGAGCTTAAACTGCCGCGGCGCGAATTCAAGCTCAACACGGCGCAGCTGCCATTGCCCCGCCGTGGGGCGCACGCGGTTGCTTTTTGCCGCGGTAGGATGCTATGAGTCGGGAGGCTGCCCACTGCGGTCGATAATTTGAATGCCTGATGACGGGGACAAGAGCGGACTGCTGCGGCAGCTGCGAATCGAACGCGCACAACGTGACGAGCCTGTAGCCGGCGGGCGCGGAGTGCGCACTGCGCTCACGGTTGTGGCGCTGTGCCTGGCGGTCGGGGCCGCGCTCGCCTATCTGGCCCTGCGCGGCCAGCGCATCGAAGTCGAGGCGGCGAGCGCCGTCGCACCGACGGCCGAGCGCGGCGCTTCGGCCGTACTGCAGGCCACAGGCTATGTGACTGCGCGCCGGCAAGCCACGGTTTCGGCGCAGATCACCGGCGCTTTGACGCAGGTGCTGATCGAGGAGGGCGAACAGGTCAAGGCCGGACAGGTGCTCGCCCGCCTGGACGATACCGCCCAGAAGGCGGCGCTCGCGCAAACGCACGCTCAGCTCAAGGCCGCCATGGCGCAGCGCGTGCAGCTCGAGGCGCAGCTGCTGCAGGCGCGCCGCGATTACCAGCGCAACGCGGATCTGATCGGGCGCAATCTGGTCTCACAGCAGGCGCTCGAGCAGGCGCAGACTCTGGTCGATACGCTCGTGGCACAGGTCGATGCGGCCGAGAAGCAGCAGGAACTGGCGCAGGCGCAGATCGACGGCGCCCAGGTGCAGCTCGACTACACCGTCATACGAGCGCCGTTTGCCGGCGTCATAGTCGCCAAGGCGGCGCAGGCCGGGGAGATCGTCTCGCCTATTTCTGCCGGCGGCGGCTTCACTCGCACGGGCGTCGGCACCATCGTCGACATGGATTCGCTCGAAATCGAGGTCGACGTCAATGAGGCCTACATCAATCGTGTGCTGCCGGGACAGAAGGCGCAGGCGGTGCTCGACGCCTATCCCGACTGGACCATTCCGGCGCACGTGATCGCCATCATACCGACCGCAGACCGCAGCAAGGCTACCGTCAAGGTGCGCATCGCGATCGACCAGAAAGATCCGCGCATCCTGCCCGACATGGGTGTGCGCGTATCGTTTCTCGATGCGGCGAGTCAGGAGCAAGCCGCGCACGCGCACGACTCAGCGGCCGCGGGCGTGCTGGTACCGGCCTCGGCGATCGTCGAGCACGACGGGCACAGCGTAGTATTTAGGATCGAAGGCGGTCGCGCGCACGCGCAGGCGATCGGCGCCGGCGCTGCGTACGGCGATCTGCGCCTGGTCGAGGGGCTGACGGCCGGCACCGAGGTCGTGCGTCTGCCGCCGCCCGGTCTGCGCGATGGGGCGGCCATCGCCATCAGCAAACCATGAGGCATTCATGAGCGCTCTGGTCGAGATCAGACAATTGAGCAAGATCTACCAGCGCGGTCGGGAGAAGATCGAGGTCCTGCACCATGTGAATCTCGACATCCAAGCGGGCGATTTCGTCGCGCTCATGGGGCCGTCGGGGTCGGGCAAGACCACGCTACTGAATCTCATCGGCGGTCTGGATTCACCCACCGAAGGCAGCATCTTGGTCGACGCTCAGCGCATCGATCGGCTGTCAGAGAATGCACTGGCGCGCTGGCGCGCGTCGCACGTCGGTTTCGTTTTCCAATTCTACAATCTGCTGCCGATGCTGACGGCGCGCCGCAACGTCGAATTGCCATTGCTGCTGACGCGGTTGTCGAGCGTGCAGCGCCGGCGCAATGCCGACATTGCGCTGCAGCTGGTCGGCCTCGCGCAGCGCTCGGCGCACAAGCCCGGCGAGCTCTCCGGCGGGCAGCAGCAGCGCGTGGCCATTGCGCGCGCGATCGTCTCCGATCCGACGCTGCTGGTGTGCGATGAGCCCACCGGCGATCTGGACCGGCAGTCCGCCATCGAAGTGCTGAGACTGCTGCAGCAGCTCAACCGCGAGCACGGCAAGACCATCATCATGGTCACGCACGATCCGAAAGCCGCCGAATACGCATCCCATACGCTGCACCTCGACAAGGGCAGCCTGGTCGAGCACGGCGAGCCGTTGCCGGCATGAAGTACCTGCATCTGATTCTAAGCGCCCTGTTACGGCGCAAAACCCGCACCGTGTTCACGCTGTTGTCGGTACTGGCGGCGTTTCTGCTGTTCGGTCTGCTCGATTCGGTGCGCAGCGCCTTCGCCAATGCCGGCAACGACGTCGCCGGCGTCGACCGATTGATCACTGTCTCGAAGATATCCTTCACCTTATCGCTCCCCAAGAGCCTGCTCGAGCGCATCGGTGGGCTGCCGGGAGTGACACAGGTCAGCTACGCCAACTGGTTCGGCGGTATCTATCAGGATCCCAAGAATTTCTTCGCCAACGAGGCGGTGGCGCGGAATTTTCTCGATCTTTTTCCCGAGTGGCAGCTGTCGGCGGCCGAGCGCGCGGCATTCCGCAATACTCGCACCGGTGCGGTCGTGGGCGAGCGCCTGGCGAAGAGATTCAATTGGAAGCTGGGCGACAAGATTCCGCTGCAGGCGACGATATTTCCGCAGAAGAACGGCAGCAACAACTGGACCTTCGATCTAGTGGGCATTTTCCACGAGATCGATCCCAAGCAAAGAGACCAAGAAGACGTGCTGTTCTTCAATTGGGATTATTTTGACGAGGCGCGCGCTTTCGGCAATGGCAGCGTCGGCTGGTATCAGACCCGTGTCGCCGACCGCAACGCGGCCGGGCGCGTGGCGCAGGCGATCGATGCGCTGTCGGAGAATTCGGATCACGAGACCAAGACGCAGACCGAACAGGCCTTCAACGCCAGCTTCGTGAGCCAGTTCGCCGATGTCGGCCTGATCGTTGCGGCAATCATGGGCGCGGTGTTTTTTACGCTGGTGCTGCTCACCGGCAACACGATGGCGCAAGCGGTGCGCGAACGCATTCCCGAGCTCGCGATCTTGAAAACCATCGGCTTCTCCAACCGCAGCGTGCTTGCACTGCTGCTGACCGAATCGGTGGTATTGATCGTGTTGGGGGGAGCCGTCGGCCTGCTGCTGGCTCAGGCCGCGGTCGATGCCCTCAGCAGCAGCGTGGGTGGCATGCTGCCGATGAGTGCCGTGGGCCACGAGATCTGGCTGCGGGGCCTGACATTGATGGCGCTGATCGGGTTGCTGGTCGGAGCGTTGCCGGCGCGGCGCGGAATGCGCCTGCGCATCGTCGATGCGCTGGCCGGCCGCTAGCAGGGCGGTGCCGTGAGTCGTGCACGCTCGATGTGGGCTCGCCTCGGCAGCGGCTTAGCAACGCTGTTAGCACTGCTGGCGCCGATCCTGCTGCTCTGCCTGGCGCCCTGGTGGCTGCTGGTCGCGCTGCTGCTGCTGCTGGCGCTGTGGCTTGCGAGCACGCGCCTGGGACATCAGACCTCTTCGGTGACGCAGGTCGGTATCCTGACCATCCCCCAGCGCCTCGGATCCTCATTGGTCGTGGTCATCGGCATCGCCGGGGTGGTCGGCGTGCTGGTAGCCGTGCTCGCCATGGGCGCGGGCTTTGAGGCGACGCTCAAGCAGACCGGCACAGACGACACCGTGATCGTCATGCGCGCCGGAGCCCAGACCGAGATCAATTCAGTGCTCGATCACGACAGCGCGATCCTCGTGGCGCAGATGCCGCAGGTACAGCAAGGCGCTGCGTCCGTGCCGATCGCCTCGCCCGAGCTCGTGGTGGTGGCATCGCTGCCGAAGAAGAGCACCGGACTGGACGCCAATGTCGAGCTGCGCGGCGTCGGTGAGCATGCCTGGGAGCTGCATCCCTCGCTCAAGATCACTGCTGGCCGCAAATTCCAGCCGGGGCTGCGCGAGTTGATCAGCGGCAAGGGCGCGCGCGCGCAGTTCGCGAACGTGGATGTCGGGTCGACCATCGCGCTCAATGGTCAGAGCTGGAGCGTGGTCGGGGTGTTCGAATCGGGCGACGCCTTTGAGAGCGAGATCTGGGGCGACGCGGACGTGGTCGGGCCGGTGTACCGCCGCGGCAGCAGCACGACCTCGGTGACGGTGCGGTTGACCGATAGGGGCGCGTTCGAAGCCTTTAAAGCCGCATTGGCGAGCGATCCGCGGCTGAAAGTGGATGCCAAGACCACGCGCGCTTATTACAGCGATCAGTCGGCGCGACTGTCGCACCTGCTGCGCGTGCTGGGCATCACCATCGGATCGATCATGGCGATCGGCGCGGTGTTCGGCGCACTCAACACGATGTACGCCGCCGTCGCGGCGCGCACGCGTGAAATCGCGACTTTGCGCGCCGTCGGATTTGGCTCCGTGCCGGTCGTAGTGTCGGTGTTGCTCGAGACCATGCTGCTGGCGGTGCTCGGCGGCCTGATCGGCGCCGGGCTCGCCTGGGCGCTGTTTGACCACTACACCGCTTCGACGCTGGGCTCCAATTTCAGCCAGGTCGTGTTCTCGTTCGAAGTCTCGCCGCCGCTGCTGTGGCTGGGTCTCAAATGGGCGCTGGCGATCGGCTTCCTCGGTGGCCTGTTTCCGGCGCTGCGCGCCGCGCGCATGCCGGTGACGGCGGGGTTGCGCGAGCTCTGAGGCTCAGGAGCCCGGGTTCACCACGGCGTGGATCACGCGCTCATGCTCGAAGAAGACCGTAAAAGCGGGGTAATCCCAGCGCGTAATCGGCGGCTGACCGACCGCCGGGTGGCGCTCCTGCGGCGCACCGTATTTGGCCTCGACCGTCTTCATGGTCATACCGCGCCCGGGCCGATCGAGGTCGGATTCGCGCACGCTGACCTGATCGCCGACGGCGATGGTCTCGGCGCGCACCGCAGCGCTCATGAACAGCGTGAGCGCAAGGGCCAAGGCCGCGACCCACGCGAGCAGCGGCGCCGGATCCTGGGTTCTGCATGTGCTAGTCATAGCGCACCTTGATGCTCAGGCCTTTACGGAGCTCCACTATAGCACCGCTCATGCATCTCGCCGCATCACGCTCGCGGCTGTGCGGCTGTTTCTGTGATCCAGGTCCAGTTTCATGGTGGCGTGTGTTTTAATGCGCAGCGATGTTTCAGCCGCTGCCAGTGTTCATCGGCCTGCGCTACGTGCGCTCGCGGCAACACAAATTCTTTGTTTCTCTGATTACCTGGGTTTCGCTGGCGGGGGTTTCGCTCGGTGTGGCCGCATTGATCGTGATCCTCTCGGTCATGAATGGATTCGAAGGGGAACTGCGCGATCGATTGCTGGCGCTTGGCGCTCAGGCACATGTGGTCGAGCAGGGGGCGCCAGCCGCAGACGCCGATCAGGCGCTGCGCCAGCGGCTGCAGGCATTGCCCGGCGTGGTCGGCGTTTCGCCCTATATCGAGCTCACGGCACTGGCCGTGCATTGGCCGGACATGCTGCCGGTGCTGTTGCGCGGCATCGATCCGTCCCTGGAGCAGCGCGTTGCCGACGTGCGCGCATTGATCGTGGAAGGGCAGCTAGCGGCGCTCAAACCGGGCAGCAATGCCGTCGTCGTGGGACGCGACATCGCCGATCAGCTGGGACTGCGCGTGGGCGATCCGCTGACGCTGCTGGTGCCGATGGCATCAAGCGGCGGTCTGCCCGAGCCACGGCTGCGCCAATTCACGGTGGGCGGAGTCTTTCAGGCCGGTCTCGAGGAGCTCGATAATTCGCTGCTGCTGGCGCAGATCGATGACGTGCGCGCCTTTGCGCCGCACTCGCTGGGCAGCAGCGGGCTGCGCCTGCGTTTCACCGATGCGCTACAGGTGTCGCGCTTCATGCCGGCGGTGCGCGCAGCGCTCGGCCCAGGGTTTCGCAGCAGCGACTGGACCGAGGACAACGCCAGCTATTTCCGGGCGATCCGCATCGAGAAGACCATGATGGCGCTGATCCTGCTGCTGATCGTAACGGTGGCGGCTTTCAATACCGTTGCGATGCTGGTCATGGTCGTCAACGACAAACGCACCGACATCGCGATCCTGCGCACGTTGGGCGCCTCGCCCGGCAGCGTGCTGCGAGTCTTCATGACGCAGGGCATCGCCATCGGTTGGTTTGGCGTCGCCGGCGGGCTCATCCTCGGCGTGCTGATCGCGCGTCACGTCGATAACATCGTACCGGTACTCGAACGCGCTTTTCGCTTTCATTTCCTCGATGCTCAGGTCTACTACATCACGACCATTCCGTCCGAGCTGCACTGGCACGATGTGCTGTGGATCGCCGCTGCCGCCTTCGGCCTGACGCTGCTGTCCACCATCTACCCGGCGCTGCGGGCTGCGCGCACACCGCCCGCCGACGCGCTGCGCTACGAATAGCATGGCCTCGCCCTACGAGTGGATGATCGGGACCCGCTACCTGCGCGCGACTCAGGGACGCGGTTTTCTGTCGTTCATTTCGGTCGTTTCGGTGCTTGGACTGGCCACCGGGGTTGCCGTGCTGATCGTCGTGCTGTCGGTCATGAACGGCTTCGAACGCGAGCTCAAGAGCCGCATTTTGAGCGTGACAGCGCACGCCACGCTCATGGGCCTCGACGGCGCGCTCAAGGACTGGCGCGCCGATCAGACGCAGGCCCTGAAGATGCCGGAGGTGCTGGCCGCGGCGCCGTACATAGAAGCCCAGGCATTGCTGATGCACGGGGATCGTACCGCCGGCACGACGGTGCGGGGTGTGGACCCGGCGCAGGAGCGGCGCGCTGTGGGTCTTGCCGAGCACATCGACGGCGGGCACATCGAGGATCTGACCGATGGCGGCTATCGCATCATCCTCGGGGATGCGCTGGCGACGGCCCTGGCCGCGCAAGTCGGCGACGACATCGTACTGATTGCGCCCAAGGGCGACGCCACGCCGGCCGGCATTGAGCCGCGCATGCGCCGCTGTCGCGTCGCTGGAATCTTTCATTCGGGCATGTATGAGTTCGATCGCGCACTGGCATTGGTGAACATCGAGGACGCTGCGCGCATCTATCAGATGGGCGAGCGGGTCAGCGGGCTGCGCCTGGCGCTGCGCGATCCGTTCATGGCGCCGCGATTGGTGCGGGACCTCGCCGTGACGCTCGGTGGCGGCTATTACGTCAGCGATTGGACACGCAATCACGCCAATTTTTTCCGCTCGATCGAAATCACCAAATCAATGCTGTTCGTGATTCTGCTGCTGGTGGTAGCGGTGGCGGCTTTCAATATCGTCTCGACACTGGTGATGGTGGTCAAGGACAAGCGCGCCGACATCGCCATACTGCGCACCCTCGGTGCCGCACCGCGCAACGTGCTGGCGATCTTTACGATTCAGGGCATATTCATCGGGCTGGCCGGGACGCTGGCCGGCGCCGCCCTCGGACTGCTGTTGGCGGCGAATCTCGAATCGCTGGTGCACGGTCTCGAGCGCCTGCTCGGCACGCATTTTCTCGACGCCAAGGTGTATTTCATGAGCGATCTGCCGGCCTATGCGGAATGGGGCGATGTGCTGCGCATCTGCGCGGTCGCCTTGGCGCTGTGCGCGGTGGCAACGTTGTATCCGGCCTGGCGCGCCGCCGGTACGCAGCCGGCCGAGGCGCTGCGGCATGACTGATGCCATCGCCACGGTACTGGCGGCGCACAACGTGCGGCGCAGCTTTCGCGAGGGTTCGAGCACGCTCGAAGTGCTCGCGGGCGTGGAACTCGAGGTGCGACGCGGCGAGCGCCTCGCGATCATCGGCGCTTCGGGCTCCGGCAAGACTACGCTGCTGCAGATTTTAGGCGGCCTCGACCGGCCGGACGCGGGCGAGGTCAAGGTCGATGGCCGCGACATACACGCGCTTTCGGAGCGCGAGCGCGGCGCGTTGCGCAATCGCAGCATCGGCTTCGTTTATCAGTTCCATCACCTGCTGCCGGAATTCTCGGCGCTGGAGAATGTGGCGATGCCGCTGCTGGTGCGGCGCGAGCCGGCCAGCAGCGCCGCGGTGTGCGCGCGCGCGCTACTGTCGCGCGTGGGGCTGGAGCAGCGCCTGCATCACCGGCCGCATCAGCTTTCAGGCGGCGAGCGCCAGCGCACCGCGGTGGCGCGCGCATTGGTCACCGGACCGCGGCTGGTGCTGGCCGATGAGCCCACCGGCAATCTGGACGGGCGCAACGCCGAGCAAGTATTTGCATTGATGCTGGAGCTTAATCGCGAATTGGGCACCAGTCTGGTGGTCGTGACGCACGATCCGCGGCTGGCCGCTCGCATGGATCGGGTGCTGGAGCTCGACGGCGGCGCGCTGCGTCAGCCCGCGAGCTTGTAAGGGCGTCGCCGCTCGTGACGGGTGTGGTAGCGATGCATGGTGGCGATTCGCCAGAAGTACTCGAGCGCGAAGCGCGCCGCCAGACCGATCACGATACTGCACACCAGACAGCCGAGCAGGAAGGGCTTCCAGGCAGGCCCGAGGCCGTGTTCGAGCCAATTCCAGGTCAGATGAAATTCGAAATGGTGCGGCCGGTAGCGCAGCAGCGCGGCGCCGACCCGGTAGGCGAGGTAATACGCCGGAACCATGGTGAATGGATTGACCACGTAGGTGGCCGCGATGGCTACGGGCAGATTCAGACGCCACCAGAGCGCCGCCAGCACCACCAGCAGCAGATGCGCCGGCAGCGGAATGAAGCTCACGGCGATGCCAACGCCGAAGGCGGCGGTGATCGAATGGCGATTGAGCGACCACAGATGCGAGTCCGTGAGTCGATCGCCGAACATGCTCAGGTACCACTTGTGGCGGCGCCCATGGATCAGCTGGGCCAGCTTCTTGACTAATCGGCGCGGCATACCCAAGGAACTCTAGCAGCTGCCAACGATCGGCCATAGGCGCGGCGTCGCGAATTTGCGCTGTTGGCGGGCGCTTTAGGTATCATGCGGCCGCCGCAGCTCAAACAGCAGGAGTCGACGCCGGAAATGTGGGAAATTGTGCAGGCAGGCGGAGCACTGATGTGGCCGATCATGCTGTGCTCGGTCGTCGCTGCGGCGATCATACTAGAACGGCTCTGGACCTTGCAGGATCGGCGCGTATTGCCGCCTGATCTGATGCAAAAAGTCTGGCGGCTGGTGGAAGCGCATCAGATCAACGACAAGGTCATACTTGCGCTCGAGCACAATTCGCCCCTGGGCCGGCTGCTGGCCGCGGGCCTCAAGAACCGGCACCGAGCACGCGATGTGCTCATGGAGCGGCTGGAGGACACCGGCCGCCATGTGGTCCACGAGCTCGAGCGGTTTCTCAATACCCTGGGCACCATCGCCGGTGTCTCGCCGCTGCTCGGGCTGCTCGGAACCGTAACCGGCATCATCAAGGCCTTCAATGCCATCAATGCCGGCGGTGCCGGCGATCCACGCATGCTGTCCGGCGGCATCGCCGAGGCGCTGGTCGCCACGGCGGCCGGTCTGTGCGTGGCCATTCCCTCGCTGATCGGCTACCGCTACCTGCGCGGCCGCGTCGAAGGCATCGTGGTCGAGATGGAAAAGAATGCTTTGCGGCTGGTCGACGCGGTGGAAGATGCCGCGGCGGATGCGGCCGCCGCGGATGCCGCCGCGGCGGAGGGGGAGGAAGCGCAGGAGATCGCGGCGCCAGCGGCCTCGAAGCAGGGTGGGGCTCGACGGCCGCCGGACAGCGCGGCCGCGCCCGTCCAGCCGGCGCCGCCCGCGCAGCACATCGCCCAGGCCTGAAAGCCATGCAACTCAAGCCGCGTCGTACCGAGGAGCCCGAGATCAACGTCACCTCGCTGATCGACGTAGTGTTGCTGCTGGTGGTGTTCTTCATGCTGTCCTCGAATTTCTCGGCCGAAGGGCGGCTGCGCATCCGCCTGCCGCAAGCCAACGAGCAGGCAACGGACCGCGCCGCGGGCGAGGCGCTCGTGGTCACGGTCAGCGCCAGCGGCGCCTACCTGGTGAATGGCCGCGAACTGATCAATTCCGGGCCCGATACTCTGCGTGCAGCGGTCCTCAAGAGCACCGCCAACACCCCGCGCGCAACCTCGGCCACCATTCGCGCCGACGGCCGCGCGAGCCACCAGTCGGTAGTCACGGCGATGGACGTTCTGGCACATCTTGGCTTCACGCAGATGAACGTCGCCACACTCGCAGAGCCCGCAGCGGGTACACCTTGAATCGAGCCGCGGCAGGCAATATCGCCAGCGCCTCCAATATCGAACAGGCGGGCGGGGTATACCGCCGGCTGCTGCGCTATGCGCGCCCGTACACTGGAGTTTATCTGCTGGGCGTGATCGGCATGATGATGTATGCCGGCACGGATCTGCTGACCATCAACTTCACCAAGACCTATTTGCAGAATTCGATGGCGCTCGAGCGCAACCACCAACTGCTGCGGTGGCTGCCATTCTGGGTGCTCGGCATCTTTCTGTTCCGCGGCGCCGGCGACTATCTGGCCAACTACTTTCCGTTCTGGGTCGGACGTCAAGTCATCAAGGCCATCCGCACCGATCTGTTCGCGCATTATCTGCGGCTGCCCACCGCCATCTACGATCGCGAATCCTCCGGCACGATGCTCTCGCGGCTCACTTACAACGCCGAAACCGTGGCTGCCGCGACCACCGATTCGCTGACCGTGATCATCCGCGATTCACTCTCGATTGCCTTCAATATCGGGGCGCTGTTCTGGCTGAACTGGAAGCTGGCCATCTACGCATTGCTGGTTGCTCCGGCGATTGCCTGGCTGGTACGCAGCGTCAACGTCCGCTTTCGCCGTTATAGCGCGCGCATCCAGAATTCGATGGGAGATGTCACGCGCGTCGTCAAGGAGACGCTGGACGCGCACCGGGTCGTCAAAGTCTTCAATGCGCAGGATCACATCGCGCAGCTGTTCGAAAACGCCAACGAGCTCAATCGCCGCACCAACGTGCGGCTGTCCTCGGCCCGCTCGAGCAGCAACCCGACGGTGCAGATGATCGCAGCCGTCGGGCTGGCGTTCGTGTTGTACATCGCCAATCGGGAAATGGCCGCCGGAGTGCTCTCGGTGGCGAGCTTCATACCCTTTCTGATCGCTCTGTTCCAGGTCACACAGCCGCTCAAGCGAGTGCTGAACGTCTCCGGTCCCATGCAGCAGGGAATTGCGGCCGGTGCCAGCGTGTTCGCGGTGCTCGATAGCCCGACCGAGCCCGAGGGCGGTACGCAACCGCTCGCGCGCGCACGCGGGGATGTGGAGTTCCGTCACGTGAGCTTCGAATACGTCGTGGACAAGGGCGCGGTATTGCACGACGTGTCGCTGTCCGTTCCGGCCGGCGCCACGATCGCGATCGTCGGCCGCTCGGGCAGCGGCAAGTCGACGCTGGTGTCGCTGCTGCCGCGCTTCTACGACCCGACTGCCGGCAGCGTGCTGCTCGACGGCATCGACATCCGCGCCTATCGGCTGCACGATCTGCGGCGCCAGATCAGCCTGGTGAGCCAGGAGGTGGTGCTGTTTAATGACACCGTCCGCAACAACATCGTGTTCGGTGCCCGCGATATCAGCGACGCGCAGCTTCGGGCCGCGGCGCGTGCCGCCTTCGTGCTCGAGTTCGTCGAGCAGATGCCTCAGGGATTCGAGACGATGGTGGGCGATCGCGGTGTGCTGCTCTCCGGCGGTCAGCGCCAGCGCATCGCCATTGCGCGAGCGCTGCTGCGTGACACGCCGATCCTGATTCTCGACGAGGCCACCTCGGCGCTCGACACCGCGGCGGAGCGCCACATTCAGGCGGCGCTCGATCAACTGGTACGCAATCGCACGACGTTCGTGATTGCGCACCGTCTCTCGACCGTCGAGCGTGCCGATCGGATTCTAGTGATGCGCGACGGTGCGATCGTGGAGTACGGCGCGCATGCCGAGCTGCTGGCGCGCGGCGGAATTTATGCGGAGCTGCATCGCTTGCAGTTCAGCGCCTGAACGCCGTGCGCTCGCGACTGCAATCGATCTGGTATCGCCACGCGCGGCCGCCCCTGGTGCTGCGGCCGCTGTCGCGGGCGTTCGGGCTCGCGGTTCGCGCGCGGCGTGCCGCCTACGCGCGTGGCTGGCGGCACGCGCAGCGCCTCGAGCGCCCCGTGGTCGTGGTCGGCAACCTGAGCGTCGGCGGCAGCGGCAAGACACCGCTGGTGATCTGGCTGGTGGCGCAACTTCGCGCCGTCGGGTTTGCCTCTGGGATCGTGCTGCGCGGCTACGGCGGCGCCGCTGCCCGCGGCCGCGAGCCGCAGTTGGTCCAGCCTGACAGCGATCCGGCCGTGGTCGGTGATGAGGCGTTGTTGCTGCGACGGCGCACGGGTGAGCTGGTGGCGGTCGGGCGCGATCGCGTGCGCGCCGCGCGCCTGCTGATCGCGGCGGGCGTGAATGTCATCGTCGCCGACGATGGCTTGCAGCATCTGGCGCTGCCGCGGGATTTCGAAATCGGCGTGATCGACGGCGAGCGCGGGTTGGGCAACGGCTATCTGCTGCCCGCGGGACCCTTGCGCGAGCCGCGCGAGCGACTCGATTCCCTCGACGCCGTGGTGATCAATGGCGAGGGCCGCTTTTGGGCGCAGAGTGCCGCGGCGCGACGGCCAGGGGAGCGCCGCACGGAGGCAACGCCGGCGGCCGGCGCACCTGCCGCGAGCGCTGCCGGCCGGCCTTTCACCATGCGCCTGCGGGGCGAGCGGCTGATGCCGCTGACCGGCGCCGGGAAAGCCGTCGCGCTCTCGAGTTTCGCCGGACAGCGCGTGCATGCGCTCGCCGGTATCGGCCACCCTGAGCGGTTCTTCGCGCAGCTGCGCGCCGCCGGACTGGAACTTATCGAGCACGCCTTTCCGGACCATCATCGCTACCGCGCTCACGAACTGAGCTTCGGCGACGGCTTGCCGGTGCTGATGACCGAAAAGGATGCAGTAAAATGCCACGGCTTCGGCGGCCCCGCATACTGGTATCTGCCGGTCACGGCAAGCTTCGCCGATCCGGAGGCCGCTGCACTGCTCGGACGCTTGCGGCGCGCTCTGGAGCTCAAAGGCCGCGCTTGATTGCGGGAGATTGCTGTGGACGCACGACTGCTCGATATCCTGGCTTGCCCAATCTGCAAGGGTCCATTGCGGCATGAGCGCAAGCTGGATCTGCTGATCTGCCGCGGCGACCGGCTGGCCTTTCCGATTCGCGACGGCATACCGGTCATGCTCGAGGACGAGGCGCGCGTGCTCTCGCCGACCGATCCGTTGCTCGAGCACTAAAGGCGGCGCAAAACATGTTTCGCGTCGTCATTCCGGCGCGCTTTGGCTCGACGCGACTGCCGGGCAAGCCGCTGCTGCCGCTGGCGGGTAAACCCATGATCCAGTGGGTGTACGAACGAGCACGGCGCAGCGGCGCCGAGCAGGTCGTTGTCGCCACCGATGATGAGCGTATCGCGCAGCGCGTGCGCGAGCTCGGCGGCGAGGCAGTGCTCACGGCTGCGACGCACGCATCGGGTAGCGATCGTATCGCCGAAATTGTGCTCCGCGAGGGTTGGCGCGACAGCGACATCGTCGTGAACCTGCAGGGTGACGAGCCGCTCATGCCCGAGGCGTTGATCGATCAGGTCGCGGCGCTGCTCGCCGGTCACGCCAGCGCCGAGCTGACCACATTGAGCGTGCCATTGGATTCGGTGGCTTCGCTGCTCGATCCCAATGTGGTCAAAGTCGTCACCGATGCGCAGCAGCGCGCGCTGTATTTCAGCCGTGCGCCGATCCCGTGGTCACGCGAGGGTGCTCCGCACGGCCTCTCGAGCCAGCGCAGCTGCGCGCTCGCGCAGCGCCATCTGGGTCTGTACGCCTATCGCGTGGCGGCCCTGCTGCGATTGGCCGCGCTGCCGCCGAGCCCGCTCGAGCAGCTCGAAAAGCTCGAGCAGCTGCGAGCGCTTGAGCACGGCATGGACATGCGCGTGGCACACGCCGCCGTGGCGCCCGGTCCGGACGTCAATACCGCCGAGGATCTATCCGCCGTCGCCGCACTGCTGCAGGCCGGGCGCTGAGTGATCGGCGGCGGCTTGTGCGCGCCGTCGAACGCTCATTCAGTCCGATGCGAGTCGCCGCTCGGCTCGGATGGTGCCGGCGGCGCTGACGACCAGACGACCGATGGCCTCGGTTCTCCCGGCGGCGGGGGAGGAGCAGTGCGCTCCGCGCCCTCGCCCGAGCCCGTGGGTGCGCCGCCATGGCTGGCGCTCCCGGCCGCGGGAGCGTAGCCGCCCCCCGGAGCGCGGGCCTGCCCGCCATTCGATGCACCGACCTGCGAATCATGCTCGGCTTGCGCCGGGCCCCAGCCATAGCTTGAAGGCAGGGCGGCGCCCCCACCCTCGGTCTGCCCCATGTCGCCCGCGCCCGGCGGTCCATTCGATGCCGGCCCGGCGTCGCGACTGGCGCCCCCGCCGCCGCCCCGGCGCCGGCGCCGCCCGCCACGACGCGAACGCCCGCTGCGTGGACGATCCAGTGCGCCTGGGCCGGCCGTCGAGGGCTGCTGGTCGGACGGCTCGGTCCTCGGCTCGCCCTCGAGGCTCTGTGGCACTGGCTCGACCTCACGACGCGGCCGCTCGCCGCGCCCGCCATCGCCGCGGCGCGGCTCGTCGCGCAGGCTCGCGTCGCGTCGCGGATGATCGCGCCGGGCCCCGTCGGGACGTCGATCGGGTCGCCGGTCGCGCCCGCGTGCGCTCTCACGGCGCGCGCCGCCACCGCCGCGGCGCGTATCACGACGCGGCTCGTTCGTCGCGTTGCCCGCGGTCTCGTTCGGTTGCGACGCGCCATTCTCTTCCGATGCGAACCAGCGCTTGACCCGATCCCAGAAGCCGCCGCTCTGCGACTCGTGCTCAGCGGCCGCACTCGGCTCCGCTACGGTCGGGATGGGCGCCAGGGGCGCCGCCGTCTTGGGCAGCAATGCCGCCACTGCGGGCGGCTCGCTGGGTCGTCGCTCCCGTTCGAGGACCGGATCGACGCTGCTCGGCGCCGCGGGAATCTGATAGCTGCTCTGGTTGTTCTCGGGCAGTTGCGATTCATCGTCGCGCACGCGGCGAATGGAATATTCCGGCGTCTGGATGTGCGGGTTCGGCACCAATACCAGCTGCGCGTGGCCCTTATCCTCGAGGGCACGCAGGGCCTCGCGCTTCTCATTGATGAGGTAGGTGGCCACATCCACCGGCAGCTGCACGATGATGCGTGCCGTGCGCTCCTTGCGCGCATCCTCGCTGATCAGGCGCAGAATCGACAGCGCCATGGACTCGACGCTGCGGATATTGCCGATGCCATTGCAGCGCGGGCACACCAGGTGGCTGGACTCCCCGAGGCTCGGCCGCAGCCGCTGGCGCGACATTTCCAGTAGGCCGAAGCGCGACAGACGTCCGATCTGAATGCGTGCGCGGTCCATTTTCATCGCATCGCGCAGCCGGTCTTCGACATCGCGCTGGTTCTTGGTCGACTCCATATCGATGAAGTCGATGACGATCAGACCGCCGATGTCGCGAATGCGCAGTTGCCGCGCGATCTCCTCGGCGGCTTCCAGATTGGTGTTGCAGGCGGTGGTCTCGATATCGCCGCCGCGCGTGGCGCGTGCGGAGTTGATGTCAATCGATACCAGCGCTTCGCTGTAGTCGATCACAAGGCTGCCGCCCGAGGGCAGCTGTACCTTGTGGGCATAAGCCGATTCGATCTGACTCTCGATCTGATAGCGCGTGAACAGTGCGATATCGTCGCTATAGAGCTTGAGCTTGCGGTGCGCCTCATTGGGCATGAAGCGCTGCATGTACTCCTGCGCCTTCTGAAAGGCGCTTTCATCGTCGACCAGGATCTCGCCGATATCGTCGGTCAGATAGTCGCGCAGCGCGCGCGTGACTGCGTCGCTCTCCTGATAGACCAGAAACGGCGCGCCTCGGCTCTGAGCCGCCTGCGCGATCGCCTCCCATTGGGTCTTGAGATTGTCGAGGTCCCATTGCAGCTCTGCGGCCGTGCGCCCGACGCCTGCGGTGCGCACGATCGCACCCATGCTTTCGGGCACGACCAGCTGATTCATGATTTCACGCATCTGGTCGCGCTCTTCGCCTTCGATGCGGCGCGAGACCCCGCCGGCGCGCGGATTGTTGGGCATGAGCACCAGGAAGCGACCGGCCAGACTGATGAACGTGGTTAGCGCGGCGCCCTTATTGCCGCGTTCCTCTTTTTCGACCTGGACCAGCAGTTCCTGGCCCTCGGTCACGAGTTCGCGGATGTTGAGCCGGCCAGCCTGGGGCTGAGCACGGAAATACTCGCGGGAGATTTCCTTGAGCGGTAGGAACCCGTGCCGTTGCGCCCCGTAATCGACGAACGCCGCTTCGAGCGAGGGCTCGACCCGGGAAATGCGCGCTTTGTAAATATTGGCTTTTTTCTGTTCTCTTGACGGTATCTCGATGCTCAGGTCATAGAGCTTCTGTCCATCTACCATGGCGACTCGCAGTTCTTCCTGCTGCGTCGCGTTGACTAACATTCTTTTCATTTGCCTCTGCCAAAAATGAATGAGAGGCCTTCGGACTCGGAGCGTGCACTTGTGGGGGCAGGCTCGTGAAGCCGCCTCGGGCAGGGGAGAGCTCAAAGATGGTTTGGCGCGTTGCTTGGGTCATCGACTCTGTATCATTGACTTATCTGGCCGCCAAGGTCGGCGGCGCGCCGGAAATCTCTTGAGATCCACTGACCGGCGGCGCGCTCGTGGGCTCGAACTTTCGGAGGAGCAACATTGGCGAGCGCGGACCGGATCGGCCGACTCATGCGCGATGGCCTCGATATCGAGGGCCAACTACTATGCGGCGCCGAGGCCGCAGTCTTATTGCTACGGCGCCGGACCCAAATCTTTGAAATGGAGCGGTCGGCCTTGAGCAACGGCCCGATTATAGCCACAGACGTTACTGGAAACAAACACTTAACCTCCACCGTGTGACGGGAGTTGGATTTGTCCGAGACCGAACAGCCGGCCGCCGCAGTGCCCAAGAGCACCGTGCGCCATGTGCAGATCGATGCCGAGACGGCAGGGCAGAGGCTCGATAAGTTGCTCGGACAGCTGCTGCTCGGCGTGCCGCGCAGCCGCATATTCCGGCTGATCCGGCGCGGCGAGGTGCGTGTGAACGGCCGGCGGGCCGGGCCGGAGCAGCGCCTGACGGCCGGCGATCGGGTGCGCGTGCCGCCGGTACGCGAGATGGCGGCCGACGCGCCACGGCGCGTGCCGGCAGCGCTGATCCAGGCTGTGGAGGCGGCGATTATTCATGAGGACGAGCGGCTGCTGGTGCTCGACAAGCCGTCGGGGCTCGCGGTGCACGGCGGCAGCGGCCTGTCCTTCGGCGTCATCGAGGCGCTGCGTGCATCCCGGCCGACCGAGACGCTCGAGCTTGCCCACCGGCTCGATCGCGATACCAGCGGCTGCCTGATCGTCGCACGGCGCGGCGCGGCGCTGCGCGTGCTGCATGCGCTGCTGCGCGAGGGCTCGGTGCAGAAAAGCTATCTGGCGCTGCTCGCCGGCCGCTGGAAGCTCGGCCATACGAGCATCGAGGCGCCGCTGCGAACCGACCTGCGCGTAGGCGGAGAGCGCACGGTCAAAGTGGACTCGCAGGGCAAGGCTGCGCGCACGGAATTCAAACTGATCGAGCACTATGGCACCAGAGCATCGCTCGTCGAGGCGACCCTCCACAGCGGCCGCACCCACCAGATTCGCGTGCATGCGGCCTATTGCGGTCATCCGGTGCTGGGCGATCAAAAATACGGCACCGAGGCTGCCAATGGCGCGCTGGCAGCGCTCGGGCTGCAGCGCATGTTCCTGCACGCCCACAGCCTCGCGTTTTCCTGGCCGGACGGCACTGCGCAGAGCTTCAGTGCGCCGCTGCCTGCCGAATTGCGCGCCGTGCTGGATCGTTTGGCGAGCGGCCGCAGCCGGCAGCCTCGCCAGCACGTTCAGGGAAGCTCGTAGTCCAGTTGGCGCAAGGCCCGGCCGACCGCAATCAGCGGCAGTCCGATCAATGCAGTCGGGTCCTCGCTGACCACGCGTGCCAGCAAGCTGATGCCGAACCCTTCGCTGCAAAACCCGCCCGCGCAATCGAATGGCTGCTCAGCCGCCACGTAGCGTTCGATTTCTGCGCCGCTCAGCGCCCGGAAATAGGCGGTCGTGGTATCGACGAATTGAATGTTTGCGCCGCTCGCACGCTGCAGAACCGCCACCGCGGTGTAAAAGGTCGCGGCCGATGCGGACAGCCACTGCAGCTGCGCGCGGCAGCGCTCGGCACTGCCCGGTTTGTCGAGCAGCTCGCCTTTGCAGACCGCCACTTGGTCGCTGCCGATCACCGTGGCATCGCATCGTCGCTGACTCACGGCCGTGGCCTTGGCGAGTGCCAGGCGCTGCGCGCGCTCGAGTGGGGTTTCCAGCGCCAGCGTCGATTCATCGACATTCGGGGCAAGCACGTCAAAGCTAAGCCGCAGCCGATGCAGCAGCTGCCGTCGATACGGCGAGGTCGAAGCCAGTATCAGCGGCGCTAGCGGCATGGATGGCCGAAAAACCTAAAGCCACCCAAATAATCGCTCAAAGGCTTGAAAGTCTTGATAGTTTTGACTTGTATCAACACTGAAACTATTATACGCGCCCCATGTCGGGCGGCGCTTTGAAGCTACGCGACCTCAGGAAGCTGGCCGAGACGCGAGCGGCCTTCGAGTTCGAGTTACCGGTGACGGAACTGCCGGGACTTCCGCGTGAGCTCTCGGCCGGGGATGGCCGAGTGCAGGTACAACTGCGCTTCGGCCGCGAACAGGGATTTGCGGTTGCCGATGTCGAGGTGCGTGCCTCGCTGCAGCTGGTCTGCCAGCGCTGCCTCGGGCCTCTGCCGCTGGCAGTGCGGGCGCGCTCGCCGGTGCTGGTGGTGGAATCCGAGCGCGCGGCGGACGAGGCCCCTGCAGGCTGGGAGACGTTTCTGGCGCCTGAGGGGCGGCTGAGTCTGGCGGCGCTTGCGGCCGAGGAACTCCTGCTGGCTGTGCCGATCGTGCCACTGCATGGTGCGGATGCGTCGTGCGTGCCAGCGGCAGCGATTGGCCAAACCCCGGCGGAGCAGCCGGGGAGGGCGAAGGATCCCGCGACCGTGAGACCGTTCGCCGATTTGCGGGCGCTGCTCGAGCGCGGTGGGAAAGCGACGGATTAACAGGATTTGTTCGAGGAGTCGGGATCATGGCAGTACAGAAGAGCCGCAAAACGCCGTCCAAGCGCGGCATGCACCGTTCGCACGATGGGTTGGCGACGCCGGCCTTGTCGGTCGATGCGCAGTCGGGCGAGCAACATGTGCGCCACTGCATTACGCCCGACGGGTTTTATCGCGGTCGGCGTGTCATCGAGAAGCAGACCGAAGCAGAGAGCCAGGAATAGCGCGGCGCTGCACATAGCAGTCCGGGCGTGTACTCCAGGATTGTCGGCACCGGTAGTTATCTGCCGGCGAAGGTTGTCACCAACTTCGATCTCGCGCAGCGCATGGATACCAGCGATGTCTGGATCCGCGAGCGCACCGGCATCGAGCGTCGCCACATCATTGGTGACAGCGAATCCAACGTCGACATGGCCGAGCACGCGGCACGCGCGGCGGTTGCGGCCGCCGGGCTCGAGCCCGGCGACATCGATCTGATCTCGTACGGGACCACGACACCGGACCTGGTGTTTCCAAATTGCGGCTGTCTGCTGCAGGCACGCTTGGGTTGTCGCGGTGCTCCGGCGTTCAGTCTCGAAGCGGCCTGCAGCGGCTTCATGTATGCGCTGGCGATGGCCGACAAGTTCGTGCGCAGCGGGGATTCCAAACGCGCGCTGGTGGTCGGTTCGGAGGTGCTCTCGCGCATCACCGATCAAAGCGACCGCAGCACCGCGATCCTGTTCGGTGACGGCGCGGGGGCGGTCGTGCTCACGCCCTCGGAGCAGCCTGGCATCATTTCCACGCACCTGCATGCCGATGGCACTTACCAGAATCTGCTGTACTGCACGGGCGGACCGGCGCGCGGACCGGCACCGGGCAACATGCCGGCCGGAAACTATGTACGCATGGCGGGCAGCGAAGTGTTCAAGCTGGCCGTGACTTTGCTGGGCCGCATCGTCGATGAGACGCTGGCGCTGAACCACCTGGATCGATCTGCGATCGACTGGCTGGTGCCCCATCAAGCGAATCTGCGCATCATCCAGGCGGTCGCGAGAAAGCTCGGGCTGCCCATGGAGCGCGTCATTGTCACGGTGCAGGAGCACGGTAATACATCGACCGCATCGGTACCGCTGGCGCTCGATGTCGGCGTGCGTGATGGGCGCATCAAACGCGGCGATCTGTTGTTGCTCGAGGCGCTCGGCGGCGGAGTGACCTGGGGCTCCGCGCTGCTGCGCTATTAGACGCAAGCTCGGGACCGCGACAATGGTGGCGATGGATCCGGTGGTAAAGCGCACCCCATCCGCCGTCTCGGCCGGCGCTCCACGCTGGAAGTGGCTGCCAGCCGTCGACAGCTGGAAATATCACCTGTTGCTCGGTGCGATCGGCATCCTGATCCTTGGGCCGCTCGGTGGTGTCACCGCTTCGTACATGAATTTTTCTCTGGGATTCTTCGTGGGCGGACAGGTGCTCGCGGGAATCCTCGGTTCGAGCATCACCTACGGTTACGGGGCCGAAGGCAAGCACGGCGCGAACTACATCCAAACGACCGCA
>Ga0116217_10000149_pt1 | contig 81136 bp, 82 predicted proteins | sample Sb_taG_6_FD_89697 | JGI IMG/M metagenome (GOLD analysis project Ga0116217, IMG submission 89697) | Peat soil microbial communities from Weissenstadt, Germany - Sb_50d_4_PS metaG | ecosystem: Environmental > Terrestrial > Soil > Wetlands > Peat | place: Germany: Weissenstadt | collected 2010-09-21
CAGCCCGGCCACCCACCGCTCGTTTTCCTCGAAGAAGCCGACCACGGCGTCGCGCATCGGCGTGGCCAGGGTCTCGAACTCGGCGGCCAGCATCCCGCAGAGACACATGCGGTGCCCGGCCAGGGCCCGCCGGTAGATGTCGCAGTACGCGGCGAGCTTGGCCGGCGGTTCCTCAGCGGTCGCGTCGATCGCCTGCAGCGCCCCCTCGAACGTCGCCGCGTACCGCGTGATCAGGCTCTCGCCGAGCTCGGACTTGGAGGCGTAGTGGTAGTGCAGCGCCGCGGTCGTGATCCCGAGCTCGGCCGCCACGTCCCCGTAGCTGAACGCGTTGAACCCGCGTCGCTGCACCAGGCGCTCGGCCACATCCAGGATGGCCGTCTTGGTATCCGCCGCCCGCGGGCTCGCGCTCATCGCCCTCCCCGCCCTCCTCTGGGTCTTGACCCCTTACTTACTAATAGATAAGAATACCAGAACCGTGTTGACGAGGGTGGAGGTGGGGCCATGGAGCAGGTGACCGAGCACCGGCAGTTCGACGAGGCCGACGAGGTGCGGGAGTTCCCGCACGGGCGGGCCGAGATCCTGAAGGTGGGCGGGTCCGAGATCGGCCGGCTCGTCTTCGAGCCCGGCTGGCGGTGGTCGGACCACGTCAAGCCCATCGCCGGGACCGACAGCTGCACCGCACCGCACTTCCAGTACCACGTGGCGGGGCAGCTGGCGATCCGGATGGACGACGGGACCGAGATCGTGGCCCGGCCCGGCGACGTCACGTCGCTGCCGAGCGGGCACGACGCCTGGGTGGTGGGCGACGAGCCGGTGGTGGTCGTGGACTGGTTCGGTGCCAGCAACTATGCCAAGTAGCGACGACGCGCTCGCGGTCGTGACGGCGTTCGGGGACGCCTGGGGCGCCCACGACCTCGCGGCCAGCCTGGCGCTGTGCGCGGCGGACTGCCTGTTCGACGGAACCGGCCCGGCCCCCGACGGCACGAGCCACGTCGGGATCGCCGCGATCACCGAGGCGTGGCGCCCCATCTTCGAGGACCACTCGGCCTCGTTCACGGCCGAGGAGACCTTCGCGGCCGGCGACCGGGTGGTGCAGCGGTGGCGCTACGACTGGGACGGCGGACACGTCCGCGGCGTCGACCTGTTCATGGTCCGCGACGGCCGCATCGCCGAGAAGCGCTCCTACGTGAAGGGCTGAGCCCGCCGCGCACCCGGCGAGCCGGAGCTACTCCTCGGCCACCAGCTTCGACAGTCCGTCGGGGTCGTCGCCGGGCAGCTGCAGCGCCCGGGCCCGCAGGATCGCCTTGGCCTCGCGCCGCTGGTCGGGGTCGAGCCGCTCGACGAGGAGCGTGCCGTCGAGGTGGTCGACCTCGTGCTGGAGGGCCCGGCCCTCGAGCTCGTCGGCCTCGATCGACAGCTCGTTGCCCTCGAGGTCGAGGCCGATCAGGTGCACCGAGCCCGGCCGCACGATGGGCCAGCTGAGCCCGGGGATGGAGAGGCACCCCTCCTCGTAGGTCCACTCCCCGCTCGACTCGACAATCCTCGGGTTGATGACGACCACCGGGCCGTTGCCGACGTCGTAGACGAACATCCGGCGCTGCACACCCACCTGGTTGGCGGCGAGGCCGACGCCGGGGGCGGCGTACATGGTCTCGATCATGTCCTCGGCGAGCTTGGCGACGCGCCCGTCGATCTCCTCGATCTCCCGGGTGACCCGGCGCAGGACCGGGTCCCCGTACTGGCGGATCGCGAAGGTGGTCACCGGGCCGCCATGGTAGTGGGGGCCCCCTCAGACCCCGACCGGGTCGACCACCACCTTCACCCGCGCCCGCGGTCGGGCGGTGGCGGCCAGCCGGTCGCACAGCGTCACGTGGTCGGCCGCCCGCACGAGCCAACGGTCGTCGCCGAGGGCCGAGCCCTCGAGGCCGAGCGCGGCCGCGAGCTCGGCCGCCCCGGGACCGGACAGCTCGGCAAGGGCGCGGAACGGCGGCAGGGCGAGCTCGCGGCGCACCGCCAGCTCGCGCTCGAGGAACGGACCCGGGTTGCCGGCGGTCGCCGCGGTCAGCACCTCGTGGTCGGGCATCCTCGTCTGCACGACCACCGCCCCGGCCCCCGGCTGGCCCCGCCCTCCGACCAACCGGCCGGCCCGGGAGAGGAGGCCGAGCGACTCCTCCCCCGCCGACAGCCGGGCCGCGAGCAGATGGATGTCGAAGTCCAAGAAGGCGACCACCTCGGCGCGGCGCACCCGGTGGAGGACGGCCTCGGTGCCCACGAGGTAGCGGGTGTCGGGCACCGGGGAGTCCGGCCCCGAAACCTCCCCCACGGCCTCGCCGACCAGCGCCTCGAGCTCCTCGCGGACCCGACTGACCCCGACCCGGAGGGCCTTCAGCCGGGTGCGGCCGCAGGCCGCGCAGAGCCGGGGCCGGCGCGCCCCGCACGCCGCGCACACGAGCTCGTCGCCCTCCTCGCGCACCGCCCGTCCGCAGACCTCGCAACGGGCCAGCTCCCCGCAGGCCGCGCAGGCGAGGAGCCGGGCCCTCCCCTTGCGGTTGAGCACCGCCACGAACCGGCCGGCGCTCGTCGCGCGAGCCCGGCGCACCAGCTCCTCGGAGTAGAGGCCGGTCCTCGGGTCGTCCGCCCGCCGGTCGATCACCTGCAGCACCGGCCAGCCGGCCCGTTCGACGTCTCGCGGCAGCTCGGCGATCCGGTAGGTGTGGGCCTGCACCACGCTCGGGGTGGCGGAGGTGAGGAGGCACGGCGCGCCGTCCCGGCGGGCCCGCTCGACCACCACGACCGAGGCGTCGAAGTGGGGGGCCCGCTCCTCCCGGTAGGCCTGGTCCTGCGCGTCGAGGACCACCGCGGCCCCGAGCCGCCCGGCCGGCGCGAACGCGGCCCCCCGCGAGCCGACCACGACCGGCCAGCCGGCCGCCGCCTCCTCCCACGATCCCGCAGCCGGAAGCCCCCGCCGGGCCAGGCGGCCCCGCAGCCGCTCCGCCCAACCGACGTTCGGCACGAGGACGAGCACCGGTCCGGTGACGCCGGCGGCGGCCGCCTCGACCACGGCCAGCAGGTCGGCCGCCGGCGGGACCCGCAGGAGCGTGGGGGTGCCGATGTCGCGCAGCGCCGCGGTGGCGGCCCGGCCGAGCGGGTCCTCCGAGGGGACCCCGGGACGGGGCCCAGGCAACGGGGCCGCCGGCAGTTCCCGGACCACCCGGTCCGGCGAGGCCACGGTGAGCAGTGCGCTGAGCGGTCCGGCCCATCGCCAGGCCGCCCAGGTCGCGAGCGACAGCACCGGGGCGGGCGGCCCGAGGCCCGAGAGCTTGGCCAGTCGCTTCGTCTCCCGGTACGGCTCCGGTTCGACGTCGTCGTCGACGACCCACCCGCCGACCCTCCGACCGTGGAGGGGGACGCGCACCCGGGTGCCCACCGCGACGTCGGCCTCCCAGCCCTCGGGCACCTCGTAGTCGAAGGGCCGCCCGACCGCCGCCACGTCGGGCAGCACCCGGACCACCCGCACGCTCAAAACCCCGGCGCCGCGGCGACTAGAGCCCGAGCGCCCGCTTCATGTCGTCGACCTTCGGGGTGGCCTCCCACGTGAACTCCTTCTCACCCCGGCCGAAGTGCCCGTAGGCGGCGGTCCCCTTGTAGATGGGCCGGCGGAGGTCGAGCTCCTCGATGATGGCGGCCGGCCGGAGGTCGAACAGCTCCCCCACCGCGCCGGTGATCTTGGCCGGGTCCACCGTCTCGGTGCCGAAGGTCTCGACGAGCACCGAGACCGGGTGGGCGACCCCGATGGCGTAGGCGACCTGGACCTCGCACCGGCGGGCGGCGCCGGCGGCGACGACGTGCTTGGCGACCCAGCGAGCCGCGTAGGCGGCCGAGCGGTCGACCTTGGACGGGTCCTTGCCGGAGAAGGCCCCGCCGCCGTGGCGGGCCATGCCCCCGTAGGTGTCCACGATGATCTTGCGCCCGGTGAGCCCGGTGTCGGCGTGGGGCCCGCCGAGCTCGAACCGCCCGGTCGGGTTGATGAGAATCGAGACCGCCGAGGTGTCGAGGTCGCTCGGCAGCAGGGGTTCGATGACCTGCTCGCGCACGTCGGGGGCGAGCAGCGTCTCGATGTCGATGCCGGGTTGGTGCTGGGTCGAGATGAGGACGGTCTCGACGGCCACGGGTCGGCCGCCGTCGTACGCGATGGACACCTGGGTCTTGCCGTCGGGCCGGAGGTACGGGAGGGAGCCGAGCCGGCGCACCTGGGTGAGCCGCTGGGACAGCCGGTGCGCGAGCCAGATCGGCAGCGGCATGAGGTCGGGCGTCTCGTCACAGGCGAAGCCGAACATCATCCCCTGGTCACCCGCGCCCTGGGCGTTGCGCATGTCCTCGCCGCCCGAACCGGTCCGCAGCTCGTAGGCCATGTCGACGCCCTGGGCGATGTCGGGCGACTGCTTGTCGAGCGACACGAGCACCGCGCAGGTGTTGCCGTTGAACCCCGTCGCGTCGTCGTCGTAGCCGATGTCGCACACCGCCTGGCGGGCGAGCGAGGTCACGTCGATCGTTGCGTCGGTCGTGATCTCGCCGGCCACGACGACGAGACCGGTCGTGAGCAGCGTCTCGCAGGCCACCCGGCTCCTCGGGTCCTGCTCGAGCAGCGCGTCGAGGACCGTGTCGGAGATCTGGTCGGCCATCTTGTCGGGATGGCCCTCGGTCACCGACTCCGAGGTGAAGGTGGTCCGCATCAACGCTCCTCTGGTTCTCTCGTGCCGTCGGCCGGGTGGTCGAGCAGCTCGACGACCCGGTCCAACACGGCGTCGGCGACGACCGCCTTCGTGGTCAGCGGCACCTCGTGGTCGTTGCCCGGACCGACGATGGTCACCGCGTTCGTGTCGTGGTCGAAACCCACCCCCGGCGCGCTCACGTCGTTCACCACCATGAGGTCGACGCCCTTCTCTTCACGCTTGCGCCGGGCCCGGGACAGCGGCTCGTCGGTCTCGGCCGCGAAGCCGACGATGACCTGGCCGGGCCGACGGTGCCGGGCGAGGCCGGCCAGGATGTCGGGGGTCCTCTCCAAGACGAGCTCGGGGATCCCCTTGTCCTTGGTCAGCTTGTGCCCCGCCACCGCGACCGGCCGGAAGTCGGCCACCGCGGCCGCCATGACGATCACGTCGGCCTTGTCGGCCTCGATGGCCATCGCCGACTCCATCTCGGCCGCGGTATCGACCCGCACCACGCTCAGGCGGGGGTGGGCCGGCAGCGTGTCGGCGACGGTCGTCACGAGCGCCACGTCGGCGCCCCGGCGCAGGGCGGCGGCGGCCAGCGCGTGGCCCTGCTTCCCCGACGACCGGTTGGAGAGGTGGCGGACCGGGTCGATCGGCTCCCGGGTCCCGCCGGCCGACACCGCGACCCGCCGGCCGGCCAGGTCACCGTGGGCACCGAGCATCCCGAGGGCGACGGCCACGATCGCGGCCGGTTCGGCCAGCCGGCCGACGCCGACGTCGCCGGCCGCCAACGGGCCGCGCTCGGGCGGCACCACGGAGACCCCCCGCCGCACGAGGGTGGCCAGGTTCTCCTGGACGCTCGGGTGCTCCCACATCTCGGTGTGCATCGCCGGGCACACGAGCACCGGGGCGCGGGTGGCGAGCAGCGTCGCGGTCAACAGGTCGTTGGCCATCCCGGCCGCGTAGCGGGCGAGGAAGTCGGCGGTGGCCGGCGCCACCACGACGAGATCGGCGGACTGGCCGAGCCGGGTGTGCGGGATCGGCGAGGACTCCTCGAACAAGGACCGCTGCGCGGGCTCCGACGCGAGCGCCGAGAAGGTGACCGCCCCGACGAATCGCTCCGCGTCAGCGGTCAGCACCGGCGCGACGTGCACGCCCGCTTCGACCAGGCGGCGGCAGACCTCGACGGCCTTGTAGGCGGCGATGCCCCCGGTGACCCCGAGGACGACCCGGCGGGCGGCGGGCGGTGTCGACATGGCTCGCCGCCTATCCGGCGGCCGGGCCCTCGTCCTCGGGCGCGTCCTCGTCGGATTGGGTCCCGCCGCCCAGGAGCGCGGCGAGGCCGCCTTCGACCTCGCTCAGCTCGGTGCCGGTCCCGGCGGCCTCGGCCGCCTCGAGCGCCGCCAGCTCCTCGGGGTCGAGGCGCACGTAGGTCGCCTTCCCCGCCGCGATCTCCTCGAACGCGATCGACAGCGGCTTCCCCGACACCGAGGCGACCTGGGGCGGCACGACCCGGCCCAGCCCCTCGCCGAGGCTGTTGTAGTAGGCGTTGACCTGGCGGGCCCGCAGCGCCCCCAGAGCGACCAGCGTGAACTTCGAGTCGACCTTGTCGAGCAGGTCCTCGATGGGCGGGTCCATCAGGTTAAGTCGGCCTTGGGCCATGAATCCTCCGGGTGATCTGGGGGGTGCGCTCAGGAGTGCTCGAGGTGAGCCGAACGCGCGGCCTCAACTATACCGGCCACCTCGGTGGTGGCCCGAGCCACGTCGTCGTTGACCACCTCGTGCGCGGCGAGTTCCCTCGCCTGGCGGACCTCCTCGCGGCCGGTCTCGACCCGCAGGGCCACCTGGTCGGCGGGGTCCCCCCGGGCCTCCAACCGGTGCTCCTGGACCGCCGTCGAAGGGGGCACGAGGAGGATGACGACGGCCCCGGGCCACTTCGCCACCACCTGACGCGCGCCCTGCACGTCGATCTCCAAGAGGACGTCTCGGCCTTCGGGCGGATCGGGGTTGGGGGTGCCGTAGTGGTGGCCGAGGAACTCGGCCCACTCGAGGAACCCACCCTCGTCGACCTTGCGGCGGAACGCCGCCTCGTCGACGTAGACGTAGGCGTCGTCGGTCTCGCCGGGGCGCTGCGGGCGCGTCGTCCACGAACGGCTGAGCCACAGCTTCGGATCGCGGGCCACGAGGGTCCGCGACACCGTGCCCTTCCCGGCCCCCCCGGGACCGATGAGGACGAAGATGAGCGACGCGGCGTCCAGGGGACGCGCGCCCTGTCTAGCGAGCGGTGGCCTTCAGCAGGTCGGCGCGCTGCTTCGCGCCCAACCCCTGCAGGCGGCGGCTCTCGCTGATCCCGACCGTGTCCATGAGACGGCGGGCCTTCACCTTGCCCAGGCCGGGCAGCGACTCGAGCACGGAGAGGACCTTCATCTTCCCCACGGTCTCGTCGCCTTCGGCCTTCTGCAGCAACTCGGCGAGGGTGAGCGAGCCGAGCTTCAACTTCTCCTTCACGTCGGCGCGCTCGCGTCGAACCTTGGCGGCCTTCTGCAGCGCGGCCTGGCGCTGCTCAGCGGTAAGTGCGGGCGGTTGAGGCATGACCCGACGATAGCGCCTCAATCAGAACGGGGGCGCAACTCGGAGATGATCTTCTCCTGGGCGCGATCGGCCGCATCGAGCAGCCCCTGAGCGTCCGGTCCCGCCGATGCCAGCGACCGCGACAGGTTGACCACAACCGGCGTGGATGCCATACCCCCGAACTGCGCCCCCAAATCGGCCCAGGTCGCACCCTGGGTTTCCACCCCCGGGGCCAGGTAGAACGTGGCTTCCGGGACCTCGAGGGGGCGGGCCGCCGTCATGAGTCCGATCACCGCACCCACCACTTCGGGTCGCTCCATGACCACATCGAGCAGCGACTGCTCGAGGGTCCGGCCGTCGGCGACGCGCGCCTCTTGCACGGCCCGTCCCTCCGGGTTCGAGCTCCGCACGACGACGAAGACACCGCGACCTTCGCGCTGCGCGATGTCGAAGAAGGGCGTCAACGCGCGCGCGCCGAGGTACGGCGACACAGTCAATGCGTCGGCGGCGAGCGGGCTGTCGGCGTCGAGCCACGCGCGCGCGTAGGCGGTGTTGGTCGACTCGATGTCACCGCGCTTCGCGTCGAGGATCGTCATCACGCCGACCTCGCGCGCGGCTCCGAGCAACGTCTCCAAGGACGCGAGCCCGGCCGCGCCATACTGCTCGAAGAACGCGACGTTGGGTTTCACCACCGCGACCCGCCGAGCGAGCACCTCGAGATAGCGCAACCCGAACTCAGCGGCCCCCTTGGCCGAGTCCTCGATGTCCCAGCGGGCGAGCCCGGCCCGCGTCGGGTCGATCCCGGGGCACAACGACCCCTTGGCCACCAGCGCGGCCTGCAACCGGTCGCGGAAGGTCTCAGGCATTGAGCGACCCCACGAGCTCGCGCAGCGAGGCCACGCCGTGATCCTCGCACCACCGACCGAGCTCGGAGAGCACCCGCCACGGCGCGCGCGGGTCACGGAAGATCGCGGTGCCCACCTGGACGGCGTCGGCCCCCGCGACGAGCAGCTCGGCGGCGTCGCGCCCGCTGCCGATCCCACCGACCCCCACGATGGCCGCGCCGGGGAAGGCGGACCGGCAGTCGGCGACCGCGCGCACGGCCACGGGCCGCAGCGCCGGACCCGAGAGACCCCCGCCACCGGCCCCGAGCACCGCCGTGCGCGTCTCGGGGTCGACCACCATGGCGAGCAGGGTGTTGACGAGCGTGAGCCCCTCGGCCCCCGCACCCAGCGCCGCGTCGGCGATCTCGCAGATGTCCCCCACGTTGGGGCTGAGCTTGGCCCAGCGGGGCAGCCCGCACTCGGCCGCCTCGACCGCCTCGGCGGTCGCCCGGGGGTCGTGGGCGAACATGCGCGACCGGTCCTCCACGTTGGGGCAGCTCACGTTCACCTCGACCGCCACGACCGGAGGCCCCACCCCGCGCAGCATGCCGGCCGCCTTGGCGAAGCCCTCCACGCTGCGGCCCCAGATGCTCACGACCACCGTGGCCCCCGAGCTCGCCAGCCCGGGCAGCTCCCGCTCGAGCCACGCCTCGACCCCGGGCCCGCTCAGCCCGACGCTGTTGACCATGTTCTCGCCCGACTCGGTCAGCCGCGGGGCGGGGTTCCCCGACCACGGGTCGGCCGAGATCGACTTCACCACGTGCGCGCCGAGGAGCGCGAGGTCGCCGTACGCGGCCAGCTCGGTGCCGTAGCCGGCGGTCCCCGCCGCGGTCATCACCGGATTGGCGAGGGTGAGGCTGCCGACCGTGGTGGTGAGGTCGACAGCCACCTCAGCGGACCGCCCCGTCCAGGTGCAGCTCCTGGAGCGAGCGCACCTCGAGCGGGTGCGTCGCCCAGTCGGCGATCCCGGCCACCGCGGCCTTGGCCGCGGCCAGCGTGGTGAGGCAGGGCACGTGGTGGGCCAGCGCGGCGGTCCGGATGTACTGCCCGTCGGCCCGCGGGCCGCGGCCGCGGGGGGTGTTCACCACCAGCTGGATCCGGCCCGCGGCGATGAGCTCGGGCGCCTGGGGGCCGACCCCGTCCTCCCCCACCTTGGCCACCACCGTCTCGACCGGCACGTCGTGGGCCGCCAGCAGCGCGGCGGTCCCAGTGGTCGCGGCGAGGCGGAAGCCCAGGGCCACCAGCTGGCGGGCCACCTCGAGCCCTGCCGGCTTGTCCCGGTCGGCGAGCGAGAGGAACACGGTGCCGTCGTGGGGCAGCCGGGTCCCGGCGGCCATCTGGCTCTTGGCGAAGGCGAGTCCGAAGGTGGTGTCGACCCCCATCACCTCGCCGGTCGAGCGCATCTCGGGGCCGAGCAGCGTGTCGACCCCGGGGAACCGGTCGAAGGGCAGCACGGCCTCCTTCACCGAGACGTGGCTGAGCGGGCCGACCCGGTCGAGCTCGCCGGCCGCCCGCAGGTCGGCCAGGGTCTCGCCGACCAAGAGGCGCGCACCGATCCGGGCCAGCGGCAGCCCGGTCGCCTTGGCCACGAACGGGACGGTGCGGCTGGCCCGCGGGTTGGCCTCCAGGACGAAGACGGCCCCGTCCTTCACCGCGTACTGCACGTTCAGGAGGCCGACCACGCCGAGCGCCTCGGCGATCGCGCGCGTCTGGTTCTCGATCGTGGCGAGCACATCGGCGCCGAGCGTCTGGGGTGGCAGCGCGCAGGCGGAGTCCCCCGAGTGCACGCCCGCCTCCTCGACGTGCTCCATGATCCCGGCGATCAGCACCTCGCCGGTCGAGTCGCGCACCGAGTCGACGTCGACCTCGATCGCGTCCTCGAGGAACCGGTCGACCAGCACCGGGCGTTCGGCGCTCAGGCCGCCCTCCCGGGCGAGGCCGGCCGCCACCGACTTCATCACCCGGTCCACGCCGTCGTCGTCGTAGACGATCTCCATGGCCCGGCCCCCGAGCACGTAGCTCGGCCGCACGAGCACGGGGTAGCCGATGTCCCGGGCGATCGCGAGCGCCTCGTCGACCGAGGTGGCGGTGCCCCCGGCCGGCTGGGCGATGCCGAGCCGGTGGCACAGCGCGTTCCAGCGCTCCCGGTCCTCGGCGAGGTCGATCGAGACCGCCGGTGTCCCGAGCACGAGCGACTCGGGGATCGCGGCCGCCAGCTTGAGCGGGGTTTGGCCGCCGAGCGACACGATGACCCCGACCACCCGCCCGTCGTCCCGGCTGGCCCGGGTCTCCACCTCGATCACGTTGCGCACGTCCTCGGCCGAGAGCGGCTCGAAGTAGAGGCGGTCCGAGGTGTCGTAGTCGGTCGACACGGTCTCGGGGTTGCAGTTGACCATCACGGTCTCGTACCCGGCCTCCCGGAGGGCGATGCTGGCGTGCACGCAGCAGTAGTCGAACTCGATCCCCTGGCCGATCCGGTTGGGGCCCGAGCCGAGGATGATGACCCGGGGCCGGGACGACGGGTGGACCTCCTCCTCGTCCTCGTAGGTCGAGTAGTGGTACGGGGTATCGGCGGCGAACTCGGCCCCGCAGGTGTCGACGGTCTTGAAGGTGGGGACGACCCCGGCGTCCGTCCGGGCCGTCCGGACCGAGGCCTCGTCGGTGTGGAGCAGGTAGGAGAGCTGGGGGTCCGAGAACCCGAACCTCTTGAGGCGCCGCCAGTCCGCCCTGGTCAGCGAGGTGAGCGTCCCGTCCCCCCGCTCGGCGCGGCGCTGCTCCAGGGCCAGGCGGGCGTCGCTCAGCCGGGCGATCTGGGTGAGGAACCAGGGGTCGATGCCGGTGCGCTCGGCCACCGTGTCGACCCCGAGCCCGCGGCGGAGCGCCGCCTCGACCTCGAAGATCCGCTCGGGGCTGGCCACGGCCACCCGGTCGAGGAGGGCCGCGTCGTCGACCTGGTCGAGCGCGGCTTCGCCCGGGTCCGCGTTCAGCCCGTGGCGCCCCTGCTCGAGCGAGCGGAGCGCCTTCTGCAGCGACTCGCCGAAGGTGCGTCCGATGGCCATCACCTCTCCGACCGACTGCATCCTCGTGCCGAGGGTCGCCTCGGCCCCGTGCAGCTTCTCGAAGGCGAAGCGCGGGATCTTCGTCACGACGTAGTCGATCGTCGGCTCGAAGCTGGCCGGGGTGGCCCGGGTGATGTCGTTGGCGATCTCGGCCAGCTCGTATCCGACCGCGAGCCGGGCCGCGATCTTGGCGATCGGGAACCCGGTGGCCTTGGACGCGAGCGCCGACGAGCGCGACACCCGTGGGTTCATCTCGATGATCATCCGCCGCCCGTCGGCCGGGTCGACCGCGAACTGGACGTTGGAGCCGCCGGTCTCGACCCCCACCCGGCGCAGGCAGGCGAACGCGTCGTCGCGCATCGCCTGATACTCCACGTCGGTCAGCGTCTGGGCTGGGGCGACCGTGATCGAGTCGCCGGTGTGGACCCCCATGGGGTCGAGGTTCTCGATCGAGCACACGACCACGCAGTTGTCGGCCCGGTCGCGCATCACCTCGAGCTCGAACTCCTTCCAGCCGACGATCGAGCGCTCGACGAGCACCTCCCCGATGGGGCTGGCGTCGATGCCCACCGCCGCGAGCGCGGTGAGCGCCGGTTCGTCGCGGGCGATCCCCGAGCCCGACCCGCCGAGGATGTAGCTCGGGCGCACGATCACCGGATACGAGATGACGGCCGCGATCGCGAGCGCCTCGTCGACCGAGTGGGCGAAGCCGGACTCGGGCACCTCGAGACCGATGTCGCCCATGGCCTCCTTGAACCGCTCGCGGTCCTCGGCGGTCGCGATCGCCTCGGGGCGGGCGCCGATCACCTCGACCCCGAACTGCTCGAGGGTGCCGCGCTCGAAGAGGGCCATGGTGAGGTTCAGCGCGGTCTGCCCGCCGAGGGTCGGGAGGAGGGCGTCGGGCCGCTCCTTCTCGATGATGGCGGCGAGCACCGACGGGTCGAGCGGCTCGACGTAGGTCCGGTCGGCGGTGCCCGGGTCGGTCATGATCGTCGCCGGGTTGGAGTTCACCAGCACCACCCGGTACCCCTCCTCGGCCAGGACCCGGCAGGCCTGGGTGCCCGAGTAGTCGAACTCGCAGGCCTGGCCGATCACGATCGGCCCGGAGCCGATGACGAGGATCGACTCGAGGTCGTTGCGCCGCGGCACCTCAGGTCCGCCCGCCCGGCACCCCGGCCACCATGAGCGCCTCGAACTCGTCGAACAGGTACCGGGCGTCGTGGGGCCCCGGGCCCGCCTCGGGGTGGTACTGGACCGAGAACGCCGCCGCCGAGGGGAGCGAGATCCCCTCCACCACCCCGTCGTTCAGGTTCACGTGCGTCACCTGGGCGCCCGGGATCGACCCGGCCTCGAGCGCGTAGTTGTGGTTCTGGCTCGTGATCTCGACCGCCCCGGTCAAGAGTCGCCGGACCGGGTGGTTGGTCCCGTGGTGGCCGAAGAGCAGCTTGTAGGTCGTCCCGCCCATCGCGAGGCCGAGGATCTGGTGGCCGAGGCAGATCCCGAAGATGGGCACCCGGCCGAGCAGGTCGGCCACCGTCGCGACCGGGCCGGCGAGTGGGGCGGGGTCGCCGGGGCCGTTCGAGAGGAACACCCCGTGGGGCTCCATCGCCAGCACCTCGGACGCGCTGGTCGACGCCGGGACCACCGTCAGCGTGGCGGTGGCGGCGAGATGCCGGATCATGGTCTCTTTCACCCCGAAGTCGAACACGACCACGCGGCGCGGGCCGCTCCCCCGCGTCATCGGATGCTCGATGGTCACACCCTTCACGAGGTCCTGCCCCGTCGTCGACGGCGCCTCGGCGGCCGCCCGGCGCAACGCCGCCTCGCCGCTCGTCCCCATCGCGCACGGCAGGGCGCCGGCCTCGCGCACGTGCCGGGTCAGCCGGCGCGTGTCCACCCCGGTGATGGCGGGCACCTTGCGCCGCTGGAGGAACTCCTCGAAACCCTCCTCGGAGCGCCAGTTGGACCCGACCGGGACGAGGTCGCGGACCACCACCCCGTTGCAGAACGGCCGGCGGGCCTCATCGTCCTCCGGGGTGGTGCCGTAGTTGCCGATGTGCGGGTAGGTGAAGGCGATGATCTGGCCGGCATAGGAGGGGTCGGTCACCACCTCCTGATAGCCGGAGAGCGCGGTGTTGAAGACGAGCTCGCCGGTGGCCACCCCCATCTGGCCGAGCGCGCCGGCGGCCTCACCCTCGAACACCGTCCCGTCGGAGAGGACGAGCAACGCGTCCTCGCGCTCGCTCATGCCAGCTCCGAGTCGACGACCACCGGCACTCCCCCGAACACGGTGTGGCGCACCCGACCCCGCAACGTCGTCCCCGCGTACGGGGTGTTCCGGCTGCGGCTGGCCAGCGCGTGGGCGTCGACCGTCCACTCCGCGTCGGGGTCGAAGACACACAGGTGTCCCGCCGCCCCGGCGACCAGCGGTCCCCCCTGCGCGGTCGCGGCCGGCCGGTGGGCGACCGAGACCCCGGCGATGGCGGCCGGCGCCGCGGTCATCCGGGCCAGCACCTCCTCGGCGCCGAGCACCCCGGCCAGCGCGACCACCGACACGCTCAGCGCGGTCTCGAGGCCGAGCATTCCCGGAGCCGCCTGGTCGAACGGAAGGTCCTTCGCCTCCGGCGGGTGCGGCGCGTGGTCGGTGGCGATCGCGTCGATCGTGCCGTCGGCGAGCGCGCGGCCGAGCGCCGCGGCGTCGGTGGCCGTCCGCAGCGGCGGGTTGACCTTGAACACCGGGTCGTAGCCGGCCACCCGGGCGTCGGTGAGCCACAAGTGGTGGGGCGTGACCTCGGCCGTGACCGGGAGGCCCTCGGCCCGGGCCGCGGCGAGAAGGGCGACCGAGCCGCGGGTCGAGAGGTGCAAGAAGTGCATGGGCGCGCCGGTCTGGCGGACGAGGGCGAGGTCGCGGGCGAGCATCGCCTCCTCGGCGGCCGCCGGGACGCCCGGAAGCCCGAGGCGGCTCGACCACTCGCCGTCGTGCATCGCCCCGCCGCCGGCCAGCCCCTCGTCCTCGCAGTGCTCGGCCAGGGTCACCCCGATCCCCCGCGCGTACTCGAGCGCCCGGCGGAGGAGCGCGCCGTCCTGGACGCCGCGGCCGTCGTCGGTGAAGAGCCGGATCCCAAGCGCGGCCAGCTCCCGGAGCGGGGCCAGCCGCTCGCCCCGCCGCCCGAGGGTGATCGCCCCGGCCACCAGCACCTCGCAGGGCTGGTCGCGGCCGAGCGCCAACACCTCCTCGGCCACCGCCGCGGAGTCGATCGGCGGGTCGGTGTTGGGCATGGCGACAACCGCGCTGAACCCGCCGAGCGCGGCGGCCCGGGCCCCGCTCGCCACGGTCTCGGCCTCCTCCCCGCCCGGCTGGCGCAGGTGGGTGTGCAGATCGACCAGCCCCGGGCTGACCAGGCAGCCCGACGCGTCGAGCACGGTCGCGCCCTTGGGGACCGCGAGCGATTCGCCGACCGCGGCCACCACCCCGTCGACGAGCGCGACGTCGGCCCGCGCGGCACCGCCGTTCCCAACGACGCGCCCCCCGCGGATCACCACGGTGGGGGCGCGCTCAGCCACGCTCGGTTCCGAGACCTTCGAACGCGGAGTCGGCGCCGAGCAGCAAGAAGAGCACCGCCATCCGCACCGCCACCCCGTTCGTCACCTGCCGCGTGACGACCACCGAGGAAAGATCGGCCACGTCCGAGGCGATCTCCACCCCCCGGACCATCGGGCCGGGGTGGGTGACGATCGCATGCGGAGCCAAGCGGGCCACCCGGTCGCGGGTGAGGCCCCACCCCGCCGTGTACTCCCGGAGGGAGGGGACGAACGAGCCGCTCCCCCGCTCCGCCTGCAGCCGCAGGAGCGAGACCACGTCCGCGGTGGCCAGGACGTCGTCGAGATCCGGGGCCACCTTGACCGGCCAGCCCTCCAGGCTCGGCGGCAGCAGGCTGGACGGGCCGGACAGCACCACCTCGGCGCCGAGCGCCGAATAAGCCAGCACCTCGGAGCGCGCGACCCGGCTGTGGCGGACGTCGCCGACGATCACCACGCGGAGCCCCTCGAAACACGAGACGCCGAGGGTGTCGGGCGGGACCTGGGCCCCCTCGGCGAGCGCCTCCCGCACGGTGAAGCAGTCGACCAGGGCCTGGGTCGGGTGCTCGTGCCAGCCGTCACCGGCGTTGATCACCCGGGCCCGCTGCACCCACCGTGCCACCTGCTCGGGGGCGCCCGCGGAGCTGTGGCGCAGCACCACCGCGTCGATGCCCATCGCCTCGATGGTCTCGACGGTGTCGCGCAGCGACTCACCCTTCTTCACCGATGAGCTCGCCACCGCGAGGCTGAGCACGTCGGCCGACAGACGCTTGGCCGCCGTCTCGAAGCTGAGCCGGGTGCGCGTCGACTCCTCGAAGAACAAGGTGGCGACGACCCTCCCCCGCAGGGTCGGCACCTTGGGGATGGAGCGCCGCTCGACCTCGGCGAAGTGCTCGGCGACCCGCAGCACCTCGGCGATGCCCGCCGCGCCGAGATCGGCGATCGAAAGCAGGTGCGGACCGACGGGCGTCCGCGGCGGCGCCTCCAGCGACGCGTCGAGCTCCCCGGTCGCGGTCACTTGGCCACCAGGGTGCCGATGGCCACCCCGTCCTCGCTCACGTCGACCATCTCGTCGCGCCGGGTCGGCAGGTTCTTGCCGACGTAGTCCGGCCGGATCGGGAGCTCCCGGTGGCCCCGGTCGACCATCACCGCCAGCTGCACCGACCGGGCCCGGCCGAAGTCGCCCAGCGCGTTGAGCGCGGCGCGGACCGTCCGGCCGGTGAAGAGGACGTCGTCGACGAGGATCACCACCATCCCGCTCAGGTCGATGGGGATCTCGGTGGCCGCCTCGGGGAGCACCGGCCGCAGCCCGATGTCGTCGCGGTAGAAGGCGACGTCGAGGGTGCCGACCGGCACCGTCTCCTCCTCGGTCTCGGTCAGGACCTCGGCGATACGCTCGGCCAGCCAGACCCCCCCGGTCTGGAGGCCGACCAGGACGATGTCGTCGAGGCCGCCGTTGCGCTCCGCGATCTCATGCGCCATCCGCACGAGGGCGCGCTGGACGTCCGTGCCGGAGAGCACCTGGGAGGTGGGAACGAAACGGGCGCCGAGCGGACGGGTGTGACTTCGCTCGCGTTCGGCCATGCTCCTCCTGTCCGTACGGGCCTCACGGGACCCACTTGACGGTCAGGCGGTCACCCTACCACCGCGCTCCGGCCCGCGATCTGCGATGGCCCGCCGCTCAGTCGTCTTCGGCCAGGAGCTCGCGGCGGGCCTGTTCGAGGGCGGCCAGCCCGGCCGCGTCGAGCTCGGGAAGGGCCAGGTCGAGCTCGTCCACGACGTGGACGAGGACGCCGGCGACGAGCGCCCGCATCGCGTGCTTGTGGTCGGCGGGGACGACGAACCAGGGCGCCCACGCCGTCGAGGTGGCGGTGAGGGCCTCCTCGTAGGCCTGCTGGTAGGCGTCGAAGTGGGCCCGCTCGGCCACATCGGCGGCCGAGAACTTCCAGTGCTTGTTCGGGTCGTCCAGGCGCTCCAGGAAACGGCGCCGCTGCTCGGCCTTGGACACGTGCAGGAAGAACTTGACCACCTTCGTCCCGTTGCGTGCGAGGTGCCGCTCGAACGCGTTGATGTCCTCGTAACGCTCCTGCCAGAGCCGGGCGCGCGCCCCCTTGCCGGTCGGCGACGGCAGGTGCGCCACCTCGAGCAGCTCGGGGTGGACCCGGGTGATCAGCACCTCTTCGTAGTAGGAGCGATTGAAGATCCCGATCTGGCCTCGCGGGGGCAGCGCCCGCTCGCAGCGCCACAAGAAGTCGTGGTCCAGCTCCTCGACCGACGGCTGCTTGAACGCCACCACCCGGCAGCCCTGGGGGTTGACCCCGGTCATGACGTGCTTGATGGTCCCGTCCTTGCCGGCGGCGTCGAGGGCCTGGATGACGACCAAGAGCGAGTACCGGTCGCTCGCGATGAGCAGCTCCTGGGCGGCCGACAGCTCCTCCCGGAAGGCCTCGAGATGGCCGTCGGCCGTCGTCTTCGAGCGGTCGCCGGCCTCCTCCCAACGCTCCGTGGTGCGGGCGGTGCTGCGGGCGGCGAGCCCGGCGGCCTCGCCCGGTCGCACCCGCAGCTCGTCGACGACCGGGCCGGGGAGCCTCACGGCCGCCGCGCCCTTCGGGTCCGGGCCCGCCTAGCCACGGCGGGCGTCGATCCGGAAGGCCTGTTGGCCGTGGTCGGGGGCGGGTTGCGGCGTCCCGCGTCGCACCGGGCGGCGGAAGTGCTTGCCGAGCGTCTCCACCTGGTGCTGGTAGTTCGACCCCATGGCCGAGCCGTAGAGGATGTCGGGCGGCTCGAGCATGCGGTCGAAGGTGAGCTTGCAGACCCGTTGGCCGTGCTCGATCATGAACGGTACGTCATGCGCGCGCACCTCGAGCGCGGCGCGCGAGCCGTCGTTGGGCCCGGCGTCGAAGCCGAAGCCGGGGTCGAAGAACCCTGCGTAGTGGGTCCGCAGCTCGCCGCTCGTCGGGTCGTAGGCGGTCATCTCGGAGGCGAGCTCGGGCGGGATCGACACGGCCTCTTCGGACATCAAGAGGTAGAAGCGTTGCGGCGCCAGCACGATGCGATTGCCGCCCTCGCGCCGGACCGGCTCGAAGAAGGGGGCCGGGTCGATCGGGGCCGTCCCGGTCAGGTTGAGCCGCGGGGCGTTCTCCTTGGCCTGGTAGCCGACCCGGCCCTCCGAATCGCCCTTCAGGTCGAGGCTGAGGAAGAGCCCGTCGGCGAGGGCCAGGTCCTCGGGGGGCACCGGCACCCCGCCCTTCAGCAGCAGGTGGTGGGTCTCGGCGTGGAACGTCCGGATCTCGGCGTCGGTGAGGGTGGTCTTCCCGACCGACAGCCGGATCTGGTTGAGGCTCAGGCCCTCCTTCACCCCGATGGCGAAGGAGAGGGGGACCACCTCGAGGTAGAGGGGGCCGCGGTAGCCCGCCGCGACCTCGTCGAAGCGGAAGCTGTGGTCGGTGATGACCCGGGTGAACACGTCCACCCGGCCGGTCGAGCTCTTGGGGTTGGCCTTGGCCCGCACACCGACCGGGAGGGCCAGCCGTTCCTTGAGCGGCACGAGGTACGGGCGGTTGGTCTCGAACAGAGCACCGTCGCCCCGCAGGTCGAGCTCGTCGATGACGTGGTCCCGGAGCTTGCGCTCGACGGTGTCGGCGCCGGGCAGGAAGCTGCAGCGCATCCGGTAGGCGACCTCGCCGAGCCGCAGGTCCAGGCTGGCCGGCTGCACGTTCGACTCCGGGACCCGGTCGTCGGCCGCGATCGCCCCCGTGGCCAACGCCTCGAGCAGGTGGCGGCGGGCCAGGACGCCGGCGCCTCCGGCCGGGATGTCGATGCGGGGTTCGGACGGGGCCGGGGTCACGGCACGCTCACCCTAGCGGCGCGCCCGAGCCGGCCAGGGTGCCTGGCCAGGGGATTTCGTCCGCGGATGCTGGCACCCGACGCCGCACACCGGGTGCCGCCCTTGGCCTGGCGGCGGCCCTCGCCCAAGCTGGGACGGTCGGGCCCCGACGCGCGCGGGTCCGAGGAGGCGGGGCGATTGGGCATCTGCGGGGCCGGATGGTGAGCGGGCGGAACCTCCAGCTCGTCCGCTACCGGCTCGCCACGACCTGGCGGGGCCGACGGGCCGGCTACCTCACCTTGGTCCTCCTCCTGGCGCTCCTCGGCGGACTGGCGATGGGTTCGGTGGCGGCGGCCCGACGCACCCAGTCGTCGTATCCGGTGCTCCTGGCCAACACCAATCCCGGCGACATCGGGGTGATCAGCGCGCTCGACAACCCGGCAGTGGGGAACGGCCGCGGTTACAACGCGCCGCTCATCGCGAAGATCAAAGGTCAGCCCGGCGTGTTGTCGGTCGCGAGTTCCCCCGGCCTCGACATGGCCCCGCTCAAGCCCGACGGCGCGCCGGTATCGAACCACTACCTCCCGATCGCGGCCGGGAACGCGTCGGGCAGCGTAGATGGCGAGGGCTTCAGCGTCGACAGGCTCGCCGTCATCAGCGGCGTGCTCCCGAGCGTGTCGTCGGTGCACGACTTCGTGACGCTCCCCTCGGCCGCACACGCCTTCGGGTTCCACCTCGGCGAGGTGATCCCGATGGCGATCTACACGAACGCCCAGACCGAAGAACCCGGCTTCGGGACGCCCACGGTGAGGCCCTACCGACGGATCGACATGCGCCTGGTCGGGCTCGCGATGCCCGCGCCGACGCTCGTCCACGACGACGTCGACGTGACCACCGAACTCGGGTACTTCACGCCGGCCCTCACCCGCCAGCTGTTGGGCTGCTGCAACAACTACACCGCGACCTCGGTCCGGGTCCGGCCCGGCCACCTCCACCAGGTCCTGGCCGAGCTCAAGAAGGTGGTCCCGCCGGGCCTACCGATCATCGCGAGCACAAACGGACCGGCGATCACCAAGGCCGAGCGGGCCATCAAGCCCGAGTCGATCGCCATCGGCGTCTTCGGCGGCATTGCGGGGCTCGCCGCGCTCCTCGTCGTCGGCCAGACCATCGGCCGCCAGCTGCGCCGGCGCGCCGAGGAGTCCGACATCCTGCGCGCGCTCGGCGGCGAGCCGGCCGCGATCGCCTGGGATTCGATGGCCGGCTTCGTCGGCGCGTTGGCCCTCGGCGCGCTCGGTGCGACGGTGGTGGCGGTCGCGCTCTCGCCGCTCGCCCCGCTCGGCCCGGTCCGTCCGGTCTACCCGTATGCGGGGGTGTCCTTCGACTGGACGGTGCTCGGGTGGGGAACCGCCGCGCTCCTCGGCGCGCTCGGGGCGCTGGCCCTGTTGCTCGCGTTCCGGAGTCTTCCGCACCGGGTCGCCCGCCGGGGCGTCCGGATGCCGACCGAGCGGGAGCCGCTCGTCAGCCGGGTGGTCGGGTTCTTCAATCTCCGGCCGCCGGCCGCCGCCGGCCTGCGGTTCGCGCTCGAGCCGGGCTCGGGCCGCAACACGGTGCCGGTGCGCTCGGCCATCCTCGGCACCACCCTCGCGCTGGTGGCGGTCGTCGCCACCGTGACCTTCGGGTCGAGCCTGGACCGGCTGGTGTCCACCCCCGCGCTCTACGGGTGGAACTGGAACTACTCGCTCTACTCGGGGGGCGGCGACATCCCGGCCCACACGGCCACGACGCTCCTCGACCGCGACCCCGACGTCGCCGCCTACACCGGCGCCTTCTTCGCGACGCTCCCGATCGACGGCCAACCGGTGCCGGTCATGGCCACCGGCGCCGACCCGCCGGTGCAGCCGCCGATCCTCTCGGGTCACCGGATGGACGGGCCGGGCCAGATCGTCCTCGGGCCGCTCACCCTGGCGGCGCTCCACAAGAAGGTGGGCGACACGGTGTCGGTCGGCCCCGTGGCGGCGGTCGGGAAGACCCAGCCGGCCGTACGGCTGCGGATCGTCGGTACGGCCACGATGCCGGCGGTGGGCGGGGGCGGCGGGGGAGGCCACCTCGAGATGGGCTCGGGGGCGCTGCTCTCGGCCTCGATCGTCCCCGCGATCCTGAAGAACCCGTTCAACGACCCGCTGCCGGGACCGAACGCGTACTTCATCGACGTAAAGCCGGGGGTGGACCCGGCAGCGGCCCGCCGGTCGCTCGAGGCGATGGTCGACCCCCTGACCAACACCGCCAACTTCGGCGTCCTCCTCCTCGACGTGCTCCGCCCCGCCGAGATCGTGAACTACCACGCCCTCGGGACCACGCCTGCGATCCTCGGCGCCGCCCTCGGCGCCGGTGCGCTCGCTGCGCTCGCCCTCACGCTGTTCGCCTCGGTCCGCCGGCGAAGGCGGGACCTCGCCCTCTTGAAGACCCTCGGGTTCACCCGGCGTCAGACCGCGACGACGGTCGCTTGGCAGGCCAACGTGGCGGTGCTCGTCGGGATGGTGGCGGGGATCCCCCTCGGAATCGTGGCCGGCCGGATCCTCTGGGACGCCTTCGCCCGGGAGATCAACGCGGTCCCGGTGCCGGTCGTGCCGGTGGTCCCGGTGGTGCTGGTGGGGATCGGCGCGCTCGTGCTCGCCAACGCGATCTCCTACCTCCCGGGCCGGATCGCAGCGAGGACGCCGACCGCGGTGCTGCTCCGGACCGAGTAGGTCCGCTAGGCCCGGCCCGGATCCAGCCGTCCTTGCCGGCCGGCTTCGCCGAGTACATCGCCCCGTCGGCCCGGCGCACCATGTGGCGGGCGTCGGCCGCCGGGCCCGCGAGCACCCGGGAGAGCCGCGCCCCGACGTTGCCGAGTTCGGTCGCGGCGGCGACCCGGCCTCCCGGGTCGATCGACATGAGGCCAAATCTACCGAGACGACCCCTCTCAGCTGGGGATTTCCCCCGAGGGCACCTCGTCGGCCAGGACTCTGGTGATCGTGGCCAGGATGCCGTTCACGAAAGCACCCGACTCCTCGGTCGAGTACACCTTGGCCAGCTCGACCGCCTCGTCGAGGACCACCGCCTCGGGCGGGCCGGCCTCGTCGAGCAGCTCGGCGGTCGCGAGCCGCAGCACGAGCCGGTCGACCACCGCCATCCGCTCGGGCGGCCAGCCGATGGTCGCCGCCGCGACCAGCTCGTCGGCCCGGACCCGGTGGGCCCCGACCGCCTCGATCAGGTGCGCGCAGTAGGGGTCGGGCGGGACCGGCAGGGCGGCCACCACCTCGGCCGGGGTCACCCCCTTCATCTCGGCCTCGTAGAGGAGGGAGAGCGCGCGCTCGCGCGACTGGTGGCGGGTGGCGCCGCCGTCCTGCGCCACCGTGCCCTCAGGCTCTGGTCAGGTATTCACCCGTGCGGGTGTCGACCCTCACGAGGTCGCCGGGGTTCACGAACAGGGGAACCTGGATGACGAGGCCGGTCTGGACGGTGGCCGGCTTGCGGGCGCCCGACACCCGGTCGCCCTGCATCCCGGGCTCGGTCTCGGTCACGGTCAGCTCGACCGCCGCCGGCAGGTCCACGCCCACGATCTCGCCCTGGTAGAGGGCGAGGTTGGCGGTGTCGGACTCCTTCAGGAACTGGGCCGCCCCGCCGAGGGCCGCCGCGCTCACGCTCAGCTGCTCGTAGCTGGTCGTGTCCATGAACACGTAGTCCTCGCCGTCGCGGTAGAGGTACTGCATGTCGCGCTTGTCGATGATCGCCTGCTCGAGCTTCTCGTCGGCGCGGTAGGTGCGGTCGAGCACCGCCCCGGTGCGCACGTTCTTCAGCTTCGTGCGGACGAACGCCCCACCCTTGCCCGGCTTCACGTGCTGGAACTCGACCACGCTGAACAGCCCCTCGGGCAGGTCGAGCGTCATGCCGTTCTTCAGGTCATTGGTGGAGACGGCCATCAGGCAGCGACATCCTTCGTGAATCCGGTGAGCGAGCGGCTGCCGTCCTAGGTCACGACCAGGGTGTCCTCGATGCGGACGCCGCCGGTGCCGGGGAGGTAGACGCCCGGCTCGACGGTGACGACGGTGCCGACGGCCAAGATAGCAGTGCCCTGCTGGCTGACCGTCGGGGCCTCGTGGATGTCGAGGCCGACCCCGTGCCCGGTGCCGTGCTCGAACCGGTCCGCCCACCCAGCCGCGCCGATCACCTCGCGGCACACGGTGTCGACATCCTTCGCCCCCACCCCGGCCCGCACCGCGGCCACGCCGGCAGCCTGGGACTCGCGCACCACCTCGAACACCCGGGCCATCTCGCCGGTGGGCTCGCCGCCCAGCCAGAAGGTCCGGGTCATGTCCGAGCGATAGCCCTCGAAGGTGGCCCCGAAGTCGACCACCATCGGCTGGCCCCGGGTGAGCACGGTCGCCGACGGCCGGTGGTGGGGCTTGGCCGAGTTGGGCCCGACCGCCACGATCGTGTCGAAGGCGCGGTCCTCCGCCCCGCCCCGCCGCATGGCGGTATCGAGGGCGAGGGCGAACTGCTCCTCGGTGAGGCGGCTGGAGTCGACGTCGGCCAGCATCGGCAGCACCTCGGCGAGGGCGCCGTCGGCGATGGCGGCCGCCCGGGCCATCCGGTAGAGCTCGCCGGCGTCCTTCACCTCCCGCAACGCCTCGACCGCGCCGGTCACCGGCACCCCCTCGGCCGGGCCGAACACCTCGCGCCACCGCTTGGAGGCCGCCCACGACACGTCCTCGGCCTCGAGGCCCACCCGGGCGGCGCCGGCCGCGCCCAGTGCGCCGGCGACCGCGGCGCGCTGGTCCTCGCCGTTGCCGATCGCGATCTCGAGCGCGCCGGCCAGCCCAACCGACTCGACCTGCTCGGCCGACTGGGTCCGGTAGCGGCCGTCGGTGGTGAGCAACGCGGTCTTCCCGGTCACCACCACCACGCCGGCCGAGCCCGTGAAACCGCTCAGGTAGCGGACGTTGGCGAGGTTGGTCACGACGAGCGCGTCCACCCCGCACCCCTCGAGTCGGTCGCGGAGCGCGTCGAGCCGCGGCGCCACCTCGAGCGGCGCGGCCTCGGTCCTGTGTGCGGTCATGTCGTCCCTCTCCGTTCGCTCAGTCTGCCGGCGCGCCGTGTTTTTGGGGGGCGGCCTCCCCGCCGTCGAGCAGGCGGCGCACCGCCTCGATGGCCAGCTCGTAGCCGAGGCCGCCGAACCCGGCCACCAGCCCGTCGGCCACCGGCGCTACCACCGAGGTGTGCCGGAATGGCTCGCGCCCGGCCGGGTTGGACAGGTGCAGCTCGACCACCACCCCTTCGAACGCCGCCAGCGCGTCGTGCAGCGACCAGGAGGTGTGGCTGAGGGCGCCGGCGTTGATGACGATGGCCGCGGCCCGCCCGCGGGCCCCGTGCACCGCCTCGATGAGGTCGCCCTCGTGGTTCGACTGGAAGTGCTCGAGCGCGAGCCCGAGGCGCGCCGCGGCAGCCGACGCCCGGTCGACGTGGTCGGCCAGGGTGGCGGTGCCGTAGATCTCCGGCTCCCGCTGGCCGAGCAGGTCGAGGTTCGGCCCCGAGAGCAGCAGCACCAGCGGACGGTCCACTGTCTCGGTCACCGGTGTGCTCCCATCTCGGCAAGGGTAGCGACGACCTCGCCCTCCCCCACCCCGGGGACGACCTCGACCCCTTGGGGGCCGTCGAGCACGAAGGTGAGGTCGTGGTGGGCCTTCTTGTCCCGCCCCATCGTCGCGACCAGCCGGGTCGGGTCGGAGCCGGCCGGGAGCTCGCCCACCAGGTCGAAGCCCGCCACCACCCGGCGGTGCAACGCCACCCGGTCGTCGTCGATCCGGCCTAGGCGGCGGGCCAGCAGGGCCGCGAAGACGAGGCCGACCGCCACCGCCTCGCCGTGCGCGATGTCGCCGCCGCCCGAGAACGCGTCGGCCTCGAGCGCGTGCGCGAGCGTGTGGCCGTAGTTGAGGGCCAGACGCCCGCCAGACTCGGTCTCGTCCGCCGCCACCACCGCCGCCTTGATCGCGGCGCACCGGGCCACCTGCTCGTCGAGGTCGAGCTGCAGGAGCGACGCGTCGGGCGGCCCGTCGCCCAAGAACGCGTACTTGGCCATCTCACCGCGGCCACAGCGCCACTCGCGCGGCGGGAGCGTGGACAGCGTCTCGGTGTCGCACAGCACCGCAGCGGGCTGCCAGAACGCGCCGACCAGGTTCTTCCCCTCGGGCAGGTTGACCCCGGTCTTCCCACCGATCGCCGCGTCGACCTGGGCGAGCAGGGTGGTGGCCACGTTCACGTAGCGCACGCCGCGGTGGTAGGAGGCCGCCGCGTAGCCGGCCACGTCGGTCACCACTCCCCCGCCGAGCGCCACCACCGCGTCGGCGCGGCTGAGGCCGGCCTGCGCGAAGGCCCGGCACAGCGCCTCGACCGACGACAGCGACTTCGCCCCCTCCCCCTCGGCGAGCAGGTGGACGTCGAAGGGGACCCCCGGGTCGAGCCCGTCCAGCCAGCCGGCCTCGAGCACCGCCGGCTGGGTGACGACCGCCACCCTCTGGACGTCCCCGAGCGCAGCCAGCACGCGGGACAGCTCCCGGCGGGCGCCGGCCCCGATCACCACGTCGTAGGGGCGGCCGGGCAGCTCGACCGGGACGACGATCACGGCGCCGCCGTTCCGAGGGCCGACACCACCGCGTCGGCGGCCTCCTCGGGCGTCTTCTCGTCGACGTCGACCACCGCGTCGGCGAGCGCCTCGTACAGGGGCCGGCGAGCCCGGTCGAGCTGGGCCAGGGCGTCGGCCCCCCGGCCCTCGAGCAGCGGCCGGCCCTCCCCCGCGCCGATCCGCCCGGCCAGGGTGGCAACCTCGGCCCGAAGCCACACGACGGTCGAGCCGCGCTCTATCAATTGGCGGTTCTTCGGGTCGAGCACCGCCCCCCCGCCCACCGAGACGACCACCGGCTCCTCGCCGAGCGCCCGGCGCAGGGCGTCGGACTCGGCCGAGCGGAACGCCGGCTCCCCGTCGACGGCGAAGATCTCGGGGACGCTCCGGCCGGTGGCCCGCTCCACGCACGTGTCGGTGTCGAGGTGGGACCACCCCAGCCGGCGGGCGGCCAGCGCACCCACCGTCGACTTGCCCGACCCCATCATCCCGATGAGCACGAGACGCCCGGACCGGAGGGCCTCCGCCCCGGTCCCACTCACCGTGCCGGCGGGGGCACCGACGGGGTCTCGCCGAGGGCGGCCATATAGGCGTCCCGGTTGCGCCGCACCTCGGCGAGCGAGTCCCCGCCGAACTTTCGGAGCGCCTCGGAGGCGAGGACGAGGGCGACCATCGTCTCGGCGACGACGCCCATCGCCGGCACCGCCGTCACGTCGGTGCGCTCCCGGAAGCTGACCCCCGGCTCCTTCGTCGCCACGTCCACCGTCTCGAGCACCGGTCGGTTCAGGGTGGCCAGCGGCTTCATGCTCACCCGGACCACGACGAGGCCGCCGGTCGACATGCCGCCCTCGATCCCGCCCGCTCGCGTCGTCCGCCGTTCGTAGCCACCCGAGGACTCGGCCTGGCCCGGCGCCCAGTAGACGGCGTCGTGGGCGACCGAGCCCCGCAGCCCGGCCAGGTCGCGGCCGTCGCCGAGCTCGACCGCCTTCACCGCCTGGATGCTCATGAGCGCCTGGGCCAGCAGGCCGTCGAGCTTGCGGTCCCACTGCACGTGGCTGCCGAGTCCGACCGGGACGCCGTAGGCGAGCACCTCGACCACCCCGCCGAGCGAGTCGCCCTCCTTCGCCGCCGCCTTGATCTCGGCGACCATCGCCGCCTCGGCGTCGGGGTCGAAGCAGCGGACCTCCGAGGCGTCCACCGCGTCCAGGTCGCCCGGCCCGGGGCGAGGGCCGCCCTCGGCCTTCGCCGGCCCCAGCTGGATCACATGACTGAGGACGGAGATCCCGAGCTGCCCGAGCAGGGCCTTGGCCAGGCTGCCCGCCGCGACCCGCGCCGCGGTCTCCCGGGCCGAGGCCCGCTCGAGGACGTCGCGGGCGTCCGCGAAGCCGTACTTCTGCATGCCGGCGAGATCGGCGTGGCCGGGGCGGGGCAGCGTGAGGACCGTCTCGGGCGCGCCGGGGTCCGGGGACATCTCATCGGTCCACTTCGGCCACTCGGTGTTGCCGATCTCGATGGCGACCGGCGAGCCGAGGGTCCGGCCGTGCCGGAGCCCGCCGATGAGCGTCACCTCGTCCTGCTCGAAGCGCATGCGGGGGCCGCGCCCATACCCGAGGCGCCGTCGGGCCAGCTCGTCTTGGACCTCGGCGATCCGGAAGGGCAGCCCCGCGGGGAGCCCCTCCACGATCACCACGATCGAGCGGCCGTGCGACTCGCCGGCGGTGAGGAAGCGCAGCACGGCCCCTCAACCTACTTTCCGGGCGCGAGGCTCCCTGATCGACGAGCCGGCCGCGCTCAGGTGTGCGACAGCCACAAGTGCACGGCCCAATGGCCCCACAGCACACCGAAGGCCGCCCCGAGCGCGAGCGGCGGCCCGAACGGGAGGCGGGTCTTGCGTCCCGTCCCCTGGGTCACCATGAGCAGCACGCCCAGCGCGGTGCCGGCGACGAACCCGGCGAGGAACCCGACGTAGAGCTCGCCGAAACCGAGCCACCCGAGCGCCGTGCCGATGAGCCCGGCCAGTCGCACGTCCCCGTAGCCGAGGCCGCGGGGGAAGAACCACCAGAGCGCGAAGAACACCGCGAACGCGGCGGTGCCGCCGATGGCCGCGTCCCCGAGGGCACGCCATCGGTCGTCTGCCCACGACGCGCTGAGGAGCCCCAGCGCAAGTGCGCTTAGTGTCGCAAAGACGATCACCCGGGGGACGATCCCCTCCCGGGCGTCGACGACCGACGCGGCGACCAGGCCGGCGAACAACGCGCAGAAGGCGGCCAACGGCGGTGTCGCGCCGATGCGGACCGCGGTCAGCGCGAAGAAGGCACCGGTGAGGACCGCGGAGGCGACCAACTCAAGCCGGGGCGGGACCCGGAGATCGACTGTCGCTTCTGCGGTGACCCCGGCTCCCCCGGTCTCTTTCGGGTCGCCCTGGCCGGACGGTTCGACGGGGCGGACGATGCGGCCGGTGACCGAGTCGAGGACGCCGCCGATGACGACCCCTCCGGCAGTGCAGCCGGCGATCAGGGCGGCGTTCACGACGCCATCCTGCCCGCGCCGGGGTTAGTAGTAGGGGTTCTCCCCGCCGGTGTGGTCGGTCACGTCCAGCACCCGGGTCACCTCGGGCACCTCTTCGCGCAGCGCGACCTCGATGCCCTGGGTCAGCGTCATGCGCGACATCGCGCAGCCCTGGCACCCGCCGGACAGTCGCAGGTACGCGACGCCCTCCCCGGTGTCGAACGCCACGAGATCGGCGCGACCGCCGTGGGCGGCGATGGAGGGGTTGATCACCTGCTCGAGCACCGTCATCACCCGCTGGGCCGCGGCACCCTCGAGCCCCGCCGCCAGCACTTCGGGCGGCACCCCGGGCGAGGACTCTTCGGGGGTCGGCGTGTTCGGGTTGACGAGCATGAGCCCGCCCTCGCCCTCCTCGGACCATTCGAGGCGAGCCCCGCGCAGCCGGTCGATGCTGGCCGCCGGGACGACGACCACCAGGTCGTCGTCGACCGAGACGGCGTCGTCGTCGGAGGCATCCCGCAGGGCCTGGAAGTAGAGGTCATAGGCGAAGTTCCCCGCCTGGACCCCGCGCACCTCCAGCCACAGCGCCAGCTGCTCGGGCTCGGGCTCGGCCACCATCGCCTCGATGACCACCTTGCGGGCGCCCTCGGTCACGCTCACCAACGCGTCGGTGACCTCGTGGGACAGTTCCTCTACCGATCGAGCCATGGGCACATCATAGGAGGCGACCACCGGACGGCCGGCGCCCGGACCTACTCCGCCCGCAGCAGCAGACCCGCTGGGGTCCGCGCCGCGATGCGCCCGGGCAGGGCCGCCACCACGTTGGCGAGGACGAGAGAGCCGACCGCGATGACGGTCACGGTCAGGGCCGGGACGGTCGGGGCCGGGATCGCGTGGATGCCGTTGGCGAACACGTCCCACAGCAGGCGCCCGACCAGGATGCCGAGCGGCACCCCCACCACCGTCCCGATCGCCACGGCCGTCGTCGCCTGCCAGGCGACCACCGTCGCCAGCTGACGGCCCGAGAGTCCGAGGGTCCTCATGATCGCGAGGTCGCGCCGCCGGCGGCGGACCGACGCGATCAGCGTGATCCCCAGCGCCACCACCGCGCCCCCACCGAGGCCCGCGCCGAGCACCGTCGGGATCGTCTCGATCGAGCTCGAGTTCACGATGACCTCGGGCCGCAGGACCGCGGTGGCCCCGTCGGCCGGCCGGTCGGAGTCACTGTTGTTGATCTCCTCGCTCACGGCCGCGAGTGAGCGCAACGCGCCGGCCGAGTCGCCGCCCTTCGTCCGCACGAAGAACACCTGGGGCCCGGGGATCGTATTGCCTTGGGCGTTCCGGATCGCCGGCGGGATCAGCGAGAAGTCGATGATGCCGCCATACCCCATCCCGGGCCCCATGATCGCCGGCATCGTGGCGGTGCCGGCCACCACGAGACGGGCCGCGTGTCCCCGCCCGGTCTGCACGACGAGCGTCGCGCCGAGGTGGGTGCCGAGCGCGGCCATGTCGCTCACCCCGAGGACGATCTCGTTCGAGGCCCGCAGATCGGTCCCCGACGAGACCGGCGGCTGCACCGCCGCCCCCGGGTTCATGCCGATCACCTGGATCCGTTGGCCGTCGATGCTGGCCGACGAGAAGTAGGCGCCGGACGCCGCGGTCACGTACGGGTCGTGGGCCAAGAACCCTTCGGCGAGGTGGGCGGGCAGGTCCTCGTCGCCGGCGAACCCCGAGAACAGCGCGTAGTTCCAGTTCCACCCATAAAGCGGGGGTCGGGAGATGAGCGAGTTGAGACTGGCCCCGAAGGTCACCGTGGACACGATCACCAAGATGGCGAGCGAGGCCCCGAGGATCGCCGAGCGGACGGGCACCGCCTCCCGGTCACCGACGGACTCGAGGGCGAAACGCACCCCGGTCATGGCTGGGGCCGAGAGGCCCGAGGAGGCGACCGCGCGCCCCACCGCCGACGGCCGTTCGCTGGCCTGGGCGCGCCGGCGCACCCGCTCGGGGGCCAAGCGCACGGCGAGCAGGAGCGCGACGGCCAAGAGGACGACGACGAACACGAGGAAGCCCAGCCCGAGCACGGTCCAATCCCAGCCGAACATGTACGGGTAGACCGGCCGGACCGGCCCGAGTGGGAACAGCGGCGAGCACAAGAAGGCGACGACCGCGGCGAGCAGTGCGCCGGCGACGACCGCGGCCATCGACCCCATCGTCGCCTCGGCGAGCATGGTGGCCGGACCCGCCCCGAGGGCGCGCATGGTGTCGAGGTCGTTCCCCTCGATCCGCCGCTGTCGGCCGATCACCTGGCCGACGATCACGAGGGCAGCGAGTGCGGCCAGCCCGCCGAACACGGCCAGAGCGATCGACTCGGGCTCGATGGCCCGGTCGGCCAGCCCCACGACTGGCGCGGCTCTCTCGAAGCCGACCGCGGCCAGCAGCTTGCCCGGGATCACCCGGGCCAGCTCCGACTCGACCGCGGCCTCGTGGCCGCCGGCAACCACCAGCGCGCTGTACGAATAGGTGGCACAGCACAGGTCGATCCGCCTGGTCGCTGCCGGGGTGATCAGCACCTCGGCTCCGCCCAGGGCGTCGTAGTCGTCGGTCACGACGCTCTGGGGGAACACGACCAGCCCGACGAGCCGCACGCGCAGCGTGGCCGCCGGGGGCGGATTGTTGGCCCCCGACAACAGCTCCGCATCGGAGTTGAGCGTGACGGTGAGCACCGAGCCGACATGGAGGCCGAGCTCCTGCTCGGCCTGTGCGTTCAGCACCGCCTCGTGCGGATCGGCCAGGTCGGGGAGCCGGCCCGAGACGAGCGTCACGGCGTCCCGGTCGAAGTACTCGGTCCCGGTCGGCCCTTCGATCGAGGGCGGCTTGGCTCCGGGGCCGACCCGGAGATGGACCCCCTGCAGCTGGTCGATGTTGGCGTCGAACCCGACGACGGTCGACTCGCTCTCGACGTAGCGCAGCGCCGCGATGCGTCGTGGCGTCGACGGGCGGTAGCCGCGCGTCTCGGCCGCCCCGAGGGCGGGGTTCAAGAACGCGTCGAACACCTGGAGGTCGGAGGGGTGGGTGCTGGCCAGGTACACCGGATAGGAGGACTGGGTGCGGCGGGCCCCCGCGACGGCGCCCAGCGCGACGCCACCCACCAGTCCGAGCAGGAGCACGATGGCGAGATAGCCGCCGCGCCGCTGTCGGAAGGTGGCCCGGAACCGGTACCAGGCGGTCGAAAGGACGGCGCTGCTCACCCGGCCGGGCGGGCGCGCCGGACGACCGCCCCCGCCTCCCTCGCCGATCCCATCCCCGAGCAGCCTCTCCCACCGGGCTCGGTCGGCCAAGGGGGCTGCCAAGTGTCGGCCGGTCGTACCAGCACCCGAAGCGGGCGGTACGGGTGGGAAGCCGCCGGTCAGCGCACCTCGACGTGGTCGAGGTACTCCTCGCGCCAGAAGCCGTAACGCTCCTCGGGGAGGTGCAGCGCGTGGGTCGGCCCCAGGCCCTCGACGAAGGGGGCGTCGTGGCTGACCGCCACGATCGTGCCCTTCCAGGCCCCGAGCATGGCCCCGATCGCGCTGACCGAGGCCGGGTCGAGGTTGTTGGTCGGCTCGTCGAGCACGAGGAGGTTGGCCCGCCCGGCCGCCAGCATCGCCAGGCTGAGCCGAGCCCGCTCGCCGCCCGAGAGCGACCCGGCCCGCTGGGCCGCCGTCGCCCCGGTCAGACCGAACGACCCGAGCAGGGACCGCCGGTCGGACTCCTTCACGAGCACCGTGTCGTCGAGGTTGGTGAGCGCGTCGGCGTCGAGGTCGATCTGCTCGTGCTCCTGGGCGAAGTAGCCGACGTCGACCCGATAGCCGAGCTCGACCGTCCCGTCGCTCGGTTCCTGGACCGACGCCAGGCAGCGCAGGAGCGAGGACTTGCCGGCCCCGTTCCGGCCGATGACGACCACCCGGTCGCCGCGGTCGACGACGAAGTTCACGTCGAGGAGCACCTTGTGGTCGCCGTAGGTGACGGCCAGGCCCTCGGCGCGCAGCACCACCCCGCCGGAGCGGACCGGCTCGGGCAGCTTGAACGTGACCTTGCGGTCGCGCTTGATCACCTGGGTCCGGTTGGCCTCGAGCTTGGCCACCTGGCGGTCGAGGATCTTCGCCTTGCGCGCCTGGGTCTCGGTCGAGTGACGCCACTTGTCCGCCTGGGCGCGCATCTTGGAGATCTTGGCCGACTCCATCCCGGCGGCCTTCTCCCGCCCGGCGATGTCGGCCTCGAGCTGGCCCCGGAACGCGCTGTAGTTGCCCTTGAACTCCCGGACCGATTGGTTGGCGAGCTGCAGCACCTTGCTGATGGCGCGGTCGAGCAGCCGCAGGTCGTGGCTCACGACGAGGAGCGCCCGGCGCGACTCCGCCAGCTCGTCCATGAGCCACAACTTGGCGGCCCGGTCGAGATGGTTGGTCGGCTCGTCGAGGATCATGAGGGCCGGCTGCTCGAACAGCACCCGGATGAGGTCGACCCGGCGCCGCTGGCCCCCCGACAGCGAGCCGACGTCGGCGAAGAACAGCTCCTGGGGGAAGCCGAGGCCGTCGGCCAGCCGGCCGAGCTCCGCCTCGACCTCGTAGCCGCCGGCCAACCGGTAGCGCTCCTCGAGCGCGCTGAAGTCGGCGACCCGCGCCTCGGTCGGGGACTCCTGCAGGGCTCGCCGGGCCCGGTGGAGCTCGTCGTCCAGGACGTCGAGCCCGCGCGCCGAGAGGACGTGGGAGAAGGCGCTCGAGTCGATGCCGAGCCCCTCGGGTACCGGGACCTGCGGCAGATAGCCGACGGTCCCGGTCCGCTGGACCTCGCCCGTGGCCTTCAGGTGCCGGGGGGCCTCCCCGAGGAGGAAGCCGAGGAGCGAGGACTTCCCGGCGCCGTTCGGGCCGACCAGGCCGACCTTGTCGCGCGGCCCGATGACGAACGACGCGTCGCGCACGAGCGTGCGCCCACCGATCTCGATGGTGATGTCACGGCCCGTCAGCATCCAGACATTCGACCACGCGCCGGACCGCCCCCCGGACCGCCGCGCCCGGCGCCGTCACCGCCGGTCACCGGCGCAGGGAGATAACGTCGTCGCGCCATGGCCCCGACCGCGGTTCCGAACGACGCGCACGAGTGGGTGAGCTTCGAGGACGACGACGAGGAACGCACCTGGGTCTTCGACGTGACGTTCCTCACCTCCAACTGGACCTGCATCTTCGGGCGCGGCTGCCAGGGGGTGCTCACCGGCCCCGCCGAGGACCTCCAGCACGGCTGCTGCTCCTACGGGGCCCACTTCGTCGACGGCGCCGACCGCCGCCGGGTGGAGAAGGTCGCCGCCACCCTCACCGCCGAGCAGTGGCAGTTCCGGGCCAAGGCGAAGAAGGGCGGCATCGCCAAGAAGGACCGGGCCGGTGAGACGGTCACCCGGGTGGTCGATGGCGCGTGCATCTTCCTCAATCGCAAGGGCTTCCCGGCGGGGCCGGGGTGCGCCCTGCACCTGGCCGCCCTCGAGCGGGGCCGCAACCCGCTCGAGCTGAAACCCGATGTGTGCTGGCAGCTCCCGCTCCGCCGCGACGACACGGTCGGCGACGAGGGGCATGTCACCACCACCATCACCCAGTGGGACCGCAAGCACTGGGGCGCCGGCGGCGAGCAGTTCCACTGGTGGTGCACGGAGTCCAAGGAGGCCTTCGTCGGCACCCGCCCGGTCTACGAGGAGATGGGGCCCGAGCTCACCCAGATGGTCGGCAAAAAGACCTACCGCCGCCTCAAGGCCTACCTCGCCGACCGCGACCAGCGGGTGACCGAGCGGGTGCCGCTCCCCCACCCGGTGCTGCGCAAGCGCTGACCGACCCGCTCCGGGTCGTGGGCGCGGATGAGCCGATCAGTCCGCCACCGGGTCCTCGTCGTCATGGTGGCCGTCGTCCCAGCCAGGGACGTTCGAGCCGAGGATCCGGTCGTACCGGTCCTCCTCGGCCCGACACCACGAGGCGTGCACGTCCTCGGGCTCGGCACCGCACTCCGGGCACCGCTCCCCAGCCGTGGCGATGGAGCGCTTCAAGCTGCGCGCCTCTTCGAAGCGCCGATGGCGTCCCTTCTTCACGGCGAACTCCTTACTGGGTAGTGAGTCATTTCGACCCTCTGCGAACTTCTCGGCAGGTCCGAAGACCAGTTTCTCGCCACCCCCTACCAGGGCACCGACGGCTCGCACCGTGCTCGTCACACTATCCGGGGGGAGTAACTCACCAACTACCCGTCATTGCGACGATCCGACGCGATCTCGGCGAAGCCCGCGGCCCCTTGTGCCGAAACCCTGCGCTGACCTGCCCATTGTAGTGCGAACGCGGCCGATTCGGGCCGGGTCCACAATGGTTCCCGTGGAGGCAACTTTCGACCCCGAGGCGATGATCGAGCGATTCCGGCAGCGGGCCGAGGCGGTGCGCCAGCGGGGGCTGCCCCCGGTCGAAGGCCCGGAGCGGCAGCGGTTCCGGGAGCAGGCCCAACTCGACTACATGGACTTCGCGATGCTCGGCGACGCCACCGCCGTGCTCGACGAGGGGATCCTCACCCTGACCGTCGACCTCCGTCCGCCCGAGGCCCGCGGGTAGTCATCCGCCGTAGCTCATCCGGGTGTCCTCCATCCGGAGGACCTCCGCCCCCTCCTCCTCGGGCCCGGCCACGGCCACCACCTCGCCCAGCGCCAGGAGGTGGCTGCCGAGGTCGTGCGCGGAGTGGAGCCGGCAGTCGACCCAGGCCAGCGATCGGGCGAGCACCGGGCAGCCGGTCGGCGTGACGGCCACCGCTTCCCCGGCCATGGCGGTCGGGAGACCCGAGTCGTCGAGCTCGACCTCGGTGACCGGCTTCACGAACCGCCGGACCAGGGCCCGGTCCTCCCGGACCAGCACCGAGACGGCGAAGGCTCCACCCGCCGCGACGAGCCCGGCCGTCACCGAGCCCGCCTCGAGCGCCACGGCCAGGAGCTTCGGACTGGTGGCCACCTGCACCACGAGGTTCGCGGTCATGAGGTTGTGGCGGCGCTCGCCGTCGAGGTCACCGGCCGACCCGATGACGAACAGCCCGGTCGGGAGCGACCACAGCACCCGGCGCCGGAGCCGGTCGTAGGCGTCTTGGTCCACACCGTCGGGGAAGGGCCCGACGAGCTCGCCGCTCACGAGAGGATCCCCTCGCCGGGCTGGGTCGTGGTGGTGGTGGACAGGGTGATGCCGAGGAGCTGGTTCACGAGGTTGACGGCCTGGCCCAACTTGGCCTCGGCCTGGATCCGCTCCCGGATCGACTTGTCGAGACGGGCCCGGTCGGTGCCGCCCGAGTCGTAGCAGTCGGTGCCGGCGTCATAGGCGAGGGCATATCCCGACGACAGCAGGTTGGTCAGTTCGGTGTCGGGCGTCGGCAGGTTCCCGTTGGCCGACTGCGCGTCCGAGATCAGCACCCCGCAGTCGGTGTGCAAGATGCCCGTCCCCTTGTGGTTGACGACCGCCTGCTCGACCCGGTGGGCGTCGCCGAGCACCGTCCCGACGGACTGCCCGAGGTTGGTGCCGTTCACCCAGGAGCGCACCTGGGCGATGGGCGAGCCCGAGTGCTGGGTGCTGGCGTAGGCGAAGAACGCCCCGACCCCGATGGCCACCACGGCCGTCCCCGCCGCCACGATCTTCCAGCGGGCCGGCCGCTCGCTCACTCGGCCCGGAGCAGGTGGTAGTCGCGCCGGCCCTTGCGCAGCACCACGTAGCGACCGGCGAGCAGGTCGCCTTCGCCGAGGACTCGCTCCGGCGTCTCGACGGGTCGGTTGTTCACGTAGATCCCCCCGCTCTCGATGAGGCGTCGGGCCTCGCTCTTCGACTTGCACAGGTTGGTCCGCGTGAGGGCGTCGACGATGTCGATCGTGGCGGCGCCGTTGCCAACCAATTCGGCGCGCCCGAGGCTGCTCGAGGGGGCGTCCTCGAAGACCTCGAGCAGGGTCGCCTCGTCGAGCGCGCCCAGGTCGTCGCCGAACAGCGCCGCGGCGGCTCGCTCGGCCCGCCTCGTCTCGTCCTCGCCGTGCACGATGTCGCACACCGCCCGGGCGAGGGCCCGCTGTGCGCTCCGCCGCTCGGGGTGTGCGGCGGTCTCGGCGTCGAGGGCCCCGATCTCCTCGTGCGAAAGGAAGGAGAAGAACCGGAGGTACTCGCCGACCTTCACGTCCTCGGTGTTCAAGAAGAACTGGTAGAAGCGGTACGGGCTCGTCCGGGCCGGGTCCAGCCACACGTTGCCGTGCACGCTCTTGCCGTACTTCGTGCCGTCGGGCCTCGTGACGAGGGGGGTGGTCAGGCCGTACACCTTGTCGCCAGTCACCTTGCCGACCACCTCGACCCCGAGCGAGATGTTCCCCCACTGGTCGCTTCCGCCCAGCTGGAGGTCGCACCCCTCGTCGAGGTGCAGTCGGACGAAGTCGTAGGCCTGGAGGAGCATGTAGCTGAACTCGGTGAACGAGATCCCCTCGTTGGCGCGCTCGAGGCGCGTGCGCACCGAGTCCTTCCGCACCATCTCGTTCACGGTCGCGTGCTTGCCGACGTCGCGAAGGAACGTGATCAGGCTGATCGAGGTGAGCCAGGTGGCGTTCTCGAGGAGCGCGGCCTTCGTCCGGCCGGCCACATCGGTGAAGTCGAAGAACCGGGCCATCTGCCCCCGGATGCCGGCCACGTTCTCGGCCAGCTCCTCGGGGCTGAGCAGGTTGCGCTCGTCCGAGGTCCCGCTCGGGTCGCCGATGAAGCCGGTCCCGCTGCCGGCGAGGGCGATCGGGCGGTGGCCCGCCTCCTGGAGCCGCCGCAGCAGGCACAGCTGGAGGAGGTTGCCCACCCCGAGGCTGGAGGCCGACGGGTCGAAACCGATGTAGGCGGTCATGCCGCCGGCGTCGAGCTTGGTGAACAGCGCCTCGTCGCTGACCTGGTGGATCAGCCCGCGAAAGCGGAGGTCGTCCACGAGGCCGGTCACGGCGGAAAGCCTGCCATACCGCTCCTCGCGCCCCGCCCGCCCCCTATGGCACCGCCGGGGTCGACGCGGTCACCTCGGTCGCCTCGATCGGCTGCTCGACCCCGCGCAGCGACAACGGGGCGAGCGGGGTGAGCCGCCAGCCGTCGCCGGTGAGTTCGCCGGCCGCGTCGGCGGTCACCAGCACCGATCCGGGGGCGGCCGCCTTGACGAGGCGCGACACGAGGTTCACCACCGGCCCGAAGTAGTCGCCCTCGCGCGAGGTCACGACCCCCCGCCCGACCGCCGCGCGGGCGGGCGGCAGGAGCCCGTCGTTTTCGACCGCCCGGCACACCTCGAGGGCGATTCGGCAGGCGGCGTCGACGGTCGGCGCGACGAAGAACGCCTCGTCGCCGATCATCTTCACCACCCGGCCGCCGGCCAGCACCGCGCTCGACCAGGCATCGGACTCGAAACGGGCGAGGGCCATGGATTGGTCGCGCAGGTCGAGCCCTTCCGCCCAGGCGGTCGACCCCACGAGGTCGACGAACCCGAGCGCCACCATCTCGCTGTCGCGGGCCTCCTCGGTCTCGAGCATCCAGGCCGGCCCGCGGACCACCGCGGCGCGGCGCACGGCCCGGTCGAACTGCGCGAGCAGGACCCGTGACAGTGCCTCGGGCACCGCGGTGAAGGCGAGGGTGGCCCGCTCGGACATGTGGGCCCGGGCCAGCTCGTCGGTGCCCTCCCGCCCCGAGCCGGGCCCGAGCTCCGAATAGAACAGCGCGACCGCCGCCTCGGCGATGTTGGTCGAGGCGGCGCCGAGCACCCGGGTGAACGCGAGGATCGCCTCTTCCCCCATGATCGATGCGCCCTGCAGGAACGTCGCGACCAGCGGGTCGAGCGTGCCCGGGACCCGACCCTGGGCGTCGGCCGGGAGCCCGGCGGCGAGGAGAATTCGCTGCACCATCTCGGGGGTCGTGCCGCGCCGAGCCGCCAACTCCTCGATCGTGATCGGGGGTGGCTGGTGCAGCCCGATGAGCTGACCGGCGACGCCCGGGAGGCCGCCCAGGTTGTGCGCCTCGACCATCTGCTCGATGGTCGCCCCGCGTTCGGTCAGGTACTCGAGCAGGGCCAGGCGCTCGGTCGCACCCGGCGACTCGGGCTTGTAGAGGCCCGCGTGCTCCCACGCCGAGGTGTCCACCGTTCCCATGGTCCCAACGGCCTCCGACGAGCCGCCCTACCCGAGCACCGGGGCCACGCCCTCGGCCACCGCCTGATGGATCCGCTGGTGCAGCGCCGCGTTGTCCTCACGCCTCGGGACCTCGACCCGGACCACCGAGCGGCCGCTGGCGGCGGCCAACGCCTCGTCGAGCCCCTCGATCGTCGCGACCTCCACGGCCGGGAGGCCGAAGCCGCGGGCGACTTCGAGCACCGCGGTCCAAGGTGGCGTGCCGAACAGCTGCTCGAACGACGTCCGCCCGAGGCCGGCCGCCTGGGGAAGGAAGCTGAAGATGCCCCCGCCGCCGTTGTCGATCACGACGAGGGTGCAGGGCGCCCCGGTCTCGACGCCGATCTCGACCAGCGCCGAGACGTCGTGCAGGAAGGCGAGATCCCCGAGCGCCGCCACCACCGGCCCCGAAGCCGCCGCGACCCCGAGCGCCGTCGACGTCACCCCGTCGATCCCGTTGGCGCCCCGGTTGGCAGCACCCGGGGCGGATCGGGACGGGGCGCCCCGTACCACTCGACGTCGCGCATCGGCATCGACGAGGAGGTGAACAGCGTGGTGGCCGAGTCGAGCGCGCCGAACAGGTGGCGGGCCACGCCGGGCTCGGTGGCCCGCCCGCCGGCGCTGAGCGGGTCGTTCTCGAGCACCTTGGCGATGGCACCCTGGGCGGCCGCCTCGGCCCGCTCCCAGGCGGCCCCCCATTCGGCCGGGGCCGCCGGGGACGCGCCGGCGAGCTCGGCCAGCACGATCCCGGGGTCGGTCCGATACGTCTCGGCGACGATGCGGGCCGGGTCGCTCGGGGCGGCACCGGCGGCCACGACCCGACACCCGGATCGGGCCACCGTCTCGAGAAACTCGGCCAGCACGCGCGAGGTCCAGGGCTGGCCGAGCACCAGCACCGTCTCGGGGACGAGGGCGCGTCGCGCCGACGGGTCGCGCAGGATGGCGTCGACCGCCGAGACCACCGACGGGTGGGAGACCCTCAGGCGCGACCGGGGGTCGGCTAGGAGCGGCCAGCCGAGCCGCTCGACCAACGGGAGGGTGACCTCCGGGGTCGGTGCACCGGCGCCCGCGATCACGATCCCGCGCCCCGGCCGGTCCACCCGGGCCAGCACCGGGCCGGTCGCGGCCCCGGCGCTCCGACCCGGGTCGCCGGGCAGCGGAGGCGGCAGCGAACCGATTTCCCCGAGGAGCGGCTCTTCGAACGCGAGGTTGAGGTGCACCGGCCCCGAGAGCGCCACCGCGTCGGCGACGCTCCCCGCGCCGAGCGCCCGCCACCAGCCCCGGTCGGCTTCGCGGGGGACGCCGGGGTCGAAGGATCGCCGGACCGCGCTGCCGTAGAGGCCGCGCTGTTCGATGGTCTGGGGGGCGCCGACCTGGTGCAGGCGGGGCGGGCGATCGGCCGTGCAGACGAGTAGCGGGACGCCGGCGTGGCTCGCCTCGACGACGGCCGGGTGGAGCTCGGCCGCCGCGGTCCCGCTGGTCGTGCACACGACGGCGGGAAGCCCGGTCGCGAGCGCGGTCCCGAGCGCGAAGTAGCACGCGCTCCGCTCGTCGAGCCGGACGTGCACGGTCAGCTCGTCTCGCCCGGCCAGCGCGACGGCGAGTGGGGTGGAGCGGGAGCCGGGACACACCACTGCGTGGCGCACACCGGCGCGGACCCACTCGTCGACGAGCGTCGCCGCGAAGGTGGCCTGCGTGTCGGCGATCGGTACGCTCACCCGCGGTGCCCACCCTTCACGCCGAGACCTCCGGCGAGGGCCCGACGCTCGTCCTCGCGCACGGGTTCACCCAGACCGGGCGGCTGTGGGGCCGGTTCGGCGCGCTGGTCGCAAACGGGCGCCGGGTGGTGGCCGTGGACCTGCCCGGCCACGCCGGCTCGACCGACGTCGAGACCGACCTCGTGCAGGGCGGTCTGCTCCTCGCGCAGGCCGGCGGGCCCGAGCCCTTCGACCTCCTCGGCTACTCGCTCGGTGCCCGGTTCTCGTTGCACGCCGCGCTCGGTGACCCCGGTCGGGTCGCCCGCATGATCCTCTTGAGTGGGACCGCCGGCATCGACGATCCCGAGGCGGCCGCCATCCGTCGACGGCGCGACGAGGAGTTGGCCGCGTCCCTCGAGACGTCCGGTGACGTCGACACGTTCGTGCGGTCGTGGCTGGCGGCACCGATGTTCGCGACCCTCCGGTCGTCGGATGCGGGTGCACCCGAGCGCGGGCGCAACACGGCGGCGGGCCTCGCGTCGAGCCTCCGGTTGGCCGGGGCGGGCGCACAGGTGCCGGTCTGGGACCGCCTCGGCGACCTCGAGATGCCCGTCCTCGTGGTGACGGGAGCGACCGACCCCCGCTACCAGGCGCTCGGGGCCCGCCTCGTGGCCGGGGTGCGGGACGGGACGCTCGTCGTCGTCCCCGGTGCCGGCCACGCCGTGCATCTGGAGCAGCCGGCGGTGACGGCGGCGATCGTGCGCTCGTGGCTCGCCGAGTCCGGACGCCCCGGGGGCTGAGCGGCTCACAGCGCGATCCCGAGGGTGAGCAGGGCGCCCACCACCAGCTGGATCCGGCCGGTGGCGGCGAGCACCGGCAGGAGCCCGCGGCCCTCGGCCCCGCCGGCGACGAGCCGGGCCGGCGGCACGGCGAGCGGCGCGGCCAGCAGTGCGAGCAACGCGTACGGCCGCCACCACGCGACGAGGCCGACGCCGGCCAGGGCGGCCGACAGCGCGCCGAGGTACAGCCAGCGGGCGCCGGGCTGGCCGAGCCGGACGGCCAGCGTGCGCTTGCCCGACGCGGCGTCGCCCACGATGTCGCGAAGGTTGTTCGCTTCGAGGAGCGCGACCGAGAGCAGGCCGACCGGCACCCCGGCCGCCACCGCCGCCGCGGTGAGGCGGCCGTGCTGGACGTAGGCGGAACCGGCGGTGGCGACCAGCCCAAAGAAGACGAAGACGAAGACCTCGCCGAGGCCGAGGTAGCCGTACGGCCGGGGGCCGCCGGTGTACAGCCACCCCGCCGCGACACAGGCCGCGCCCACGCCGACGAGCCACCAGGCCACGGAGGCCGACAGGGCCAGGCCGGCAGCGCCAGCGACCCCGAAGGCGGCCAGCGCGGCGTTCCTGACCCGGGCCGGCGAGGCGAGCCCGGACGCGGTCAATCGGAGCGGACCCACCCGTCGATCGTCGGAGCCCCGCACCCCGTCGGAGTAGTCGTTCGCGTAGTTGGTGCCGACCTGGATCCCGAACGCCACGACCGCGGCCAGCGCGGCCCGCCACCACACGACCCCCCCGAGATGACCGAGGCGCCCCGCCGCGGTCCCGACCGCGACCGGCACGGCAGCGGCCCAGAGGGTGCGGGGTCGGGCCCCGGCCACCCAGAGCCGGACCCGGCCGATGGCGGGCGTGCCGGCGTCTGCCGACACCTCGGTCATGGCCGACGCGGGAACCGTGAGGAGTCCGGGGCTCTCCGCACCACGTCGGCCTTCCGCCCTTTCTGCCCGTCGGTCAGGGTGAGGAGCATCGGCGCCCGCCCGTTGGATTGAGGCGGCGGGGCCACGTCGTCCTACGCTACCGGGCCGGATGCGCCGCCTCGTAGCCCTGGACCTCGACGGCGGGCCCCCCTTCGTCGAGGCGCTGACCCGGGTCTGGGAGCGTGGCGACGCCGCGGCGGTGCTCGACCGTCGGCTCCCTCCCCCGGGTAAGGCCGAGCTCATGGCGCTGCTCCGAGCGGGGAGCGTGCTGGACGCCTCGGGCGAGCACCCGGTCGCCGGTGGCGAGGAGGTCGAGCCCGGCGACGCGCTCGTGATGGCCACCTCGGGGTCGCTCGGACGGCGGCGGGCGGCCGTGCTCACCCACCAGGCGGTGGCCGCGTCGGCGGCCGCCACGACCGCGGCGGCCGGCGTCGACCCGGCCCGCCACCGGTGGCTGTGCTGTCTCCCCCTCGCGCACATCGGGGGGCTGTCGGTGGTGACCCGATCGCTCCTCACGGCCACCCCCCTCACGGTCCTGCCCGCGTTCGACGCGTCGGTGGTCGAGTCGATCGGTCGGCGCGGCAAGGCCACCCACGTCTCCCTGGTCCCCACCGCGCTTCTGCGGATCGACCCATCCGTCTTCGAGCGCATCGTCCTCGGCGGCGCCGCACCCCCCCACGGGCTGCCGGCCAACGTCACCACGACCTACGGCCTCACCGAGACCGGTTCGGGCGTGGTCTACGACGGGGTCCCGCTCGAGGGCGTCGAGCTCGCGTTCGGCACCGGCGGCGCCGACGGCGGCGCACCCGGCGAGATCCTCCTGCGCTGCCCGATGCAGCTCCGGGCGTACCGCGACGGCACCGACCCGACCGTCCCGGGGCCGGACGGACGCGGCGGGTGGCTCGCGACCGGCGATGCCGGGCGGCTCGATGCGGAGGGCCGGCTGGTGGTGGACGGCCGCCTGGCCGAGGTCGTCGTGACCGGGGCGGAGAAGGTCTGGCCGACCTCGGTCGAGGCGGTGCTCGTGACGAACCCGAGGGTCGCCGAGGTCGCCGTCTGGAAGCGCCCCGACCCCGAGTGGGGCGAGCGGATCGTCGCCTGGGTGGTGGCCGCCGACGCCGCCGAGCCCCCGACCCTCGACGAGCTCGCGCGGCTGGCCGCGGAGCAACTCGGACCATGGGCGGCCCCGAAGGAGCTGGAGCTCGTCGATGCGCTTCCGCGCACGGCCTCGGGCAAGGTGCGGCGCACCGCCCTCACCTGAGCGTGGCCGCCGCGTCGTTACCCGGGGCGACTCCGCGACACGATGGCCGTCACCGCCTTGCGCCCCAGGCCCGACACCTCGGCGAGCTGTCGGATCGAGGCGCCGGCGCGATGGGCCACCTGGATCATCGCGTCACGAAGTTCTTCCTCCCTGGCCACCCGCTCCGCGCTCAGGCCGACCACCACCAGCGCGGCGCCGATCTCCCCTTCGGCGTCGCCACGGTATTTCTCCATCGCTGCGGTCGCCGAGGTCACGTCGGCATTGGTGTAGTTCATGGCTCCTCCCGGAGTGCCCGGGCGAGCTTGTCCCGAACGGCCATCAGCAGCGGGAGGCGCGGGGACACCTCTCCGGCGCTTTGTGCGTCGTTAAGGTGGGCCAGCGTCATCCCAAGAAGCTCCAGGGCTTCGACACGCTCGAACTCGACTCGGACCACTGGTCCAATAGTAGCCATGGGTGGTCCCGTTCGGACCAGCGTCTCATCCGGCGCCGCCGGGGGAAGGTGGTCATGAACCGCCTCGCCAACGAAACCAGCCCCTACCTGCGCCAGCACGCCGAGAACCCCGTCGACTGGTACCCGTGGGGCGACGAGGCCCTCGAGCGGGCCAAGGCGGAGGACAAGCCGCTGTTCGTCTCGATCGGCTACGCGGCCTGCCACTGGTGCCACGTCATGGCGCACGAGTCGTTCGAGGACGAGGAGATCGCCTCGATCCTCTCGGAGTTCTTCATCTCGATCAAGGTGGACCGAGAGGAACGGCCCGAGCTCGACGCCATCTACATGGCGGCGGTGCTGGCCCAGAACGGTTCGGGGGGCTGGCCGATGTCGGTCTTCTGCACGCCCGACGGGCGTCCCTTCTACGGCGGCACTTACTACCCGCGGGTCGACCGAGGCGGGTACCCCGGGTTCCGGCGGGTGATCAGCGCGCTCGCGCACGCCTGGACGACCCAGCGCGACGTGGTCGAGCGCCAGGCCGAGGAGCTACTCCGCGCCGTCGACCAGCAGGTGACGCTCGCCGACTCCCTCGCTCCACCCTCGAGCACCTCGTGGCCGCCCTTCGCCGAGCTCCTCGACGCCGTGGTCGCCCACCTGAAACGCACCTTCGACGGGGAGTGGGGCGGCTGGGGCTCGGCGCCCAAGTTCCCCCGCCCCACGCTGATCGAGCTGTGCCTCCGCCACCACGTCGTCACCGGCGATCACGAGTCGCTGACCATGGCCACCCGCACCCTCGACGCGATGGCGGCCGGTGGCATCTACGACCACCTGGCCGGGGGCTTCGCCCGCTACTCGACCGACCGGGAGTGGCTGGTCCCCCACTTCGAGAAGATGCTCACCGACCAGGCGCTGCTCGCCCGCGCCTACCTGCACGCCTGGCGGGTGACCGGCCGGGACGACTACCGCCAGGTCATGACGGAGACCCTGGACGCCATGCTGGGCGACCTGGCCACACCCTCCGGTGGCCTCGCCTCCTCCATCGACGCCGACGCGGGCGGGAAAGAAGGCGCGCACGCCACCTTCACCCGGGCCGAGCTCGACGCCGCGCTCGGGGCCGCGGGCCTCGGGGACTCGGCCGATGAGGCGGCCGACTTCTACGGCGTGAGCGCGTCCGGCAACTGGGAGTCGACCAACGTGCTCCGCCGGCCGCTCGGCGCCGCGCTCGCCCGCCCGCCCGCGATCGACGCCGCGCGTCAGGCCCTGCTGGCGGCGCGGCACGCCCGGGTCCAACCGGGCGTCGACGTCAAGGTCCTCACGGAGTGGAACGCGATGGCGGTCTCGACCCTCGCCGAGGCGGCCGCGGCCACCGGCGAGGACCGCTGGGCACGGGCGGCCGAGGCGATCGCCGGGGTGCTGTTCGGCCCGCTCCGGCGCCCCGACGGCCGCTGGCTGCGCAGCCTGCAGGGGGACGACGCCCGCCACCTCGCCCTGGCCGCCGACTACGCCTGGCTGCTCGACGCCGCCACCCGGCTCGGCGAGCTGACCGGCCGGGCCGTGTGGACTCACCGAGCCACCGAGGTGGCCCGCAACCTGCTCACGCGCTTCGGCGACCCCGACGGGGGCGCGCTCTTCACCACCGGCGACGACGCGCCCGCGCTGATCGTGCGGCCCCGCGACCTGCTGGACGGGGCCGTCCCCTCGGCCAACGCGGTGGCGGTGGGGGCGCTGGCCCGGCTCGGGGCGCTCACCGGCGACGAGATCCTCACCGAGGTGGCCCGGCGCATCGTGGCGACGGTCGCCCCGGTGCTCTCGGCCAACCCGGTCGCGTTCGCCGACATGGTGGCGGCGTGCTCGCTGCTCGACGGTCCCCGCGAAATCGTGGTGGCCGGAGACCGGCCCGACCTGCTGGCGGTGGTCCGGGCGCGCTGGTTGCCCGACGCGGTGCTGGCCTGGGGCGAGCCGATTGGCTCGCCGCTGTGGGCCGACCGGGCCCCGGGGGCCGCCTACGTCTGCCGCCATTACGCGTGCCTGCTCCCGGCGACCGACCCGGCTACGCTCGAACGACAGCTGAGAGAGCCAGGGGGCTGACACGTCGGTGCGGGCGCGGTTCGGGCGACCATCGATCACCGAGGAGTTGGGCCCACCGCACCGGGGGGGCGGAGGCGGTCGGGCGGCTCCTGTCCTTCGCGCACCTCTGCCCAGCCGCGCCGATCTGAACGGCGGCTCCCAACTCTCCCTGCTCGTGCTCGCGTGCAGCGAGGACGACACCACCGCCATCGACCTCGCGTCGGGCGCCCTCATCCGGGTGCGGGTGCCGTGGCCGGTCGGCCACGACCCGGACCTCGCGGCCTTCGACCTCGTCGAGGCGACCCTGGCCGAGGACCCCGAGACCGACGACCTGGCCGCGCCCGAGGCGGCCACCGCGGCTGCCCTGCCCCGCCACGTGGGGACCATGCGGCCGCGCAAGGCCCGCAGATTGCTCCAGGCGCTCACCGCGTCGCCCGACGGGCCGCTGCTCGGGTTCCCCGGCGCCTCCGCCCCCTACTGGGAGTTCCGCGGCCAGCGCCCGTCGGCCGCGCTGATCGTCCCGTCCCGCGGGCCCCAGTTCATCCGCCGGGCCCGCGAGGGCTCGACATGGGTGCGCTTCGGCTGGGACCGCGACGACGTCTGGCTCCCCGTCGAGTCGGCCGACGCCACCCGGGCCCTCGACGCGGCCCGCCGCGACCGGCTCTCGGGCAAGGCCCTCGCCACCGCCCTCGGGTTCCGCCCCTACTACCTGCTCGTCACCCTCACCCAGCCGCGCGACGGCCACTGCTACAAGGTGTGCACGGCGGTGTTGCCCCGGGGCTGACCGCCCCGGGCCGGCTCAGCGGCCGAGCCGCCCGGCCGCCAGGTCCTCGGCCATCGCCCAGCCGAAGGCCACCAGTCGGTCGCCCCGGCCCACGTTGACCGACTTGAACAGGGCCGCGAGCGCCGCCTCGGGCGCCGACTTCGCCGACTCGAAGTCGAGGCCGCCAACGGGCGGGCCGGTGCCCTTGGTCACAAAGGTCCGGTCGTCGAGCCGGTTCTCGGCCCCGAAGCGCTTGGCGAGGCGCCGCGCCCAGGCCCGCTCCTCGCCGCTCGGGCGGTGGTCGGGGCGGGGCACGACGTCGGTCAGCTTGGCGAACGCCCGAAAGCCGTCCACCGAGAGCAGCTGGGTCCCGAGGAGGACGTCCTCGTCGGGGAAGGCCAAGAGGGCGCGCCGGTACTGGTCGGCCATCATCGCCTTCAGGGCCGACTCCGCCTTGGTGGTCCGGTCGGTGGTGGCCAGCCCGACCAAGAGCGACGGCGTGCCCCCGATGCGCTCGAGGGTGCAGAACGAGTAGCCCCGGAGCTTGGTGCCCTCGCGGGCCTGGGTGACGAGCACCCACTCCTCCCGTTGCTTGGAGACGAACCCGATGTCGAAACAGACCTCCCGCTCGGCGGAGAGGTCCGCCATCTCGACCAGCTCGGTGTCGCTGAGGGAGGTGCAGTCCTTGGTGCTCGCTGCCATCGCCATGGGCCAATTCTACGGGATGCTGTGACCCGGTCCCAACCGAACGCCCCCCCCGGGCCGTCCCGACCCAGGTCAGGCGGCCAGGATGGCGTTCGGGCCGAGCAGCGTCTTCAGCTCGCCCACGAGGCCGTTGCGGCTGTTCACGTTGAACTCGGGGGGGAGCCGCAGCACCTTCTCCCCCACGTGCAGGAGGACCGGGCACTGCCCGGGGTGCTCGAGCAGCACCCCCTTCAGCCGGTCGACGTTGTCCTCGGTCAGCTGGCCGAGCGGCAGGCGGATCCGCAGCTCCTGGGCCGAGCCGTGGGAGAGCTCGGGCCTGCGCAGCTCCATGCAGACGAGCTTCGGGGTCTCGTCCCGCAGGTCGAGGCGCCCCCGGACCACCACGATGGCGTCGTTCTCGAGCATCGTGCCGTACTCGGCCATGACCCGGGGGAACACGAAGACCTCCATCGAGGCCTCGAGGTCCTCGAGCACGAAGCGGGCCATGAGCTCGCCCTTCTTCGTCCACTGCCTCTTGAGATCGGTGACCACGCCGCCCACCGAGCGGACGACCCCCTCGGCCATCGGGCCGCCGTTGGCCTCGGCCATGCCGGCGTCGCGCATCTCGGCGAGCGAGCAGTCGGTGTGCCGGCCGAGGGAGCCCTCGAGGCCCCGCAGGGGGTGGTCGCTCACGTACAGGCCGAGCATCTCCTTCTCGAAGACCAGCCGCTGGGTCTTGTCGAAGTCCTGCTCGGGGATGGGCACCCGGGTGCCCTCCCAGTCGCCGCCGTCGATGGACTCCTCTTCGGCCGCGAGCGACGAGAACAGCGTGGCGATCCCGGCGTCGAGCTCGCGGCGGCGCTCGATCGTCCGGTCGACGATCTCCTCCAGCACGAGCCACAGGCCCTGGCGGGGGTGCCCGAGCGAGTCGAAGGCGCCGGCCTTGGTCAGTGACTCCATGGTCCGCTTGTTGAGCACGATCGGGTCGACCCGCCGGCAGAAGTCGTAGACGTCGGTGAAGGGGCCGTTCGCCTCGCGCTCGGTGACGATCCGCTCGACCAGGCTCTCCCCGACGTTGCGCACCGCCGCCAGGCCGAAGACGATGCCCGGGTCCTCGTCGCCGGTGCGCGGGGTGAACTCGGCGGCCGAGCGGTTGACGTCGGGCACCGCGACCTCGATCCCGAGCGACCGGCACTCGGCCAGGTAGACCGCGGTGCGGTCCTTGTCGTCCTTCACCGAGGTGAGCAGCGCGCTCAGGTACTCGACCGGGTAGTGCGCCTTCAGCCACGCGGTCTGGTAGGCGACGAGGCCGTAGCCGTAGGCGTGGGCCTTGGGGAAGGCGTAGTCGGCGAACGGCTCGATGATGTCGAACAGCCGGTGGCCGAGGTTCTCGCCGTAGCCGGTCTTCACGCACCCGGCGACGAACTTCTCGCGCTCGAGCGCCATCAGCGCGCGGTTCTTCTTCCCGCAGGCCTTGCGGAGGTTGTCCGCCTCCTCGAGCGAGTAGCCGGCGAAGCGCTGGGCCACCCGCATCATCGACTCCTGGTAGATCATGAGCCCGAAGGTGTCGTGGAGGAGCTCCTCCATCTCGGGGTGCAGGGTCTCGATGGGCTTCCGGCCGTTCTTGCGGTCCGCGTAGTCGTTGTGCATGTTGGCCGCCATCGGGCCGGGCCGGTAGAGCGCGACCAGGGCCGCGACGTCGTCGAAGCTGGTCGGCGCGAGCGACCGCAACAGCGAGCGCATCGGCCCGCCCTCCAGCTGGAAGACCCCGATCGAGGTGCCCTTCTGGAGCATCGAGAAGGTGGGCTCGTCCTCGAGGTCGATCTCGCCGATGTCGATCCCGATGCGCCGGCCGGTCGTCGACTCGATCACGTCCAACGTGCGCTCGATCACCGACAGGTTCCGCAGCCCGAGGAAGTCCATCTTCAAGAGCCCGAGGTCCGAGACCCCGTGCATCTCGTACTGGGTCACGATCGGTGCCGCGGCCGGGTCCATCCCCGGCTCCGGCTTGCGCTGGATCGGCAGGTGCTCGGTGAGGGTGTCGTGGGTGACGACGACCGCCGCCGCGTGGATGCCGTCCTGGCGGCGGAGGCCCTCGAGTCCCCGGGCCACGTCGATGACCCGCTTGGCGTCCGGGTCCTCCTCATACATCTGGCGCAGCTCGGTGGCGACCTTGTAGCCGTCCTCCATCCCCGGGACCGGCTCGAGGCAGGCGTACAACGGGGTGTCGCGGCCCATGACGAGCGGGGGCATCGCCTTCGCGATCTTGTCCCCGACCCCGTAGGGGAGCCCGAGGACGCGGGCGGCGTCGCGGACCGGGCCCGGGCCTTGATGGTCGAGAAGGTCACGATCTGGGCGACGTGGTCCCAGCCGTAGCGCTCCGAGGCATACCGGATCATCTCGGCCCGGTAGCGCTCGTCGAAGTCCATGTCGATGTCGGGCATCTCCTTGCGGCCCGGGTTGAGGAACCGCTCGAAGATGAGGTCGTAGCGGATCGGGTCGATGTCGACGATCTTGAGGCAGTACGCGACACAGCAGCCCGCCGAGGACCCGCGGCCCGGGCCGACCCGGATGTGGGACCGCCGGGCGTGGTCGATCAGGTCCCACACGACGAGGAAGTAGGCGGCGAAGCCCATCGACGAGATGACGCCCAGCTCGTAGTCGAGGCGCTCCACGACGTGGATCGGGACCGGGGCGCCATAGCGCTCCTCGGCCCCCTTGAAGCTGAGGTGCCGGAGATAGGCATTCGCCCGCTCCTCGTAGGTCGCCCCGGTGAACTCGTCGGGAACCGGGAACTCGGGGAGCTTGGACGTGCCGAACTCGATCTCGACGTCGGCCCGTTCGGCGATGAGCAGCGTGTTGTCGCAGGCGTCGGGCGCGTCGCGGAACAGGTGGCGCATCTCGGCCGCGCTCTTCAGGTAGTGCTCGGTGCCCTCGAACTTGAACCGCTTCGGGTCGGTCATGAGCGTCCCGGTCTGGACGCACAGGAGCGCTTCGTGCGCCTCGGCGTCTTTTCGGGCGCAGTAGTGGCTGTCGTTGGTGGCGAGCAGTGGCGCGCCGATCCGCCGGGCGATCTCGATGAGTTGGGGGTTGGTCTGGCGCTGCGCGGCCAGGCCGTGGTCCTGCAGCTCGACGAAGAGGTTGTCCTTCCCGAAGATGTCCTGGAGCCGCGCCGCCTTCGCCTCGGCTCCGGCGAGGTCGCCCGCGAGCAGCGACTGCAGCACGACCCCCCCGAGGCATCCGGTGGTGACAATGAGGCCCTCGTGGTGGCGCTCGAGCAGCTCCCAATCGACGCGGGGCTTGTAGTAGTAGCCCTCGAGATAGGCGGCCGACGACAGCTTGAGCAGGTTGGCGTAGCCGACGTTGCTCTCGGCCAGCACGGTCAGGTGGTAGTAGAGCTTCTGGCCGCCCTCGACGTCGCCGCCGGTGTCGTCGACCTTGCCCCGCCGCACCGGGCGCTCGTGACGGGAGTCGGCGGCCATGTAGGCCTCGGTCCCGATGACCGGGTTGACCCCGCTCTCCCGGCAGGCCCGGTAGAAGTCGAGGACCCCGTACATGTTCCCGTGGTCGGTGATCCCGAGCGCCGGCTGGCCGTCGGCGACCGCCGCCGCCACGAGGTCCTCGATCCGGGCCGCCCCGTCGAGCATCGAGAACTCGGTATGGGTGTGCAGGTGGGCGAACGACCCTTGCGCCAACTCCCCGCGCCCTCCGTCTCGTGTCCACAGGTGTGGATACCTGTGGACGAACTACAAAGATGTCGTTCCGGTGTGTGGCCCCTTTATAGCCCCTCGCCGCGCGGGTCCGGGGCGTGTTTCGGGGCCGATCCGGGGCCCCGGCTACAGGTAGCCGCGCTCCCCCGGGCCCTGGGGAGGCGCCGGCAGGCCCCGCTGGCGGAGCTCGTCGAGCTGGGCCCGGGCCGACATCTGCTGGGCCATGAGGGCGGCCTGGATCCCGTGGAACAGGCCTTCGAGCCAACCGACCAGCTGGGCCTGGGCGACCCGGAGCTCGGCCTCGGAGGGCACGGAGCCCTCGTCGAAGGGGATGGTCATCGACTCGAGCTCGGCGGCGAGGTCCGCGGACAGCGTGCCGGCCAGCTCCCGCACCGACTGCTCGTAGATCTCCTTCAGACGGGCCCGGCCGGCCTCGTCGAGCGGGGCCAGGCGGACCTCGTCCAGCAGCTGCTTGACCATCGACCCGATCCGCATGACCTTGGCTGGCTTCTCGATGGTCTCGCCGCCCGCCACCTCGAGGCCCTCGTCGCGGGGGATCACCTCGTCGGGGGACACGGCCCCGGGCCGAGGGTCGGAGGGGGCGTCGGACACATCGAGGACTCTAACTGGGGCCCGTCGGCGCTCGGCGACGGGCCGTGCGACCCACCCGGGTGTCACCCCAGGTGACCGGTATCATCGTCTTACGTGAGGGTCTCGACCAGAGGCGACTACGCCAGCCGGGCGCTGCTGTCCCTGGCGTTGCACGACTCGCCTGCCGTGCCGACCTCGGTGCGGGACATCGCCGAGCGCACCGGTCTCCCCCAGCCCTACCTGGAGCAGATCCTGCTCGCTCTGAAGGGCGCCGGTCTCGTCCGCTCGAAGCGCGGCGTGGGCGGCGGCTACGTCCTCGCCCGCACCCCGGACACGATCACCCTCGCCCAGATCGTCTCGGCGGTCGACGGGCCGATCGTGGCCGGGGAGTTCGGTGAGCCCCACACCGGCGGGGCCTGTGACCACGAGGGCCAGTGCGTCCTGCTCGCCTTCTGGGCCGAGGTGGGCGAGAGGATGCGGGAGCACCTGTCCTCGTTCACCCTGGCCGACATGGTCGCGAAGGTGCAAGGCAACGGCGGCACCATCGCCCTCGACGACGAGCCGCCCGTGGTCGTCACCCGGCCGATGGCTCGTTCCAGCGCGCGATAACCGGGACCTCCCGCTCCCAGCCGAGCACCCCGACCGAGGCGGCGTCGAAGGCGAGCAGCCGGCCGCCCATGGGCGGCAGCCCCACCCAGCGGGCGGCCGCCACCCGCAGGATGTGCCCGTGGGCGAAGCACAGGGTGTCGCCGCCGGTGCCCCGGGCCCTCTCGATGACCCGGTCGGCCCTCCGACCGACCGAGGCGGCGGACTCACCACCCGGCACCCCGTCGGCCCACAGGGTCCAGCCCGGCCGGCCGACCCGGATCTCGGCCGACGTCTTCCCCTCGTACTCGCCGTAGTCCCACTCGAGCAGATCCTCGGTCGGCTCGGCGAGGTCGCCGAACCCGGCGAGCGCGCAGGTCTCGGAGGCCCGGGACAAGGGGCTGGTGAGGACGAGCTCGAATGACATCGATTGCAGGAGCGGAGCGAGCGCCCGGGCCTGCTGGCGCCCCTGCTCCACCAGCGGGACGTCGGTGCGCCCGGTGTGCCGGCCCTCCTCGCTCCACTCCGTCGCGCCGTGCCGGACCACCACGAGTTTCGGCAGCTCGGAGGGAGGGTACGGGGTCACCGGATCACAAGACCATGGGCCAGCGACCCCCGCAATTCGGCCCGGAACGCCCGGCCGGGCGCCGGGTGAGCGGCCGGACGGGAGGAATGGAGCGGCCCAAGCAGGCGTTGCACCACCCGAAGGGGTCCACGCACCGGCGACGATGTCACAGCCCTCACCCAGGATCTGGGCATGCGCAGCCGTGGCGGAGGACCCAAGGAACCCACGACGCAAACGGTGATCGATGAGCCCACAGAGCGCCCCAGTGACTGACAGCCTCGGACTGCTGCTGCGCGACCTCGAGCAGCACCCGATGCCCGACTACGACGGCCAGCTGGCCCTGGCCAAGCGCGTCGCCGCCGGCGACGAGCAGGCGAAGCGCGAGATGGTGGCCGCCAACCTCCGGTTGGTGGTGCACTGGGCCCGGCGCTACAAGGACCGCGGCGTGGACATGGCCGATCTCGTCCAGGAGGGCACGTTCGGCCTCATCCGGGCGGTCGAGAAGTTCGACTGGGAGCGCGGCTTCCGGTTCTCCACCTACGCCACCTGGTGGATCCGTCAGGCCCTCCAGCGTGCCGTCCAGCAGCACGGCCGGATCATCCGCCTCCCGCTCGAGGTCGGCGAGCGGCTGCAGCGCCTCGAGGGCGCGACCGCGGAGCTCACGAGCCAGCTCGGCCGTACCCCCACCGAGTCCGAGCTCGACGAGGCGACCGGGATGACGGCCGCCGAGCGGGAGTCGCTCGAGAGCGCGGCGCGGGTCGCGGCCAGCCTCGACCAGCCCGCCGCGGTCGACTCCACGACTTCGCTCGGCGACCTGGTGGCGCCCGACGGCACCGCCTGGACCGAGGACGTCGAGGAGCAGCTCGTGTTCGACAAGGTCCGCGACGCCATCGACCGTCTCCCCGAGCTCCAGCGCGACGTGCTCCGGATGCGCTTCGGGTTCGACGGCGACTCCCCGGCCTCCCTGCAGGTCACCGCGGAGCGCCTCGGGGTGGGCGTCCGCCGGGTCCGCCGGGCCGAGGAGGAGGGCCTCGCCGCCCTGCTGCGCGACCGGGACGTGGTCGGCGCGCACCAGGCTGCGTAGAGTCCGTCTTCAGGGGAGCTCCGGCAGCTCCCCGACGAGCGCCGCGAGGTCCGGCGCCAGCGGTGCACGGCACGTGACCACGCGTCCGTCGGCAGGATGCTCGAACGAGAGCTCGAACGCGTGGAGGAAGAACCGCCCGGCCGGGAGGACCCGGACCGGCGCCCCCTCCCGCCCATAGCGGCTGTCGCCCACCACCGGATGCCCGATCGCCGCCATGTGCACGCGCACCTGGTGGGTCCGCCCGGTCTCGAGCGACACGACCACGAGGGTCGAGGGGATCGGCCGCTCGACGTGCGCCACCACTTCGTAGGCGGTCCGAGCCTCCCGACCCGACGCCGAGACCGTCATTGCGGTCGGCCGGCGCCCCGACCGCCCGAGCGGGGCGTCGATGAGGCCGCGCTCGGCCTCGACCCGGCCGTGCACGAGCGCCACGTAGCGGCGGCCGGCCGAGTGCTTCTTCATCTGGGCCCGCAACGACGCGAAGGCCCGCGGGCTCCGGGCCACCACGAGCAGCCCTGAGGTCCCCCGGTCCAGACGGTGGACGATTCCCGGCCGGTCGGGCTCGGCGCCGTCGAGCGTCCCGAGCTCGCCGATCTCGGGGTAGCGGGCCAGGATCCCCGCCACGAGCGTCCCGCTGCGGCGTCCGGCGCCGGGGTGGACGACGAGGTCCCAGGGCTTGTCCACCACGACGACGTCGTCGTCCTCGAGCACGACACCGAACTCGACGCCGGGGTCTGGTTCCGGCGTGCTCGCCCCCGCCTCGCGGGCCGCGATCTCGAGCGCCGCGCCGATCCCGAGCAACGACGAACGGCGGGTCTCGGGGCGACCGTCGACCCGCACCCCGCCGTGCGCGATGAGTTCGGCCGCCGCCGCCCTCGACATCCCGGTGAGCAGCGAGACGGCTCGGTCCAACCGGACGCCGGCCAGCATCGCCGGCACGGTTGTGACGACCGCACCGTGCTCGTCCGGACCCGAGGCCCGCTCGCCGCTCACGTGGCGGCCGACTCGTGCGGACGCCGGAATGAGAGGGCGGCCACGAGGAGCGCACCGACCGTGATGCAGGAGTCGGCGACGTTGAACGTCGGCCAGTGGGTGAGGGTGATGAAGTCGACGACCGATCCGTGGTGCCCGCGGAAGGCCCGGTCGGCCAGGTTGCCGAGCGCCCCGCCGAGGATGAGTCCGAGGCCGACCGACAGTCCCGTCGTCTGGGTCCGCCAGGCGACGACCGCAAGCAGGGCGACGACCACGACCGCCGTCAGCGCGATCACCGCCGCCGCCCCGCTGAAGAGGCTGAACGCGGCACCCGAGTTGAAGGCGAGGGCCAGGCCGAACGGCCCGAGCAGATGGACCGGGCGGTGGAGGTCGGCGAGCGCCAGGGACTTGGTCACTTGGTCGAGCGCGACGATCGCGGCGGCGACCGTGAGCGTGACCACCAACCGGCGGCGGCCGCCCGCGGGCGGCCGAGCGGCCGGTTCGCCGCTCAGCGGCGCGACAGTCCCCCGCTCTTGCATGCGACGCACAGACGCGCGTAGGGCAGGGCGCGGAGCCGGGCCTTCATGATCGGCTGGTGGCACCGCTCGCAGGCGCCGTAGGTCTTCTTGGTGATCCGCACGAGGGCGTCCTCGATCTCCTCGACCGCAGCGAGCGCTTGGGCCGAGAGGGCGAGGTCGCGCTCGCGGTCGACCGTGACCGTCCCGCCCTCGCCCGACTCCTCATCGAACTGCACGTCGCCGGGCTCGCGCTCTTGGGCCAGCGAGTCGGCCTCCGCCTTCAGCGCCTCGGCCTGCTCCTGGTAGATCCCGCGCTCGGAGATGAGGGACCCACGCTGCTCCTCCAGGAACTTGGCGTCGGACGCATACGGCCCGACCGGGGCCTTGGCCCGGGAGGGGCGCTTCTCGGCCGGGGCCTTGGCCGCCGGCGCCTTCTTGGCCGGGGGTGCGACCTTCTTGGCGGGGGCCTTGGCCGCCGGCGCCTTCTTGGCCGGGGGTGCGGCCTTCTTGGCGGGGGGTGCGACCTTCTTGGCGGGGGCCTTGGCCGCCGGCGCCTTCTTGGCGGGGGCCTTGGCCGCCGGCGCCTTCTTGGCGGGGGCCTTGGCCGCCGGCGCCTTCTTGGCGGGGGCCTTGGCCGCCGGCGCCTTCTTGGCGGCCGGGGCGACCTTGGCCGCGAGCTTCTTGGCCGGGGGCGCAGTCTTCTTGGCCGACGCCTTGGTGGCCGTGCCCGCGGCTGCGGTCGAGGCCCTGCTCGGTGGGGTCATCTGCTCCTCCTCTGCGGCCGAAGGCCGGCGACTGCGCTACCCCGTGCCGGACGACCAGGTGACCAGGGGGCGGTGACGATAGTGGAACGCCCGCGGGCGCTCAAAACTTCCCGTTGCGATGGGCGCGCACCCGGACGGCGCCGTCGGACGCGGTCGATTCAGCCGCGGCCCTCGGGCTGGGCGCTGCCGGCGCTCGAGCCGCGTAGGTCGAGCACCTGCGCGACGTTGTCCGCGTCCTCCTCGGCCTCGGCCTCGGGTTCGTCCGCGGCGTCGTAGACCTCGGCCCGGGCCGCCGGCCGGGCCGGCTCCCCCGTGCCCAGGCGTCCCGCCGCGGGCCGACCACCGTCGACGGCGCGGGGCCGCAGGGCCATGAGCGATTCCGCCGGCTGCACGTTCTCCTCGATCCACTTCAGAACCTCCGAGAGCATCGTGCGTAGCCGCGTCCGCTCCGACTCCAAGTGGCGGGCCATGTTCTCGACGTCGGTCGCCAGCTGGGCCCGCGCCCCCTCGAGCCGGCTCACCTCGTCGCGCAGCCGGGCCTGGGAGTCGGTCATCAGCTGACGGGCCTCCTCCTCGGCCCGGGCGAGCAGCGAACGGGACCGCTCTTCGGCGGCGGACACCAGCCGGGTCGCCTCGGCCTCGCTCTCCCGCTTGGTCTGCTCGACGAATCGCTGGGCCAGGATGAGCGTCTGCTGGAGGGACTCGTCGGCGACCGCCGGCGCGGCGGCGACGGGGGCTGCGGGCGCGGCCACCGATTCGACCGCCGGGGCGGCGGGCGCCGCGACCGGCCCGGCGCTCTCCAGCTGCGCGATGCGCTCGCTCGCCTGGCGGAGCCGCTCGGTCGTCTGGCGCAGCTGCTCGGTGAGGCGCTCTGCCTCGACGGCCGCCTTCTCCAGGTACTCGTCGACCTCGTCAACGTTGTAACCCTTCAGGCCCAGTCGGAACTCGACCGTGCGGAGGGTCTCGAGGATCGGCTGCTGGGGGGGTTGGCCGTTATCCATAGGGCAGACACTCTACCGCCGGGCCTCGTCGACGGCCCCGGCGAGCGCGGGCGGTCAGACCCGCAGGATCGGGATGACGATGATCTGGGCCACCAGGATCACGAGGATGATCGAGAGGTCGATGGCCATGCCCCCGGCCCGCAGCGGCGGGAGGATCCGGCGGATCGGCCGCAGCACCGGCTCGGTCACGGTGGCGAGCGCCCGCTGAACCGGGAGGACCGGGGAGCCGGGACGGACGGGCACCCAGCTGAGCAGCGCCCGGACGATCAGTACCACCACGAAGGCCTCGACGAGGCCGACCAGGATCTTGGAGATCACCGGTCAGTAGCGCCCGAAGTTGCGCTCCTGGAGGCGCTGGCGCTCCTCCTCAGACACCTTCACGTTGCTCGGGGCGAGGAGGAACACCTGGTCGGCCACCTTCTCCATCTCACCGCTCAGCGCGTAGGTCACGCCGCTGCAGAAGTCGATCATGCGCCGCTGCAGGTCCCGCTCGGCCACCTGGAGGTTGACGATGACCGGCCGGTTCGACTTGAGGCAGTCGGCGATCTCCTTGGCGTCCCCGAATCGGGCCGGCGCCACCACCTTGGGCGTGGCCTCGGAGCCGACCGGACGCACCGAGGAGGACACCGCCTGGGGCCGGATCGTCGGGGTGACCCCCGACCCGTTGTCCCGGGGCAGGGGCCGGATGCGGCCCGACTGGGCGACCACCGGACGGATCTCGGGCTCGTCGAGCTCCGGTGTGCGGGTCTCGAGCCGGGAGACCGGGCCGACCGACCTCGTGGCCCGGGCCTCGTAGTCGTCCTCGTAGTCGTCGTATTCGTCGTCAACCAGGCCGAGGTAGACCATCGTCTTTTTCAGCAAAGAGGGCACGGCTCCACGTCTCCTTGGCGACAGCGTACCGCTCCCACCCCGGCTTTACGGTTACCCCCGGTCACGCTCCGGTCACCCGGAGGGCCGGTCCCCGAACAGGGCCCGGCCAATCCGGACCATCGTCGAGCCCTCGGCAACCGCCAGCTCGAGGTCCTCGGTCATGCCCATGGAGCGGATTGGGAGCCCGAGATCGTCGGCCAGCCGGCGGACCAACCGGAAGGCCGCCCTCGCCTCGGCCTCCCCCCGCGGGGCCACCACCATCAGCCCGCGCACGGCGAGCCCCAGGCCGCCGAGCGTTCCGACGAGGGCCGGAACGGCGGCCGGCTCGCATCCGGGCCGCCCGGCGTCCCCCGAGAAGGCCACCTGGACGAGCACCTCGACGCCGGGCCGGGCCCGGGCGATCCGCTCCCCCTCGACCGGGCGCGACACCGACTGCCAGCAGTCGACGAGCGGGGCGAGGCCGCCGATCTTGTTGGTCTGGAGCGCGCCGAGGAAGTGCCACCGGAGCCCGGCTACCGCGCCGAGCGCCTCGCGCTTGGCCGTGAGCTCCTGCGCGTAGTTCTCGCCCACCTCGCCGAGCCCCGCGGCCACCGCCGCCTCGACCGCTTCGGGCCCGAAGCCCTTGGTGACCGCGAGCACCCGGACCACCTCGGGGTCACCGCCCGCCGACTCGATCCGCGCGGTGATCGCGCCGAGGCGCGCCGCGACGAGCTCGCCGCTCAGGGGATCCACGTCGGCCGGGCGGTCGCGCCCGGGGGGAAGCGCCCTCTGTTACCGGAGGAACGACGGGACGTCGAAGTCGTCGTCACCGATCTCGATCTCGTCGTCCTCGCTGTCGGCGAAGATGTCGACTGGCGTCGCGTTGGCCCGCGAGCCGAGCACGCTCGAGGAGGTGTCGGCGGCCTTCGAGCCGCGGCCCACCCCTTCCCAGCGCTCGAAGCCCGCCGCGATCACGGTCACCTGGACCTCGTCGGCCATGTTCTCGTCGATCACTGCGCCGAAGATGATGTTGGCGTCGGGGTGCGCGACCGAGTGGATGATCTCGGCGGCCTCGTTCACCTCGAACAGCCCGAGGTCGTTGCCGCCGACAATGTTGAGCAGGATGCCCCGGGCCCCCTCGATCGAGGCCTCGAGCAGCGGGCTGGTGATGGCGGCGCGTGCCGCGGTCACCGCGCGCCCGTCCCCGCTCGCGCTGCCGATCCCCATGATGGCGGTGCCGGCGTTGGACATGATCATCTTCACGTCCGCGAAGTCAGTGTTGATGAGGCCGGGGACCGTGATGAGGTCGGTGATCCCGCGCACGCCGGCCAGGAGCACCTCGTCGGCCATCTTGAACGCGTTGACCATCGAGGTCTTCTCGTTGGAGACGTTCAGCAGCCGGTCGTTCGGGATGACGATGAGGGTGTCGACCTTCTCCTTCAAAAGCTGGATGCCCTTTTCGGCCTGCATCGCCCGCGTGCGGCCCTCGAAGGTGAACGGCCGGGTGACGACACCGATCGTCACCGCGCCGAGCGACTTCGCGATCTCGGCCACTAGCGGCGCGCCGCCGGTCCCGGTCCCGCCGCCCTCGCCGGCGGTGATGAAGACCATGTCGGAGCCCGAGAGCGCCTCTTCGATCTCGCCGCGGTGCTCCTCGGCGGCCTGCCGGCCGATCTCGGGGTCGCTGCCCGCCCCGAGCCCGCGGGTGAGGGTGCGGCCGATGTCGAGCTTGAGATCGGCGTCGCTCATGAGCAACGCCTGCGCGTCGGTGTTCGCCGCGATGAACTCGACGTTGCGCAGGCCGGCGTCGATCATCCGATTGACGGCGTTCACGCCGCCACCGCCGACGCCGACGACCTTGATGACGGCCAGGTAGCTGCTGGAAAGGGTCATGAGCTCGTGGGGTGCTGACGGGGCTTTTTGGTTCGTACCATGCGTTCGCACCCCCCTCGTCGCAGGGAGAGGTTACTTCACCCTTCGCCGAATCGGCGCGATCTCAAGTTGAGGTCGAGGGGTGATGACCCGACACTGCGGCCCTCCAGGCTACGGGACGACCCCCACCGCGGTCAACGGGGGTGGCGTGCGGCGCTCCGATCAGGGCCGGACCGGTGGCGACGCCACGCGTGAGGCGGGCCGAGCCGTTAGCGTCGGGGCCCGACCGGGCGGCGAGCAGAGGGCCGCCCCCGTCTGAGGCGGTGGGGGGATGACGACCGTTCCCGAGCGCACCCGGGCGCCCCAACGCGCGCTCACCCTGGTGCTGCTGCTCGGCGTGGCGGTGACCGCGTTCCTCGCCGTCTACGCCAAGGCCCACCACCCCTCGGGCCACCCGCTGTTCACCCTCGGCTTCTCCGGCGTGCTGCAGATGAAGGCCTGGCTCACCTCGGCGGCCACCCTCCTGCTCCTCGTGCAGCTCACCACCGCGCTGTGGATGTGGGGCCGGCTGCCGCGGGTCCGCACCCCAGCCCCCTCCTGGGTGACACCGGTGCATCGCTACAGCGGCGCGGTGGCGTTCATCCTCACCGTCCCGGTCGCACTCAACTGCATCTGGTCGCTCGGGTTCGCCACCTACACCTGGCGCGTGGTGATCCACAGCGTCTGCGGCTGTCTCTTCTACGGCGCCTACGCGGCCAAGATGCTCGGCCTGCGGCTGAAGGGCCTGCCGGGGTGGGCGCTGCCGGTGCTCGGCGGCACGGTGCTCACGCTCCTCGTCGCGCTGTGGCTCACCGCGGCGTTGTGGTTCTTCACCCGCACCGGCATCCCGCTCACCTGAGGAGACGACCGTGACCGACGACGCGCTCCCCCGCCGCACCGTCCTCGTCGGCGGCGCGCTCACGCTCGCGGCCGGGGTGGTGGGGTTCGTCGTGGCCAAGGAGAAGTGGGCCAAGACGACCGGCGCCGTCGCCGGGGCCAACGGCTACGGCGCCCCGGCCGCCCCCGCCTCCGGAGCGCTCCTCGCCCCGCTCGACGCGGTCCCGAGGGGCGGCGGGATCGTGCTCGCGTCGAAGGGGGTCGTCCTCACCCGGGACGAGGGCGGCTCGCTGCACGGGTTCTCCTCGATCTGCACCCACCAGGGGTGCACGCTCGCGTCGGTTGCCGGCGGCACGATCAACTGCCCGTGCCACGGGTCCAAGTTCAACGCCGAGACCGGCGCGGTCGTGAACGGCCCCGCCGCCGTCCCGCTGCCCAAGGTGGCCGTGGCCGTGCGCGGCTCCGCCGTCTACCGGGCGTGAGGGCGGTGCGGTGAGCGCGGCCTGGTGGCGGCGGGCCCTGCCGACGCTGTTGTGGGTGGCGGCGGCCGGCTTCGCGATCGGCGCCCTGCTGGCGCTCGCCTGAGGACCCCGGCTCAGCCCGCGTTCGAGCCCGCCGGCGGCGGCGTGACCGCCGGCGAGGCCGGGACCGTCACGTCGATCACCGAGCCCGGGGCGAGGTGGGCCCCGGCCAGGAGCGATGCGATGTCCTCGAACTTGGCGGGCAGCGCGACGGGCGGCCCGAACACCACCCCGAGGCCGCCGGCGAGCGCGAGGTCGACCCCGCCCCCGGGCGCCGGCGCCACCGCCTGCACCAGCGCCTTGAACGCGGGCGGCAGCGCCGCGGCCACGGCCAGCGCCCGGCGGGCCGACCGCAGCGTGGTCCCGGGCGCCCCCGGCGTCCCGACCGAGGTCAGCGTCACCAGGCCGGCCGGCGCCGTCGGCGTCGTGGCCAGCACCCGCCCGGTCGCGTCGAGCTCGGCCCACGCCGAGCGGTCGGCCACCGCCGCCGCCGCGCGCCGCTCGACGATCGCCACGTCCACCCCGTCCGGCCAGTGCAGGGTGACCGTGGCCGTCCGCACCCACGGGAGCGCGTCGAGGGCCGCGACCAGCGCGCCAGCGTGGACGTCGATCATCGGCGGGTGCGTCCCCAGCCCGGAGGCCGAGAGCACCGTCGCGGTCGGGGTCCGCACGTTGCCGGTCACCCGGACGACGGCCGCCGAGAAGACGCGGGAGTGCAGGAGCGGCCAGGCGCCGGCGGCGAGCAGGCTGACCACCGCGGCGGCGGCCACGAGCACCCGGCGGCGGCGCGAGCCGCGCCGGGTCACCGCCCGCCGCCGGTCCGCCAGCCTCGGGTCGATCGGCGCGGTGCCGGCCCGGGTGGCCGGGCGCCGCTCCCTCGTCGCGGTGGGGCTCATGTGCGCACCTCGCTCGCCTCGTCTTCGAAACCGACCAGCCGGACCTCGGTCTCCAGGCGCACCCCGCTGTGCGCCTCGACTCGCGCCCGGACGGCGCGGATGAGCCGCCACACGTCGTCGGCCGACCCCGCCTCGTCGGCCTGGATGAAGTTGGCGTGCTTGGTGGACACCGTGGCGGTGCCGAGCCGCAGGCCCTTCACCCCGGCCGCCTCGACCAGGGCGCCGGCGGCGGCGCCGGGCGGGTTGGTGAACACCGATCCGGCGTTCGAACCCCCCGGCTGGTGGGCCCGGCGCCACCGGACGATCTCGGCCAGCTCGGCCCGTCCGGCCGCCACGTCGCCCTCGGTGGCCGCGAAGGTGGCCGAGAGCACCACCTCGGCCGGCCCGAGCGCCGAGGACCGGTAGCCCGGGGCGAGCCGCTCGAGCCCGTCGTCGCCCTGCGCCGGCAAGACCAGGTCCATCCAGCGGTAGCGGCGCAGGCAGGTCGCCACGTCGGAGCCGTGGCCGCCGGCGTTCATCCGAAGGGCCCCGCCGACCGAGCCGGGCACCCCGACCGCCCACTCGAGTCCGCGCGCCCCGGCCTCGACCGACCGGCGGGCGAGCACCGGGAGCCCGAGGGCGCCACCGGCCTCGACGAGGAGGGTCCCGTCGCCCTCCGGGTCGGGGCGGACGGCGAGGCCGACGAACTCGCTCGGCTCGCTCTGGGCGAGCCGCACGGCCAGACCGGCGAACCCGGCGTCGGCCACGAGCATGTTCGAGCCCTTCCCGACCAAGAGGACCGGGACGGGCGCCGCCGCCAGGGCCGCCCGCACCGTCTCGAGGTCGGCGAGCGTGGCGGCCTCGACGAAGAGCGCGGCCGGGCCCCCCACCCGGTAGGTGGTGAAGGGCCCGAGCGGGACATCGGCCTGGGCGAGCGGGCCGAGGGCCTCGGCGAGGGCGGCGAGCGCGCCGTCGGCGGTCATGCCGACAGGTCCTCGCGCCACTGGTCCGGGAGCGTGGTGAGGTCGCCGGCCCCGAGGGTGACACAGACGTCGCCCGGCCGGAGCAGGGCGGCGACGCGCGCCCGCAGGCCCTCGCGGCCCGGCTCGTAGTGCACCTCGGCCCCCGGGCGGGCGGCCGCCAGCGCGTCGGCCACCAACCGGCCCGAGATCCCCGGGATCGGCGGCTCCCCGGCCGAGTACACGTCGGTGACCACCACGACGTCGGCGTCGTCGAAGGCGGTGGCAAAGTCGGCCGCCAGCGCCGCGGTGCGGGTGTAGCGGTGCGGCTGGAACACCGCCACCACCCGTTCGAACCCGCCGAGGCGGGCGGTGGCGAGGGTCGGGGCGATCTCGCCGGGCAGGTGCCCGTAGTCGTCGACGAACGTCACGCCGCCCGCCTCGCCGCGGAACTCGTAGCGCCGCGGCGCCCCGGTGAACCGGGAGAGCGCGCCGGCCACCGCGTCGGGGGCCGCCCCGATGGTGAGGGCGGCGGCGGCCGCCAGCGCGGCGTTGCGGGCGTTGTGCCGTCCCGGGACCGGGACGGTCACCGGCGCGAGCCGCAGTCCGGCCGGGCCGTCCAGCCCGAAGCGCACCGAGCTGCGGGCGAGCTCGAGGCCGACGATGCGCACGTCGGCGCCCACCGACTCCCCCACCAGGCACGCATCGGCCCGGCCCCCGAGGGCGGCCGCCGCCGCGTCGTCGGCGCAGACGAGGCGCGGGCCGGTGGTGGCCTCGAGCAGGCGGGCGAACGCCGCGTGCAGCGCGTCGACGGTGCCGTAGTGGTCGAGGTGGTCGGGCTCGACGCTCGTGAGCACCGTGAGCGCCGGGGCGAGCTCGGCGAAGGTGCCGTAGCTCTCGTCGGCCTCGAGGACCAGCCAGTCGCCCTCGTCGAGCACCCCGTTGGCGTCGAGCTCCCCCACGTCCGCGCCGATGAGGAAGGAGGGCCGCAGTCCGGCGGCCACCAGCGCGAGGGCGAGGATCGACGAGGTAGTGGTCTTGCCGTGGGTGCCGGCGACCGCCGCGCACCGGCGTAGGGTCGCGAGCGCCCCCAGCACGTCGGCCCGGGTGAGGACGGCGAGCCCGCGCCGGCGCGCCTCGACAAGCTCCACGTTGTCGGGCCCGACGGCCGGCGAGGCCGTGACCACCTCGGCACCCGCGACCGCCGCCGCGCGGTGCCCGATCGTGACCGGGATGCCACCGGCGACGAGCCGCTCGGTGACCGGCGAGGCCCGCAGGTCGCTCCCGCTGACGCGATGGCCGAGCCCGGCGAGCACCGTCGCGATCGCACTCATGCCGGCCCCGCCGACGCCCACGATGTGGACCCGCCGGGGGCCCGAGCCGAGGATCGGGGGCTCAGCGGGCATGGGCCTGCACCAGGGCGGCGACCGCGTCGGCGGCGTCGGGACGGCCGAGCCCGGCCGCGGCCTGCCCCATGGTGATGAGCCGGTCGGGGTCGGCGAGCAGCTCGTTCAGGACGCCGGCCAGCCGCCGGCCCGTGCACGCCTCGTCGGGCACCACCACCGCGGCCCCGGCGTCGGCCAGCGCGGCGGCGTTGGCGCCCTGGTGATCGCCGGGCGCGCCGGGCAGCGGCACCAGCACGGCCGGGACTCCGGCCACCGAGAGCTCGGCCACGGTCAGGGCTCCGGCCCGGCACACCACCACGTCGGCGGCGGCGTAGAGCGCGGCCATGTGCTCCTCGAAGGGGATCAGGCGGTAACAGAGGCCGGCCGCACCGTCGGCGGGGAACCGGCCGGCCTCGACCGCCTCGACCCGGGCCGCCTCGACCGCCTCGAAGTTCCGCTGCCCGCTCACGTGGTACAGGGTCAGGGCGGAGCGGCCGGCGAACAGCCGGGCCAGCTCGAGCGCCGCGTCGTTGAGGCGCCCCGCCCCGAGGGAGCCGCCCACCACCGCGACGGTGCGGCGGTCGGCGGGGAGACCGAGCGCCAACCGGGCGCTCACCGGCCCGTCGCCGTGGCGGTGCACCGCGAGCAGGTCGCGGCGGACCGGCGCGCCGGTCACGACCGGGTGCCGCAGCGCGGTGCCGGGGAAGGCCACCGCGCTGGCGACGGCGAAGCGCCCGAGCAGCCGCTGGGCCGCCCCGGCGGTGGCGTCGATGTTCACGAGGACGAGGGGCACCCGCAACACCGCGGCGGCCAGGCCCGGCGGGACGCTGGCGTACCCACCGGTCGAGACGACCACCCTTGGCCGGCGCCGGAGCACGAGCGCGAAGGCCCCGATGGTGGCGAGCGCGAGCCCGGCCAGTGCCCCGAGGTTGGCCCAGAGGTCGGAGGGACGGAGCCGGCGCACGATGCCCCGGCCGGGCAGGAGGGTCACGCCGAAGCCCTGGCCGGCGGCCAGGGTCGACTCCATCCCCCGGGCGGAGCCCACCAGCTCGATCTCCTCACCGGCCACGCCCCGGTCGGTGAGCGCCCGGGCGATGGCCAGCACCAAGAAGACGTGGCCGCCGGTCCCGCCGCCTGCGATCAGGGCGTAGCGCCGGGCCCTCACCGGCCCCGGGCGGCGGCCAGCCGGTGCCGGGCGGCGGACCGGGCCACCGCGGGCTCCGGCGCGCCGACCCCTCCGGGCGCGCCGAGGCGGGCGATGTTCACCAGCACCCCCGCCGCCACCATCGTGATGACGAGCGAGGAGCCGCCGAAGGAGATGAACGGGAGCGGGATCCCGGTCACCGGCAGGAGACCGATCACCGCCCCGACGTTGATGAAGGTCTCGGCCGCGATCCAGGCAACCAGGCCGACACCGATCATCGCCCCGAACCGGTCGGGGGCGCGCTGGGCCGCCCGCAGCCCGAACCAGCAGAACGCGACGAGCAGGCACAGGACTCCCACCGCCCCGATGATCCCGAGCTCCTCGCCGATGACCGAGAAGATGAAGTCGGTGTGGGCGTTCGGCAGCGCGCCCCACTTGAAGCGCCCGGCGCCGAGGCCGACCCCGACCAGGTTCCCCGAGCCGAGCCCGATGAGCGACTGGGTCACCTGGTACCCCGACCCCGCCGCGTGCGCGGTCGGGTCCAGGAACGAGAGCAGCCTCGCCCGGCGGTAGGGGTCCACGAGGCCGACGACCACCGCCACGGAGCCGAGGCCGACGAGGACCTTCAAGATCGGGCCCATCGACACGCCCGATCCGAACAAGAGCGCGATGGCGATGGCCGCGATGACGAGCGCCGTGCCCATGTCCGGCTGGAGCAGGATCAGCCCCCCGGCCGCGGTGGCCACGAGGAGGAGCGGCCCGATGATCGTCCGGTGGCTGCCGCCCTTCTCCTGGCGCCGCACGATGAGCTCCGCGCCGAAGATCACGAGGGCGAGCTTCATGAGCTCGGAGGGCTGGAGCCGGAACTGGCTGAACCCGATCCACCGGCTCGAGCCGCCCGAGGTCACCCCGATGCCGGGGACGAGCACGAGGAGGAGCAGCGCGAACGTGCCGAGGAGGAGCGGCAGCCGGAGGTGGCGCAGCCGGCGATAGTCGAAGCGCATGGCGCAGACGAAGGCGATGACCGCGACGGCCATCCACATGATCTCGCGCAGGAGGATCGCCCACGGCGTGCGGTACTGCTCGATCGAGATCACCTCGGACGCCGAGCCCACCATGACCACGCCGATGAGGCAGAGCGCGGCCACGAGGACGAGCAGGATGGAGGAGGTCGACGGGCCGCCCCGGTCGGCACGCACCCCACCAGCCTGGTGCACCGCGGGCGCGTCGCGGTGGACCGCAGCGGCGCGGCTCACGCAACGGCCTTCGTCATGACGAGGAACTCGCCGTAGAAGATGCCGAGACCGAGCGCCGCGAACAGCCCGCCGAGCATCCAGAAGCGCACGATCACGGTGGTCTCCGGCCACCCGAGCAGCTCGCAGTGGTGGTGGATCGGCGCCATGCGCAGCACCCGGCGCCCGAAGACCCGGAAGCTGACGACCTGGGCCATCACCGACAGCGTCTCGATGACGAACAGCCCGCCCAGGATGGGCAGCAGCAGGTCGAGGTTGAGGAGGAGGCAAAGCGACGCGAGCCCGGCACCGAGGGCGAGGGCTCCGGTGTCGCCCATGATGATCCGCGCTGGCGCGGCATTCCACCACAGAAAGCCGAGCGACGCCCCGGCGAGCGCCACCGAGGTCAGCGCGAGGTCCAGGGCCGAGGCCGGGAGGATGTGGTAGATCGCGTAGTGCCGGAAGATCCAGTAGCCCATGATGGCGAGGACGGCGAAACAGAACGTCGACGCCCCGGCGGCCAGCCCGTCGAGGCCGTCGGTGAGGTTCAGAGCGTTCGAGGTGGCCACCAGCACGAAGGTGGCGAGGACCACCCACCCGGCCTCCCCGAGGTGCCACCCGGGGTTGAGGGCGCGGGTGAAGGACAGTGCGGTCGAGGTGTGGGCCCAGTGCACCGCCAGCTCGGAGAACACCACGCCGGCGACCACCTGGGCGGCCAGCTTCCCCCGCTTGCGGAGCCCGAGGCTCCGCCGGTGCCGCACCCCGATCCAGTCGTCGGCGAAGCCGATCGCCGCGAACATGAACACGGCGATGATCACGAGCTGCCCGGTGCGGGCGAACTTCACCTGCGGCCCGATGTGACCCATGAAGTAGCCGAAGATCACCGCGCCGACGAGCGCCACGCCGCCCATGGTCGGGGTGCCGGCCTTGGCCACGTGGGTGGACGGGCCGTCCTCGCGGATGTGCTGGCTGATGCTGCGCCGCTTCAGGAGCTCGATGAGCAGCGGGGTGGCGAGCAGCGAGACGAGGAGCGCAACCCCGCCCGCCTCCATCATGGCGAGCACGACAGCGCCTCCTGGGCGACGGCCCGGTCATCGAACTCGATCGTGCGGCCGGCCTGCTCCTGGGTGGTCTCGTGCCCCTTGCCGGCCAAGAGCACGACGTCGCCGGGTTCGGCCCGCCCGATGGCGAGCTCGATCGCCCGGCGGCGGTCGGGCTCGTAGAGGACCTCGGCCCGGCGCTCGGTGGCGGTGTCGATCCCGGTCTTGATCTCCTCGATGATCCGGCCCGGGTCCTCGTCGCGCGGGTTGTCCGAGGTGACCACCACGACGTCGGCCAGCCGCACCGCGGTGCGGCCCATCAGGGGACGCTTCGCCTGGTCCCGGTTGCCCCCGCACCCGAACACGAGGAGCGTGCGGGCCCCCGGGCTCTTGAGCAGGGCCAGCTCGGAGAGCACGGTCTCGAGGCTCGCCGGGGTGTGGGCATAGTCGACGAGCACCGTGCAGGTCGCGTGCCCGTCGTCGGGCTGGACCGGCTCCATCCGACCGGGCACGGCCGGAGCCTCGCACAGGCCGGCGGCGACGTCGTCGGGCTCGAGGCCGAGGGTCACCGCCATCTCGGCGGCGAGCAGGGCGTTGTCCACGTTGAAGCGCCCGCTGAGCGAGAGCTCGACCGGACGGCCGCGCCAGAGGAACCGGCTCCACCCGAGCCCGAGGTCGACCCCGACGGCGTCGAGGCGCCGGACCGCCTGGAGCGGGATGCGGGCCTCGGCGAGGAGGCGCTCGCCGGCCGGGTCGTCGGCGAAGACGACCCCGCGCGCGGCGCGCTCGGGGGTGAACAGCGAGGCCTTCGCCTCCCAGTAGGCGTCCATCGTCTTGTGGAAGTCGAGGTGCTCGTGGCTCAGGTTGGTGAACGCGGCCACGTCGAAGGTGATCCCCTCCACCCGGTCCTGGGCGAGGGCATGGCTCGACACCTCCATCGCCACCGCGTGGGTGAGGTGGTCCTCGAGCCCCCGGTCCCGCTCGGCGGCGAGGAGCGCCTGCAGCTCCGTCGCCTCGGGGGTGGTCCGGGTCCCGGTCAGCGTTCCGATCACGAGCGTGGGGATCCCGGCCGACTTGAGCACCGCCCCGAGGAGGTGCGAGACCGTGGTCTTCCCGTTCGTCCCGGTGACCCCCGCGGTCAGGAGGTGGCGCGACGGGTGCCCGAAGAAGGCCGAGGCGAGGACGCCCATCGAGGGCCGGGCCCGGCCGGGGGCCACCCGCACCTGGACCACCGAGGCCCCGTCTTCGAGCTCGACGGCCCGCTCACACACGAGACCCACCGCGCCGCGGGCCACCGCCTCGGCGGCGTGTCGGTGGCCGTCGGAGCGCTGGCCGGGCAAACAGCAGAAGAGCGCCCCGGGCCGGACCCGGCGGCTGTCGTGCTCGACCGAGCCGACCTCGATGTCGGGGTCCCCCGACACGTGGACGACGTCGATCTCGTCGAGCAGACGGCGCATGTTCACGGGGCGAGGAGATCGGCGGACCGGCCCGGCACACGGGGGGTCCGTGGCGGGCGTCACCGGTCGGCCGATGGTACCCGGCATGGCGCTCAGAACGTGATGTCGGCGGCCTGGCTGGCCGACGAGGGGGGCGTCGCCGGGGCCTGGCTGGGGGCACCGGGGGTGGTCGGGATCCCGTAGCGGTGCAGCGCGTAGCTCATGATCTCGGAGAACACCGGGGCGGCCACGGTGCCCCCGTAGATCGGGGTCGGGTGGTCGAGGATGACGATGGCCGAGAGCACCGGGTTGTTGGCCGGGGCGGAGCCGACGAAGCTGGCCATGAACGCGCCCGAGACGTACGCGTCCGCCCCCTGGGCCGGGATCTGGGCGGTCCCGGTCTTGCCCATGACGGTGTAGCCGGGGATCGACGCGCTCGTCCCGGTTCCGTACCCGACCACCGCCTCGAGCATCTTGGTCAGCTCGGCGTCGACCGCCGGGGAGAAGATCCGGGTGGACGGCGACGGCGCGGTGGCGTGCGCGGTGCCGTCCGCCGAGATCGTCGCCTGAACGAGGCGGGGCTGGACCAGCAGCCCGCCGTCAGCCACCGAGTTGTAGGCGTCCAGGACCTGCATCGCGGTCACCGCGTCGACCTGGCCGATCGGGAGCGAGACCAGGTTGGTGGGCTCCCACTGCGCCGGCCCGGCCAGGATCCCGGAGCTCTCGCCGGGGAAGTGGAGCGCGGTGGTCCGGCCGAACCCGAGGTGCTCCACCTGGGCGAGCAGGCGGTCCTCGCCCAGCATGTGGGCGACCTCGCTCGTGCCGATGTTGGAGGACTCGGCCAGGATCTGGGTGGCGGTCAGCTGCTCGGTGGGGTGGGTCTCGGAGTCGTGGAAGGTCGAGCCATCGAGCTGGATCTGGTCGGGCACCGAGAACACCGAGGCGGGGTTGATGAGGCCGTCTTGGAGGGCCGCCGAGAAGGTCACGAGCTTGAACACCGAGCCCGGCTCGTAGGCCTGGCTGAGGGCGAGGTTCTCGGGCGCCTCGCTCACCGGCACGCCGATCCCGGGGACGAGCCCGAGGCCGTTGTTGCCGGCCACCAGGTTGGCCATGGCCAGGATGTCGCCGGTCCTCGTGTCCTCGATGATCGCCTCGCCGCTCGTGGCGTGGCTGGCCGCGATCTCGGCGCCGAGCGCGTTCTCGGTCACGTACTGAAGGGGCTGGTCGAGCGTGAGCTCGAGGCCCGTCCCGTTCTCCCCCGCCGACCGGGTGAGCAACGCGCCCTGGGGGATGTCGACCCCGGCCGGCGACTCGAGCAGGGTCTGGGTCCCGGCCTGCCCGGCGAGCAGCGAGTTGTACTCGTACTCGACGCCCGAGGCACCGGCCCCCGACGCGTGCACCTGGCCGAGAAGCGGGCCGGCGAGCGTCCCGTCGGGGTCCACCCGCTCGGAGGAGTCGAGCAGGGTGATCCCCGGCAGGTCGTCGGCGACAAGGGTGTTTCCCACGGTCGCACCCACCTGGGAGGCGAGCCGCACGTACCCCGCGTGCTGGTGCAGCTCGGCGGCGAGGGTGGCCTCGGGCACCTTGAGGAGCGGCGCGAGCACGGCCGCCTCCGCGTCCGGGTGGGCGATCTGGAAGTCGTCGGCCACGACCGTCTTGGTCGGGACCGAGATGGCGAGCACGGCGCCGTTGCGGTCGTAGAGGTCGCCGCGCAGGCCGGGGTCGGCCACGGTGACCGACAGCTCGGACGCCGCCAGCGCCTTGTAGTGGCCCGAGTGGAGGACCTGCAGGTCGACGAGACGGGCCACGACCGCCAAGAGGACCATCACGAGGAGGATGCGGAAGATCCGGAGCCGCCGGGAGATCGGCGCGTGGGCGCGCCGGACGGGCGGGCGGTGCGGGCGCGCCGGACGGCGGGGTGGATGGTGGACCCGTCGCGCGCCGCGCGGCGCCGCGGGGCGCGGCCAGGCCGAGGTGCTCCGGGCCCGCGCGCGCGGCCGCTCGAGCGTCCCGGTCGGGCTCATCGCCCGGTCGGCGACGTGGTGGAGGTGGTGGTCTGCCCGACCGGCGTGGAGAGGGAGACGGCGGGGAGCTGGATCACGCCGGTGGGCGGGACGAGGTCGAGCTTCTTCGCCTCAGCGATGATCTGGGCCGGGTTCTCCGCCTTCGCCACCGAGGCGAGGAGCTGGCGGTGCACCGACTGCTCCGCCGCCACCTGGGCCTGGGCGGCGGTCAGCCGCACCTGACCCTCGGCGAGCATCGAGTGCGCGACCACGACCGCCAGGAGCGAGCCGACCACGGCGACCGCGGCCACGGCCCGCAACGCCCGTCCCCGCCGCCGCGGCTGGGCGTCCAGCACCCGCAGCGACGGCCGGCGCGGTGTCGCGCGGGACGCGAGGTCCCCGGTCGGGCGCGCCGAGGCGCGCGATGCGGCCGCCGACGGGCTCACCGACCAACCTCGCCCCGGTCCTCAAGGCGCTCGACCGCCCAGAGGCGGGCGCTCGACGCCCTCGCGTTGACCGACACTTCGGCCGCCCCCGCGCCCCGCGAGCCCCGGAAGACCCAACGGAACGTGGCGACCGCACCGCACCCGCACGGCAGTCCAGGTGGGCAGACGCACCCGCCCGACACCGCCTGGGCGAAGATCTGCTTCACGAGCCGGCCCTCGCCCGAGTGGTAGGCGAGCACGAGGCAGCGGCCCCCCGGTTCGAGCAGCCCGAGGGCCGCCGGCAGCCCGCGGGCCAGCTCGCCGGACTCGTCATTGACCGCGATGCGGATGGCCTGGAACACCCGGGTCGCCGGATTGCCGCGCCTGCGGGCCGGGGCCGGAACCGCCGCCGTGACCACCTGGGCCAGCCCTGCGGTCGTCGAGATCGGACGGGCGGCCACGATGGCCCGGGCGAGGCGACGGGCGAGGCGGCCCTCCCCGCTGGCCCGGAACCACTCGGCCAGCTCGGTCTCGTCGGTCTCGTTGACGACGGCGAGGGCGCTGGTCGGCTCGGCGACGTCCATGCGCATGTCGAGGGGCGCGTCCAGGCGGTAGGAGAACCCGCGCTCGGCCCGGTCGAGCTGCAGCGAGCTGACCCCGAGATCGAACAGGACCCCCGAGACGCCCGCGGGTCCTTCGGCCTCGCCGGTCGAGGGCCATCGGCCCCGGCCGGCGGCCCGCGCCTCGCCCACCACGCGGTCGAGCTCGGCGAAACGGGCGTGCTGGAGGACCGCACGGTGGCCGAAGGGCTCGAGCCGCGGTGCGGCGATCCCGAGGGCCTCCTGGTCCCGATCGATGCCGAACACCCCCAGCTTGGGGTGCGCGGAGAGCACGGCAAGGGCGTGCCCGCCGGTGCCGACCGTCGTGTCGACGACCACCCCGGGGGGGACCGTCGCCAGGAGTTCCACCACCTCGGCGGCCATGACCGGCTCATGCAGTGGGTCCCGGTCCATCCGCAGCCCCCCGACGGGCGAGGTGTTGTCAGGGGATTTCCCTGCGCGACCGACGGGGAAGAGGGCGGAGGAGGAGTCTTCCACCGTGCCGGTCGAGGGGCTGCGCATGTACCGAGCGCCTGGTCTCTGCAGACCTATGTCATGGCTGTCGTGTCTGGGGGCTCCTTTCAGTCCTCTTCTTCGTCCGCGAGGAACCACTGCTCGGCCGGCTGCACACGCTCTTCCCAGACCGCCGGGTTCCACAGCTCGATCCGGTCGATGGCTCCGACCACGAGCACCTCGCTCTCCAACTTGGCGAACTCGCGCAGCCGGGCCGCGATGGCCATGCGACCCTGTCGGTCGACTTCGACCTCCTGGGCATTCGATGCCCACAGACGGGCGCGGTTGCGGTCGATCCGGCCCGAGGCCGCCCGCTCCTGCATGTTGGCCATCTGTCGCTCGAACTCCCCGAGGGTCCAGAGGGCGAGGCAGCCCTCGCGGTTCTCGGCCAGGTACCCGCCCCGCTCGAAGTCGACGCGGAACTTCGCGGGCAGGATGACCCTGCCCTTCGCGTCGAGCGAATGCTCGTACCTCCCGACGAATCCAGACACCAGACCGCACTCCCACCATCCGTCCCCGGATCGCCTGTCGCTCCCCTGTCAACCACTTCGCTCCACCTTACGCCCTCTTCCCCCACCGGTCAACAACATTCCGCCCCACATCACCCCAAATCCCCACGTCGTCATGGCTGAGCCGTTCCCCGGGGTCGTCGGCCATCCCCCACGCGACGCGCGTCGGCCAGCGGAAGCCGCCCGCGCGGGCGAGGTCGCAGCGGTGGGGGGAGGTGGAGTGGAGGGGGCTCGCGCTTCAGCGAGACTCGCCGGTGGCGGGCCGGGTCGGCGTGCGCCTCACCGACGGTCGGGGCGCGGGCTCAGCGACGTTCGACGACCCAGGTGTCGTTCCCGGGCAGCGCTCCGAGCAGGCGGGCGGTGAGCGCCTCGGCGTCGGGATGTCCGAGGTCGCCGAGCGTGCGGGTGGACCCGCGGAGTTGTTCGGCCGCGGCGTCACGGTCCGAGCCCAGTGCGAGCATCCGGGTCGTGGCGTCCCAGTCGACCGCTTGGTAGGCGAGGGAGTGGGTGAGCATGCCCTCGCGGCTGCGCCACTGCGCGACCCCGACGACCTTGCGGCCCTCGTGCACGACCTCGCCGGCACCGACCGCCGCGAAGCAGATGAGCCGACCCCAGCGCGGGCAGACCGGGCGACCGGTGTGCACCCCGAGGCCATCGACCTCGAGGGCCCGGACCCACCACTCCCCGACCCAACGGGTCGCCGCGGCGACGTCGTCGTCGAACAGGGGGTCGGCACGGGGTACCCATGTGTCGACCCACACCGCCCGACCCGGCTCGACCAGGACCGCGCCACCACCGCTTCTGCGCCGGCGCACTGCGATCCCCTGGCGGCGGACGGCGTCGGAGTCGACCACCTCCTCGGGCTGGGTGCTGCCGAGGACGAGGGTCGGACGATCGACCCCGCGCACGAACGCGGTCCGCTGCGCCAGCCGACGCAGCTCCTCGGGTTCGAAGAGCTTGCCCTCGATCACCTGGTGCGGTCGGTCGCTAGAAGGCCGGCGCGAGATAGGGGGCCCAGAGGGGGTCCACCTCGGAGAGGTGGCGGAGCCGCCAGAGGTGCCCGTCGGGGGCATGTGGCTGGAACGACAGGGTCCAGCCCAGCTCGTCGAGGAGGTGGTCGCCCTTCATGAGATTGTCCTGCTGGCAGGAGGCCACGACGTTGGCCCATTCGTGACGACCGCCACGGCTACGCGGGATCACGTGGTCGACGGTGTCGGCCGGCGCCAAGCAGTAGGCGCACCGCCCGCCGTCGCGGCGCAGCACCGCGCGTCGGGTGAGCGGTGGCGTGCGGGCCCACCGCGGGATCCGCACCATGTGGAACAGCCGGACGATCGCGGGCACCTCGATGCTCAGGTGGGCCGAGTGGAACACCGAGCCGCCGGGCCGGAAGGCGACCGGCTCGGCCCGACCGGCCAGCACGAGCACCACCGCCCGCCGGTCCGAGACGAGCGACAGCGGCTCGTAGGTGGCGTTGAGCAGGAGCACGCGGCCCGTCACGTCCAGCGAGGCTATCGGCGCCACCGGCGCGTCCGCTGACACCACTGGAGGTAGTCGACCACCTCTGCGGTCGTCGGTCGACCCTTCCCCTCGTCGCCGTAGGCGGTGTGCATCCGAAACCGCCAGTAGTCGGCATCGGGGACCGGGAGAAATGGGGGGTGACGCCACCATCGCTCGGGGGCCAACCGGGACAGGGTGGACAACGCCTCGCCCCACAATCGGGGCCGCGGCGCGACCGCCCGCGCCACCGCCAGCGCGGCCCGGGTCCGTCCGGCGGTTCGGTCCTCACTCACCGGCGCGGGACTGCGTCGCCGGTGTGCAAGCGCCACCCGACGGCCGCTGCCCCGACCAGTGGGCCGAGTGCGCCGAGGCCGGCTGGCTCGATGCGGGTGCCGGCCGAGAACTCGAGGCGCGCGTGGCGGGCCAGCTCGGCCCGTGCCGCCGCGAAAAACGGCTCGCCCATGCCGAGCGCGACCGAGCCCGCCACGACGGCGAGGTCGAGGTCGAGCAGGTTGGCCACCGACGCGACGGCCCGTCCGACCATCGTCCCGGTCCGGGCCACCGCCGGAGGCGGCGCCTCGGTCGGCACTCCCCCGGTCATCGCCGCGATCGCCGTGCCGGAGGCCTCCGCCTCGAGGCAGCCGAAGCCGCCGCACGAGCACTTCCGGCCGCCGGGTTCGACGACGACGTGACCGATGTGGCCGGCGTTCCCGAGCCGACCGTCGAGCAGCCGGCCGTTGAGGACGATGCCTCCCCCGACCCCGGTCGACACGACGATCGCGAGGAAGTTGTCATGACCGACGGCGGCACCGCGCCAGCGCTCACCCAATGCGAGCGCCTTTGCATCGTTGTCAACGGCGGTCGGGAGGTTGACCAGCTCGGCCACCCGGGCCCGCAAGGGGAAGCCCCGCCAACCCGGGATGTTGAGCGGCGAGACCGTGACCCCGCCGGGCGCCATCGGACCCCCGCATCCGACGCCGCAGACCCGCAGCGCGCCTCGCGGCGCGTGCGCGCTCACCCGTCCGATCAGTGCCGCGAGCGGGGACCAGACCGCCTCGGCGTCGCCGTCGTGCGACGTGGGAACCTGCTCGGAGTGGCTGACGTCCCCGTCACCGTCGACGAGGGCCACCGCCATCTTGGTGCCGCCGATGTCGACGGCCAGGCAGAGCGACGGCACGCCGCCGGTGACTAACGGTCGCGACGGAACCGGGTGCGAAGCCAGGTGCGGGCGTTGTCCATGGCGCCCTCGATCCCGGCGGGCTCCGACCCCTGGGGCCGGTCCTTCTGCAGCGAGCGGGTCAGGTCGTGCCAGCCGGCCTTCCCCATGCGCCTGAGGTTGCGCTCGAACACGACGGCGGAGGCGAACATCAGGGCGACGCCCAGGAAGCCGACCGCCACCGAGTGGGGGTAGAAGCCCACCAGGATGGCGATCCCGGCCAAGAATCCGAGGGCGGCCCACTTGCAGTAGCGCCCGGCGTGCCGGTAGACGGTCTCGGACCGGACCCGCTCGGCGAACTGGGGGTCCTGGCGAACGAGGGATTCCTCGAGCTCGGCCAGGATCCGCTGTTCGTGGTCAGAGAGCGGCATTGCTCCCCCCCGCCTGTCCCGGGGTGGGAACCGGCGCGACGCGCCCACCTCCGGTCGATCCCATCGCCACACCCTCAGGCGACCTCACTGCGCGCGATTCTACGGCGAGCTTCGGCCCTTCGCCGCACGCGACCGCCCAAATCCGGGCTCCCGGCCGAGGCATCGTCTCAGGAGGGCGGCCGGCGGAACCGGCGGCCTACGAGGAGGCCGAGCCCGGCCCCGAAGACGGCGGCCACCGCGAGTGCCCCCACGACCGGCGACTTGGTGCTCACCACCCAGAAGTGGATCCGGACGTCCTGGGTGTTGGCCAGCGCGAACCAGACCCCGAGGGCGAGCAGGACGCCGGAGACGACCAGCCGGACGTCGCGGCGGCGGCTCGGGGCCGCCTCCGGCTGGACCTGGTGCTCGCCTGGCTCATGCGGCAGCGACATGGCGGCCCCCTTCTGGTCCGGTCCCCTTCAGTCTTGTCGACCCGATCGTGCCACCACCGGCGGGGCCGGCGCGGACGGCGGGTCGGCAAGGGCGGCCGGGCTTCGGCCCATCGCGGCCGGCCACCAGTTCCACCGGCCGATCAGGGTCACCGTAGCGGGCACGAGGACCGTCCGGACGACGAAGGTGTCGAGGAGGACACCGACGGCCAGCCCGAAGCCGACCGCCTCGACCGAGCTGCCGCCCGCCTGTCGCGCCGCCACGAGGGCGAACACCGCGAACGTCCCCGCGAGGACGAGTCCGGCCGAGGTCACCGTCGATCCGGTCGCGCCGACCGCCTTCACCACCGCCTCCCGCAGCGGGCTGCGCGCGGCCTCCTCCCGGATCCGGGACATGACGAGGATGTTGTAGTCCTCCCCGAGGGCGAGGAGAAAGAGGAACATGAGGAACGGGAGGATGAACGTGAGGCCGCCCTGGTGGGCGAGGTACACGAACACGATCACCGCCAGCCCGAGCGACGCCAGGTAGGAGACGACGACGCTCGCGAGGAGGTACAGCGGCGCGACGAGGCTCCGCAGCACGAGCGCGAGCACGATCCCGATGACGACCACCGCGACCGGCACGATGCGCTTGAGGTCGTGGTCCGAGATGGTGCTCACGTCGTAGAGGGCCGGCGCCTCCCCCGCCACGCCGTTGGCGGTCCCCCCCACCTCGTGGGCGACCTTGGCGAGCGTGGCGCGGATCGCCGGAACCGCGTTCAGCGCTGCGCTGGTCGACGGGTCCCCGGCCTTGAGTCCCGCTTCCCACTGCACCGTCGAGCCGTCAGTCGAGATGTACCGGGCGGTGGCCCGGTAGGCGTTGTAGAGACGGGCCGGCACCCCGGTGCCGGCGGGCTCCGTCGTCGACAGCGCGAGAGGCGGGCCGAACTGCGCGTGCAGCGATTCCAACTCGGTCGGGGTGAGCACCGTCCCGTTCGGATCGAGCGGACCGGTCATCGTGGTGAACCGCCCGCTCGCCTTGAGCAACGTGCCGGCTCGCTCGAGGCGACCGGGGTCCTGCCAGGCCGAAGCGGGCAGCCGCATGATCAGGTTGGTCGGGTTCTGGCTCGCCTGGGGGAAGTGGTGCGTGATCTCGGCGTTCCCGATCGCCGCACTGGTGCCGGGAGGCGCGGTGAGGTTCCCCCCAAAACCGCCCGGCTTGTAGCCGATCACGGCGACGGCGAGCGCCCCGAACACGACGACGCCGATCATGAGCGACAGGACGGGGCGCCGCACGAATCGTGACGCGGTGCGCCCCCAGATCCCCGCCTGGAGCTCCTGCTGGCGCAGCTTGAACGGCCAGAAGGTCGCCCTCCCGAAGATCGCGAGGAGCGCCGGCAGGAGCGTCAACCCGGCGATCAGCATGACTGCGATGCCGATCGCGAGCGGGGGGCCGAGGTCCTTGTAGAGGCCGAAGTCGGCGAGCGACAGGCTGAGGAGGGCGAGGACCACGGTCGACGCCGAGCCCGTGATCGACTCCCCCACCCGGGATACCGCGATCTCGACCGCCTGGTGGGCGGAACGACCCGACTGCATCTCTTCTCGGACTCTGAAGACGAGGAACAGCCCGTAGTCGGTCCCCGCACCCAGCACCAGCACGATGAGGAGGAGCTGGGTGATCGAGGAGATCTTGAGGCCGAGAGACCCGAGTCCGCCGATGAGCGACTGGGAGAGGGCGAGCACGACGGCGGCGGGGATCAAAGTGAGCAGGGGGGCCAGGGCCGATCGGAAGATGAACAGCAACAGGACGATGATGAAGAGAAGGGAGAGCGACTGGGTCTGCTTCCCCTCGGCCGCCGACTGGGCGTTGTTGGCGACGGCGGTGGCGACCGCCCCGGCCAGGTGGATCCGCAAGCCGGGCGTCTCGGCGCGGTCGGCGACCGCGGTCAACCGATCGATGAGGGTCTTGTCGTCCTGGACGTCGTTGGGCGAGTTCTTCGAGAGGACCAGCAGCTGGGCGGCCTCGCCGTCGGGCGAGATGCCGGCGAACTGCACGAGGTCGACCGTCGGGACCCGGCGCAGCGTCCCGGTGATCGACTCCAGGGTGGCCGCGTCGGCAGCGGTGAGGGGGCCCGAGGTGGCGACGCCCACCACCTGGACGAGGGTCTGGTCGGCCGGCCCGGTGAGCGGCTCGGCGAGATCGGCGGCCAGGTTCGACGGAGCGCTCGCCGGCAGGAACGCGCTGTTGTTGTTGTTGACCTGACTCCCGAGGCTCGGGAGCGCCCGCACGGCCGCGACCGTCCCGAGCAACCAGACGACGATGATGATCCACCGGTAGCGGACGACCCCGCGCCCGAGCGCCCGGAACAGCCGGTCTACCAAGACGCCTCTCCTCTTGGGGTTCAGGTCGCGGGTCCGCTCGTCGCAGCTTGACGGCCAGGTTGGGGGGGAGCCAAATCTGGAATGCTGGAGCGGTCCGGGCCCCAAGTATCGCGAGCTGAGGAGGTGCGGGTGCGCACCCGATTGACCGAGCTCCTCGAGATCGAACACCCGCTGATGCTGGCGGGGATGGGTGGCGTCTCCTACGCCCCCCTCGTGGCCGCCGTCTCCGATGCCGGGGGCTTCGGGTGCCTGGGGGCCTCCACCATGAGCTCGGAGCTGTTGGTCGAGGAGATGGCGGCGGTCCGGGCCGCGACGAACCGGCCCTTCGGGGTCGACCTGCTGGCGGTGATCGGCGACGAGCTCCTGAAGCGGGTGCAGCTCCTGATCGACGGCGGGGCAAGCCTGTTCGTGGCGGGCCTTGGAGTCCCAGTCGACGCGATCTCGCTGTGCCACGACCACGGCGTGCTGGTGGCCAACATGTGCGGCAAGGTCATCCACGCCGAACGTGCTGTGGCTTCGGGCTGTGACCTCGTGGTCGCACAGGGGACCGAGGCCGGCGGCCACACCGGGCTCGTGGCCACGATGCCGCTCGTGCCCCAGATCGTCGACGCCGTCGGCGACCAAGTCCCGGTGGTCGCCGCCGGGGGCATCTTCGACGGCCGCGGCCTCGCCGCAGCCCTGGCCCTCGGGGCCGAGGGGGCCTGGGTGGGCACCCGGTTCATCGCCACCCCCGAGGCGCGCGGCGTCGTCGGCTACAAAGAGGCGCTCATCGCCTCGGGAGAGGACGGGACCGTCATCAGCCGCGCCTATTCGGGGAAGCCGATGCGGGTGCTCCGCAACGAGTTCGCCGACCACTTCGTCGCCCACCCAGAAGAGCTGAAGCCATTCCCGGCGCAACTGGGGGTGTCGATCGGGGCGAACGCCTGGCATCTGGGTGGCGACGAGACCACAGAGGGCGTCGATCTCTCAAAGGAGGGCTTCCCGGCGGGCCAGGGGGTCGGCGGCATCGATTCGCTCGTTCCCGCACGCGACCTGGTCGCGCGTTTCATGGACGAAGCCGAGACGGCGTTGCAAAGGCTGGATCCGCTGCGCGCCGACGCGGTCAGCCCCTCGAGCTAGTCGGAGGCCGCGGCATCCGCCGCGACATTGCGCCGTCGCGGTGTAGGCGACCGCGGTGTGGCTGCCCCGAAGGCCGACCGGCCGGGCAAAAGACTCCGGTGCCGGTCTGAAGCCCGGCAACAAGGCCATTCCCCGGCAAAGGTTCGTGCGGTGCATACATCACTTCTGTGCACCACTCTCAGCTCCTCTGAGCGTTGGATCGCACCTTGTCGACCCCGCGACGAGGGCGCGAGCGGCTGTGGCTCCTACTCCGAGAGCAGGCCGACCGGACAGGACACTCCGGTTCCGCCCAGTCCGCAGTAGCCGTTCGGGTTCGCAGCGAGATACTGCTGGTGGTAGTCCTCGGCGTAATAGAAGGGTCCAGCCGGCGCCACCTCCGTCGTGATCGGCCCGAATCCCGCTGCAGCGAGCCGCTCTTGGAACGACGTCTTGACCTCGGCGGCCGCCGACGCCTGCTCGTCAGTGGCGACGTAGATCGCCGAGCGGTACTGGGTCCCGATGTCGTTGCCCTGCCGCATGCCCTGGGTCGGATCGTGGCTCTCAAAGAACTCGGCGAGGAGCCGCCGGTAGGTGAGCTTGGCCGGATCGAAGACGACGAGGACCGCTTCGGCATGGCCGGTCCGTCCGCTGCACACCTCTTCGTAGGTGGGATTCGGGGTGTATCCCCCGGCGTACCCGACGGCCGTGGTGTAGACGCCGTCGAGCTGCCAGAACCGGCGCTCTGCGCCCCAGAAGCAACCCATGGCGAACACCGCCTGCTCGAGGCCGTCGGGGAACGGCGGGGCCATGGGGGTGCCGAGGACGAGGTGCTTCCCCGGATGGGTGATCGGAGTGGGTCGCCCGGGCAGCGCCTCCGCCGCATCGACCAACTGGGTCTTGTGGCTCGAGAACAGTCTCATCGCACGACCTTCCTCTCCCTGCGGGCTGCTTCAGTATGGGCCCCGGTCGGAACCGTGGGACGGCGGTCGGCGCCCCGGCGACGACCCCCAACGCAGCGATCGGCCCCGAGCCTACCGGCGCGGACCTTTGAGACGGGTCGCTGACCAGGCAATTCAGGCAGAAAAAGTCCCGGGGGTGCGGCACGACCCGCTGGAGCCCGACATTACGGTGGGCGGTGAAGCCGCACCCCCGACGCGCCAGACGGCCTGGCTGGTACCGGGCGACCCGAGAGGTCCGCCGATGTCCACGACCGATCCCGAGGGTCGCGTGTCGCTGCTCGGACAGCGGTTCGTCGAGGTCCGTGAGACGACCGAGGAGCTGGCCGCCCCCCTCAGCCCCGAGGACCAGACGATCCAATCAATGCCGGACGTCAGCCCGACCAAGTGGCACCGCGGCCACACCACCTGGTTCTTCGAGACCTTCGTCCTGCCACGCCACGACGACGGCTACACGGTGTTCCATCCGGCCTTCGGCTACATCTTCAACTCGTACTACGAGGCGATCGGCTCGCGGCACCCACGGGACCGGCG
>Ga0116217_10000150_pt1 | contig 81005 bp, 87 predicted proteins | sample Sb_taG_6_FD_89697 | JGI IMG/M metagenome (GOLD analysis project Ga0116217, IMG submission 89697) | Peat soil microbial communities from Weissenstadt, Germany - Sb_50d_4_PS metaG | ecosystem: Environmental > Terrestrial > Soil > Wetlands > Peat | place: Germany: Weissenstadt | collected 2010-09-21
CCCGGACGACCGCCGCCAGTGCGCGGCTTGTCCTGAGCTTCGTTAACACGCAGCGGACGACCATTCATCGAATACCCATTCAAGCTCTGGATCGCACGAGCGGCGTCGGCCTGGCTCATCTCGACAAATCCAAAGCCACGCGGTCGACCGGTCTCGCGATCGGTCGGCAGCGACACAGCTTCCACAGTGCCATGCTGTGCGAACAGAGTTCGCACATCGGCCTCACTGGCCGTGAACGGTAGGTTGCCTACATAAATCTTCGCCATAAAAATCACACTCTCCGGAACAGTTCGATCTTTGAAGATCGTATAACACGGCAGGAACAACAACTCAGGTCAGGGAGAGAGCGTCTCACGAGCCGTCGAAGCGTAGATCCTGTCACCATGATCGCAGGCGGTTCGGCTCCTCGACAAACGAAACACGGACGGTCGACGATCGGCGGCGAGTGTAGCACAACCGCCTGAATTTCAAGTGCAACTATGTCAGAGGAGTCCTACAGCGACGATTGAAGGTCATAATATCCGCAGGCCCGCTGTATGACCCCCGAGACCCCTGAGCAGCTGAGCTTCCCCTGCGACTACCCCATCGAGGTCATGGTCCGCGCCCACCCTTGGCGCCGTTCGCGGCCCTCAAGCTCGGTCCGCAGGTGCTGCTGGTACTCTAGCGCGGTGGGGGCCAGCTGTTGGCTTCGCGGGCGAACTGCGCCGTGACGACCCGTACGACACAGAAGCGCTGCCCGGTCGGCGCCTCCATGACCCACCAGGTCTTGATCTGGGCGATGCGCCGGGCACCGAGCCCCTCGAGCCGGCGAACCTCGGCTTCGATATCGTCGGTCTCGATATCCAGATGCACGCGACTGTCATGTTCGACCGACTGCACCTCCACGTGCACGTGATCCAGCGGATCGACCAGCTGCAGGTACTGCTGGGCCTGCTCTGACGGCAACTCTCGAGTGGTCATGCCCAGTGCGGCACCCCAAAACGCCGCCGCCGCCTGCAAGTCAGCGCTCTGACAATCGATGATGAACCCTGCCAATTTGCTCTTATGCATGGCGGCTTCGGGCGCGAGTCGCGGCCAGGGCCACGAACTCACCGACAAAATGTCCTGCCACCTCCCCGCCGCACAACAGCCGCGCAGACACCGCAATCCGCGCGCGCGAACGTCGTTCGAGCGTGCGCAGAAATAGCGGCCATTGGGCGGTGGGCGCAAGCTCGGCGCGCGCGCTGAAGGTGGCCGCGATTGGCCGTTCGTAGCGCATCGAGCCGCTCTGCAACACCACGCTCGCCGGCGGCTGCCGCGACTTAAGCCGACAACACAGCAATGACCAGGCGGCCAGCGTCGCCAATGTGTAGGCGCTGCCACCGAACACCGTTCCGCAATGATTCACATTTGGCGCGAGCGGCGCGCGTAGCAACACGTGATCCTCAGCGGCTTCGAGCACCACTACCTGCATGGCTCGGGATAGTGGGATGGCTGCGTGCAGGTGGCGCTCGAGTTCCTGTGCGGCCAGCCGATTCGCGGCCTCGGCGACCTCGGCGCTGTGCCGCTCTTGACTTTCGGTCATCGTCGCCGCCCGCATCGATCGATCTGCCACGCGCTACAGCCGCGATGCGCGAGGGTACATCAGCGAGCTGGCGACCAGATTGAACAGACCGAGCAGCACGGCCGCTACGAGCGCCGATACGAAACTGGCCACCATGAAACCGGGCACCAGGGCGCTCGTCAGCATAAGCATCAGTGCGTTGACGACGATCAGGAACAATCCAAGCGTCAGAATGGTAACGGGCAGCGTGATCAGAATCAGAATCGGGCGCACCAGGAAATTCACCACGCCGAGCACCAGCGCAGCAAGCAGCGCCGCGCCAAATCCGCTGAAATGAATGCCCGTCACGAACTGGCTGACCAGCCACAGCAGCAACGCGCTGACGACCAAGTGAACCAGCAACTTTGTCATGCGCGGATGCTACGCTGCAGCGCCCATTGCTTCAACGCACTCATGCGCCGCCGCGGATGACTCAGTCTTCGGCCCCTTGCAGGACACGTTCGATGCGCCGATCGGGCACCAGCCATAGCAGCGCCACGAACAGGTACAGCGCCGCGGCAATCCAGTGCGAGAGGAACGCCGCGGGTATGGCCAGCAGATAGAACGCCGGCGAGAGCTTGCCCTTCCAGTCGCTGCCGACCGCCTTGCGCAGTAATGAGTGCGGGCCCTGCGATCGGATGATGCATAGCTGCAGGATCCAGAAGGCGATTGCCGCCATGAGCAGCAGGTGCAGGTTGGCCCACAGGATCGGCCCGGTCACCGCTCGCGTGGCGTGGAACATGTGATGATGATTGTTCCAATAGATGCCCAGATACAGAAAACTCAGGACGTAGCTCGAAAGCACCGGCCACAGCGGCAGCAGTGTCTCGAAGCTCTCGCCGATCGGTGGCCGCAGGTCCAGCACCATGATCGTGATGAGGATCGCGATCACACCATCACTGAATGCCTCGAGCCGAGTAGTTCCCACGGCTCATCGACCTCCGTTACAGTGGCGGCAGGTGCAGCGCGAGGTGGAGTCTCTTCTCCAGCCGCAGCGCATCGACCGTACCACGATAGTAGCGGGCGATCCGGCCGGCTTCCCGAAAGCCCTGCTTACGATAGAAGCCGAGGGCATTGGGATTGTCCGCGCGCGCCTCGAGTCGGATGCGCTCGATTCCGGCGATCAGCGCCGGCTTCTCGAGCCAGGCCATGAGGGCTGTGCCGAGCCCGCGCTGCTGCTGGTTCGGTCGAACCGCCAGCAGTGCCAGATGCGCCACGTCGTCGCCGTAGTGCATGATGCCAAAAGCGGCGATCTGCCCGCCCGTATCGACGACAGCGGTGTTGGTGGCGCGCTCGACGATCGCTGCGAGCACTCGCACGGGCGTCCAGCTCCAACCCAGACCATATTCGATGTAATCGCGCGACATCTCGGCGATCATGGTCGCGTCGTGCGCGCCTGCGAGTCTGATGGGCGGCAGTGACAACATCGGCGTGTCGCTAGATGGCCCAGACGTTACCTGGGCCGGAAGCAACGAACCAGAAGTGCGCCATGAGCCAGATCCCCGCCAGCGAGACGATGAGCGCGATGATCGTCAGACCCAGCGCGCCGGCCAGCGTGGTCCCGAGCAGGTAGCGAATCGCGACGATGAATCCCACAAACGAGGCCAGCGATCCACCGATCAGGCCGCCGAACACGCGCGCGGCGATGTGGCCGGCCAACACGCCGACCACGGCTGCCAGTGCACACCACAGCAAACCCTTGCGCCGCGCATCGGCCAGGTGAGCCCCGACCTTGATCGGTATCGCCACCAGCAGCACCAGCAGCAACAGCGCCAGCAACAGTTCAGCGGAATAGCCCAATATCGTCATCGACGCAGCTTGGCTGACAGCAACGGCGCGAACTCGGACGCCACCGCCGCGACCTCGTGCGGACCGCCGAGCTGCGACAACTGCGTCATTTCGAGCCCGGCATAGCCACAGGGATTGATACGCCGAAACGGCTCGAGATCCATGTTCACGTTGAGCGCGAGCCCGTGATAGCTGCCGCCGCGGCGGATCCGCAATCCCACGCTCGCGAACTTGCGGTCCTCGACGTAAACCCCCGGCGCATTGGCGCGGCATTGCGCCCGGATGCCGAACCGCGCGGCGTATTCGATCACGCTGCGCTCCAGCGCGTTAAGAAGATCGCGCACGCCGAGACCCGCGCGACGCATGTCGATCAGCGCATAGACCACGAGCTGCCCAGGCCCGTGATAGGTCACCTGGCCGCCGCGGTCTATCTGCACCACCGGAATGTCGCCGGGCGCAAGCACGTGCGAGAGATTGGCATTCATGCCGAGCGTGAACACCGGCTCGTGCTCGAGCAGCCAGATCTGATCGGGCGAATCGGCGCCGCGCTGCAGCGTGTAGCGCTGCATGGCGCGCCAAGTCGGCTCGTAGGCGACGCGCCCGAGCCAATGAATCTCCGGTCCCGAGAGCGTTACCGGCGGCACCAGAGCCGGGCGCGCACTGTTCACAATGCCGTGCCCGGCGTGCCAGCGCTGCTCAGGCTCAAACCCACATTGTCGCCTGCCAGCACCCGTTCGGCGCGGTAGCTCGATCGCACCAGGGGACCGGCGACGCACTCGCGGAAGCCGCGCGCCAGCCCCCAGCTGCGATAGCGTTCGAACTGCTCGGGGCTGACGAATCGCTCGACGCGCAGATGATGCGGCGTCGGGCGCAGATACTGACCGAGCGTGAGCACATCGACGCCCACTGCCCGCAGATCGGCCATGCAATCGAGAATTTCCTGATCGGTTTCACCGAGCCCGAGCATGAGGCTGGTCTTGGTGAGCATCTGCGGCCGCTGCCGCTTGGCGTGCCGCAGCACCGTGAGCGTCTGCTGGTAGCCGGCGCGCGGGTCACGCACCGGATGCGTCAGTCGCCGTACGGTCTCGATGTTCTGCGCGAACACCTCCGGTCCCGCATCGATCACGCTGTCCACATCGTGCAGCACCCCTTGAAAATCCGGCGTCAGCGCCTCGACAGCGATCGTGGCATCGCGCTGCTTGATGGCCCGAATGCAGGCTGCGTAGTGCGCAGCCCCGCCATCGGGCAGGTCGTCACGATTGACCGAGGTCAAAACCACGTATTTGAGCCGCATCAGCGCCACGCTATCGGCGAGATTGCCGGGCTCCGCGGCATCGAGCCAGCCGTGGGGGTTACCCGTGTCGACGGCACAGAAGCGACAGGCGCGCGTACAGACCGCTCCCATGAGCATGACCGTGGCGGTACCGGCGTTCCAGCACTCACCGATATTGGGGCATCTGGCTTCCTCGCAGACGGTCGACAGCCCATGCTCGCGCACCGTGCGGCGCACGAAATCATAGCCCTCGCCGACCGTGATCGCTGCCCGTAGCCAGCGCGGCTTGCCGGTCAGTTCGCGCCGATCGCTGCTCGCGTGCGGCTTGATGCCGTCCTTGATCGCGCTAAAGCCCTGCGGTGTCTGATATTTTTCGCCACTACGCACCGCACCGCCCGCGGCGGCGTCGGTCGTGATCGGAATTCCTTTGAGGGTGCTCATGAGGATTCGCTGGCAATTTTAGCTCAATGGCCCGGCGCGCGCCGCGCGCCTTATTGCAGCGCCTCGAGACGCTCAACGGTCCCGACGTCGCTCCACAGGCCGGTGTAGATCTGCCCGTGCAGGCGTTGCCTGGCAATCGCCCGCTGCAACAGCGGCAACAATGCAAAACGCCCGGGCTGACAGCCATGAAACAATTCCGGCCGATACAGGCCGATGCCGGAATAAGTCCAACGCGGTGCGCCCTGCCTGAGCACACGACCGTGCTCGAGCGCAAAATCGCCACCGGGATGATGTAGCGGATTGGGCACCAGCAGCAGGTGCGCCCAGGCATCGCTCGCCATCTGCAGTGCGCCGAAATCGAAGTCCGTGTAGACATCGGCGTTGATGACCAGAAACGGTTCGCTGCCGAGCCACGGCAACGCCTGGAAGATGCCGCCGCCGGTCTCGAGCGCCTGCGACCCCTCATCGCTGTAGCGGATCGACACCCCGTAGGCGCTGCCGTCGCCGAGCGCGGAGCGAATCTGTGCCCCGAGCCAGGCGAGGTTGATGACGATGTCTCGCACCCCGCAGCACGCCAGCCGCTCGAGGTGATAGACGATCAGGGGCTTGCCGCGCACTGGCAGCAACGGCTTGGGCGTCTGATCCGTCAGCGGACGCATGCGCACTCCGCGACCGGCCGCGAGCAGCATGGCGCGCCGCGCCGGCTGCGGCGCGCGATCCGCGCCGCCGTCGCTCAAGATAGCCCTCCGGCGAGGGCGCGGGCGTTGGCGTGCTCGAGCCTCGGCAGCAGCCGCCGCTGCACCCACTGCGAGAACTGCCGCAGCTCCGCATAGCGCCGCGCGGTATCGCACACATAGTCGAGCGTACGCGGCAGATCGCGCAGGTAGCCGTGCTTGCCATCCCGATACCACAGCCGCGCAAAGATGCCGAGGACTTTAATGTGCCGCTGCAAGCCGGCCAGATCGAACCAGCGCAGAAACAGTCCCTCATCGCTGCCGCCCTCGCCCCCGGCCGCCAGCAGCCGCATACGATAGCCTCTAACCCACGCCTCGACGCGCTCGCGCGGCCAATCGATGTAGCAGTCCTTGAGCAGTGACACCAGGTCATAGCCGCTCGGCCCGGCAAGGGCATCCTGGAAATCGATGACACCTGGGCTATCGCGCTCGAGCACCATGAGATTGCGCGAATGATAATCGCGATGCACGAACACTGTCGGCTGCGCTAGCGCTTCGAGAATCAGGAACTCGAAGGTGGTATCGATGAGGATGCGCTCGGACTGCTCGAGTTCGAGTCCGAGGTGGCGCTCGCAGAACCATTCGGGCATCAGCGCCATTTCGCGCCCGAGCGCGCTGCGGTCGTAGGCCGGCAGCTCGCGAGCGGCCTCACGTCCCTTGATCTGGATGCGCAGCAGCGTCTGCAGCGCATCGGCATAGAGTGCGTCGGCATCGCCGCCGGCTTGCAGCCGCGATAGATACGAAGTCGAGCCGAGGTCTTCGAGCAGCACGAAGCCGAGCCGCGCATCGCTGGCTTCCACTCGCGGCACGTGCACGTCGCAGCCGGCCAGCAGCGCCGAGACGCGCAGATAGGGCCGGATATCCTCCCTGTCCGGCGGCGCATCCATGACGATGAGGCTCGCGCCGGCCGCGTCCCAGACGCGGAAATAGCGGCGAAAACTTGCATCGGCCGAGGCGCTCGCCACGCGTGCGAGCGGCCAGCGCAGCTCACTGCGCAACCAATTCTGAAGTTGATCGAGGCGAGAATCGCTGCTGCTCATGTGCGCGGGCAAACCTTATGCTGCAGTGGGTCATTATAATGAGGACCGCATGAGTTCTTCCCCGCCTCTGCGCGCGCTGTGGGGCGCGGCGCTGTGCTGCGCACTGCCGCTCGTCGCGCGGGCTGCGGAGGGACCGTGCATCGAGCCATGGCAGAGCGCGCCGGTGCTGTTGGCCGCCGCTGCCCAGACGGCGCCGGCCACTGCCCCGGCGAGCCCGGTGCACTCGCTGCTCGGCAAGGGCCAGGGCACTTTTACCGGTGACATTAGCACCAGCTCCGACGAGCTCAGCGCGACCGCCGACGGCCTGACGAAACTGTCCGGTCATGTCGACGTGCACATGGGCGAGCGCGAAATCCAGGCAGACCAGCTGACCTACGACCGCAACGCCAACACCCTGTCCGCCAGTGGGGCGGTGCGTTACCGCGATCCGATCGTGCTGCTGCAAGGGGACACGGGACACTACAGCGATCTGGGTGCCGACTTCAGCCACGGCCAGTTCGAGCTGCTCAAGCAGTCCGGCCACGGCTCGGCCGATGAGATCTCGATGGCGCCGAACAAGGTCATCACCCTGCGGCACGTGACCTACAGCAGCTGTCCGCCGCCGCGCTCGGACTGGCAGATCCGCGCGCGCGCGCTGACGCTCGATACCAACGCGAGTCGCGGCGTCGGTCACGGCACGACGGTCGATTTCGAAGGCGTGCCCATCCTGTATCTGCCCTGGATTTCCTTTCCGCTCAGCGCTGCACGTCAGAGCGGCGTGTTGTTTCCGAATTTCGGCAGCTCCGGACTGAGCGGCGCGTTCCTCGGCGTGCCGTGGTACTGGAACATCGCACCGAATCAGGATGCCACCTTCACGCCGACGATCTATTCGACCCGCGGCGTCGACCTGGGCGCCGAGTATCGCCTGCTGACCGAGGAGACGCGCGGCAGCGTCGACGCCAATCTGATGCCCTACGACCGCCAGACCGGCGGCGATCGCAGCTTCCTGCGCCTGACCGATCGCTACCAGCTTGATTGGAATACGCGCATCGACACCAACATCGAGAACGTCAGTGACGACGCCTATTTCGAGGACTTTACTCAGGGTACGGAAAGCACCAGCACGCCATTCCTGCCGCGCAGCCTGGCCATTGGCCACCGCGACGACATCTGGAACCTGCGGGCCGAGATGGTCGGCTACCAGACCCTCGATTACACGCTGCCAGTGGACGAGCGACCCTATATTCAGCTGCCGCGGCTATCCGCGGTCGGATTGTGGTCGCCGAAGGCATGGCCGCAGCTGCAGACCGGCTTTGACACCGAATTGGTCAACTTCACGCGCGCGGGCTGCAATCCCTGCACTGCGAGCGGCGATTGCACCATCCCCAATCCGTGCAATCTGGGCAATACAGCGCTGGACCCGATGGCGAATGTGAGTGGCTGGCGTCTCGATGCGATGCCGCGCCTCGGCCTGGACATCAGTGGACCGGGCTATTTCCTGCGGCCCGATCTCGCCTGGGAGCTCACGCAGTACGAGCTGCGCGATGAGGCTGGCGCGGACACTTCGCCCGAGCGCATTCTGCCGATCGTCAGCGTCGACAGCGGACTGGAGTTCGAACGCCTGAGCGGCTCGGGGGGCACCCGCAGCATTACGCTCGAGCCGCGCGCGATGTATGTCTATATCCCCTATCGCAACCAGAATCAGCTGCCGGTTTTTGATTCCGGCATACCCGATCCGAACTTGATCGAACTGTTCCGTCCCAACCGCTTCGTCGGCATCGATCGCATCGGTGATGAGAACGGGCTCACGCTTGGCTTGACCAGCCAGACGTTCGATACCGCCAGCGGCACGCGCTATCTGAGCGCGACCATCGGTCAGGCGATCGACTTCGATCCGGCACGCGTGACGCTGCCCGGCCAAGCGCTACAATCGGTCGGCACCTCGAGCCTGATTGCCGAGGTGATTCTGAGTGCGTATCGCAACTGGAACTTGCAGTTCGACATCGCCTCCAATCCAACCGTTTCAGCGATCGAGCAGGATGAGGTGACGCTGCAGTACCACGCCAGCAACCAACAGGTGGCGAACATCAGCTATCGCTACCGCAGCGGTGAGCTCGCCCAGATCGACAGCTCGGTAGCCTGGCCGATCGCAAGCCACTGGGACCTCTATGCGCGCGCGGTTTACTCCCTGTTCGACAATCCCGCCGCCACGCCGGCTATTCATCCCGAGTGGATCGAGGATTTTGCCGGCTTCCAATATCGCGGGGCCTGCTGGAACATCCGCGCGGTCTGGCAGCGCTCGGTCAGCACGCGCACGGGTGCCCAGAGCAGCGGCGTATCGTTCCAGCTGGAACTCACCGGCCTGTCGAGTGTCGGAAGCCAGGTCACATCTTTCCTTGAGCAGTCGATTCGAGGATACTCGAGCTCGGCCAACCGGCAACCCCTTTTCTGAGTTTAACCCTCTGAGCTGAATGGAAATTTAATGCCCGCTGCGTACCTTCAGAGCAATCACAGGACCGCCAGACTCCTGCCCCTCGGCTGCGCGGCGCTGCTGGCGGCACTGGCCGCGGCCGGCGCCCGCGCCGATGGCACCAGCACCAGCACGAGGACCGGTACCAGCACCGGTACCAGCACCGGTACCAGTGCCAATGCCAATGCCAGCTCCAGCGCCGACACCGCTCACAAGGAGATCTCGAGCCACGGCCAGCTGCTCGATCGAGTGGTCGCGCTGGTCAATGACGGCCTCGTACTCGAGAGCGAACTCGATCTGCAGACCCGCGAGATCAGCGCGCGCCTGCGCGCCCAGAATGTGACGCTGCCGAGCTTCGATGTGATGCGCCAGCAGGTACTCGACCGGCTGGTGCTCGAGGAGATCCAGGCGCAACGCGCCGACCGCGCCGGCATCAAGGTGTCGGACGAGCAGATCAACGCCGCCATGGATGACATCGCCAAACGGCAGAACATAACGCTCGAGCAGCTGCCCGCGAAACTCGCCGCCGATGGCATCGGCTACGCCGAATATCGCATCGATCTCAAACGTGAAATCTCGCGCCAGATTCTGCGCTCGCGCGATGTGATTTAGCGCATTACGATCACGCCGCACGAGCTCGATCAGTACCTCGAGCACGAGCGGAAAACCGCCTCGGCGGCCAACGAGTACAACGTTTCGCACATCCTGATCCCAGTGGCGCAGGATGCGACCCCAACACAGCTCGCACAAATCAGTAAACGTGCGCAGGACATCGACGATCGGGCCCACAGCGGCGAGAACTTCGGCAAGCTCGCGATCACCTATTCGGCCAGTGAAACCGCGCTCGACGGCGGCGCGCTCGGCTGGCGCAAGGGCACCGAACTTCCGACCTTTCTAGCCGATGTCATCGCCCGCATGAAGCCCGGTGATATCAGCGAGGTCATGCAGACGCCGAGCGGCTTTCACATCGTGAAACTCAATGAGACGCGTGCCGCCGGCGGCCCGCAGATCATCCAGCAGGTGCATCTACGGCACATCCTACTCAAGACGAGCGAGATCGAAGACGACGCCACAGTGCGGCAGAAACTTACGCACATGCGCGATCAGATCGTCTCGGGCAAGGACGACTTTGCGGTGCTCGCGAAGATCAATTCGCAGGATCCGAGCTCCGCCGTCAATGGCGGGGATCTCGGCTGGATGCAGGCCGACCAGTTCGTGCCCGAATTCGCCGCGGTCGCCGATTCTCTCAAGCCCGAGGAGATCAGCCAGCCGTTCCGCACGCAGTACGGCTGGCACATCATGCAGATGCTGGGACATCGCAATTTCGACAACTCCGCCGATGCGGCGCGCGAGCGCGCCTTCGAGGCCCTGCGCGATAGCCGCGTCGAGGAGGCTACGGAGCTGTGGCTGCAGCAGATCCGCGACGAATCCTACGTCGAGCTGCGTCTCTGACGCCCACCGCCGCGATCGCGCTGACCTCGGGCGAACCGGCCGGCATCGGCCCTGATCTTTGCCTTGCGCTCGCCGCTCAGCCGCGTACCTGGCCGCTGGTATGCCTGGCGGATCGTGCGCTGCTGAGCCAGCGGGCACGCCTGCTCGGCATCGAGGTCGAGCTGCACGACTACCGGCCGGGCGCCGAGATTGCACGCGCCGCCGGGCAATTGTGCCTGCTGCATCAGCCGCTCGCGGCTGCGAGCATTCCCGGACGACTCGATCGGGCCAACGCCGCGGCGGTGCTGGCGCTGATCGATCGCGCCGTCGACGGCTCTCTGGCGGGCGAGTTCTGCGCCGTCGTGACCGCCCCGGTGCAGAAGAGTCTCATCAACGAGGCCGGCATCGCCTTCACAGGCCACACCGAATACATCGCCGCGCGCACGCACGCGGCCCTGCCTGTGATGATGCTGGTCGCGGGCCGCCTGCGTGTGGCGCTTGCGACCACGCATCTGCCGCTGCGCGCCGTCAGCGATGCGCTCTGTACTCCCGGCCTGCTGCAGGTGCTGCGCATAGTGTCGCAAGATCTGCAGCGCTTCTGGGGACTGGCACGACCGCGTATCGCCGTCTGCGGCCTCAATCCCCACGCCGGGGAGAGCGGTCATCTCGGCGATGAGGAGCAGCGCATCATCGGCCCCGCGATCGAGCAGGCCCGGGCGCTCGGGCTGGACATCGACGGCCCGCTGCCTGCCGATACAGTGTTCGTGCCGCGCCATCTGGCAGCGTACGATGCCGTGCTGGCCATGTATCACGATCAGGGGCTGCCGGTGCTCAAACATGCCGGTTTCGGCCATGCGGTCAACGTGACACTCGGACTGCCGATCGTGCGCACATCGGTTGATCACGGCACGGCACTGGATTTGGCCGGCAGCGGCCGCGCCGATGCCGGCAGCCTGATGGCGGCGATCGCACTGGCGGCGGACATGGCCGCGCGCCAGCACTGACGGCGAGGCACGTGCCGTGTTCCGCGCCCGCAGGCGCTTCGGCCAGCACTTCCTGCACGATCCAGCGGTCGTCGAGCGCATCATCGATGCCATCGATCTACGGCCCGGCGACGCCGCGGTCGAGATCGGTCCCGGGCGCGGTGCATTGACCTCGCGCTTGCTGGCGGCGGCCGGACAACTCGATGCGATCGAGATCGATCGCGACCTGGCAGCGGAACTGCGCATCCGCTTTGCCTGCGCGCCGGGCTGGCTGCTGCATGAAGCTGACGCGCTCGAGGTCGACTGGCGCGCGCTGTCGGCCGCGCGCGCAGCGCGGCTGCGCGTCATCGGCAATCTGCCGTACAACATCGCAACAAAGCTGCTGTTCCGGCTGCTCGCGGCCACCGACGCCATTCGCGACATGCATTTCATGCTGCAAAAAGAGCTCGTCGATCGCATGGTCGCGGTTCCCGGCAGCCGCGACTACGGCCGCCTGACCGTGATGCTGGCCCCGCACGTTCGGGTCGCGCGTCTGCTCGATGTCGGTGCCGGCGCATTCCGGCCGGCACCGAAGGTCAACTCGGCTGTGGTGCGTATGACGGTCAACGACAGCCCGCCGGATTGGGCACGCCTCGCGTTGTACGGCCCGGTCGTGAGCGCCGCCTTTGGCCAGCGGCGCAAGACCCTGCGCAATGCGTTGCGGCAGTTTCTGACGGCAGAGGACATTCACGCGCTCGGTATCGACCCAGGCGCCCGAGCCGAGACGCTCGCGCCGGCGCAATTTGGCGCGCTGGCACAGGCGGCGGGGGTCGCGCGCGCGCCCATCGCGACGATCCGCTAAGCTTGCGGCTACGAATCTGCCGTCCGCCGCTCGGAGCGCTCATGACCGCCTATCGCCGCATTCTGGCTGCCCTCGACCTGACCGAGGACAGTCGCGCCGTGGCGGCGCGCGCCTGCGAACTGGCGCAGAGCGAGGCCGGCGTGGTGAAGTTGCTGCATGTGGTCGAGTTCGTACCGATCGAGCCCATGAGCGACTCGTTGGTCCCGGTGATGCAGATCGACGATCAGATCATCGCGCGTGCGCAAGCGCAGATTCAAAGCCTGGCTCGCGAACTCGGCTTGCCGCCGAGCGCCGGCAGCGTCGAAGCCGGCAGTGCCAAGATGGAGATCCTGCGCTATGCGCGCGAGCAGAACAGCGATCTGATCGTGCTCGGTAGTCGCGAGCGCCATGGGCTGTCCATTCTGATTCACCGCACCGAAGATTCGGTGCTGCACGGCGCACCATGCGACGTGCTGGCCGTACGCGTGCGCTGACGTTGATGCAAGGGCCGAGGGCGTGACTGTATTGCGTCACAAGATCAGCGTCGAGGTGCAGACCGCCTATCTGGAGGATCAGTCCGAGCCACGCGAGCGGCGCTACGTGTTCTCCTACACCATAACGATCCGCAATGAAGGCGAAGTGCCCGCCAAGCTGCTGACGCGCCACTGGGTAATCACCGATGCCAACGGTCGCGTGCAGGAAGTGCGCGGCGACGGGGTCGTGGGCGAGCAACCGTATCTCAAGCCGGGCCATGGATTTCGCTACTCCAGTGGCGCCGTGCTGGAAACGCCCGTCGGTGCCATGCAGGGCAGCTATCAGATGGTCGCCGACGATGGCGCCACATTCGATGCGGCCATTCCGGCGTTTCGTCTGGCCATGCCTGGAATGCTGCATTGAGCGCGCGCGCGCGCCGCTGAGCCGCATGGCGCGCTGGGCCATCGGCGACGTGCAGGGCTGTGCGATCGAGCTGCGAGAACTGCTTGATCGCATCGGCTTTAAGCTCGACCGCGATCAGCTGTGGTTCGTCGGCGATCTGGTCAATCGTGGCCCTGCCTCGCTCGAAGTTCTCCGACTGGTGCGCAGCCTCGGTGACAACGCCTGCTGTGTGCTCGGCAATCATGACCTGCATTTGCTCGCCGTCGCGCTGGTACAGGCGAAAGTGCGCAAGACCGACACGCTCGAGGAGATTCTGCGAGCGCCTGACCGTGATGCATTGATCGAATGGCTGTTGCAGCGTCCGCTGGCGCACTTTGCGCGCCAGCATGGCGATCTGCTGTTGCACGCCGGCGTGGTGCCGCAGTGGAGCCTGGAGGATACCCTCGAGCTCGCAGCCGAAGTCGAGCGCTCGCTGCGGACCGATCCGCGCGAACTGCTGTCGCAGATGTATGGCGATCAACCTGACCGCTGGCAGCCCTCGCTCAAGGGCAGCGAGCGGCTGCGTTTTGCCGTCAACGTTTTCACCAGGCTGCGATTCTGCGCACCCGACGGGCGCATCGACTTCGGACTCAAGGGCAAGCCCGATTCGGCTCCACCACCGTGGATACCGTGGTTCAAGGCGCCGCTCCGCGCCAGCCGAGGCGTGCGCATCGTCTTCGGCCACTGGTCGGCGCTGGGCTTTTACCGGGCCGACGACCTGGTGGCGCTCGATACCGGCTGCGTCTGGGGCGGCGCGCTGACGGCTCTGGATCTCGACTCGGCGCAGGCGCCGCCGGTCAGCGTGCCGAGTCGGCAGCCGCGCTCCATCGAAGAATGATCTGCGCCGTATCGCGCAGGTACGCGCCCGCAGCGAGCTTGAGCAGCAACGCCGCTCCCTGCCCCGGCACCTCGTAGACGACACGCACGCGCCCCTGCACTTCCAGGCGTGCGATGCTGCCCGGCTGCACGCGAAACTCCAGTCGAACCGGCCAGCCACGATCCGGCGCGGCGCGCAAGGCGGCTGCACCATCACCGCGCTGCGCCGTCAGATCCAGCAGCAGCGTGTTGCGGTCCCAGAATTGCAGGATCGGCGCATTGGCAGCGCCCGCAGAGTCGCCGATCGGCTCGATCGACAGCTCGCGCACCGGCTGTGGTGCCGGTAGCGCTCGATGCCTCCACGGCCAATGCACACCGCAGCCGGCGAGCGCGCAGCAGAGCAACAGTGCCACCGCAGCGGCGCGGCTGGGCCCAGCCGCGGCAAGTCGCGCCGCTACCGGCTGTTTCGCGATCTGATGACCGAATCCATGCGACATATGCGCGTCCTAAAGTCGCCACCCCGCGGCAATGCGCTTAACATACGCGAATCGGGCCGCTTGCGGACAATGTCGGAAATCGTCGACATGAACCCCCTCCATGCCATCGACTTCAAGCAATGGATCGACGCCAACCGTCATCTATTGCGTCCGCCGGTAGGCAACAAGCTCGTCTATCGGGACACGGAGTTCATCGTCATGGTGGTGGGCGGACCCAATAGCCGCAAGGACTTCCATGTCGATCCAGCTGAGGAATTTTTCCACCAGCTCGAGGGCCGCCTGGTATTGCGCGTGGTGCAGGACGGGCGCATCAGCGACCTGGCGCTCAGCGCGGGTGAGATTCTGCTGCTGCCCCCGAAGATCCCGCATTCACCGCAGCGCTTCGCCAATTCGGTCGGTCTGGTGATCGAGCGCCGGCGGCGTCCCGGGGAACTGGATGGCCTGCAGTGGTATTGCGAAAACTGTCAGCGCTTGTTGTACGAGGAGTTCTTCGCCCTCACCGACATCGAGCAGCAATTCCCGCCGGTATTCAACCGCTTTTTCGCTAGCCTGTCTTTGCGCACCTGCAAACACTGTAGCGCCGTCATGGAGCCGCCGGTGCCGGCGGGCGCCGCACATGGCTCGCAATGAACGCGCACAGTGGGCACGCCTGGACATCGACGGCGTGGCGTTACTGGCGGATCTGGCCGCGGGCTTGAGTCTGGCTCGCGTCGTGGACTTTCATGGGCCCCAATTGCGCTGTTTCGGCGCCTCGGCCGCCAGCAGTGTGCCGCTCGAGGTCGGCGATTTCACTGGCCGCGTGCATCGCGGCGCCAGCTGCAACTGCAGCGTCCTGACCCTCACGCCGCACGCCAACGGCACTCATACCGAAAGTGTCGGCCATCTGACGGTTGAGCCGGTTGATGTCCACGGGCTCATTCCCCAGCGGCTGCTGCTCGCTGTGCTGTTGACCGTCGAGCCCGAGCTCGCCGGGGACAGCATCGACGACAGCCTGCCGCAGCCGCGGCCAGCGGATCTGCTGATCACGCGCGCGCGAATCGAGCAGGCGTGGCCGGCGCCACCATCGCCGCGGCTGGCGGCTCGCGCTACCGTGATCCGCACGCAGCCCAATGATCGGCTCAAATTCGCGGAAGACCGCGCGGCCGCGGCGCCGTTCTTATCGATGCAGGCGGCGAGCGCACTGGTGGAGCGCGGCATCGAGCATCTTGTTCTCGATGTGCCCTCGGCCGATCGCGCCAACGATGGTGGCGCACTGACGGCGCACCGTATTCTGTTCGGACTGCCGGCAGGCAGCACGCAGCTGGCCCAGGCGCGGCGCCGTGACTGCACTATCACGGAGCTGGCTTACATCGCCGATTCGATTGCGGACGGCTGGTACTGGCTGGCGCTGCACGCGCCGGCCCTGGCCGGCGACGCCGTACCGTCGCGGCCGATGCTCTACCCCTTGCGGGCGGCCTAGCGGCGCATGCCGCCTGCAGTGCACGCAGCGTTCGAGTCTTACCTGCCCTGGGCACGTGCTCAGGACCAGAGCGATGCGCTCGCCTGCCTGCGCCAGCGCTTCGCGCTGCCGTGCGCCGCCGATGGTCGACCGCTGGTCTATCTGTGCGGGCATTCTTTGGGCCCGGCACCGCTCGGCGCGCGCGCCTTGGTGGACGCTGAGATCGAGGATTGGGAGCGGCTCGGGGTACTGGGTCATGAGCACGCCCGCTCAGCCTGGATCGGCTACGCCGAACAGCTGCAATCGCCGTTGGCGCTGTTGAGCGGCGCATTGCCTCAGGAAGTAATCGCGATGAACTCCCTGAGCGTAAATCTTCACCTGCTGCTGGCCAGTTTCTATCGCCCCAGCGCAACCCGCAGCGCCATTCTGATCGAGGCGGGCGCCTTCTCCTCCGACCGCCACGTGGTCGCCTCGCAGATTGCCTGGCACGGCTTGGATCCGGGGCGCGAACTCATCGAGCTCGCGCCACGCCCCGGCGAGGCAGTGCTGCGCGCCGAGGACATCGAGCAGCGCATCGCGGCCAGCGGGCCGGCACTGGCGCTGGTGCTATGGCCAGGAGTGCAATTTCGCACCGGACAATCTTTCGATCTGCAACGCATCGTGCGCGCCGCGCATGCCGCCGGCGCGACCGTCGGGCTCGACCTGGCGCACGCCATCGGCAACGTACCCCTGTCGCTGCACGACCATGACGCCGATTTTGCGGTCTGGTGCAGCTACAAATATCTCAACGGCGGCCCGGGCGCGATCGGCGGAGCCTTCGTGCACGAGCGGCATCATCGGCGTAGCGATCTGCCGCGCCTCACCGGCTGGTGGGGCCACGAAGCGGCCACACGCTTCCAGATGCGGCCCGAATTCGCCGCCGCGGCCGGCGCTGCCGGCTGGGCCGTCAGCAACCCGCCGATCCTTTCGACCGCGCCGCTGCGCGCCGCATTGCCGCTGTTCGCGCAGGCCGGTATGCAGGCGCTGCGGTCGAAATCCCTGGCCTTGACCGACTACCTCGAGTCGCTGCTGCTGCAGCTCGCGGGGGCCGAGCTCGAGGTCATCACTCCGAGCGAGCGAGCGCAGCGCGGCTGCCAGCTGTCGCTGCGCGTGCGAGCCGGCGCGCAGCTCGGCCGCCGCGTTTTCCAGGCGCTGGGTCGACGCGGCGTGTTGTGCGACTGGCGCGAGCCGGACCTCATGCGCCTGGCGCCGGTACCGCTCTACAACAGTTTCGAAGACGTACTGCGCGCCGCTTGCCAGCTGACCGAAGCATTTCGCAATGGCAGCGCCTGAAGGCAGGCGCTGACGGCCCGACGCATGCAGCCCCTGCCCCACCATACGCTGATCGGCGCCGGCCCGGTCGGCACGCTCATGGCTCTGCTGCTGGCCGCTCGTGGTCACGCCGTGCGGCTGATCGAGCGCCGTGCCGACCCGCGGCAAGCCTCTGCGCAGCGCGGCCGTTCGATCAACCTGGCCATGGCTGCGCGCGGCATCGTTGCACTCGAACAGGCCCGAGTGGCCGTACGCATCGCCCCGGCGATGATGCCGATGCCGGGCCGCATGCTGCACGATGAGCGCGGAACGCTGCAATTCCTGCGCTACGGACAGAACCCGCAAGAGATCATCCACGCGCTGAGCCGCGAGCGACTCAACCGCATCCTGATCGAGGCGGCGGCCGAATGCCCGGGTGTCGAGCTGCGATTCGATACCCGCTGTCTCGATGTCGACGTCAATGCCGGCAGCGTCGCACTGCGCGATGATCGCAGCGGCCACACGTACAGCGAGGATTTCGAAGTGCTGCTCGGTACCGACGGCGCCGGCTCGGCAGTACGCAGCGCTTTGCTCGCACGCGGCTATCTGCAGGCGCACGAACAACCGCTCGATCACGACTACAAGGAACTGACGATCCCGGCCGATACACGCCACCCCGGAGGTTTTGCCTTCGAGCCGCAGGCACTGCACATCTGGCCGCGCGGCGGCTTCATGCTGATCGCGCTGCCCAATACCGACAGCACGTTCACGGCGACGTTGTTTCTGGCTCGCCGCGGGGACAGCGCCCGCGGCGAGCCTGGATTCGATCATCTGCAGAGCCAGCAAGCCGTCGCTGAGTTCTTCGAGACGCAGTTTGCCGATGCCGCAGTCGCAATTCCTGATCTGCGTGAGCAATTTGCCACCAACCCTCAGAGTCGGCTCGGCACGTTGTATTGCGGGCGCTGGCAGGTCGACGGGCGGGTACTGCTGCTTGGCGATGCGGCGCATGCCATCGTGCCGTTTCATGGCCAGGGATTGAATTGCGGATTCGAGGACTGCCGCCTGCTCGACCGACTGCTTCGGACCCGCCCGGCCAGCGACGTGTGCGAGCGCGCGGCTCTGTTCCGGCAGTTCGAAAGCGAGCGCCGGCCCGATACCACCGCCATCGCCGCGATGGCACTGGAAAACTACCAGGAGATGCGCGACACCGTGCGCTCACCGCAATTTGCGCGCCGCCAGGCGCTCGCGGCCGCGCTGGAACGCCGCTTCCCGGGACGCTTCATCCCGCGCTACTCGATGGTGATGTTCCACCCGGAGATCGGCTACGCCGAGGCGCAGCGCCGTGGCGCCGCGCAGCAGCGCGTGCTCGATGCGCTCGTGGCCGATGGCAGCCCGCCCAACGTTGAAACGCTGCTCGAGCAGGCGCAGCTGTAGAATGTCAGTCCATCCCCGCCGCACTGGAGTTGCGATGCGTTCTGAGGCTAAAACCCTGCCCAATACCGACTCACTGTGGATGCCGTTCACCGCCAACCGCCAATTCAAGGCGGCGCCGCGTCTGCTGGTCGGTGCGCGCGGCATGTACTACTGGGCGCACGACGGTCGACGCGTGCTCGACGGCACCGCTGGGCTGTGGTGCGTGAACGCCGGTCACTGCCGCCCGGAAATCGCCGATGCGATCGCGCGCCAGAGCCGGGAGCTCGACTACGCACCGGGTTTCCAGATGGGCCATCCAGCAGCCTTCGAGGCCGCGAGCCGCGTCGCGCGTCTCATGCCGTCGGGCCTGGACCGCATCTTCTTCACCAACTCCGGCTCCGAAGCGGTCGATACCGCGCTCAAGATCGCTCTGGCCTATCATCGTGCGCGCGGCGAGTCGCAGCGCATGCGATTCATCGGACGCGAACGCGGCTATCACGGCGTTGGATTCGGCGGCATTTCGGTCGGCGGCATCGCTGCCAACCGCAAGACTTTCACCGCCAATCTGATGCCCGGCGTCGATCACCTGCCGCATACGCTCAACCTCGCCGAGGCGGCCTTCTCGCGCGGCCAGCCCGCCTGGGGCGCCCACCTGGCCGACGAGCTCGAAAGGATCGTGGCGCTGCACGATGCCTCGAGCATCGCCGCTGTCATCATCGAGCCGCTCTCCGGCTCCACCGGCGTGCTCGTGCCACCGCAGGGCTATCTCGAGCGGTTGCATGCCATCTGCACCCGGCACGGGCTGCTGCTCATATTCGACGAAGTCATCACCGGCTTTGGCCGGCTCGGCGCGGCCACCGCCAGCGATTACTTCGGCGTCCAACCCGACATGATCACGCTTGCCAAGGGCATCAACAACGCTTCAATCCCACTCGGAGCGGTAGCGGTCAAGCGCGCGCTTTATGACACGGTGGTCAATGCCGCAAACCCGCAGAGCATCGAGCTGTTTCACGGCTACACCTATTCGGCGCACCCGGTAGCCGCGGCCGCGACCATCGCCGCACTCGATCTCTACGAGCGCGAAGGCCTGTTCGAGCGTGCCAGATCTTTGTCGACGCAGTTCGAGCAGGCCGCGCACGCGCTGCGCGACGCCCCGCACGTGCGCGACATCCGCAACCTCGGCCTGGTCGCGGGCATCGAGCTCGAGCCGCGCCAGGGCAGCCCCGGCAGCCGCGCCTATGAGGTATTCCTGGGGTGCCTGGAGCGCGGCGTCCTGATTCGCTACACCGCCGATACGCTGGCCTTCTCGCCGCCGTTGATCGTCGAGCCGGCGCAGATCGAGCAGATCTTCGCCGCCGTGTCCGAGGCGCTGCGACACGTCCGCTGACGGCCGGCCACCGGCGGTGTTGCTGCTGCAGTTGAAGACGTTGGTACGCCAGCTGCTGCTGCCTCCGAGCGGCCCGTTACTGCTCGCCTTTGCCGGGCTGTTGCTGCTGCGGTGGCGAGCGCGGCTGGCGCGGGCACTGCTGGCGCTCGGCCTGGTCTCGTTGTGGCTGCTCGCGACCCCGCTGATTGCCGAAGCGCTCACCCAGCTGGCGGAGCATTACCCATCGCTCGACCTGGATCGACTGAACGGTGCGCAGGCGATCGTCATCCTGGGCGGCGGTGGCGAGCGTCCCTGGGCACCGGAATACGGCGCTGCCGCTGCGGACCCGCGATTGCTCGAGAAGCTCGCATACGGCGCCTACCTTGCGCGCCGCACCGGGCTGCCCATTCTCATAACAGGCTACCGGGTCGAGGCGAGCGCGATGCGCGCGACGCTGCGTAGAAACTTCGACCTCGAGCCGCGCTGGGTGGACGATCAGGCGTACGACACCTTTGAGAACGCCCGCAATGCCGCCAGCCTTCTCGAGCACGATGGCATTCATAGCGTCATATTGCTGACGCGCGCGACCCACATGTTGCGCTCGGTCCACGAATTTACTGCCGCCGGCATCGATGTCACCGCCGCGCCGGTCGACTTGTACGCGCCGCGCGACCTCGGGGTATTGGAATACCTACCGAGTGCGGATGCTTTGAACCGCTCCTACGAGGCGAGCTACGAATTGATCGGCGAGCCGGTACGCAGGCTGCTGGCGGCCGCGCATCTGCGCTACCACTGACTGCCGGCCAACGCAGTCAGGGCGTGTTGGCACGATCGTAGCGCCGCGCTCAACGCTCAAGCGTCACAAAGCTCATGGCGTATGCGTGACGCGCATCCACGGGATGCTCGCGCCGCTCGATCTCGCGCCAGAGCGCGGCATCCCACGCCGGAAAGCGCACATCGCCGCGGACCGCGCCATGCACGCGCGTCAGGTAGATGCGGGACGCCAACGGCAGCGACTGCGCATACAGCGTTGCACCGCCGATGACGCAAAGCTCCGCGGCGTCCGGCACCCGGGCCCGCGCCGCCTCGATGCTCGTCACGGTCTCGACCCCCGCCGGCAGCGGCGTAGTGCCGCTCGTCAGCACCAGATTGCGCCGCTCGGGCAGCGCTCGGCCGATCGATTCGTAAGTGCGACGCCCCATGAGCACCGGCTTGCCGAGAGTGATCGCCTTGAAGTGCTTGAGATCATCGGGCAGGTGCCACGGCAGTCTGCCGCCATCTCCAATGACGCCGTTATCCGCCATGGCCACCACGAGCGCGATGCGCGCCGCCACTGCTCAGAGCTCGACCTGCGTGGCCAGCACGATCACGCGCCGTTCGGGCATGCGGAAGAATTCGACCGCCTGCGTATTGCTTCGCTGCATCCAGGCGAACAGCCGGCGGCGCACGCCCTCGTAGCCACCGCGCGGCCGCGGCGCGACCAGATGCCAGCCGAGAAAGAAAGAGCAGTCCTGGCCGAACAGCTTCAGGCCGCGCACGCGACATTGCTTGAGCGCCTCGCTGACATCCGGAGTCTCCATGAAGCCAAAGCGCGCCGTGATGGTATAGATCTCCGGCATCAGCACGGCGATGCGGACCCGATCGGTCGGATCCTGGCGCGGCGTACGCATGATCTCGACATTCAGGAATACGATGCGCTCGTGAGCGACATGATTGTGCTCGAGATTGCGCAGCAGTGCGGTCGGCACGCGGTCAGGGTCGCTGGCGAGGAACACCGCGGTACCGGGTACACGCGGCACATCGGCCAGCAGACTCGGCAGCTGCGACAGCGGTACCGCCACCGCGCGCAGCGCCCGACGTAACAGACGTCGCCCGCCGCGCCAGATCATGAAAATAGAGAACAGGATGGTCGCGAGCGTCAGCGGCACCCACGCACCTTGCGTAAATTTCGTCAGATTGCCCGTCAGATAGATCAAATCGACCAGCATCAACGGACCAAACGTCGCCGCCGCACGCCAGTGCGGCCAGCGCCACTGGGCTAGCGAGAGCTGCGCGCCGAGCAGCGTCGTGATGAACATCGTTCCGGCCACGGCCGCCCCGTAAGCCGCGCCAAGCGCGTCCGAGGAGCGGAACCCCAGAACGAACGTGCACACTGCGAGCAGCACCAGCCAGTTCACTGCCGGCACGTAGATCTGGCTGTGCTCGTGCGCCGATGTCTGCCGAATGCGCAGCCGCGGCAGCAGATCGAGCTGGATGCATTGGCGCGTGACCGAAAATGCCCCGGTGATCGTAGCCTGTGAGGCGATGATGGTGGCCGCGGTCGCGAGCAGCACCATCAGCGGCAGAACGGCGACCGGCACCAGCTGGTAGAGCGGCAGATGCGCGGCTTCGGGCTTGGCGAGAATCAGCGCGCCCTGCCCGAAGTAATTGAGCACCAGCGACGGCCAGACCACTGCAAACCAGGCGACCCGCACCGGTTTCTTGCCGAAGTGTCCCATGTCGGCATAAAGCGCCTCACCGCCGGTCATGGCGAGAAACACGCCGCCGAGTATCGCCAGCGCGACTCCGGGGCGCTGCAGCAGCAGCCATAATCCATAGCTCGGACTCAAGGCCACCAGAACCGACGGCTGCTGCTTCAGGGCCCACAAGCCGGTGACCGCGAGCACCACGAACCACAACACCATGATCGGACCAAACAGTCGGCCGACGCGCTCGGTGCCGCGATGCTGGATCGCGAACAGAGCGATGATGATCAGCAGCGTGACGGGCACGACCGCCTGCGCCATAGCAGGATTGAGATTCTCGAGCCCCTCGACCGCGCTCAACACGGATATCGCCGGCGTGATGAGCGCATCGCAATAGAACAGCGCCGCCCCGAGTGCTGCCAGCATGACGATGATGCGCTGCCAGCGGGTACCGGCCGTCAAAGTGCGTTCCACGAGCGCGAACAGCGACAAGATGCCGCCCTCACCCTCGTTATCGGCGCTCATGATCAGCACCACGTACTTGAGCGTGACCACGACCAGCAAGCTCCAAAAAATCAGCGATAGCACGCCCAATATGGCCAGGCGCTGCAGTGGCGGGCCGGCAGCGTGCAGCGATGCCTCGAGCGCATACAGGGGACTGGTGCCGATATCGCCGTAGACGACGCCCATGGCACCGATTACCGCCGCGCGCGATAGCTGCTGCGTCTTCACGTTGCCTTCGAACGTGACTTGCGCCTGGCGGGCCAGAGCATCGAGCCGCGACAACTGCGCGCGCCGCAGCGGCAGGCGAAGATTACATCGACGTTCGGTGGATCTTGCTTGTCGCGCCCGATCTGGTAGTCGTAGGTGAGCTCCTCGCCCGGCTGAATGGTGCGAATCGCCTCGATGAATACCCGACGATCGTCGATCACGGACTCGCAGTTGGGATCGCAGGAGTGGTTGATGAACCGGGCGTCGTTGCCATTGGCGCCGCCATCGATCACGATGGCGCGATCGACGATGAACAGGAAAGTGTGACTGTCGTCGAGCGCCTTGTCGCGGTAGCGCTCATCCGCTTCGCCGTGCGACACGCGGTCGCCGAGGTACTCGATAATGCGCGTACCCCTGCGTATGCGGCGCAGCGCAAATGCGCCGCGGCCGTGCAGCCTCGAACGGCGCACTCGCAGCATGTCCGGCCGCGCCGCAACGGCCGGTACGATTTGTGAATTGGCTTTTCGCTTGGCAGCAGGTTTATGCTCGGCCCGACGCTGTTTGTTACGTGCCAGGTTCATTCTCGGCATCTGTTCATGTGGCGGTTGCGAATTGTACAGAACATGCGAGGCGCCGGTGGACGATCATCGTGTGCCGCGGCGCGGGCCAACTCGGGCTCGCGACAGCGCATCCATCCGCCGTGCTGCGAATAAGCGATCCAGCGCAGCGCGCGCAGGCTCCACAAGCGACGGTTGCCGAGCTGCGCGTCGCACGTGACATCCAGGACAGTCTGCGATGAAGATGGCTGAGAAGTTGATCGTCACCGATGCGGCTCAACCGCGTCCGAGCGCGCGTTGCGTTGCCGGCAGGATGTGAAGAATATCCACTGAGCCAGTGCATGGAATGAGGTGTTATGACTACCCGATTGGAAAAGCCGTTGAAACGCGAAATCAGCGTCGGTGGCAAACCCTATATCGTGACGCTGACGCCTGAGGGCCTGAAGCTCACGGCCAAAGGCAAGCGCAAGGGCCAGGAACTCACCTGGGAGGCACTGCTCAACGGCAATGCGGGACTCGCCGCGGCCTTGAACGCCTCAGTGCAGCAGCCGCGTTGACTGCGGCAAGAAAACCGGGTCCCGCGGCAAACTCTCGATCCAGCGCGGCATACGGGCGCGCGCGCCTACTTGGCAATCGGTGCTGCAATATGCGCATGCGGCTCGTATCCCACGATCTCGAAGTCGTCGAATCGATAGTCGAGTATCGATTCCGGCCTGCGCTTGAGCAGCAATCGGGGCAGTGCTCGCGGCACGCGCGCAATCTGCAATCGAGCCTGCTCGAGGTGATTCGAGTACAGGTGCGCGTCACCTAAGGCGTAAATGACCTCGCCCGGCTCAAGATCGCACTGCTGCGCGACCATACAGGTCAGCAAGGCGGTGCTGGCGGCATTGTAGGGCAGGCCCAGGAATACATCGCAGCTGCGCTGAGTGAGCATGCAGCTTAAGGAGCCGTCCAGTACGTAGAACTGGTAGATGACGTGACAGGGAGCCAGCGCCATTTTGCCTGCGGCAACGTTGAGCTGGGGCGATCTTGCTTCATCCGGCAGATCCGCGACGTTCCAGGCGCTGATGATGTGCCGGCGACTGTCGGGCTTGCTGCGAATGCGCTCGATCAGCGCCGCGACCTGGTCGACGGTGTCGCCCGAAGGCGTCCTCCAGGCGCGCCATTGCGCGCCGTACACCGGGCCGAGTTCGCCGTCCGGCGTGGCCCATTCGTCCCAGATCGACACGCCGTGCTCATTGAGGAAACGGACGTTGGTGCCACCGCCGAGAAACCACAGCAGTTCATATACGATCGACTTGACGTGCAGCCGCTTGGTCGTGAGCAGCGGGAAGCCGTCGCGAAGATCGTGGCGCAACAGGCGACCAAACACCGACAGGGTTCCGGTACCCGTGCGATCAGCTTTCCGGGCGCCATGCTCGAGGATCTCCCGCAGCAGGCTTAGGTAGGCCTGATCCATGGACTGCCCCGCCCTCTCACGTCGCCGGCACAAAATTGCCCGATGAGCTGCGCTGGCGGTATGCAGTCAGCAACATCGCGATGCCGAGAATCAGCATCGGCAGCGACAGCAACTGACCCATCGTGAACCAGCCCCCGGCGAGGTAACCGATCTGCACGTCCGGCTCGCGTACGAACTCCACGGCAATGCGCGCCACCGAGTAGCAGATCAGAAACAGGCCCGATGGTGCGTAGCGCGGCCGCGGTCGACTGCTGTACAGCCACAGTATGATGAACAGCACCAGTCCTTCGAGCGTAGCCTCGTAGAGCTGCGAGGCATGGCGCGCCACGGCGGGGCCGCCGTTAGGGTCAGGCACGAGCATCGCCCATGGCACGTCCGTGGGCCGGCCCCAGAGCTCGCCGTTGATGAAATTGCCGATGCGCACGAAAAATATGCCCACGCCCGGCAATGGCGCGGCGAAGTCGAATACGTCGCCGAGGCGCCGCGCGCGCTGACGCGCGAAGATCGCGGCGGCGGTGATCACGCCCAATAGCCCGCCGTGAAAAGACATGCCGCCTTCCCAGATCTTGAGCGGATAAAGCGCATCCGCGCGCCACAGCGGCAGACCGTAGAAGAACACGTAACCTATGCGGCCGCCCAGGATCACACCGAGCATGGCGTAGAACACGAAGTCGTCGACGTCCACGGATTTCCAGCTGGAAGCTGGCTGCGCGGCGCGCCGCCGTGCGAGCCACCAGGCAGCGGCGAAGCCGACCAGATACATGATGCCGTACCAGTGGATGCGCACCGGCCCCAGGCTCACGGCGATCGGGTCGATATGAGGGTAGCGAAGCATCCGGCAATTCTAGCGGGTTGCGGCAGCTGCTGCTGTGCCGGTCAAGCGCTCATTCGCGCGTCGCGCGACAGAAGAAGGCCTTGAGGTAGCGCGTCTCGGGAATCGCCGGGTGCAGCGGATGGTCCGGTGCCTGGCCACCACTGTAGAGGATCTGCACGAACCGGCCAGTGTGCCGCGCCGCCGATTGGATCAGTCCGAGCAGCTCGTCGGCAGCCAGATGATAGGAACACGAACAGCTCACGAGCAAGGCGTCGCGTTCCAGCAGCCGCATGGCCAGCTGATTGAGCTTGCGATAGGCAGCCTGGCCGCGCGCGATGTCCTTTTTGCGCTTGATGAACGCCGGCGGATCGAGCACGATCGCATCGAAGTGCTCACCGCCGCGCACCAGCTCGTCGAGCACTTCGAACGCATCGCCGCACCGAGTCCCGATCGCAACGCCGTTGGCGGACGCATTGCGGGCCGCCACCGCCAAGGCCGCCGCCGATGCATCGACGCACAGAGCGCTGGCCGCCCCGCGCGACAAGGCGACGATGGCCCAGGCGCCCGCGTAGCTGCACACATCGAGCACGCGCGCGCCCGGTGCGATCATACTGCGCCACTGCTCGCGGTTAGCACGCTGGTCATAGAACCAGCCGGTCTTTTGCGCCGACACCAGCGGCAGCGTGAAGTTGAGACCCAGTTCGAGCACCTGCAGCTCCTCCGGCGCTCGACCGATCGGTGTCAGCAGCTGGCGCGGCAGCTGCTCGAGCTCACGCGCGCTGCCATCGTTCTTCCAGACCAGTGCGCGCGGTTGCATAACGCAGGCGATCGCGGCCTCGATTTCGCAGCGCATCGCCTCCATGCCGGCGGTGGCGATTTGACCGACGAGGATTTCACCGTATCGGTCCAACACCAGGCCGGGCAGGCCATCGGATTCACCAAACACCCAGCGGTAGTACGGCGCACTGTAGAGGCGTTCGCGCAAGGCGAGAGCGACCTTGAGCCGATGGACCAGCAGCGATCGATCGGGCGGATGCACCGGGCTGCGACTCAATATGCGCGCGCAGATCAATGCATGCGGATTGACGTAGGCGTAGCCGAGAAACTGATCGCGATCCGACAGCACCCGTACCAGGGCGCCGACCGCGAACGCCGTCAGCGGTGTGGCATCGTTGTCCACCTCGTTGGAGAACACCCACAGGTGCCCGGCTCGCAGCCGGCGGTCCTCCCCGCGCTTGAGGCGCAGCAGCGGCAGGCCGGCTGCGGGGCCCGGGGCGCTCTCAGAGTCAACCTCGACTGACATCACGCGTGGGTGTGTTCCGTTATAGTGGCGCGCCATTATTACTGGAAATCCGCCGGCCCCCAATGGACGAGCAGGCTCCGCTGCGGCCGAATCGGCTCGCGAATCAGGCGAGCCCGTACCTGCGGCAGCACGCATTCAATCCGGTGGACTGGTATCCCTGGGGCAACGAGGCGCTCGAGCTGGCACGGCGCGAACTCAAGCCCATTTTGCTGTCGATCGGCTATGCCGCTTGCCACTGGTGCCACGTGATGGCGCACGAATCGTTTGAGGATACCGAGACCGCGGCGCTGATGAACCGGCTCTATGTCAACATCAAGGTCGACCGCGAGCAGCGCCCCGATCTCGATCGCATCTACCAGCTCAGCCAGCAGATGCTGACCGGCCGCGCTGGGGGCTGGCCGCTGACGATGTTTCTGATGCACCAGGATCAGCGGCCTTTCTTCGGCGGAACCTACTTCCCGCGCGAAGCGCGCTTCGGACTGCCCTCGTTCGCGGACGTGCTGCGGCGGGTCGCGAGCTACTATCACGAGCACCTTGAGGCGCTGCGGCACAGTGCCGCCCGCATCGTCGCCGCGCTCGGTGAGCTCAACCCGAACCCGGCCGATGTCGCGGCACTCAATGCCCAGCCGCTGCGCAGCTGCCGCGCCCGCTTGGCGCACAGCTTCGATCGCCAGTACGGCGGCTTTGGCGCGGCGCCGAAATTTCCGCACACCACGGCACTGTCGCGCTTGCTGCGCGACTGGCACGCCAGCGTCGCGCGCGCCGACGCCGACCTGCAGGCGCTGGAGATGGTGCAGCACTCGCTCAAGAGCATGGCGGAGGGCGGCCTGTTCGATCAGCTCGGCGGCGGCTTCTTCCGCTATTCGGTCGATGAGCGCTGGGAAATACCGCATTTCGAGAAGATGTTGTACGACAACGCCCTGCTGCTGGCTGTGTACGCCGAGGCGGCTGCGGCCGGCGGCCAGAGTTGTTTCGCCGAAACCGCCAGCCAGACGGCCGACTGGATGCTGCGCGAATTCGCCAATGGCGAGGGCGGGCTGTATTCGAGCCTGGATGCCGACTCCGAAGGTCACGAAGGCGCCTTCTACCTCTGGCAGCGCCAGGCCGTGCAGCAGGCTCTGGACGGGCGGGAGTGGGCGGTGTTCGCGCCGCGTTTCGGCCTGGACCAGGGGCCGAACTTCGAAGGCCGGTGGCATCTGCGCGTCAGTAGCAGCCTCGAGCGGCTCATCGGCTCCGAGCCACTCGGGGCCGAGCAGGTGCGCAGCTCGCTCGCCAGCGCGCGTCTCAAGTTGTTGCAGCAGCGCTGCGCTCGCGAGCGACCGGGACTCGACGACAAGGTGCTGTGCAGCTGGAATGCGCTTGCCATCAGCGCACTGTCGACCGCGGCGCGATGCCTCGGACGCGACGATTATGCGGTCGCGGCCACGGCGGCGCTGCGCTTCCTCAAGCGCGTGCATTGGCGCGACGGTCGCCTGCTCGCCACGAGCGTCGGCGGTCTGGCGCAATTCGATGCCTACCTCGACGACTATGCCTGGCTGCTCGAGGCCATTCTCGAGCTGCAGGGCGTGCGCTTCCGACTCGAAGAGCTCAACTGGGCGATCGAGCTGACCGAGATCCTGCTGCGACACTTCGAGGATTCGCATTCGGGCGGATTTTTCTTTACGGCCGATGATCATGAAGCGCTGATCAGTCGCCCGAAATCTTTCGGCGACGAGGCCATCCCGGCCGGCAACGCTGCGGCGGCGCGCTCGTTGCTGCGCTTGGGGTATCTGCTCGGCGAGCCTCGTTATCTGCAGGCGGCCGAGCGCACACTGCGCGCCGCGTGGCCGGCGCTTGAGGCCAATCCCGAGACCCACGCCAGCATGCTGCAGGCGCTCGAGGAGTACCTCGATCCACCGCAGATCGTACTGCTGCGGGGCGAGCCGGCCATGATCGAGCCCTGGCACAGGCAACTCACCGCCGTATTTGCTCCGCGCCGCTGGACGATCGCGGTACCGTCCGAGCTGACCGGGCTACCGCCATCCATCGCCTCCAAAACAGCCGGCTACGGCGCCCTGGCGTACGTGTGCCGCGGCAGTGTTTGCGCCGCCCCCATCGACTCGCTCACGGCGCTGCTGCGCGTGCTCAACGGCCCGGCCAGCTAGGGATGATGAAGCCGGGGAATGTAGCCATCATTGCCGCCTGTGTCGGCAATCTGCTCGAGTCGTACGACTTGAGCGTCCTGACCCGGTTCACGCGTCAGGCGAATGGGTCAGCCATGGCCCCCGCGGCTTATGTCATGTCGGCCGCCTTCGTCGCGCTGCTGACAATGCCGTTCTTCGAGCGCCGGCGTGCGGCCGCTGGCACCGCTGCCTCACAAGTTCCGGCGTGAGCAGCCCAGCGCAGCATTGGGTCGCCAACGCTCGAATGTATTCGGTGTCCACGACCGCCGCCGCCGCGTGGGCCGAGCTGCTGTCGCGTGTGGCACGGCGCGCCCGCCTGCCGCTGCAGATGCTCGATTATCCCGCGCCGGCGCCCCTGGCCGAGCTCTGGGCGCGTCCGGACAAGGCGGCCGTATTCATGTGTGGTCTGCCCTTCACGCGCGCCCAGCCTCGCCCGCACCTGCTTGCCGCCCCCGTGCCCTCGCCGCCGGAATTTCGCGGCCAGCCACTGTATTGGAGCGAATTCGTGGTGCGCAGCAACAGCCCCCATCGTTCACTCAGCGACACGTTCGGGAAGCGCATCGCCTTTACGAGCCCCGAATCGCAGTCCGGATTTGCCGCCCCACTGCGGCACTTGCGCAGCGCCGGCGGGCCACGACCGCTGTTTCTCGAGGTGATCGCGCCGCAGATGACGCCCCAGGGGGCACTTGCCGCCGTGGCCGAAGGCCGTGCCGACGTGGCGGCCATCGACTCCTACAGTCTGCATCTGCTGCGTCGCTACGCCCCGGAGCTTGTCGGGCGCATCCGCGTGGTGGATCGAACCGAGCCACGGCCGATTCCGCCGCTGGTGGCCTCGAGCGCGCTGGAGCCCTTGGCGCAGGCGCTGGTGGAGGCGCAGCACGATGCGGCACTGCAACCACTGTTGGCCGACCTGCGGCTGCATCGGTTCGTGCGCGCCGAGCCGGCCGCCTACGAGTGCCTGCTCGGCGAATTCGAGAGCAGTCTGGACTATTGGCGCACACGCCCGTTGGCGCTCGACGTGCACCCCATATTTCGCGGGTTGACGCCCAAGGCTGGCGCAGAGTAGACAGGGCTCCAGCATGAGCAGCTTCCGCAAGCACGACGGTCCGACCATCCTCGTGGCCGTCGCCATATACGCGGGATGGTTCGGCCTGATTTGCTACAACGCGATGCTGCCGTGGTGGCTGATCGTGCCGATCGGCGCCTATCTGCTCGCCTGGCACTTCTCGCTGCAGCACGAGGCCATCCATTCGTTTCGCGGCATACCCGCGTGGCTACGCTACGCCATCGTCTTTCCGCCTTTGGGTCTGTGGTTCCCGTTCCCGCTCTACCGCAACAGCCATACCATCCATCACCGCGACCAGAACCTGACGGTTCCCGGGCAGGATACGGAGTCGTACTTCGTGTTGCGCTCGGAGTGGCAACGCATGGGCGCCGTGCAACGTGCTCTGCTGCTGTTCAATCAAACACTGTTGGGTCGCCTGACGATTGGGCCGTTGTTGCGTCTGACGATTCTGGTGCGCAGGGAGTGCGCGCGGCTCGCACGCCGCGACTTCGCTCATGTGCCGACCTGGATCGTGCACTTTGCGGCCGTGGCGTGCTTGCTCTGGCTCTGTGAACGCTGGGGGTTGGCCTGGTGGAAGTACCTGCTGCTGATCGCTTATCCGGGCATGAGCTTAGGTCTGCTGCGCGCCTTTACCGAGCACCGCGCGGCGCCGGGGCCTGACGAGCGCACCGCATCGGTGGAGTCCAACACGCTCTTTGGCCTGCTGTTTCTCTATAACAACCTGCACATCGCGCATCATCTGCAGCCGACGATGCCGTGGTTCAAGCTACCGGCCTACTACCGCCAGAACCGCGAGGCGCTGCTGAGCACCAATGGTCACTTCGTATTTCGCGGCTACGCGCAAATTGCGCGCCGTTATCTGCTGCGCCCGGTGTTTCATCCCGTACACCCGCTGCTGTGATTCAAATCGGCGCCGGCTCGGGCGAACCGCTGTCCCCGGCGCGACGATTCACCGCCACGACCGTCGCCCTGGGGAAGAAATTAAATTCCGACGCGCTGGCCCAGGTATAGGCTCCCATGGCTCGGCCCACGATCAGGTCGCCGGCTTTGAGCTGCGGCAGCATCAGGTTCTCCGCAATGACATCGATGCTGTCGCAGGTGGGACCTGCCAGGACCGACGGCAGCCGCGGTTCGCCCTGCCGTAACGACTCGACCGGGTAGTGGGCATGATCATAGATCTGTCCGCTGTAGGAGCCGTATAAGCCGTCGTCGAGGTAGTACCACCAGTGCCCTTCACGACGCGCGCGACCCATGATGGTAGCGACGCTAATGGCCGCAGGGCCGGCAATGAATCGTCCCGGCTCGGCCAGCACGCGCACGCGCGCGGGCAGCCGGGCCAAAGCCGCGCGAATCGGTGCGCAGAATGCCCGAATGTCCAGCGCGCGCTGCAGGTAATCGATCGGAAAGCCACCGCCCATATCGAGCGTGTCGAGCGTGCCGAGCCGCTCGCGCCTGGCGCGAGCGAGCAAGCCTCGGCAGACCTCGATCGCCTCGACATGCTTCAGAGCGTCCGCAGCCTGCGAACCGACGTGAAAGGAAAAACCCTGCACGTCGATGCCGAGCGAGGCCGCGAGCCGCGCCAATGCGACCGCATCCTCCGGATCGCAGCCGAATTTGCGCGACAGGTCGCAGACCGCGCCCGGACTGCGGAACGATACGCGCAATAACAGCGATACACGCTCGCCGTAGCGCTTGAACTTGCGCACCTCATCGACGTTGTCGGCGACGAAAGTGCGCACGCCGTATTCGAGCGCATTGCGGATGTCGCGTTCGCGCTTGATGGGGTGCGTATCGATGCAGCGCCGCGGATCGACGCCCAGCGCTGAGGCCAGCTGCACTTCGCCGCTCGTAGCCAGATCGAGCGCGCCGCCCTCCTCGATGATGGTGCGCGCGACGGCCGCGTGCGGCAGAGGCTTGAGCGCGTAGTGCAGAGCCACGTGCGGCAGCGCCCGGCGCAGCTTGCGGTACTGGGTGCGCACACGGGCACAATCCACGATCAGCAAGGGTGAGCCGAATTCGCGCACCAGCCGCTGGACGTGCTGCGGTTCGAACGGATCGATGAAGTGCGGCATCAGCAGGACAGATTCACGGCAGCACGTTCACTGCCAGGGCGTCGTCATCATCGTGCTCTTCGCCAACACTGTCGGCGAGACTGGCGCTGGCCGCGCGCGCGAGCCGATCGCGCACCGCGTCCCAGCGCTCATCGCCGGGCACTTCCTGCACCAGGATGCGTACGCAACCGGATCGGTCGAGCGCCCGCAGGCGCGCATACAGATCGTGCGCATAGGCATCCGGGCGCTGCCCGGCGTTGATCCAGGTCACGAACTGATGGGCGCGCATCGGCGCACGCTGGGCCAGCACCGCGACACGATTGCCGGCTGCCGACAGCTCATCGGCGAGCTGCTCGATCTGCTCGGAGCCGGCGATCGACAGCGGCGTCGTCGGCGCATAGTGGGTCCGCTCGTTGCCGGGTGCGCGCGGCGCCGCCGGCGACAGTTGCGTCAGCACCTCGCCGCCGATGGCATGCCGCAGCTGCGAGAGGCCGATCGATCCGGGCCGCAGCAGTCGCACCGTGTCGTCCAGGCAGGCGACGATGGTCGATTCGAGGCCGATCTTGCAGTCCCCGCCATCCAAAACGACGCGCACGGCATCACCGAACTCTTCGCGCACATGCTCGGCCCGCGTCGGGCTCACGCGCCCATAGCGATTGGCCGAGGGAGCGGCAATACCGCCGCCGAAGGCAGTGAGCAGCTGCTGCGCCATCGGGTGCGCCGGGATGCGCACGGCCACGGTGTCCTGACCGCCGGTGACCAGCGGATGTACGTTCGGCGCCCGAGGCAATACCAGCGTCAGCGGACCAGGCCAGAAGCTCGCGGCGAGCCGCTCGGCCGCGGCGGGCACTTCGCGCGCCCAGCGGGTCAGGTAACGCACACTGTCCAGATGCACGATGAGCGGATGCGAGGTGGGTCGGCCTTTGAGCTCGAACACCCTGCGCAGCGCCGCCGGATGGCCCGCGTGCGCGCCGAGCCCGTAAACCGTTTCGGTCGGAAAGGCCACGAGCTCGCCGTCGCGCAGCGCCTGCACGGCGGCGTCGAGCTCAAGATGCGTCGCCCGCAGCACTTTGACCATGACGCCAATTGTACCGGCGCCAGGTGACGCTATTCGAGCGAATGTCGCTCCCAACCCACAGTTGTGCGCTGGATCTCGTAAGCCGGCCAATAATGGCGGTCGAGCTTCAAAGTGATCACTTCTGGTGCACCGTTCCAACTTAGGGTCTTGATTCGCAAGGACGAGCGATCCGGTCGGCCACTGACCTGTCGCAAAAATGCATCAAGATTGGGTGTCAATTGCCCATCGACTTCGACAATGCGACGGCCCGGCACCAGACCATAGCGCGACGCCGGGGAGCCGAATTCGAAGTATGCGACATAAACCCCGTCGGGGGCGATGCCACGCTGGGCGCTGATGGCTCGATGCGGCGCCTGCAGCGTGGCCCCGGCCCACTCCACGACGCGATCGATATCGCTGCCCGACAGGCTGGCCGTTTTCACGCGCAACGTCTTCTCGCCGCCGACCCGCCAGATCGTAGCGGTGACTTCCTCTTTTTTCGCCACGGCGCGCTCGACGTCGCGGAACTGTGTGACCGGCTTGTCATCGATCGCCAGCAGGATGTCCCCGGGCCGCAGCAACCGGGCCGCATCCGAGCCACCCACCAGCCGCGCGACGCTGAGCACTGCGCGCGCCGCCTGGTTGGCCTGAGAGATGCGCTGCACCCAGTCCTCACCGAGTCCCAGGCGGCGCGCATCGGCCAGCGTTTGCAGCACGAATTCGGCCTCAAGGGAATGCAATGGCATCTGTTCGCGGACGATGTCGAGCGTTTCGGCCACCAGGTCGCTCGAGATGCCGCGGCTCTCCTGCACCAGCTCCCGGCCATTGTCGGACGCGAAGCTCGCCCACAGGCCGCGCACTTGCCCGGCATTGTCCGACATCACGCCAACGACATCCTCGGGCGCATTGACCAGCGAGGCGACTTCCAAATTGCTCTCGCGAAACATGACCGATCGCGACAGCGACAGCTGCAGGGGATTCACGTCGGAAATCGTAGTCGTACGGGATCTGATCACCCCGTTGCCGTCCATGCCGACGACATTGACGGTCTCGCCGGACTTGAACTCCTCATTCGAGAGCTTGGCCGCGCGTACCGGCGTTGTGCCGATGAGCTTGGGATCGTAGTGGATCACGGCAAGATTGTGCAGCGGATGCACGTAGACAATATCGCCCGGAATCTCGAGCGTGCCCGCGAACGTCAGGCGCACGTCACCTATCGACACCGGCACCGTGTTGCGGTCGGTGATCAGCAGCCCGCGCTCGGCGTCGATGATCAGGCCCACGCCGTGGTAATTGCGCTCGGTCACTCCCGAGATCGAATAGGGCATGTCGAAGGTGACGAATACCAGCGATGGGGCAATTTCCGCCGCGTGCCTGTCATCGATGCGCGGCAACTGCGTCGAAGCACTCGCCGGCGCCGGCACTGGCGGCAGCGCCGGCAGCTCAGCGCATTGCCAGTAGCCCGCACGATCATCGCGCCGGCACTGCCGCGCGGGAAACCAGCGCCGGTCGATACGTATCGAGCGCAGTTGGCTGCCGTTCGGATCATCGATGGTCGAATAGCGGACCGCGACCTGCGCGCCGTCGCCGAGCCCGGCGATGCCCGTGGCGAAGTCCGCCAGATCATCGACTTTCCTGGAGTTGAGCTCGCTGATCACCGCGCCCCGCGGTATGCCGGCGCCGTCGAAGACATAGCCCGAGGCGGCGACGAAAACCCCGCGCACAGGCCGATGGAATGCGCGCGCCTCCTGATACGACAGGCTATGCACGACGGCGTCACCGAATTCCAGATACGCCGCCGGCGTGATCGAATCCAGATCATCCACCCTGAGCCTGGCCGTGTAGAGTTTGCCGCCGCGCTGTAATTGCAGATCCACGGTGGCGCCGACCGACCCATCCAGCACCGCCTCGAGCGGCTCGAAGCGCGTCACCAGCGCGCCGTTGACCCGCACCAGCACGTCGCCGGGCAGCATGACGCCATCGCTGGCCGAGCCCGGTTGCACGTCGGACACCACCAGCATTCCAGTGCCTTCGGGCTGCGCCTTGCGCACTTCCGCCTCCGTGGCGCTCTGCAGGCCCAGCCGCCGCAACTCATCATACGGTCGATAGCGGAACTCGGTCTGCAGCGTGCCGCGCGTCACCGGCTTGCCCTGCTGGATCAACTGCAGCGCACGGCGCACGCGATCGAGCGGAAGATAGAAGCTCGAGGCCGCACCGGTCGCACCGCCGGCGTTGAGCGCCACCACCCGGCCACGAATGTCGATCACCGGCGATCCGGACGAGCCCCCGGAGGTACCCGAGGCGGCTTGAATGTAAAAGGTGTTGAAGTCGTTGTAGCGGCCCAAGCCGTATTCGGGCGCTTCGCGATCCAGGCGCGCCAGCGTGCCGGCGAGGATCGAAAGCTGCTCGCCGGCATTGTTGCCGACCACACGTATTTCGCGCCCGACCTGTGCCGCCTGCGGCGCCAATGGCAGCGCCTTGGGCGTGATGAAGCGCAGTTTGCTCGGATCGTAGCGGTAGAAACCGAAGTCGTGCACCGGGTCGCGGTATACCGGATAGAGCTGCACTTCCTCGTGGTTCAGAAAGGTCGCTTCGGCCATCACCGGACCCGGTGTCACCACGTGGCGGTTGGTCAGGATCAGACCGCGTTCGGCATCGACGACGAATCCCGTGGCCTGTGCGGAGATGTTGCGCTCCGTATCGAATGAACGCGCCTGGTCAAGCTGGATCGCCACCACACTGCCGGCGATGCGCTCGAGTGTTGCCGCCCAATCCGCCGCCGAGGCCTCCTCGCCGGCGGGAATCGGCACCGCTATGGCCGCAGCGGCGGGCACCTGCGAGCTCGGCGCGCCGGCAGCTGCCGGCTCCATTGCCATGAGCGGCGATGAACCCAGCGCCACGCAGACCAGACAGGCAAGCCGCACGATGCCGAACGTCAATTTCATAATGCATATCCAAAGGCCGCATGAAAACGCTGCTTGAACTCATCTTGAGTCAGGCGATGCTGCTGCGTGCCGTGATGCTCGATCTTGATGGCAGCCAGCAACGCCGCGATGCGTCCGGTCGTCGCCCAATCCAGGCCGCGCTCGAGCCCGAACAGCAGGCCGGCGCGATAGGCATCACCGCAACCGGTCGGATCGGCCACGCGCGCCGCGACCGCGACCGGTATCTCGAGCCGTTCGCGGCCGACAAAGATCCATGAGCCTTCGGCCCCGCGCGTGACGATCAAGGCTCGCACCCGCGATGCGATTTGCTCGAGCGACCAGCCGGTGCGCTCCGAGAGCAGGCTTGCCTCATAGTCGTTGACCGCCACCCAGGCCGCGCGCTCGATGAAGTGCCGCAACTCGGCGCCGCCGAACATCGGTAGCCCCTGACCCGGATCGAACAGGTAAGGCAGCCCTGCCTCTGCAAACTGCACGGCATGCTCGAGCATGCCCTCGCGCCCGTCGGGGGCCACGATGCCGAGCTTCACACCGCTGCTATCACTGACCCGATTCAGCTGCGAATGGTTCATTGCGCCAGGATGAAAGGCTGTGATCTGGTTGTTGTCGAGGTCGGTCGTGATATAGGCCTGAGCCGTGAATTCACTCTGGACGATGCGCACGTGGGTGCGCGCCACGCCGCAGCGATCGAGCCAATCGGCGTATGCAGCGAAATCGTGGCCCACGGTGGCCATGATGAGGCCGTCGCCACCGAGCAGTTTGAGGTTATAGGCGATGTTGCCTGCGCAGCCGCCGAAATTGCGCCGCATCGCCGGCGCCAGAAACGATACGTTGATCATGTGGAGCTTATCGGCCAGGATGTGGTCGCGAAATCGCCCTTCGAACATCATGACCGTGTCGTAGGCCATCGAGTCGCATATCAATGCTGTCATCGCATTAGAATCCTTCAGTCGACAGGTAAATGTGCGGCAGACGGCCGCGCGCGGATTCAAGCCGTTTCATCGACCGCTGAGCACGAGCAACCAGATTACCCCGAGTAGGATGAACGACAGCATGACCGCCGCCGAGCCGATGTCCTTGGCGAGCCCGGCGAGCACGTGACGCTCCATGCCGATGCGGTCAACCGTGGCCTCGATGGCGCTGTTGAGCAGTTCGACGACCAGGATCAGCAGCACCGGCGCTCCCAGTAAAGCACGTTCGACCCCGCTGCGGCCGAGCCACAGCGCCAGGGGCAAGGCGATGCCGGCGAACACCAGTTCCTGCCGGAACGCCTGCTCCTCGCGAAATGCCCCGGCAAAGCCCTTGGCGCTCGAGCGAAACGCCTGCAGCATGCGGCTCATGCCCAGAATCTTCTGGCGCTGCATCAGCCGTCAGTGCTCTTGTAGGTCAGATCGAGCTCGCGTGCCGCGCGCACATCGTCCAGGCGGCGCACCGGCAGACTGTGCGGAGCGCGACGCAATTGCTCCGGTTCCTGCTGCGCTTCCCGCAGCACTTGAGCCATCGCCGCCACGAACGCATCGAGTGTCTGCTTGCTCTCGGTCTCGGTCGGTTCGATCAGCAGGCACTCGCTGATCAGCAGCGGGAAATAAGTCGTGGGGGCATGGAAACCCAGATCGAGCAGTCGCTTGGCCACGTCCATGGCCGTGATGCCGCATTCGTGCGCCTGCCGCTTGAGCGTCAGGATGAATTCGTGGCTGGCGCGACGCTGCGGGTAGGCGGCGTCGTATCCGAGTTGCGTCAAGCGCGCCGCCAGATAATTCGCATTCAGCGTGGCGTACTCACCCACTCGCTGCATGCCTTCACGGCCGAGCATGCGCATATAGACGTAGGCGCGCAGCAGCACGCCGGCGTTGCCGGCGAAGCTCGTGAGCCGGCCGATCGACTGCGGCAAGTCGCGCTCGGTCAGCCAGCGATAGCTGGCCGCAGTCCCATTCTCGGCGCTGCTCTCACGCGCGACGATCGGTACCGGCAGAAACGGCGTCAGGCGCGCCGCGACGCCCACCGCGCCCGCACCAGGGCCGCCGCCGCCGTGCGGGGTAGAGAAGGTCTTGTGCAGATTCATATGAATCGCATCGAATGCCATATCGCCCGGGCGCACCTTGCCGAGAATTGCATTCAGATTCGCGCCATCGTAGTAGAGCAAACCGCCGGCCTGGTGCACGATGCGTGCGACCTCCTCGATGCGCCGTTCGAACACGCCGAGCGTGGACGGGTTGGTCAACATGATGCCGGCGGTCTTCGCTCCTACGGCGGCGCTCAACGCGGCTAGATCCACATCGCCGTCGGGTCCGACGGCGACTTCGCGGGCGATACAGCCACACATGCTGGCCGTCGCCGGGTTGGTGCCGTGGGCGGCTTGCGGCACGATGATCTCATTGCGCTGCATATCACTGCGCGAGCGGTGGTAGGCGCGGATCATCGCCACCCCCGCGAACTCGCCATGCGCACCGGCCAGCGGGCTTAGGGCCACGCCACGCATGCCGGTCACACTCATGAGCATCTCCTGCAGTTCGTACAGGCACGCCAGGAAGCCCTGCCCCGAAGCCGGGCTCGACAGCGGATGCCTGCCCGCGAACTCCGGCAGCATGGCCGCGGCATTGCAGGCCCTGGGGTTGTACTTCATCGTGCAGGAGCCGAGTGGATAGAAGTGCGTGTCGATCGAGTAGTTCAACTGCGATAGACGCGTGTAGTGCCGCACCACATCGAGCTCACTGACTTCCGGCAGCAGCGGTCGTTGCGTGCGCCGCAGGCCCTCGGGCACGGCCGGCGCGCTGACAGTCGGCGGCCATTGCGCGCGGGCGCCGCGTCCCGGACGCGAAAGTTGGAATATCAGCGGCTCGCGCATCGGCAAATCCATAGTCAGGCCGCGCGCGCCGCGCGCAGCACCTCGGACAGCGCGTGCGCGTAGCTGTCGATGTCGGCCGCGCTCTTGGTTTCAGTGGCGCAAGTGAGCAGCGCGGGGCCGAGTTCGGGATAGTAGTCGCTGAGGTCGAGACCGCCTTCGATGCCGCGCGCGCCGAGTGCTTGCAGCACCGGCGCCACGGGTCGATCGAGCGAGAGCACGACCTCATGGAAGCAGGCGCCTGCGAACACGCGCTTGACGCCCGCAACGGCCGTGAGGGCTCGCGAGAGTTCCGCGGTGCGCTGCATCGATAGCGAGGCGACGCGCTCGAGCCCTTCGGCGCCCAACAGCGCCAGATAAACCGTGCCGGCCAGCATCAGCAGTCCTTGATTGGTGCAGATGTTGGAAGTTGCCTTGGCACGGCGTATGTGCTGCTCGCGCGCCTGCAAGGTGAGTGTAAAGCCAGGCCGGCCGTCGACATCCACCGTGCGCCCGACGATGCGCCCCGGCATCTGTCTGACATGCTCGAGGCGCGTCGTCATGAAACCGAAGTAAGGGCCGCCCGAGGACAACGGGCAGCCGAGCGGCTGGCCCTCGCCGACCACGATGTTCACGCCCTTTGCGCCCCATTGCCCGGGCGGCTTGAGCAGTGCCAGCGCAATCGGATTGACCGCGGCGATCACCAGCGCGCCATGAGCGTGGGCGAAATCGGTCAGCGCATCGACGTCCTCGAGCACCCCGAAAAAGTTCGGCTGCGCGATGACCAGAGCGCTGAAATCCTGACCGGTGAACCGCGACAGCGCCTCGAGCGAGGTCTGCCCGGTGCCGCGCTCGTACGGCAGCTGCTCGAACTGCAGGCCCTGGTTACTGGCGCTTGCGAGTGCGACCGCCCGATAGTGCGGGTGCAGGTTGCGCGGCATCAGAATACGCGCGGCCGTGCTGCGCCGGTTGGCTCGCACCGCCATGAGCACCGCTTCAGCCAGCGCGGTTGCGCCGTCGTACAGCGAGGCATTGCAAACTTCCATGCCGGTCAGACTCGCCATCATCGTCTGGTATTCGTAGATGCTCTGCAGCGTGCCCTGGCTGGCTTCCGCCTGATAGGGGGTATAGGCGCTGTAGAACTCCCCGCGCGTGACGATCGACCATACAGCGGCCGGGATGTGGTGCTCATACGCCCCGGCTCCGATGAAGCTCAGCGGTCGCCCGTCCTGGCGCGCGCGGGCGGCCATGAGTTGCATGACCTCTAATTCGCTCAGACCCGGCGGCACATCCGGCAGCGCCGCAACGCGCAGACCACTCGGGATTTCATCGAACAGCGCTTCGATGCTGGGCGCGCCGATCGCCGCGAGCATCTCGCGCACATCCTGCTCGGTGTGCGGAATGAATGGCATGACGATTCAGCCTTGCGCGACCAATGCACCGTACTGGCTGGCGGACATCAGACCGGACTCGGCCCCGCCCGCCACCGGACGCAGCCGCAGCAGCCAGCCGCCGCCGTACGGCTCGCGATTGATGAGCTCCGGGGTATGGCGCAGCTGATCGTTGACCGCCACGACGGTGCCGGCGAGCGGCGCATAGACATCGGAGGCCGCCTTGACCGATTCCACGACCGCGCAGGTCTCGCCCGCACCGAGTGCGCGGCCAACCTCCGGCAATTCGACGAAAACCAAGTCGCCCAGGGCATGCTGGGCGTGATCGCTGATGCCGACCTCGGTAATGCCCTCAGGCAGCTGTTTGACCCATTCGTGGCTGCGCGTGTACTTCAGCTCCAGCGGGATATTGCTCATCATCACCCCTTCGTTCTAGTCAAACTAACGAAATCAACGCCTTGCCGTGGCGAACGAACGGCAGAGGCACGACGCGCGCGGGCAGAACTCGACCGCGCAGTTCAACCTGCACCGACGTGCCCGTCGCGACCGGCACGCGCGCCAGACCGATCGATCGCTCCAGCGTCGGCGAGTAGGTCCCGCTGGTGACCTCGCCCTCGCCGACGCCCGGGACCAGCACGCGCTGATGACTGCGCAGCACGGCGCGCTCATCGAGCACCAGACCGACGAGCTTGCGCTCAACGCCGCGTGCGCGGATGGCTTCGAGCGCGGCGCGACCGACAAAATTACGCTCCGGTGGATCGAACGCCACAGTCCATGCAAGGCCCGATTCAAGCGGGTTGGTATCCTGGTTCATATCGTTGCCGTACAGATTCAGGCCGGCCTCGAGCCGCAGCGTGTCGCGCGCGCCGAGACCGCAGGAGTGCACTCCGGCAGCATTGAGCCGCTGCCACACCGATACCGCCTCGCTGGTCGGCAACATGATCTCGAAGCCGTCCTCGCCGGTGTAGCCGGTTCGCGCCACGAACCATTCACCGATTTGCGCGCCAAAGAACGGCTGCAGCTCCAGCACCGCCCAGGCCGCCTCGGCGGTTAGCAATGCCGCGCTGCGCTCGCGCGCCTGCGGACCCTGGATGGCCAGCATGGCCAGATCCCGCCGCTCGAGCAGCTTGAGCTCATAGCCTTCGGCCTGCGCTCTGATCCACGCGAGATCCGTCTCGCGGGTGCCGGCATTGACGACCACACGGAAATAATCATCCTCGAGGTAGTAGACGATCAGATCGTCGATGACTGCGCCGCGATCATTGAGCATGCAGCTGTAGAGTGCCTTACCGGGCATGTTCAGCCGCGCCACATCGTTCGCCAGCAGTGCGCGCAAGAGCTCGCGGCTGCGCGGGCCGCGCAGATCGGCAATGCCCATGTGCGAGACGTCGAACACACCGGCGCTGCGCCGCACGGCGTGGTGCTCCTCGATCTGTGAGCCGTAGGCAACCGGCATGTCCCAACCGCCAAAGTCGATCAGGCGTGCGCCGAGTGCCACGTGCAAATCAAATAAACAGGTGTGCCTGCCCACCCAGCTCTCCACTTGGGGCCGATCCGAATAACGGCGGCAGGCACGACTCGCCTGCCGCTCCCCGTCCTGTTACGACAGTGACTGCGAGTGTATCGACCGGTGGCTGAATCATAGCAGTGCGGGCCGCTTTCCCACACCGGTTTGCAGCTGCACTACAATAGTGGCATGGGATCCAAGCGCCATTTCAGCCGCGCCGTGCAGGTCGGGCGCGTGACGATCGGCGGCAATGCCCCGATCGTCGTGCAGTCGATGACCAACACCGATACGGCCGATATCGCCGCGACCGCGAATCAGTGCGCGCAGCTGGCGGCGGTCGGCTCGGAACTGGTGCGCATTACGGTCAATAGCGCGCAGGCCGCCGCCGCCGTGCCGCATATTCGCAATCGGCTTGACGCGCTCGGCTGCGCCGTGCCCCTGATCGGCGATTTCCACTTCAACGGCCACAAGTTGCTGCTGGAGCACCCTGACTGTGCCGCGGCGCTGGCCAAATACCGCATCAATCCCGGTAACGTCGGCCGCGGGTCCAAGCGCGATACTCAGTTCGCCGAGATGATCCGGATCGCCTGCGCCAATCAAAAGCCGGTCCGTATCGGTGTGAACTGGGGCAGCCTCGATCAGGAGCTGCTGGCGCGTCTCATGGACGACAACAGCCGCTGTGCGCAGCCGCAGTCTGCGCAGCAGGTCATGCGCGAGGCGATCGTGCGCTCCGCGCTCGAAAGCGCCGAACGCGCGGTCGAGCTCGGCATGCCGCGCGAGCGCATCGTGCTGTCGGCCAAGGTCAGCGCGGTACAGGATCTCGTGGCCGTGTATGGCGAGCTTGCCGCGCGCTGCGATTTCGCCCTGCATCTGGGCCTCACCGAGGCCGGCATGGGTTCCAAGGGAATTGTAGCCTCCGCGGCGGCCATGGGGATTCTGCTGCAGCAGGGCATCGGCGATACCATTCGCGTGTCGCTCACGCCCGAGCCCGGCGGCGATCGCAGCCGCGAAGTCATCGTCGCGCAGGAACTGTTGCAGACGATGGGGCTGCGCTCATTTACGCCGCTCGTGACCGCGTGTCCCGGCTGCGGCCGCACGACCAGCACCTATTTCCAGACCCTCGCCGATCGCATCCAGCGCCATCTGCGCGAGCGCATGCCGCAATGGCGCAGCGCTTACGAGGATGTGGAGAACATGACCGTCGCCGTCATGGGCTGCGTGGTCAACGGGCCGGGTGAGAGCAAGCACGCGAATATCGGCATCAGCCTGCCTGGTACCGGCGAGCGTCCGGTGGCACCCGTGTACGAGGACGGGGCCAAGACCGTGACGCTCAAGGGCGATCAGATCGCCGAGGAATTCCAGGAGCTGGTCGAACGCTACGTCGCGCGTACTTTTGCGCGCAGGGCACAGCCGTGACGCGGCCGGCGCAGGGCGAGGGACTGACCGAACGCCGCTGCAAACCGTGCGAGGGCGGCGTGCCTGCGCTGTCGCCCAGCGAAGCGCAACAGGCCATGCAGCAGCTCTCGGGCGACTGGCAGCTGGTCGAGGAGGGCAAGGCGATTCGGCGCGAATTCGCGTTCCGCGATTTCTATCGCACCATGAGCTTCCTCAACGCGCTGGCTCATATCGCCAATCTCGAAGACCATCACCCCGATCTCGAAGTCGGCTACAACTATTGCCGCGTGCGCTATTCGACGCATGCTATCGGCGGCTTGAGCGAGAACGACCTGATCTGCGCGGCCAAGATCGATCGCATTCCGACCCGCTAGCAGCCCAGCTCAGCTTCGTAGCCGAGCTCTCGGACAGTTACGCTGCCGTGGCGCGCGCCATCCGGGGCAACTCCCCGGCGAGTCCCAGCGCTTGGCGCGCAAAGACGCGCTTGAGCGCATGACTGCGATTGACCGCGGTCAGGCCGCCATTGATGAGCCAGGCCGCGGGACCGCGCGCGGCAGCGAACCCTCGTTGGAACAGGCTCATGGCCGCATCCATGGCGAGATTGTGCGTGCGCCGCTGCTGCTCGTAACGGCGCAGCAGGCGCAGGGCGCCCGGATCCTCCTGCTGCGCGGGAGCCGCGGCGATCGCCTCGCACAGCGCTGCGGCGTCGAGCAATCCAAGGTTGGCACCCTGCCCCGCGAGCGGATGAATCACGTGCGCGGCATCGCCGATCAGTGCACAGCGGGCGGCGACGTAGCTATCCGCTGCGACGCTGCGCAGCGGGAAGCTGGCGCGTTCGCTCACTAGCCGTGTGGCGCCCAGCGCCTGCGCCGAGGCCGCATCGAGCCGTTGCTCGAAAAGGCGGGCATCGCAATCGCCAAGCTCCTGCGCTACCGCCAGATCGAGCGACCAGACGATCGAGCAGCAGCCATCGAACAGCGGCAAAAAGGCGAGCGGACCTGTACTCAAGAAGCGCTGCCAGGCGGTATACGCATGCGGCCGCTCGGTCGCGACCGTGGCAACGATCGCTCGCTGCCGATAGTCGTGCGAACGCACTGCCAGGCCCGCGCCCGCGCGCACCGCGGAATGTGCACCATCGGCGCCAATCACGACCCGAGCCTCGAGAACCCGGTTGACACACTCGAGCCGCGCGAGCTCCCGGCCGAAGCCCAAACGCTCGAGCGTGTCCTCGATGAGCTCGCCGCCGGCTTCGCAGAAGCTGTCGATGCAAGCGCGCTGCAGTGCGCTGATCTCGGCGATGTGGCCGAGATTGGGCTCACCGACATCCGCCGCATCGAAACATAGCGCCGCCGCACCGAAGGGCAGCGCCGACTCGTGCCAGACACGCATGCGCTCGTACGGACACAGCCGCGAGGCGTCCAGGCGCTGCCAGGCGCGCGCCGCATGCAGCACGCGCTCGCTGGCGCGCGAGATCGCGGCCACGCGCAGCTGCGGCGGAGCATCGGAGCTCGGCGACGCGGGCAACTCCTGGCATAGCAGCGCGACGCGATGCGGTGCGATCCGAGCGTGGCGCACCAACAGCGCCGCGGCGCAGGCCCCGGCAAGTCCGGCGCCGACCACGACCGCTTCGAATTGCCTGCTCACGGGGCGGGGAACCGCGGCAGCAACGGCAGGCCGCGCGACAGCCGCGGCAGGCCGCCGCCGAATCCCATGGAGAGGCGCGCGAGTGCACGCTTGGCCGGTGGGTTGAGGTCAAACAGCAGTAGCCCGAGATTGCGCGACGCGACCGCGGCGGCGCGCCGGTCGCCGAACAATTTCACGAGACTGTCGGTAAAGGCAATCATGCCGCGGCGGTCGGCCGCGCGGCGCGCGCCGAATTGCGACAGCAGCTCGGCTGCGCCGGGATCGCTCGCCGCCGCAATGAGCTCGGCGAGCACCGCGGCATCCCGCAGTCCGAGATTGAATCCCTGCGCCGCAATCGGGTGCAGCGCCTGTGCAGCGTTACCGATCAGCGCCGCCCGCGAGGCCGCGGGTTCGAGAGCTCGCACCAGCGACAGTCGGTAGCCAGCGCGGCGTCCGGATTGGAGAATCCGGCCGGCGCGCCAGCCGAAGGCGGCCTGCAGCTGCTCGCAGAACTGCGAGCACGAGCAGGCCTGCAGGGTTTCGGCCCGATCGGGCGCGAGCGACCAGACGATGGTGTAGTGGCCAGAGCCCAGCGGCAGCAGCGCCATGGGCCCGTTCTCGGCAAAGCGCTCGTAAGCGACGCCGCTGGCGGCACGGTCGGTGCGGACGTTGGCCACCAGCGCCACTTGCCCATAGTCGCTGTCACTCGAGGCGATGCCCGCGGCTTGTTTGACCAGAGAGTGTGCGCCGTCGGCGGCCACCACGAGGGCCGCCTGTACCCGGCGCTCGCCACCGCTCGCCTCGGCGATCCTCACTTGCGCGCTGTCGGCCCCGAGCTGCACCTCGAGCACCCGCGCTGGGCAGGCGAGGCAGACTCGGGCGCGTTCACGCAACGCCTGCCACAGCACGGCACCGATATGCCGGTTGCTGACCGTGTAGCCGAACGCCGCAAGCTCATGCTCGGCCGCTTCGAGACGCGCGAAGCCGAAACGCCCGGCGTCAGACACGTGGATAGTGCGGATGGCGGCCGCCCCGGCCGCGATCTGCGGCCAGACACCCAGCGAGTTGAGGATACGGCGCGCACCATTGCCGAGCGCCGTGGTGCGATCATCGAAGCTCGGCTGCGCGGCGCTCTCGGGCTCTACCGCCTCGATCAACATCACCTTCAGCGGCGTGTCCTGCAGTGCCAGTGCAAGACTCGCACCCACCATGCCACCGCCAACGATCACTACATCGCTGCGTGTGGTGCTGCGGCTCATGTAGCTGCCGTCATGCAGCGACCATCAACGCTTCGATCTCATCGGGCGCCTTGGGCACGTCGCTGGTGAGCAGCTCGCATCCGGCGCGCGTGACCACGACGTCGTCCTCGATGCGCACGCCGATATTCCAGAAGCGCCGCGAGACGCTGCGAGTTCCGGCCGCGATATAAATGCCGGGCTCGACCGTGAGCACCATGCCCGGCTCGAACACGCGCCATTCGTCGCCGACCTTGTAGTCACCGACGTCGTGCACGTCCATGCCGAGCCAGTGACCGGTGCGATGCATGAAGAACTTCTTGTACGCGCCGCTGCGGATCAGGCTTGCGACCGAGCCACGCAGCAATCCGATGCGAACCAGCCCCTGCGTTATGGCGCGCACCGCCGCATCGTGCGGCTCGTTCCAGTGGTTACCCGGCTTGACCTTGGCGATCGCGGCCTGCTGGGCATCGAGCACGATCTCGTAGACCGCGCGCTGCTCGCTCGTGAAGCGACCATTGACCGGATAGGTGCGGGTGATGTCGGAGGCGTAATAACCATACTCGCAGCCAGCATCGACCAGCAGCAGATCGCCGTCATTAAGGCGCGCGCTGTTGTCGCGGTAGTGCAGCACGCAGCAATTGGCTCCACCGCCCACGATCGGGTGGTAGGAGATATCCGCGCCGTGGCGGTTGAACTCGTGCAGCAGTTCGGCCATGACTTCGTATTCCATGCGCCCGGGACGACAGAAGCGCATGCCGCGGACGTGCGCTTCGGCGGCAATCTGTCCGGCGCGGCGCATCAGAGCGATCTCGCCGCGGCTCTTGAAGAGCCGCATGTCGTGCAGCACGTGATCGAGCGCGACGAATTCCTGCGGCGGATGCCGTCCGTTGCGTGCCTGCGCGCGCAGCGTATTGACCCAGCTGACCACGCGCTGATCGAACTCCTGATACCGCCCCATGGTGTAGAACACACGCTCGCGATTTTCGAGCATGCCGGGCAGGATCTCGTCGATGTCGGCCATGGGAAAGGCATCATCGGCGCCGTACTGCTCGACGGCGCCGTCGGGCCCGGCGCGCTTGCCGTCCCAGATCTCCCGCTCGCGGTTGCGCTCACGCACGAACAGCACGTACTCGGCAGCTTCACGCCCTGGAATCAGCACCGCGACGGCCTCTGGCTCGATGAAGCCAGTCAGGTAATAAAAATCGCTGTCCTGACGGTAGTTGTACTCGACGTCGTTGTTCCGCTGCCGCACCGGTGCCGAGGGCACGACGGCGATGGCATCATGGCCCATGATGCGCATGAGCGCGCGCCGGCGGCGGACGTATTCGACCTTGGATGCTTCGGCCATGGGTGCCTCAATGCTCGAATCGGGTGATAGAGATGAATCAGGCGCTAGCGCCTGGCCAGCATAAGGTAAATCGCCAACGCCGCGCGCATCAGTGCAGCACCCGCCCGGGGGGCGTGTGGCGCTCGCGCAGCGGCTCGAGCTCGTCGAACACCATCTGCACGCCGACGCGCACGAACTCGACCAGCTCGGCCAGCGCGCTTTCGTTGGCCTCGACCGTGTCGGTGGCATCGACGTCGGCGCGCGTAATCTCGGTAAGATCGCGCACGATTTCGCCCAAATCACCGGGCAGGCGCTGAGGATCCGCGGCGCCATTACTGCCCAGGCCGTACAGGAAGCCGCTGCACCAGGAGGTCAGCGCGTGGGTACGCTCCTCGATCGGCCGATCATCCCCTGGAATCAGCAGATCGAAATCCATCTGCCGTCCCGACAGCGCGGCGACCGTCGCCTCGTAGAGCGTTTGCAGCGCCGGATCGGCACTGGCATCGGCCACGCCTTCGGGCAGAATTTCGGCCAGCCAGTCCTCGAGCCGGTAGGGGACCAGTGCGCATAACGCCCCGGCCAGCGTGCCGTGCGCCTCGGCCGCATCGGCCAGCGCATGCGAAGCGGCGAGCGTGCTTTGGATCTGCGAGTAGTCGTGCTGACCGGTCACGTCAAAATGGTATTGCAGCCATTGTGCCTGCCGCAACACAAACCGATCGGCCGAGGGCCGCCGGTTTGCGCGAGCGGCCGCGCCCGGGGCGGGGCGCGCAGCCGTATTTGCAGGTTTACATTGACCATTCTGTCAGCGTGGAACTATAGTTTTGGCATGACAGAAGCCACCCGCTCCTCCACGGTCGATCTCGAGCTCAAGCGCCTCGAGAAGCGTATTGATGAACTGCTGGCGACGATGCACCAGCTCAAGGATGAGAATCGGGCGCTGCGAGCGCGCCAGGAAACCCTGGCGTCCGAAAAGACCTCGCTGCTGCACCGTAATGAGCAGGTCCGCACGCGCGTGGAAGCCATGATCGGCCGACTCAAATCGATGGAGCACAGTGCATGAACGACCGCGAGGCGCGTCCGTTGAGCGTGCGCATCCTGGAGAAGGAGTACATGGTCGCCTGCGCTCCCGAAGAGCGCACCGAGCTGCTCGACAGCGCCGAGTTTCTCAATGGCCGCATGCGCGAAATTCGCGACAGCGGCAAGATCGTCGGGCTCGATCGCATCGCAGTCATGGCGGCGCTGAATCTGGCCCACGAGCTCATTACGCTACGGGCGCGTGAAACCGGCACTGAGCAAGAGCTGGGCCACCGCCTCAAGACCATGCGCGAGCGTGTCGAGACTTCACTGCAGAGCGGACAGCAGCTCGAGCTCTGAGCTTATCCGGACCGTGAGCTGTGTCCTACGACAGCAGCCCGGGCTTTGGTGTAGAGTCACTGCAAGCGTCGCCTGCGGTGTTCGATAAGTGGACTGGGTTACCTCTCGACCCTAATTGAAACACCCACGGGATCGATAGCCTTGCCGACAGCATTGTGCAGGTCTGCCTTGCAGCAGAAAGCCTTACCTGTCGCAGGTGATCCCACTTGTTGCTCCGGTCGAGAGCAACGGTTCGCACCGGCATTTGCGGGTGACGCCCCTTGAATTTCACGTCCGACGCCGACCCAGCCGACGCCATGCCGCCGGTTGCGGGCGCTTGCCGCGCCTCACGCGATGCGCTGCGGCGGCAGCTGCGCTCGCGCCGCCGTGAATTCGGTCCCGCGCGGCGGGCCGCCGCCGCGCAGGCCATCACCCGACATGTCGCCGATACACGCTGGCTACACGGTGCCCGGCCCATTGGACTGTACGTTTCGGTCGGACTCGAAGTCAGTACCGACAGTCTTCGCAACCTGGCACGCCGGCGCGGTTGTCCAGTCTACTTGCCGCGCATCAGCGATTACCGACGACGCAGCATGCAATTCGCTCGCGAACGCGACGAGCTGTGCCTGCTCAATCGCCATGGCATTCCCGAGCCTGCCATCGCCGAGGTGTTGCCCGCGCGCGCGCTGTCGGTGGTATTCATGCCGCTGCTCGGCTTCGATGGCAGCGGCGCGCGACTCGGGTCCGGCGCCGGATACTACGACCGCATGTTCGCATTCCGCCGCCATCGACACAGCTGGCATCGGCCGCTGCTGGTCGGCCTGGCCTATCGCTGCCAGCGGCTCGATCACATCGAGGTCAGCCCACACGACGTGCCGCTCGACGCGGTCGTGACCGAAGACGGCGTGGAGTACTTTTGAAGCATTGGCTGCTCAAGACCGAGCCCGCAGTGTTCGGCATCGAGGATCTGCAGGCCGCAGCACGCAGGACCACGAGCTGGGAAGGCGTGCGCAATTACCAGGCTCGCAATTTGATCCGCGACCAGATCCGCCAAGGCGATCTGGCCTTTTTTTACCACTCGAGCTGCGAGCAGCCGGGCGTTGCGGGCATCGTGCGCGTGGTGCGCGCCGCCTACCCCGACCGTAGCGCTAGCGACGCGCGCGACCCGCATTACGATCCGGCGAGCAGCGCGGCCGAACCGCGCTGGTATACGTTCGACGTGCAGCTCGTGCGCCGCTGCAAACGCGTGATCGGGCTCGATGAGATGCGCAAGCACGCCAAAGACGCGCTCGCGGGCATGCTGCTCCTGCGTGCAGGCAATCGCCTGTCGATCACAGCGGTTGAAGATGCGCACTGGCGATTCATTCTCTCGCTCGAGTGACTCGCGCATGCGCTATGTGAGGAAGATCACAGATGCCGGATCGCATACTCGCTTGCTTGTAATTTTGCAACGCGTGTATATACTCGGACCCCGGACTAACCTGACATGGAGATCTAGTCATGGCGAAAGCAAAGAAGAAGGCCAAAAAGAAAGCTTCGAAAAAGAAGTAAGGCCTTCATCAGCGGCGAGCTTGGATGACCTCCTAGCTCGCCGCACTTCAAAGCTTCAAGTCAGTGCCCGCCTAAGCGGGCACTGTCATATCAAACATGAGCAAAACGCCCGACCCCGCCACCGATTCAGCGCAGCAGCGCAAGCAGCGCGCTGCGCGCGCGGCCCTCGCGCACGTGCGCGACGACATGATTCTCGGGATTGGTACCGGTTCGACCGTCAACGTGCTGATCGAGCTGCTCGCGCCGCAAGTCAGTCGATTGCGGCTGCGCGGTGCGGTCTCGAGCTCGGAAGCGAGCAGCGCGCGGCTGCGCGCCCAGGGCATCACGCTGCTGGATCTGAACGATCTCAGCGAGCTGCCGCTCTACATCGATGGCGCCGACGAGGCGACTCGTGCCCGAGAGCTCATCAAGGGTGGCGGCGGCGCGCTGACGCGCGAGAAGATCATCGCCGCGGCGGCCGAGCGCTTCATCTGCATCCTTGATGACAGCAAGCTGGTCGACACCCTCGGACGATTTCCGCTACCGGTCGAGGTGATTCCGATGGCGCGCAATTACGTTGCCCGCCGCCTCGCGCAGCTCGGTGGCCGGCCGGTCTGGCGGCGCGGGATCATCACCGACAACGGTAACGAGATTCTCGATGTGCACGACTGGACGATCGCCGACGCCTGCGCCATGGAGACTGCCATCGATCAGATCGCCGGCGTCGTGACTGCGGGGCTGTTCGCTCTGCGGCCGGCCGACCTGCTGATCGTCGGCACGGCGCAGGGGATCAGCACGATCTAGCCGGGTTGCTATGGCCCGGGCGGGCCAGTGCAGGTGGCTGGGGGACTAGGATTCGAACCTAGGTTAGCGGAGTCAGAGTCCGCGGTCCTACCACTAGACGATCCCCCAGCAGTATCGAGCGGCGCACTGAAGGTTACGTCAACGCTTGGAGTATTGCGTACCGCGGCGAGCCTTGCGGCGGCCGACCTTCTTGCGTTCGACCTCGCGCGCATCGCGTGTGACGAAGCCCGCCTGCCGCAGCGGCTTGCGCAGTGTTTCGTCGTAACTGATCAACGCCCGGGCGATGCCGTGCCGGATCGCGCCCGCCTGGCCGGTGATGCCACCGCCGTCGACCTGCACCGTGATGTCGAACGTCGAGGCCAGCTGCACCAGCTCCAGAGGCTGCCGCACAATCATTCTTCCCGTCTCACGACCGAAGAATTCGTCGATCGGACGCTCATTGATCGTGATGCGGCCCTTGCCGGGCTGCAAATGGACCCGTGCTGTGGCGCTTTTGCGTCGACCGGTGCCGTAGTTCGTGGATGCTGCCATAGCGCCTGTGCTCGTCCTCAAAGGTCCAAAGGTTTGGGCTGTTGGGCCACGTGCGGGTGCTTGCCGCCCGCGAATACATGGAGCTTGCGGTACATCTTTCTGCCCAGCGTGGTCTTCGGCAGCATGCCCTTGACCGCAAACTGGATAGCCCGTTCGGGGTGCTCCTTGAGCAGCGTGCCGAGCGCAATCGACTTCAGATTGCCCAGATGGCCCGTGTGATGGTGATACATCTTGTCGTCGAGCTTGTTGCCCGTCACCGCAATCTTGTCTGCGTGCAGCACGACGATGTGATCGCCCATGTCCACATGGGGGCTGTAATCCGGCTTGTGTTTGCCCTTGAGCCGAAGCGCGATCCGCGAGGCCAGTCGGCCCAATGTTTTACCACTGGCGTCAATGACATACCAGTCACCGCGAACGGTCGCGGGTTGGGCGAATTCGGTCTTCATCTCATCGATCCTCGAGACACTCGCCGGCTATCGGAAAAAAGGGCGCGAGAGTTTACTCAAGGCGCCGCTGCTTTGCAAAAAGGCCCCATTCGGCACGGTGGCGACCGGCCTGCGCACTGTCGGGCAGCAGGCCCATGCGAGTCGCCGGCCCCGGTCGCCCCGTCGTATGACATATAATGCTGCCATGGTGGCCAGTGAATTGTTCGAATCGGTGCTCAACGTTGCGGATCAGACCTTGCGCACGCTGTTTGCACCGGCTCGCAGTGCCCGTCAGCCCGATCTGCCGGCTGACGAGGGTGCGCTGAGCCTAAGCGAGAAGCGCCATGCCGCCGCCCTCATGCGCGTCAATCACGCCGGCGAGATCGCCGCTCAAGGGCTGTACCGCGGTCAGGCCGCACTGTCGCGCTCGCCCGAGACGCGCGCATTCTTGGAGCGCGCTGCAGCAGAGGAGGCCGATCACCTGGCCTGGTGCGAATCGAGGCTCCGCGAACTCGGTTCAAGGCCGAGCTGGCTCAATCCCCTGTGGTATCTGAGCTCCTTCGGCCTGGGCGCTGCGGCGGCGGTGCTTGGCGACGCCGTCAGCTTGGGGCTGGTGACCGAGACCGAAACGCAGGTCGAGGGTCATCTGGGCAGTCATTTGGATCGCTTGCCGGCAGCGGATCTGCGCAGCCGCAAGATCGTCGAGATCATGAAATCCGAAGAGGCGGGGCACGGCCAGGCGGCACGTGCACGCGGCGCGACCGAGCTGCCCGCGCCGATTCCGTCACTGATGCGCATGGCCGCGCGCGTCATGACGGGAAGCTCCTACTGGCTTTGAACAGCACCATCGGACACTTCTCACTTGCGGCCGACACAAATTGTGTAATAAAAGGCCGCCAGCAACGTCGCTTTTATAACGAGTGAAGGCCAGCCAATCATGGAAGAGAATGTCAGACCCTTAAGCGACATTCCGGCAATCAACCGCTTTCTGAGCTACTGCCGCATACGTACAGTGCCATCCAAGACCGTGCTGATTCACGCCGGCGATTTGCCCGACGTCCTGTACTACATCATCAGCGGCTCAGTCGAGGTCATGATCGAGGACGAGGAAGGCAACGAGATGGTCCTGGCCTACCTCAACAAGGGACAGTTCTTCGGCGAGATGGGGTTGTTCTACGAACAGCCGACCCGCAGCGCCTGGGTGCGTACGCGCAATGCCTGCGAGCTGGCCGAAATGACCTACCCGCGTTTCCGTCAGGTAGCGACCGAAAGCCCCGGCTTGATCTTCGAGCTGGCAACACAGCTCGCGACTCGTCTGGACCGCACCAATCGCAAGCTCGGCGATCTCGCCTTCGTCGACGTCACCGGCCGTGTCGCGCATGCCATCACGGGCCTGTGCGAAGAGCCGGACGCGATGACGCACCCCGAGGGCATGCAGATCAAGGTCTCCCGGCAGGAGCTCTCGCGCCTGGTGGGCTGCTCGCGTGAAATGGCAGGGCGCGTGCTCAAGGTGCTCGAAGATCAGGGGCTATTGCGCGCCACGGGCAAGACCATCGTGGTGTTCAATGCGCGCCCGAAGATGAAGACCCGTCCCGTGATCGTGCCGGCCAAGCCGATGCGCGATCGCCCGCAGGAGCGGCCGAAAGCCGCGGCGCCCGTCGATGAGGATGATGATCTCGACGACGAGGAAGATTAGCCGAGCCGCGTATAGGCCGGGCCGCCGCCAGAGCCCCGCTCAGCCCAGCGCCGCGCGCATGGCACGGATCGTGGCGGCGTAGTCCTTGCTGCCAAAAATCGCGGAACCGGCGACGAACATGTCTGCGCCCGCCTTGGCCACGGCGGCGATGTTGTCGATCTTGATGCCGCCGTCGACTTCCACACGCACGTCGCGACCGCTGGCCGCGACGCGTCGCCGCACTTCGGTAATCTTGGGCAGCACGCCGGGAATGAACGTCTGCCCGCCAAAGCCTGGATTGACGGACATCAGTAGTACGAGATCGAGCTGCTCGAGGGTGTAGTCGAGCCAGTTAAGCGGCGTCGCCGGGTTGAATACCAGGCCCGGTTTGCAGCCATGCTCGCGAATCAGGGCGATGGTGCGATCGATGTGCTCACTCGCTTCGGGGTGGAAGCTGATGTAGTTCGCTCCGGCCGCGGCAAAATCCGGCACGATGCGGTCGACCGGCCGCACCATGAGATGTACATCGATCGGCGCCTTGATGCCATAGCGGCGCAGCGCCTCGCACACGACCGGGCCGATCGTGAGATTGGGCACGTAGTGGTTGTCCATGACATCGAAATGCACCACATCCGCACCGGCGTCGATCGCCGCTTCGACCTGCGCTCCGAGCCGCGCGAAGTCTGCCGACAAAATCGAGGGAGCAATCCACTGCATGGGCGCTAGTCTAGCGCATACCGCGTCTGGCGCGAATGGCCTCGTACGCCGCCTGGATCTGCTGCGTGCGCTCCTTGGCGCGCTCGAGCATGGAGTCCGGCAGGCCGTTGGCCTTGAGTTTGTCGGGATGGTGGCGGCTCATCTGGCGGCGGTAAGCCTTGACAATCTGCTCATCGCTCATGCGTGGCTCGGCTTCCAGCACGCTATAGGCGTGCGCAATCCGCTCCTCGCCGGTGAAGCCGGGTCCGGTTCCCGCGGCGCTCTCTGCGCCGCCTGCCGCCCCGCCGCGCGTGCCCGCACTGCTCTGGCTCCAGCGCAATATGCTCTCGAGACGTGCGAACTGCGCCGGCTGCAGCCCGAGCAGCTGCGCCACCCGTCGTAATCGCGCCCGCGGCAGCTCCGACAAGCCATCACCGGCAAGCGCCGCCTGCAGTTGAATCTCGACAAAAAAGTTGGCTAACTCAGGATGGGGCGCAATGGCAGTGCGCAGCTGCAGCAAAGCCGGGTCCAACTGAAAGCCGGGTTGTTTGCCCTCATTGAAATAGCCCATCGCCGAGAGCATCTGCGCCTGGTCCAGGTGCAACGCGTGCATGACCGCGCGCGCCGAGGCGATCTCCTGCTCGGAAACGCGGCCGTCGGCCTTGGCGATATGCCCCATGACGCGGAAGGTAGTCGGAAAGAACAAAGCGTTGACCCGCGCCGGATCGGCGCGGCCGGCAAAGGCGCCGTCGCCCAGCAGCGAGCCGAATCCGCCACCGGAATCGAATTGGTGCCCAATGAATGCGCCGAGCACTGCGCCCCACGGGCCCATGGCCGCAAGCCCCAGCACCCCGCCGATGATTTTCCCAGCCCAGTTCATGAATCGGTATGTCAACCCGCTTGACCCTGTTGCAGTCGGAGCGGCAAGATGCGCGCCCCTTCAAGTCGCCGGGTATGGTAGCAAGCCTTGGCCACAACACCTGCCACGCTCGAGCAAAGCACCGTCTACGCTACGGATCTCAAGGGCCTGCAGCGGCTGCATCGCGGCAAGGTACGCGACATCTACGCGCTCGACGATCAGCGGCTGCTACTTGTGGCCACCGATCGGCTGTCCGCGTTCGACGTCGTATTGCCCGATCCGATTCCAGGCAAGGGCCGCGTGCTCGATGAGATTTCGCGCTTCTGGTTCGCTCGTACAAGCTCAATCATCCCGAACCACCTGACCGGCCAGCCGCTCTCAAGCGTGGTGAGCGCGGCGGACGAGCTGGCGATGCTCGAAGGCCGCGCCGTGATCGTCCGGCGCCTGCAAGCACTGCCGCTCGAAGCGGTGGTGCGCGGCTACCTCATCGGCTCGGGTTGGAAGGACTACCAGGCCGGCGGCAGGCTGTGCGGCATGGCACTGCCAGCGGGTCTGAAACAGGCACAGGCGCTGCCGGCGCCGCTGTTTACACCGGCAACCAAAGCCGCCGCCGGTGATCACGATCAGAACATTTCCTTTGAGGAGGTGGTCCGCCTGATCGGGGCGCCGCTTGCCTCGGCGGTGCGCGAGGCGTCGCTGGCGCTCTATCAATACGCCGCAGCGCATGCGCACAGGCGCGGCATCATCATCGCCGACACCAAATTCGAATTCGGACTGGACGCAGCCGGCAAACTCACTTTGATCGACGAAGTGCTGACGCCCGACTCCTCGCGCTTCTGGCCAGCCGACAGCTGGCGGGTGGGCCGCAGCCCGCCGTCGTTTGACAAGCAGTTCGTGCGCGACTATCTGGAAACGCTCGACTGGAACAAGCGCGCCCCGGGCCCGCACCTGCCCGCCAGCATCATCAGCCGCACCAGCGAAAAATACCGCGAGGCACTGCGGCGCTTGACCGGCCCCGAAACCCTCTGAGCGTCGGTATGGGGCGATTTCACTCCCCGGCAATGGTCATGGCCTCGATCAATACGGAACCGGTGCGGATCGCTCCCTGCGCGTCGAGGTCGCTGCCTACCGCGACAATGCCGCGCAGCATGTGGCGCAGATTGCCCGCGATGGTGACTTCGTGCACCGGGTAGGCGATAGCGCCCTGCTCGACCCAGAAGCCGCTGGCGCCACGCGAGTAATCGCCGGTCACCCCATTCACGCCTGGCCCCATGAGCTCGGTTACCATCAATCCTTCGCCCATGCGGTGCAGCAGCTGCTCGAAAGTGCCGCTGCAGGTCGCGGCAGTGTCGGCGGCAACCGCCACCAGAAGATTGTGAACGCCGCCGGCATTTCCGGTGGTCGTTAGCCCGAGCTTGCGTGCCGAATAGCTGCCGAGCACATAGCCCTGCAGGACGCCGGCGCTGACCAGCTCGCGGTCGCGGGTGGCCACGCCCTCGGCATCGAACGGGCTGCTGGCCAGGCCCTGCAGCAAATGCGGCCGTTCGGCAATGTTGAGGAATGTGGGAAATATCTGCGTGCCGGCGGCTTCAAGCAGGAACGAGGAGCGCCGATACTGGCTCGGACCGCGGATAGCGCCCACGAAGTGCCCAAACAATCCACGTGCCAGCTCCGGCACGAACAGCACCGGTGCGCGCCGCGTGGACAATTGCCGCGCGCCGAGGCGGCGCACAGCGCGATGCGCCGCGTGCCGTCCGATCGTAGCCACATCCTCGAGTGCCTCGGCTTGGCGCGCGACCGAATACCAGTAATCGCGCTGCATGTCCTCGTTCTGCTGCGCGACGAGCGCGCAGCTCACGCTATGGCTGGTGCTCGGATAGCCCTGCAGAAAGCCGTGACTGTTGCCGTAGACGCGCACGCCGCTGTGCGTCGTGACGGTCGCGCCCTCGGAATTCTTGAGCCGAGCGTCGCACGCGAGGCCGGCCGATTCGCACTCACGCGCCAGCAGCACCGCCTGCTCCGGAGCGAGATCCCAGGGGTGATACAGATCGAGATCCGGCACTTCGCGCGCCAGCGCCTCGGGATCGGCCAGGCCGGCACACTCGTCGGCGGCGGTGTGCCGTGCTATCGCTGTGGCCTTTTGCGCGATCTCACGCACTGCCGCCGGCCGCAGATCAGCCGAGCTGGCCGAGCCCTTCGACTGGCCAACATACACCGTGAGCGACAGGCCGCGGTCACGGTGATATTCGATGGTATCGACTTCGCCCAGCCGCACCGTCACGGTCAGGCCACGCTGCAGACTGGCATCCGCCTCGGCGTGACTCGCACCGCTCGCGCGCGCTTCGGCAAGCGCGCCGGCCACGATTTGCTCGAGCTCGCTGATACGTGAGGCATCGACCTGCTGCGACATCCGGCTTCCCCTGCGGCAAGTTCGCGTGCGCTATGCCATGATCCGGCTTCGATTGTAGCAGCGCGCCACCGGCGCCCCTTTAGATATGGACTCATGAACGAGCCTCGCGTCCCCGACGAGGAACGGCCGAGCCGCTCGGCGCGCAAGCGCACTGCCGAGGCGTTGCAGCGGCTCGGCGAGCGGCTGCTGGGGCTCAAACCGCAACAGCTGCAGCGGCTGGACTTGCCGACGCTGCTGCTCGAGGCGCTGCTCGAAACGCAGCGCCTGCGTAGCCGTTCGGCGCATGCGCGTGCACGCCAATACATCGGCCGGCTCATGCGGGAGGTCGACCCCGCTCCGATCGAGCAGGCACTGGCCCTGCACGCCGCCGCCCTCAAAGCACGTGATGGTAAAATGCCGCGATGAAAGCCCTGGTCGGCATCATCATGGGATCGTCTTCGGATTGGGAGACGATGAGCGCGGCCGCGGACGGCCTCGACAAGCTCGGCATCGGCTACGAGATCCGAGTGGTTTCGGCCCACCGCACGCCGGATTTGCTGTTCGAGTACGCCGCGGGCGCAGCGGCGCGCGGTCTCGAAGTGCTCATTGCCGGCGCGGGCGGCGCCGCGCATCTGCCGGGCATGACCGCCGCCAAGACCAGCTTGCCGGTGCTCGGGGTTCCGGTGCAGACGCGCGCCTTCAATGGTCTGGACTCCCTGCTGTCCATCGTGCAGATGCCGGCTGGCGTGCCGGTCGCGACCTTCGCGGTCGGCAGCGCCGGCGCCGCCAACGCCGCGCTGTTCGCGGCTGCGATCTTAGGGGGGCGCTATCCGGCAATCGCCGAGGCGCTCGAGCGCTCGCGCAAGGCACAGACGGCGGCGGTGCTGGCGAACCCCGATCCGCGCGTGACGGGCTAGCGGTGAGCATCGGCGTGGTGGGCGCCGGTCAGCTCGGAGCGATGCTGGGGCTGGCGGGTATTCCGCTGGGGCTCGATTTCCTGTTTCTCGACCGCAGCGCCGATACGCCTGCGGGCCGGTTTGCACCGGTACTGACCGGGGATTTCGCCGATCAGTCGCTGCTGCGCCAGTTGGCCGAACGCAGCGAGGTCATCACTTTCGATTGGGAGAATATTTCGGTCGAGGCGTTGCGCTCCGCGACGCGCTCGACCCGGACCCGGATCGCGCCGCCACTCAGAGCGCTGGCCGCAGCTCAGGATCGCCTGGTTGAGAAACGCACCTTCGAGCGCTTAAGTATCGCCACCACGCGTTTCGCGCCGGTGGATTCGCGCCGCATGCTCGAGCGTGCAATCGCGCGCATCGGCCTGCCGGGCGTACTCAAGACGCGGCGATTCGGCTACGACGGCAAGGGACAGCTGCTGTTGCGCCGGCCGCAGGATTGCGATCAGGCCTGGCAGCGACTCGGCAGTGCGCCGCTGCTCTACGAGCAGTTCGTACCTTTCGACTACGAAGTTTCGATCCTGGGCGTACGCGGCCGCCGCGGTGAGACTGCGATCTACCCGCTCAATCGCAACTATCACGCCGACGGCATCCTGCGTCTGACGCTCTCGCCGTGGCAGGCCCCGCAGCTGTTGCGAGCAGCCGCCGCGCACCTCAAGCGCGTGCTCGAGGCGTTCGATTATGTCGGCGTCCTGGCCATCGAATTCTTCGTGCACCAGGGACGCCTGATCGCGAATGAAATGGCTCCGCGAGTACACAACTCGGGCCATTGGAGCATCGAGGGAGCGCTCACCAGCCAATTCGAGAACCACGTACGCGCCATCGCCGGCCTGCCGCTTGGATCCACCGCGGCGCGTGGGCACGCCCTCATGATCAATCTGATCGGGCAGATGCCGCCGCGCGACGCGCTGCTGTCGGAGCCGGGTTTGCATCTGCACGACTACGGCAAGGAGCCGCGTCACGGACGCAAGCTCGGACATTGCACCGTGGTGGAAACCAGCGCCGCCCGGCGCAATTCCCGTGCACGAGCGCTGCTGCGGCGGCTTTATCCGCAACTATCATTCAAGGCGTAGTATCCTTTGCATAATAAGACTGCGGAACCGGCCAACGTCGATGTACCTTGAGCTGTTCAAACTGCGGGAGCTGCCGTTTCGGCTCAGCCCGGACCCAGAATTCCTCTACTTGAGCCAGGCGCACGCACGCGCCAAGGCCTACATGGAATCGACCGTGTGGTTCACCGACGCCTTCGTCGTGATCACCGGTGAGATCGGCTGCGGCAAGACCACGTTGATTGAGACCTTTGTGCGCGAGCTCGAGAAGGACGTGCTGGTCGCGCAGATCAACCAGACGCAGGTGTCGTCAATCGAATTCCTGCAGTCGGTGCTGGTGGCATTCGGTTTCAAGCCATTTCGCATGAAGAAAGCCGAGCTGCTGGCGACGCTCAACGACTTCCTGATCGAGCAATACAACGCCGGCCGCAAGATCATGCTCGTGATCGACGAGGCGCAGAACCTCTCGGAGCGCGTGCTCGAAGAGGTGCGGCTGCTGTCGGGGGTCGAAACCACCAAGGACAAGGTATTGCGCATCATCCTGGCGGGGCAGCCGGAGCTCAATCAAAAGCTCGATGCGCCCGAGCTCGAACAGCTCACGCAGCGAGTGCGCCTGCGTTTTCACCTGCCGGCGCTGTCAGACGCGGAGATGCATGCCTATATTCTGCATCGGCTGGAAGTTGCCGGATCGCAGGGTCGTGAGATCTTTGCTCCGGACACTTTCGAACTGATCTTCCGCTATACCGGCGGCGTACCGCGCCTCATCAACACGCTGTGCGACACGGCGATGCTTTCGGCGTCGACCAAGGAGCGCGACATCATCAGCCTGGAGGAGGTGCGCGCCGCGATCAACGAGCTGCAATGGGTCGAATACGCCTCGAGGACCGGCACTCGGCTGATGCGCGTGCGTAACGAGCGGCCCGCCAGTGCGCCACCGACGGACAGCGGCTCCACCGAGGCCCCACCGGCGGAAAACGCCGCGAGCGCACCGCTCGCGCGCATACTGCTGGCAACCAGCGGCCAGACCGTCAGCGAGCACGAACTGTTCCCGGGCCGCTTGATTATCGGCCGTACGCCGGCCAACGATCTGCAGATCGACAGCCGCTTCGTGAGCCGTCACCACTGCCAGATCGTGACGACGGCGCAGAGCTGCGTGATCGAGGATCTCAACAGCACCAACGGCATCTTCCTGCAGTCCAAGCGTGTGCGCTATCACAACCTCAACGACGGCGACGTCGTGACGATCGGGCAGCATGAGCTGCTCTACATCGACGAGCGCGCGCGGCCGCGCCAGAGCGCCGAACACCACCACGCCGCAACCTCGGTGCTGAGCGATCGCACCTCGGGCAGCTAGCGCGCCGCCAGATCGCGCGGCGTCTAGGCGGTACCGCCCACCGTGATCCCGTCGATGCGTAGTGTCGGCTGGCCCACGCCCACGGGCACGCTCTGGCCCTCCTTGCCGCAAACGCCGATGCCGTCGTCGAGCTTGAGATCGTTGCCCACCATGGCCACTCGCAGCAGCACGTCCGGACCGTTGCCCACTAGCGTCGCGCCCTTGATCGCCGGTCCGATCCGACCGTTTTCGATCAGATACGCCTCGCTGGCCGAGAACACGAATTTGCCCGATGTGATGTCGACCTGCCCGCCGCCAAAATTCACCGCATAGATGCCGCGCTGAACCGAGGCCAGGATTTCAGCCGGGTCATGCGGGCCGGCCCGCATGTAAGTATTGGTCATGCGAGGCATCGTCACGTGCGCGAAAGACTCACGGCGACCGTTGCCGGTCGAGCAGCCGCCCATGAGGCGCGCATTGAGCCGATCCTGCATATAGCCGCGCAGCACGCCATCCTCGATCAGCGTGGTGCATTGGGTCGGCGTACCCTCATCATCGATGTTGAGCGATCCGCGGCGCCTGGCCATTGCGCCGTCATCGACCACAGTGCAGCCGCTGGCAGCTACGCGCTCACCGATGCGCCCGCTGAAGGCCGAAGTCCCCTTGCGATTGAAATCGCCCTCAAGACCGTGTCCGACCGCCTCATGCAACAGCACGCCGGGCCAGCCTGGTCCGAGCACCACGGTAATGGTGCCGGCGGGCGCCGGCACCGCCTCCAGATTGACCAGTCCCTGACGCACCGCCTCGCGCGCCAGGATGAGCGGGCGATCGCCGCTCAGCAGCTCAGCGAGTGTGTAGCGGCCGCCGCAGCCGGCATATCCCTGCTCGCGCCGCCCCTCGTGCTCGACGATCACGCTGACGTTCATGCGCACCAACGGCCGCACATCGCCGGCCAATACACCCTCGCTCGAGGCAATCATGATGAGCTCGTGCACGGCGTGCACGCTGGCCATGACCTGCACCACGCGCGTATCCATGCGCCGCGTCTCGCGATCAATGCGCTCGAGCCACGCGATCTTGACCTCATCGGGCAGGCTCACGAGTGGATCGGCCGGCAGGTACAGCTGTCGAGTGGGCAGCACCTGCCGCCAGGCCTGCACCGCCCCACTGCCGCGCTGTACTGCGATCGCTCGCGCTGCGCGCGCCGCCTCCTCGAGCGCCGGCATCATGATTTCGTCGGAGTAGGCAAACCCGGTCTTCTCCCCGGCAAGCGCCCGCACGCCGACGCCCTGCTCGATGCTAGATGTGCCCTCCTTGACGATGCCATCCTCGAGTCCCCAGCTCTCCTCACGCGAAAGCTGGAAATACAGATCGGCTGAATCGACCGCGGCTCCGAGCACCAAGCCGAGAGCCTGCTCGATCCGCCGCACGTCCAGTCCCGCGGGCGCAAGGATTGCATCGCTCGCGAGGCGCAGTGGATCGGGCATGGCGAGGGCGGTGGATTGCGTCACGGGGAAACCTCTAGCAGTCACAATGCCCGATGCGAGAGCGCCGGGAAATCGCGCCTGGCCGTGCGCTGCGCCTCGAGGTCAAGGCTGGCGACGATCACGCCCTGGCCGCTGCGCAATCGCGCCAGCACGCTGCCCCAATAGTCGATGATCATACTGTCGCCGTAGGTCTGTCTGCCGCTCTCATGCCGACCCCACTGCGCTGCCGCGACCACGAAGCTCAAGTTCTCGATCGCACGCGCGCGCAGCAACACCTCCCAGTGAGCGCGACCGGTCGGCACCGTGAACGCCGAGGGCACGGTGAAGCATTGCGCTCCGGCGGCCGACATCGGCCGATACAGCTCCGGGAAGCGCATGTCATAGCAGACCGACAATCCCAGCAGCCCCGCAGGGCTCGGCACCAACGCCCGGCGCGAGCCTGGCACGATATGAGCCGACTCGCGATATTTTTCGTCCCGTCCCGGAATATCGACGTCGAACAGATGAATCTTGTCGTAGCGCGCGACGCGCTGGCCCTGAGCGTCGTAGACCAGGCAGGCGGCCGCGACGCGCTCACCCGGCACCTCGCAGATCGGCGTCGTGCCGGCAACGATCCACAGCTGCAGCTCGCGCGCACGGCGGCTCAGGAATTCCTGCACCGGACCATTCCCGTCGCGCTCCGCCACCGCTCGCTTATCGCTGTCGCGCCGGCCCATGAACGAAAAATTCTCGGGCAACAGGGCTACGCGAGCGCCCTGTTGCGCCGCGCGCTCGAGCAACTCGGAGGCCGTCTTCAGGTTGGCACTCACCTCCGCCGCCGAGGTCATTTGTACGGCGGCAACGGTGACCGGTGCGAGCGGGGAATCGGCCGTCGTGCTCATAGGTCGCTCAAGCTTGCCACACCGGCACGCCCGCTGCCGCCAGCAGCGCTGCGGTCTCAAACAACGGCAAGCCCATGACTGCGGAATAGCTGCCCTGCAGCGTTGCAACAAACACCGCGCCGAGGCCCTGAATGGCGTAACCGCCCGCCTTGCCGCGCGGCTCGCCGGTAGCCCAGTAGGCTTCGCACTCGGCTCGATCGAGCACCCGCAAGCGCACCAGGCTGCGGCTGAGCCTGGAGTGCACAGTGCCGCCGTGCGCAAGCGCCACGGCAGAAATGACCGCGTGCTCGCGCCCCGAGAGCCGTGCGAGCATCTCGAGCCCCTCGGTGCGATCGCGCGGCTTGCCGAGCATTGCCTCATCGATGACGACCGCCGTGTCGGCACCGAGGACCGGCAGCGCATTGCCGGCCCGCGCATCGACCGCCGGGGCGGCATCGCGCAGCTGACTGGAGACATGCAGTGCCTTCTGCTCAGCCAGGCGCCGCACGCAGTGCTCGACCGACTCGGCTGCCCCGCGTCGCTCTTCGATGTGCGCGTGCACGATGCGATGCGGCACGCCGATCTGGCTCAGCAAAGCACTGCGGCGCGGCGAGGCCGAGGCCAGTATCAGCAACGGCGGCGGTGGGGCCACGGTTCAGGCACGGTGATAGGGATGCCCCGCCAGCACGCTGGCGGCGCGGTAGAGCTGCTCGACCAGCACCACGCGCACCAGCGCATGTGGCAGGGTCAGGCGCGACAGAGACCAGCACTTGCGGCCTCGAGCCAAAACCTCGGGGCTCAGACCGTCGGGCCCGCCGATCACGAAGGCCAGGCGTTGAGCGCTCGTACGCTGCAGGTCGAGCCAATGCGCCAGCTCGAGTGTGCTGAACTGCTCGCCTTGTTCGTCCAGCGGCACCACCAGATCGCGTGCTGTCAGCAACGCCAGTATGCGCCTGGCCTCGAGCGCCTTGGCGGCCTCGCCGCCACCGCTCTGGCGGCGGCTGGCCGGTGCCAGAGCGTGCAGCTCGAGCCGGAAGCTGCCGCTCAGGCGGCGCGCATAGTCCTCGAAAGCCGCATCGACCCAATCGGGCACACGGGTACCGACTGCAATCACACGCAGCTGCACGGCTAGGCGCGCCCGCGAACGATCCTCATTGCGCTGCGGCGCGGGGGCTGGCACCGCGGCGCCGGCGCGGCGCGGCATTGCGGCGAGTCGGGCTCACCGCAGCCGACGTCGGCGCCGTCTCCCAAAGCTGCTCGATGGCGTAGAACTCGCGCACGCGGGGCAACATGACGTGCACGAGCACGTCCTGCAGATCGACCAGCACCCACTCGTTGTCTCGGGTGCCTTCGACTCCGAGGGGCCGGCGGCCCGATTCGCGCGCCTTTTCGATCACGCGGTCGGCGATCGCGCGTACATGACGGTCGGAATTGCCCGAGGCCACAATCATGGCGTCGGTGATGTCGGTCAGCCCGCGGACGTCCAGCAATTTGACATTAACTGCTTTCATGTCATCCAGCGCCGCGAGCAGCAGCTTTTCCAGGGCGCAATTGCGTCGCGGTGCGCGGCGCGGACGAGCGGTGTTGGTCATGCGGCTTAGGGTCATCCTCCTCGAGGCCTCAACGGCTGGACGGAGCATAGCACCCGGTGCGGACGATGAGATCGCGCACCGCATCCGGCACCAGGTAGCGCAGGTCGCGGCCGGATACAATCAGCGCACGCAGGTCGGTCGAGGCGATTTCAAGCTGAGTGACTGCGTGTACATGGATATGGCCCGCGATCGAGCCGTGCAGCTCGCGCACGCTACCGGTTCCGCGGTCAACCATCTCCTCGCCGAGCGGGCCGGTGATCGGAGCCTTCCAGCCCGGACGGTGGGCGACCACCACATGCGCCAGCGCGAAGATCTCGCGCCAACGGTGCCAGGTCGGCATACCGAGAAACGCGTCCATGCCGAGCAAGAGGCACAGCGAGCGCTGCGGATATTCGCCCCTGAGCTCCGTGAGCGTGTCGACCGAGTAGGACACACCGCTGCGACGGATCTCGCGGTCATCGACCGCAAAGCCGGGCTGGCCTGCCACCGCGGCTCGCACCATTTCAAGTCGCAGCTCGCTCGAGGCGAGCGGCGCCTCCCGGTGTGCGGGATTGCCCGTGGGCAGAAAGCGCACCTGCGCGAGTTTGAGCAACTGCCAGAGCTCAAACGCCGTGCGCAGATGGCCATAGTGGATGGGATCGAAAGTGCCACCGAAGAGTCCTATGGGTTCTGACATCTCGGCGGCCTCCTAGCCCGCGCGCGGCAATGGCAACGTGCGTAGACCGCACAGCTCGACGGCCAGCAACGCCAGCTCGTCCCAGGGATCGCCGAGCATCAAGCCTTTGGCCATGCGATCGACGCGGCCGGCGCGAGCCGCCAAGCGCGCTTGCGGCGCGCGCGGCGCGAAAGTCTGCGAGGCTCGCATTTCGCGCAGCAGCCCCCAGAGCACGAGCACCGGCTCAGCCCCCTCGGCCTGCAGTCCCGCGAGGATTCGCAATGAGCGCGCAGCATCGGCATTGCGCACCGCTTCCCCGAGCTGGAACACATCGAAGCGCGCGCTGTCGGCGCTGCTGGCGGCGACATCCCCGGCGCTCACGGCCGCTCCGCGCGGCAGCAGCAGCGCAAGCTTTTCGATCTCCTGCTGCGCCGCCAGCAGATTGCCCTCGCAACGCTCAGCCAGCATCGCAGCGGCGTCCTCGCCGAGCGTGAGCTGCGCGTTGCGAGCACGCTGCCGCAGCCACTGCGGCAACCGCGCCCGCTCGATTGGCCAGATCGGCAGCCATGCGCCGCGCTCTTGCAGGACCCGTACCCAGGCGGCGCCCTGCGTCTCTCGCTCGAGCTTGCCGCTTACGATCAGCAACAGCAGATCATCGCCAGCGGCGGTAATCAGTCGCTGCAACGCCTGACCACCACTGACTCCGGCCTTTCCGGTCGGCAGCCGCACCTCGAGCATGCGGCGGCTGGCAAACAATGACAGCGATTGCGCAGAACGCTGCACGTCCTCCCAGATCGAGCTCGCGCGCTCGATGAAGAACACCTCGCGCTCGCTGAAGCCGGCGGCACGGGCGCGTGCCCGGATCAGATCGGTCGCCTCCCCGACCCGCAGCGGTTCATCGCCGCAGACCAGGTAGGCCGGCAGCAACCGCTCGGCCAGCTGCGCCGGCAGGCTCTCGAGGGTGAGCTTCATCGGTTGTGCTCCATCGCGGCGATATCTTAAGCTGAACCGGACGAATACACCGACGGGCGGGCGGTCTATGGCTACACTGTTCGAACGCATCATCCAGGGCGAGCTGCCGGCTACGATCGTCTATCGGGACGAGCGCGTCACGGCTTTTCGCGACATCCATCCACGAGCGCCCACGCACGTGCTCATCGTGCCGAACAAGCCGATTGCCACCGCCAATGACGTGACCAGCGCCGATGAAGCGCTGCTCGGCCACATGTTCCTGGTCGCCGCCGAGATTGCCGGCCGTGAGGGCATCGCCGAGGATGGTTACCGCCTGATCGTCAACTGCAACGCGCACGGCGGCCAGGAAGTGTATCACCTGCACCTGCATTTGCTGGGTGGCAAGCCACTGGGGCCCATGGTCAGCGTCTGATGGCCCGAGCCAAGGTCCGAGCTAGCGCCAAACGTAAGGCGCGTGCGGCCCGCGCAACGCCGAGTGCCGACGCGCTCTACCCCGCCATCCGGCCGTTCCAGAAGGCGCGGCTGCGCGTTTCCGCTCTGCACGAGCTGTACTACGAGCAGAGCGGCAACCCGCAAGGCAAGCCGGCCGTGTTTCTGCACGGCGGCCCGGGTGGGGGTACCGATCCGGCCATGCGCCGCTTCTTCGATCCCCAACGCTACCGCATCGTGCTGTTTGATCAGCGCGGCTGCGGCGCCAGCCGTCCGCACGCGGAGCTGCGGGAAAACACCACCTGGGATCTGGTCAGCGACATCGAAGCGCTGCGCACGCTGCTCGGCATCGATCGCTGGCTCGTGTTCGGTGGCTCATGGGGATCAACGCTCGCCCTCGCCTATGGCCAGCGCCATCCCGAGCGCGTGACGGAACTGGTGCTGCGGGGCATTTTTCTGCTGCGTCGATCCGAGCTGGCATGGTTTTATCAGGATCCACTCGGCGCCGGCTCGATATTTCCCGACCTTTGGGAGCAGTACGTGGCGGTCATTCCCGCCTCCGAGCGCCACGACATGATGCAGGCCTATTACCGCCGCCTGACTTCGCAGGACGAGGCGACGCGCGCCGTTGCGGCGCGCGCCTGGGCGACGTGGGAGGGCGCGACCAGTTACCTGCGCCTCAATGCGAACTACGTGGCGAGATTCGACAATCCCGAGTATGCCGCGGCCTTCGCCCGCATCGAAGCGCATTACTTCGTCAATCGGGGCTTTCTGCAGGCTGACGATCAGCTGTTGCGCGAGGTCGGCCGCATCCGCGACATTCCCGCCGTGATCGTGCAGGGCCGCTACGACATGGTGTGCCCGATGCGCAGCGCCTGGGAGCTGCACCGGGCCTGGCCCGAGGCGGATCTGCGCATCGTGCCCGACGCCGGTCATTCGGCCTTCGAGGCCGGTATAACGCGCGAGCTGATCGCTGCGACCGATCGGTTCGCGCGCCGCACAGCCCGGCGCTAGATCCGCAGCGCACCGGTCAGGCTCGAGTGCGCATCGATGATGCCGCGCTGCTGCAGCCACAGCCGCGCATCCTGCGCATCGCGCTCGAACCAGAGCTGAGCCGAGCCGAGCCGAAAGCTGTAGCCCCAGTCATCCATATCGGCGAACAGACGCTCGCGCCCGATGCCCGCGAGCGCATCGGCGAGCAGCAGCTGCAAATAGCACACCGCGCATTCCTCGGCATCATCGCCGCCGGCATCGCGATCCAGTCCGGCGCGCCGTTCCGGGCTCATGCAGATGTAATGCGCCGCCTCATGCAGGATCGAATGCAATGGCGTGTCATGGCGCGCGAACAGAGTATTACCGCGTAGGCCGGCCTCGCTATCGCCCCAGTACGAACCCGCGATCGGCTCGCCGGCGGCCAGCACGCGCGTATCGAGTCCATAGCCGGCGAGTAGCCGCGCCACGGCCGGACGGTCCACGTTCGAGAGCCGCAGCATGCGCACCGGCCGCGTTGCGATCAAAGGCTCGACAGACGCCGCATGACGACCGTCACCAGATCGTGCGCCAGCGCCTCGATGAGCACGCGCTGTTCACGCTCTTTGGCGAGCAGCTGGCTTTCGCTGAAGTTGTAGTCGCGCACCAGCACGTGCGATTCCGCCGGTATCAGATCGCGCCCCGTGGAGGTCACCGAAAACTTGACCTGATAGCTGAGCTCGTACTCAGTGGGCTGGTTCAACGCCGAGACTGTCAGAATGCGCTGCGCGGTCGAATCACCCAGCACGTGAATGACCGTCGCCGAATCGTCGTGTCCGTCCTCGTCGATGCGCGTACCCGCAGCCAGCAACGCCTTGCGCAATCCGAAGTAGAAGTCTGATTCGGTGTCGCTGCTCTCGATGCGCACGACGGCGATCGATCGCGGCAGTCGGACGCTGCCCTGCAGATGAAAGCCGCAGGCCGCTGACGCGCCGGTCAGCAGCACTGTCAGCAGCGCGCGCGCGCCCGCGCGCTTTACCTGCGCGCTCATGAGCGCGCGTTCACACCACGAGATTGAGCAGCTTATCGGGCACATGAATCGCCTTGCGCACGGCTTTGCCGGCGACGAAGCGCTGCACCCGCGGATCGGCCAGCGCCGCGTCCAGCGCGCGCTCGCGCGCCGCGCCGACCGGCAGCTGCAGCCGCGCGCGCAGCTTGCCGTTGACCTGCACCACGAGTTCCACCAGCGACTGGGCCAGTGCCTGCGAATCCGGTTCGGGCCAGCGCTCATCGATGATCGCCGTGGTGTGCCCCAGCGCGAACCAGAGGCTGTGGCAGATATGCGGCACGATCGGCGAGAGCACTAACACCGCGATCTCGAGTGCCTCGTGCCGCACGGCGTGGGGCACCTCGCCGCGCTCCTGATAGTGGCCCACGGCGTTGAGCAGCTCCATGACCGCGGCGATGGCAGTGTTGAAGGTGCGCCGGCGCGAGATGTCGGCGGTGACCTTGGCCAGCGTCTGATGGGCTGCGCGGCGCAGCGTCCGCCCGGCTTCCGAGGGCGCTGATTCGCCGGCGAGGCTGCGCAGATCGAGCCGCGGCAGGTTGTCCTCGCCGACGTGGTCGTAGACCGCCTTCCACAGGCGACGCAGAAAGCGGTACTGTCCCTGCACGCCCTCATCCGACCACTCGAGCGACTGCTCCGGCGGTGCGGCGAACATCGTAAACAAGCGCGCCGTGTCGGCACCGTACTTCTCGACCAGGGTCTGCGGATCGACGCCGTTGTTCTTCGACTTCGACATCGTGCCGAGGCCGCCGTATTCGACCGGCGCGTCGTCCTTGAGCGATACCGCGCCGACACGGGCGCCGCTGGCATCGAACTGCGGCTCGACATCGGCCGGATTGAGGTACTGCCTGCGGCCATCGGCGAGAGTGCGGTAATAGATCTGGTTCAATACCATGCCCTGCGTCAGCAGGTTCGCAAACGGTTCGGATAGCGGCAGCAGCTGCAGATCGCGCACGACGCGCGTCCAGAAGCGCGAATACAGCAGGTGCAGAATCGCATGCTCGATTCCACCGATGTACTGATCCACGGGCAACCAATAGCGCGCCCGCTCATCGAGCGGCGCGCGATCCTGGTCGGTGCAGGTGTAGCGCAGGAAGTACCACGAGGAATCGACGAAGGTATCCATCGTGTCGGTCTCGCGCCGGGCGGGGCCGCGGCAGCGCGGACACTCGCAGTTCACGAACTCACTGAGGCGCGCGAGCGGATTGCCGCTGCCGTCGGGCACCAGGTGCTCGGGCAGCACCACCGGCAGCTGCTCGTCGGGCACCGCTACCTCGCCGCATCGCGGACAGTGGATCAGCGGAATCGGACATCCCCAGTAGCGCTGGCGTGAGATGCCCCAGTCCCGCAGCCGCCATTGCACGCGCTTGCGTCCCAGGCCTTTCCCTGCCAGCACCGCGGCAATCGCATCGACGGCGGCGCTGGAACGCAGGCCGCTGAATTCGCCCGAATCGATCAACACGCCGTGCTCGCCATACTCGGGTTGCCAGCTCGAGCCGACGGTCTCATAGGCGCCATGGCTCGAGGCGACCACGGTACGGATGGCGATGCCGTAGCGCTGCGCGAACGCGAAGTCGCGCTCATCGTGCGCCGGCACGCCCATGACCGCACCGCCACCGTAGGCCATGAGCACGTAGTTGGCGACCCAGATCGCGACGTTCTGTCCGCTCAGCGGATGGCGCACGTGCAGTCCGGTCGCCATGCCGCGCTTCTCTGCGCTCGCGACGTCGGCTTCCATAGTCGAGCCGTGACGGCACTGCTCGACGAAGGCCGCGAGCGCAGAGTTACCCGCGGCAGCCGCCGCGGCCAGCGGATGCTCGGCCGAGATCGCCATGAAAGTCACGCCGTAAAGGGTGTCGGCGCGCGTGGTAAAGACGTTGAGCGTGCCCTCGCTGCCAAGCAACGCACGCGTATCCTCGGCATAGGGAAACGCCAGCTCCACACCCTCGCTGCGGCCGATCCAGTTGGCCTGCATCACGCGCACGCGCTCGGGCCAGCCGGGTAGTTGATCGAGCGCCTCAAGCAATTCCTCGGCGTAATCGGTGATGCGCAGGTAATACATCGGGATCTCGCGCTTCTCGACCGGCGCTCCGGTACGCCAGCCGCGGCCGTCGATGACCTGCTCGTTCGCCAGTACGGTCTGATCGACCGGGTCCCAGTTTACGACCCCGGTTTTCTTGTAGGCGATGCCACGCTCGAGCATGCGCAGGAACAACCATTGATTCCAGCGGTAGTAGCTCGGATCGCAGGTGGCCAGCTCGCGCGTCCAGTCGATGGCAAAGCCGAGCGAGCGCAGCTGCCTGCGCATGTAGGCGATGTTCTCGCGCGTCCAGGTCGCCGGCGGCACACCGTTGGCGATCGCCGCGTTCTCGGCCGGCAGCCCGAAGGCGTCCCACCCCATCGGCTGCAGCACGTTCAGACCCTGCATACGCATGAAACGCGCGAGCACGTCGCCGATGGTGTAATTGCGCACATGGCCCATGTGCAGCCGGCCGGAAGGGTACGGAAACATCGACAGGCAATAATACTTCGCGCGGTTCGGGTCTTCGCGCGCTTCGAAACTGCCTTGAGCGTCCCAATAATCCTGCGCCGCGCGCTCGACCACGCCGGCCTCGTAGCGTTCCTGCATGCCTGAAGAATACACGAAGCGCAGCGCGGTTCCGTCCCTGGCAGCGCGCGTGGCCGGTAACGACCCGGCCCTACTGCAGCGTGATGGTCACTATCGACTGCTGGGCATCGCGTTGAACCAGCAAGGTCGCCGAATGACCGGCGTTCTTTACCGCATTCTGGAACTGCTCGACGCTCGTGGCCGACTCGCGGTTGACACTCAGGATCACATCACCCTCGCGGACGCCCGCCTCGGCCGCCGGCCCGTTCGCATCCACCACGACGATGCTGCCGCGCGTCTTGAGCTGGCTCTTCTCCTGAGCGGTGAGGGCGCGCACCGACAGCCCGATACGGTTGACGACTGCGGCCTCACCCTGCGCGCCGCCGCCGCGGCGGTTGCTCGCCACCGAGGACTTCTCCTTGAGCTCCTCGACCGTGACGCTGATGCGTTTGACGGCCTTGTCGCGCCAGACCTCGAGCGAAGCTGCCTGACCAGGTTTGATCTCGGCAATCATCGGTGGCAGCTGATCTGAAGTATCGACCGGCCTGCCGTTGACGCTCAGGATGATGTCGAGCGGCTCGATGCCCGCCTTGTCCGCCGGTCCGCCGGACTCGACGGACGCTACGGCGGCACCGCGCGGTCGATCGAGGCCGAAGTTCTCGGCGGTGGCGGCCGTGACTTCCTGAATCGTCACGCCGATGCGGCCGCGGCTCACGTGGCCGTTCTTGACCAACTGCTCCGCGACATTGTTGGCCACGTCGATCGGTATGGCGAAGGAGATGCCTTCGTAGCCGCCGCTGCGGCTGTAGATCTGCGAATTGATGCCGACGACTTCACCCTCGAGATTGAACAGCGGTCCGCCGGAATTGCCTGGATTGACCGCGACGTCGGACTGAATGAACGGTACGTAGCCGTTGCCGCCCTCGCCGACGTTGCTGCGCGCCGTGGCGCTGACCACGCCGGCGGTCACGCTGTTCTCGAAGCCGAACGGCGAGCCGATAGCCAGCACCCACTGGCCCGGGCGTAACTTGCTCGAATCACCGATGCGCACCACCGGCAGATTGCCCTTGGCGTTGATCTTGATGACGGCGACGTCGGTGCGCTCGTCGACGCCGATGACCCTGCCTTCGAACTCGCGTCGATCGGTCAGCTTTACGGTGATTTTCGAGGCGTTAGTGACCACGTGGGCGTTGGTGAGGATGTAGCCGTCGGCACTGATGATGAAACCCGAGCCGATGCCGTGCACCGGCGCGAAGTTGCGCGGTTGCTGCGGAATGCCGCCGCGCGGAATACCGAAATGGCGGAAGAAATCACCGAATGGATCGTCCTGATCTTCCTCGTTGTCGGAATCGCTGTTGGCGCTGCCGGCGGGCTTTTCAACCACCTGCACATTGACGACCGCGGGACCGACTTGGGCGACGAGATCGGCAAAGTCGGGCATCCCGCGTACGGCTGTGGGGCTTGCGAGCGGCGCCGCCGGCGCCGCCGCGGCGGCGATCTGCAGCGGCGCGGGCGCCGGGCGATCGCCCGGGGCGGCGGCCGTCGAGGGTTGCGGCGAGCAGGCAGCGAACAGTGTGACGAGCGCAATGACGCCCAGCAGCCGGGGGCCCACGTCCTGATGCGACATATCTGGTCTACTCCGATCCATTGGATAACAGGTGCATGATAGACCCGGAAAGCACTAGGCGGTTCCGGTTCCGCTGCCAGAACCGGATCCGGATCCGGATCCGGTCCGAGGAGGGCCCTTGAGGCGCCAACGGCGCGGTTCCTGGGCGGCGGCCAACCCGGCGCCGAGCAATGCCAAAATTACAATCAGAGCATTACCGATTCGCGCATAGGGGGGTAGACCCGCTCGCGGCTGGACCGTTCCAGGCAGCACCATGCTCTTGAACTGCGTAGCCTGCGCCAACACCTCGCCGCGCATGCCGACCAGGGCCGAGATGCCGTCGTTGGCCGCCCGTACCAGCGGGCGCTGCGCCTCGATGGCGCGCATGCGGGCGATCTGGAAGTGCTGATAGCGCGCCCAGGAGCGCCCGAACCAGGCATCGTTGGTGACGTTGACCAGCAGCCGCGCCTGCGCCAGCACCGGCAGGTCGGCGCTGCCGTAGGCGTCCTCATAGCAAATGCTCAGCGCCAGCAGCGTGCCACCGGCCGCGACCGCCGGTTGAGCGGCCGCACCGGGCGTGAAATCCGAATACGGCAGATTCATGAGCCGCAGCCAGGAGCGAATGAACCAGGGCACCGGGAAGTATTCCGCAAACGGCACCAGATGGCGCTTGCTGTAGAAACTGACGTGATCGGACAGCGTCATGATCGAGTTGTAGTAATTGTCATTGTCGTCGGCGCGGATGATGCCCATGACGATGTCCGAGCCATGCAGGCGCGCGCGCGAATAGATCTCACCGAGATACTGCGGCACTTCGTTGGCCAGTTGCGGCAGCGCGGACTCGGGCCACACGATCAGTTGCGCGCCGAGCGCCTGTTCGTTCAGCTGCGTGTAGAGCTCGCGTGTCGGCTCGATATTGTCCGCCTGCCACTTGAGGTCCTGCGAAATCGCACCCTGCAGAATCGCGACCGTGACCGGCGGGCCGGCAGGATGAGTCCAATCGATGCGGCCGAGTACTGCGCCGAGCGGCCAGGGCAGCAGCGCGAGCGCCACCGCCAGCAGCCGCAGCCGTGGCGGTCCACGCCACAGAGCCAGCAGCGCACCGCTCCCAATCAACAGCAATGCCGAGACGCCATAGACCCCGACGATCGGGGCAAAGCCCTTGAGCCAGGTATCGGTCTGCGATAGCCCGAGCGCCAGCCACGGAAAGCCCGACAGAAACCAGCCGCGCCACCATTCCACGAGCAGCCACACCGCGGGTAACCCCACGAGATAGCGCCAGAGGCTGCGCTGAGGCAGAAAACGCACTGCCAGGTAGCCCGTCAGGGCGTGATACGCCGCCATGATGCCGACCAGCCCGAGCACGATAAACAGCGTCAGCCATAGCGGTGCACCGCCAAAGCCATGGACGCTGATGTACAGCCACCAGGCACCGAGTCCAAACGTGCCGGCACCGAAGCAGAAACCCGTCCAGGCCGCCGACTGCGGACTGCTGTCCTCCCATAACCACATCAGCGCCGCCGGGCACAGCAGTGCGAGCGGCCAGAGACTCAACGGTGCAAATGCGCACGCCAGCAATGCGCCGGCTGCCAGCGCCAGCGCGCCGCTCAGCGCCGGAGATCTCGGGGCTCTCACTCCGCGGGCGCTGCCGAATGAATATGCGGCGGGATCGTCACCCGCAGGCTGTCGATGCGGCGTCGATCGGTGCGCATGACGCGAAATTCGAACATTCCGAGCATGACCGTCTCGCCACGCCGCGGCATGCGGCCGAGCTGCTTCATGACCAGGCCCGCCACCGTGTCGAATTGCCCTTCCGGCAGCTCGGCATGGAAGTATTGATTGAACTCGTCGATGCGGGTGCTGCCGCGTACGCTGAACTGCCGTTCGCCCTCGCGACGAATGTTCTGATCATCCTCGACGTCGAACTCGTCGCCGATGTCGCCGACGATCTGCTCGATCACGTCTTCGATCGTAACCAGTCCGGCAACGCCGCCGTACTCATCGACCACGATCGCCATGTGGTTGCGGCTGTCGCGGAATTCGCGCAGCAGCACATTCAGACGCTTCGCTTCCGGCACGAACACGGCCGGCCGCAGATACTCGCGCATGTCGAATGTGGCCGGCATGCCGCCGGCAAACAGCCGCAGCAGATCTTTCGCGAGCAGGATGCCAGCGACGTCGTCACGATCACCGTCCAGCACCGGGAAGCGCGAATGCCGCGATTCGACCACCGCCGGCAGGATGCGCGAGATCGGATCTTCGCGCCGCAGACAAACCATCTGCGTGCGCGGGATCATGATGTCGCGCACCTGCAGGTCCGCGACCGCGAGTGCTCCCTCGAGCATGGCAAAGGCTTCCGCATCGAGCACGCCGCGCTGCTGCGACTCGGCCAGCATCTCGAGCAATTGCGCGCGATCCTTGACGCCGGCGGCCAGTGTGCGCGTGAAGCGCGAGCGCCAGCGGCCGCTCGCGCCGGTGCCGCCGGGATTGCCGGGTGTGCCCTTAGCCATCGGCGTCAGTGCTGCGCGCGGCCGCGGCGCGCAGACCTGGCCCGCGGGGCGATGCGGTACGGATTGGCGATGCCGAGCCGGCGCAAGGTGCGAATCTCGCGTCGCTCCATGCGGCGTGCCGCGGCAGGCAGTTCATGATCGTAGCCTGCCAGGTGCAGCACACCGTGCACCACCATGTGTGCCCAGTGCGCCCGCTCGCGCTTGTGCTGCGCGCGCGCCTCGGCCCGCAGCACAGCCGGGCAGATCACGAGCTCGCCGAGCAATCCGCTGACCGCGGCCGCATCGGCCGGTGCGGGAAAGGACAGCACATTGGTCGCACGGTCGCGGCCTCGATAGCGTGCGTTGAGCGCGCGGCTGCGCGCGCGCCCCGCCAGCAGCACCGACAGCTCGCGGCCCGCGGCTGCGCGCCCGAGCGCCGCGGCTGCCCAACCGCGCAATTGCTGCGCCGGCGGCAGCCAGCCGGCGCGAACTGCACGCCGCACGCTGATCCTCATGGCTGACTCGTGCGCTCATGCGACTCGTAGGCCTGCACGATGCGTTGTACCAGCGGATGGCGCACCACATCGCCGGCATCGAAGAAGGTGAAGACCACGCCGGCCACGCCGCGCAGGATGAGCTGCGCATGCTGCAGGCCCGACATGCGTCCGCTCGGCAGATCGGTCTGCGTCAGATCGCCGGTGACTACGGCACGCGAACCAAAGCCGATCCGCGTCAGAAACATCTTCATCTGCTCGATGGTCGTGTTCTGCGCTTCATCGAGAATGATGAACGATTCATTCAACGAGCGGCCGCGCATGAAGGCAAGCGGTGCGACTTCGATGGCGTTGCGCTCGATGAAGCGCGCCACGCGGTCGAAGCCCATCATTTCGTAGAGTGCGTCGTACATGGGCCGCAGGTACGGATCGACCTTCTGCGCCATGTCGCCGGGCAGAAAACCGAGCCGCTCACCGGCCTCCACGGCCGGTCGCACCAGCACGATGCGGCTCACGCGCTCGGACAGCAGCGCCTCGACGGCACAGGCGACCGCGAGATAGGTCTTACCGGTGCCCGCTGGCCCGATGCCGAAGCTGAGGTCATGGTCGCGGATATGAGCCAGGTACTCGCGCTGATGCGCGCCGCGGGCACGAATGCTGTCGCGGCGGCCGTGACCGGCGCGCTCGCTCTCGCCGCCGCCCGCGTGTCGCGCGGCATGCGCAGGCGGCGTGATGACGATACTGTCCACGCTCTCCTCGTCGATGCCGTTGGCGTGTTCGACCAGGCACAGATGCACCTGCTCGGGTGAGAGCTGGCGATGCTCGGTTTGCGCAAACAGATCCTTGAGCACGGCCTCGCTCGCGCCCGCCCGCTCGCCCTGGATGCGAAACGACTGCCCGCGGCGCCGGATCCTGACGTCCAGCCGCGATTCGATCAGACGCAGATTTGAGTCGAGCGGCCCGCACAGGCTCGCCAGTCGCGCATTGTCCTCGGGCTCGAGGGCGAATTCGCGTGCCGCTGCGGCTATGGGGCTCACGCGACGTGAAGCCGGCCGCGCAACGAATGCGGCCGGGCCTCGGTGACCACGACGTCGACGAAATGCTGCAGCAGGGAGCTCGGGCCCGGGAAATTGATCCAGCGGTTGTTCTCCGTGCGCCCGGCGAGATCCCCGCCGCCCTTCTTGGCGTGGCGCTCGACCAGCACGCGCTGCACGCTGCCGACCATCGCCGAGCTGATGGCGAGCGCCTGGGCATCGAGCTGCGCCTGCAGCACTTTGAGACGCCGCTGCTTGACCTCGAGCGACACATCGTCGGGCAGCGCGGCGGCAGGCGTGCCCGGCCGGCGGCTGTAGAGGAAGCAAAACGATTGGTCGAAGCCCACAGCGGCCGTGAGCTTGAGCGTGGCCTCGAAGTCGCGCGCGGTCTCGCCGGGGAAGCCGACGATGATGTCGCTCGACACGGCGATGTCGGGCCGAACGGCGCGCAGCGCGCGTACGCGCTCCTTGTATTCGAGTGTGGTATAGCCGCGCTTCATGAGCGCGAGAATGCGGTCCGAACCACTCTGTACCGGTAGGTGCAGATGATTGGCCAGCTGCGGTAGGCTGGCGTAGGCCTCGATCAGACTGTCGCTGAACTCGAGCGGGTGCGAGGTGGTGAAGCGGATGCGTTCGATGCCCGCCACCGCCGCGACGTGGTGCATGAGGGTCGATAGATCCACCGTGGCACCGTCGTGCATCGCGCCGGCGTAGGCGTTGACGTTCTGGCCGAGCAGCACGAGTTCGCGCACGCCCTGCCGCGCCAGCGCACGCACCTCGGCCAGCACCGAATCGAAGTCGCGACTGATTTCCTCGCCGCGCGTATAAGGCACGACACAGAAGCTGCAGTACTTGCTGCAGCCTTCCATGACCGAGACATAGGCGCGCGCCCCTGAAGCGCGCGGCGCGGGCAACGTGTCGAATTTCTCGATCTCGGGAAAACCCACGTCCACGACCGCACGGCCATGGCGCTTGAGCTCATCGAGCATCTGCGGCAAGCGATGCAGCGTCTGGGGTCCGAAGACCAGATCCACGAACGGCGCCCGTTCGGTAATGGCATCGCCCTCCTGACTGGCGACGCAGCCGCCGACTCCGATGATGATCTCGGGCCGCAGGCCTTTGAGCGCCCGCCATTCGCCGAGCAGCGAGTACACCTTGTCCTGTGCCTTCTCCCGCACTGAACAGGTATTCATGAGCAGCAGATCTGCCTCGCCGGGCTCCTCGGTGGCATCGAGACCCAGGCGGGCGCGCAGCACGTCCGCCAGGCGCGCGGAGTCGTACTCGTTCATCTGACAACCAAAGGTCTTGATGTAGTAGCGGCCAGCCATGAAGTTACGCTATGCAGCCCTAGAGGGTAGCGGTTTTGCACGGCCCGGGAAACGCGATACGCGGCGAGAACGTGGCTCGCCAGCTAATTTATACAATAGAATCAATTAGTTATTTTTTGTGGGGCGTACTCTAGAAAGGAATATCATCATCGAATTCCTCGCGTGACGCACCGGCACCGGCCGGGGCATTTTCGGCCACATCGCCGCGCGCGGTCGGCTCGGACAGACCGCTGCCGCCCGAGGCACCGCCGCCGCCCGCCGCGCCACCGCCGCGGCCGCCGAGCATCTGCATCTCGCTGCCGACGATCTCGGTGGTATAGCGGTCGCGGCCTTCCTTGTCCTGCCACTTGCGAGTGCGCAATCGGCCCTCAATATAGACTTGGGAGCCTTTGCGCAGGTATTCGGCGGCGATCTCGCCGAGCCGGCCGAACAGGGCAACGTTGTGCCATTCGGTACGCTCCTGCTGCTCTCCGGACTGCTTGTCCTTCCAGCTCTCCGTGGTTGCCAGCCGCAGGTTGGCCACCGTCATGCCGGAGGGCATCGCCCGAGTCTCCGGATCGGCGCCCAGATGACCGATGAGGATTACTTTATTGATGCCCCGAGCCATGGACCGCCTCGTCGTGAATGCCGCCTTGAGTATCGGCCATTGTAGTGTTTTTGGGTCTAGCACGTCGCTGCGTTTATAGTGGTTCTTTGCCCTTTTGCCTTAACAGCACCGCCACCTGCCATGCAGACCATCCGCATCCGCGGCGCCCGCACCCACAATCTGGCCAATATCAATCTCGATCTGCCGCGCGAGCGGCTCATCGTGTTCACGGGACTGTCGGGCTCGGGCAAATCCTCCCTGGCCTTCGACACCCTCTATGCCGAGGGACAGCGCCGCTACGTCGAGTCGCTGTCGGCGTATGCGCGCCAGTTCCTGGCGGTCATGGACAAGCCCGACGTCGACAGCATCGAGGGGCTTTCCCCCGCGATCGCGATCGAGCAGAAGAGCGGCTCGCACAATCCACGCTCCACCGTCGGTACGGTCACCGAGATCTACGATTACCTGCGGCTGCTGTACGCGCGTGCCGGTCTGCCCCGCTGTCCTCGCCACGGCATCGACCTGGCCGCGCAGACCGTAAGTCAGATGGTCGACCAGTCGCTGCAGGCGCCCCACGGCGAGCTGGCCCTGCTGCTCGCCCCGCTGGTGGAGGCGCGACGCGGTGAGCACGCACAATGCATCGCCGAGCTTGCCGGCAAGGGTTTCGTGCGGGTGCGCATCGACGGCAGCGTCTACGAGATCGACGCGGTGCCTAAGCTGGATTCCAAGGCGCGCCACACCATCGAGGCGGTGGTGGATCGCTTTCGGGTGCGTGCGGAGGCGAGCCAGCGCCTGGCTGAGTCTTTCGAGACGGCGATCCAACTCGGTAACGGCATTGCCGAAGTGGTGTTCCCGGACAATCCGGTGCTCACCCCGCTGCTGTTCTCGAGCCGGCACGCCTGTCCGGAATGCGGCTTTTCGGTGCCGACGCTCGAGCCGCGCATGTTTTCCTTCAACAATCCGGCCGGCGCCTGCCCGACCTGCGATGGTCTGGGATTCCAGGAGTTCTTCGACCCCGAGCGCGTCATCGTGCATCCGCATCTGTCGCTCGCAGGCGGCGCGGTGCGC
>Ga0116217_10000154_pt1 | contig 80251 bp, 77 predicted proteins | sample Sb_taG_6_FD_89697 | JGI IMG/M metagenome (GOLD analysis project Ga0116217, IMG submission 89697) | Peat soil microbial communities from Weissenstadt, Germany - Sb_50d_4_PS metaG | ecosystem: Environmental > Terrestrial > Soil > Wetlands > Peat | place: Germany: Weissenstadt | collected 2010-09-21
ACCGGGCGATGATTTCCTCGATTCCTAATTCGACTCCGCCCTTAACCTCCACGGTGTTATACAGCGTCTGATCGGACTCACTCTGTTTATGGATGGAAATCAGCGCGTATTCGCTGGTGCAGGAGAAGGTTTGCGCGAAACCCTGGTCAGTCTTCGTCACTTCGCCCGCCGGGAGTTCGGCACCGGTCGCGGGATCGTACCACTTGATCTCGAATGGTCCTGACTTAACGCTCTCTAACTTGACCGTCTTCGGTGAGTCAGGGCTCGCATTCACGCGCGCCACAATCACTACATCCGAGGGGCCGGCGCGGAACCAACGGTGCTCACTGTTCCCCACTCCATCCACCACGACACTGAACAGAGAAGTAGTGGAATCCGCCGCGAACATGTTGCTCGTGATGGTACGGCTCAGGAAACTGCTTGCCGCGCACAGCGCCGCTGCGGCCTCGGTGTTCGGTGGCTCCGCCCAGACAATTTCCACCGCGCTTCCGCCGGTCGCGAGCATCGCCGTCACGAACGGCGAGGGTCTCGCAGATGTTCCGGCATCTAATTTGAGAATGACCGGCTTATTCAGCGCCTGTTCGGCAATCCACGCAGCATCCTGGCGCCAGCCCTCGGCATAGGTAGTTCCCAGCAGATCGGAGTACGTGGCAAGCCTCTTTACAATATCGCCGTGCCTGCCGATGAACCCCGGCTGAAAAACAAACGCCAACCGCAAGCCGGCGTTGCTGCCCTTTGCGGCTAACGCCAGACGCACCAGTCCGAACGCCAACAGATCGGGAGCCTTCAGCGATCCTTTAATCTCCACCAGGAGCCCGCGGACCGCGGCCGCCGAGAGGGGCATCGATTTCACCAACGCGTCAACCTGCTCGCTAATTTCCTGCTCGGATTCCTTGCCGGCAAGTGAACCGGCGTCCACCACCACATGCAGCCAGACCTCGAATCCTTCGGGCACGCTGTGCAGGGCTTGCTCTTCCAAAAAGCTCGCGGAGCTTTCGCCACCCTCGAAACCGAAAGACAGAGGTGGCAGTACGATCAATTTGCCCGGGACGTCACACTGCTCGGCGGCTTTCAATCCCACGGCAGGGTCCTGACCGGCCGGGATCGAGATCGCAACCCGCGGCAGGCCGGCTTCCGCCGTCAGCGGTAAAAGCAGAACGGCCAGAAACAGCAGAATCGGCGCCACTCGCCCGCAACTTGCGAATCGGTAGAGCAGCGCAGGGACGGACTCGAATAAAAACAGCGTTGCCGAGCGAAGCGACGATTTCATCAAAATTAAGTCCGGCAACTTAGAATTGGTGACTTGATGACAACCACGGAAAGGAACCCGTCGTCGCCCGGGGTATCGTGACCAAGTGGTCGATGACAGTTTCGCGAATCTCAGGCACTGAGCGAAGCCCTCATTCCCAAATCAACCTTTGCTTGCACTGGCAGTTGACACGTCCGTCGCTGGAGGGCGCCGTTCCCCCAGCAGAATAACAGCGGGAATCAACAACAAGCCACCGGCCAGTGCCAACGCGACTCCCAACGAAGTCACCAGACCCAGTTCCACCAGCGGGGCGAAACTGGAAGTCATCAGCGCCCCGAAGCCCACGATCGTAGTCAGGTTCGATTGAATCAGCGCCGCGCCCGAAGCCTTCGCGATCACGAGAATTTCGTTGGGCTCATTCTCCAGATATCGGCGCACCAAGTGGATGCCATTGTCGATGCCAATGCCGATGATGAGCGGAATCGCAGTAATCGACATGAAACTAAAACGGTGTTTCACCAGCAGCAACAGGCCGAAAGTTGTGACTACGCCGAATACGATCGGGATCAGCACGATGAGTGAAACGCGGAGATTGCGGAAACAAAGGTAGACAACCAATAGAATCCCGGCGGCGGTCCAGACCAAGGCTCTGCTGCTGTCGTGCAGAACCTGCCGCTGCAAGTCGCGGTTCATCTTGTCGAAAGAGAACTCCACGAACGGACCAAATTGCTTTCGCCAGGATTCGATGACGCCTTCCGGAACGACCTCGACAGCATCGGGATCGGTGCCATAAAAGGTGATAGCCGCCACGTAGCTGCCGTCCCCGGTCTTGCGAATGCTGTTGTCGAGCAATCCTGCCGGCAGGAACTTGGCGGCCGTTTCCAGGGTAATCGGATCACCGCCTCGCCCCAGCCCGTTTCCTAGCTTTCGCAACCGATCGATAAAGGGCTGGAGCGGTTCGGTTCGAAAACCGTTTTCGCCCAGCGATTCCTCGAGCGCACGGGCCGAGGCCGCGAGATTGACGCCGGCCAGCGAACTGGCTCGTTCACTCTGCGTTCGGGCTGACGGAAGCAGGATTGTGGGCGAGAAGAGGGACTTGATTACCCCGCGATGCCGATAGGCTTCCAGCCCGGCCGTCAGTTCTTCGGCTCTGCCCAGCACTTCCTGCTCGCCGCCGGCGATCAAGAGCACGTTCGGACTGCCCTCAATGCCGAATCTTGCAGAAAGCAGGTTCTGCGCGGCCACGGCAGGGTTATCGGCACCAGCGATCTCGAAGCGCTTTTCCAGTTTGATGGCTGGCAGAAACGATATTGACAGCAGGAATATTCCGAAGCCCAAGCCGACCACAAGGCGGGCGTGCCGGCCCACAAAATCAACGGACTTCCGCGCCACCCAGGGAAGCAACCGGAAGGTGATGGTTTGCGGAGCGCGCGGCTTGGAGATTCGCCACCATAGCCGCATCAGCGCCGGAACCGTCAACAGGGTATGGAACATCATCATGAACATTCCCACAGTAAGGATGAACCCAAACTCTGCCAGTCCCTTGAAACTCGCGGTGGCAAGTGAGGCGGTAGCCGTAGCTGCAGTTACTATGCATAAGACAACGCTAAGGCCGGTAGTTTCGAAGGTGCGTAGCACCGCATCATTCAGCGTCCCGCCCTTGGCCCATTCCTGCGGCACCCGGTTGAAGAAATGTACGACCTGGTCGTCTCCTAGTCCCGCCAGGATCGCAATAAAAGACAGGCTGATCAGATTTACTTCTCCGGGATAGAAACTTGCTACACCCGTAGTCCACATAATGCCCAGGCTGGCGGGCAGCAGCGATAAAAGCAGGAGTGGAATCCTCGGATAGATCAGCAGGCATAACAGCAGATTTCCCACGATGGAAATCAAGGAAATTCGACGAATATTTGTTTCGATGAGCCGGTGCTCCTGCTCCGCGTAAACGTAAGCCCCGGCGGCAATGGCCCGCACTCCGGAGTCCCGCACGTCCGGCTCTGCGGTCATCAAATGGATGTGCACCCGCGTCCACCCCATCACCTGCTCGGCGAATTTGTAGTCCATGGCCGACTGGCGAGGTTCCGCAATGATGAGCAGCGCCTTGTGGTCTTTACTGAAGAACCGATTTCCAGATCCCCAGTTGAGGTCGAAATTGGCGAACTGCGAAAACCCCCGGCTGCTGCCCACTTCCACTTGCATCAGGCCCAAAGGATCGGCGACGAAGTAATTGGTTCCCAATGACGAGAAGGGAGTGACCAGTTCGGTTGCCGCGCGGCGAACGGTTTGATGAATCTGTTGCGGATCCAGCAGCCGCTTCAGATCTTCCGTTTGCTCGGGCCGAGCGAAGGAGGGAAAGTTCCAGGTAAAGAACCGCACCAGGTTGAGCAGTTCCTCGTCCTGCAAGCCCGAGCGCGCATCCAGGAACATCCCGCTGGCTTGCATGTCGGCGGTGAGACGGTCGGCCATTTCTTCCATCTGGCCGGTGACGTCCGTTCCTGCCGCCGGGGCCTCGATGACCACGAAGAGCTGGTTGCCATAACCCAGTTCTTTGCCGATCTGGCTCGCGGCCCGCCATTGTGGGTCGCGATTCCCAAACAAATCGGTCAGGTCGGTGCCGGTTCGCAGGTTGTGGATGTTCGTATACAACAATAAGGTAACGACCAGGCTCAGGGCTGTAACCAAACCCGGATGGCCTACCACCAGGCCGCCCACCCAGCGCATGCAACGGACCATCATGCTGCGGCTCCGGCGCCTCCCGCCAGCGTTTTTTTCACCGGGTGGGCCTTTCCGTCGTCGGCCTGATCATCGCTCGCTCAATCATCGTCCGCCCATCAGCCCGATACCACTGATAACTCGCCGTTCGCCACCATCTCCCCGTCCACCCACACCGTGCCACCGATGCAGGCCATTTGCCCAACCTCAGTCAGCTTCTTGGTTTCAATCCGCAGTTCTTGCCCCGGAGTCACGGGTTTGAGAAACTTGAAGCGATTCACGGCCGCGAGCAAGGCCACTCCTCCATTGCTTTTCGAAGAAGCCTCCGGCGCGGCCGATCCCAGCATCACTCCCGCGGTCTGGGCTACCGCTTCAATCAGAAAAACCCCCGGCAAAATGGGCTTGGCAGGAAAATGCCCGGCAAAAACCGGGTTCGCCGGATCTACAAACTTCACCGCAACACAGCGAACTCCCGGCTCCAGTTCTTCCACCCGGTCGATCCACAAGAATGGAGGGCGGTGAGGAATCAGCGTCTCGATTTCACTTCGCTCGATCGGCCTGGGATTGATCACTGGGGTTTGTATACCTCAAACGTATCGGCCGGAATCTTCGGATTCATCGAGCTTACGTCGATGACGAATACAATGTTTACGCCGCTCTTGCCGTCTACCTCCAGCGACCGAGGAAAGAAATCCCTCTTGTCCAGCTTTACGACCAGGTAATTCAGCCTGCGGCGAAAAGTGTCCGTCCGCGGAACCAGCTTCATTTGGTAATCCCGGCTGTCCTCTTGCACGGTGATGGTGAAGTTTTTTTTCAGGTTTCCGAGGGAGTTATCCCGGCCGAAATAAGACTGCGCCCGGCGAACGCTTTTTCCGATTTCCATCACTTCTGTCTTATTGCCATTCGTAACGTTGAGGTAGTTCTCGTTGAAGCGAATCCGCATGCTGGACGGTTCGAAGTAGTCCAGTGCAAATCGGGTGGTGCCTTCGGCGCAAAACTTGCCGCGGAGCACCAAAGGCTTCGCCATGAGGCTCGACGTGCGGGTTTCGGTAAGGGCCCCGCAGCTGCTCGTGTATTTTTGTTGCGCTTGTCCGATCCCCTGCCAAATTCGGCTCAGGAGATCATAGGACTGGGCGGCCAGCACTCCCGGAAAAATCAAAAGCACAAGCAGAGCGCGTAGCAATCTGAATCGCGGGATCATGTCACGCCGGTAGAAAACGAAACGCCGATGGCAGAGACCAGAGCCAGACGCGCACCTTCTCTGGTACCAGCATATTGAACCGCGCGTGGCCATCATCTGATACAGACTAGCATGCGCGATGGTGATGCTACGGGCTGGCAGGAAGATGTGGCCAGGATTAAATTTTCTCAGGATGGAAATCCGGATCAACATGGCCCGGTGGCTCCGGGAGAGGACGGACGGACGAACCAGCCAACGTTAAACCTGCCTGCTTAGTCTCCACTGCCGCTAACAGCTTCCCCGGCAGTCTCGGCGGGTGGCACGGTAGCTTCGAGCCCGATCTGCACCAGCTCTGGAACAGGTTGTTCTTTCAGTACGAACTCGCGGTAGAGCTTGGCCATGCGGAAGTTCTCTTCGTCCCGCTTGAGCCGTTCGGCTCGGGCCCGCACTTTCTCCTCGCGGGCGTTCTTCGCAACGCCGAGTTGTTCCAGGTCATGCTGGACCTCGTTGGTGACAATCTCATCCTTCAAGACCAGATGATGCTCCGTACTGTTGAGCTTCACGCGTTTGCCGCCGGCGAAAATCTCATGCCGTCCGTGCTCCTCGTACCACTTGGTCAAGGTGGCGGTCATATGCATCTTCTCAACGATGTTCCGCCAGCCCATCCCGGTGTTGTAAGCGCAAAAGGAGATCTCTCCTTCTTGCGTAGCGTAAGGAATGATGCACTGCTCGGTCCGGCGAAAATCATAGTTGAACAGATCCTGGAACCACATGCCCGCCACGAACAGCAGGTTCCAGCGATCGCGGCGGCGGTGGAAAATGTCAGCCATGGTCCGAGTGCCAGAGACGTCACCATAGTCGCGTTCGGTTGCGCCCAGGCCCTTGTCGAGCTTCCTCAGCATATCGACAGCGCGGAAATGTCTCGGCGCATGAAACGCATCGTAATTCCGAACCAATGCCAGCGCCATTCCCGCGACCGACATCCACTTGCTGCGAGCCCAATCGTTGATCCTGGCAACGTCCTTGGCGAATTGTTCGGCGTCCAGGAACGCGGTTACCGGAATCGCCTCGCGTGTCTCTTTGTCGACCATAATCGCCAGACCCACGCCACAGTTCGGGTGACAACCGCAGGCGACCTGGCCCCAGGCGGCGTCCGGCCCGTGAACCAGATCCGCCCAGTCGGAAAAGGTGCTCAGGAACGAGAGTGGGAACCAGTCGCGAACCGGTTCGCCGATGCCCAATTGGTCTTTCACATCGTGGGCCAGATGCGAGAGTGTGTAGCGTTGCGCTTTGCGGCGTTCGTCGGTGATGGCCTCGTCGCGGCCCGTGAAAGACACCGGCTGGAACGACACCATGGCTATCTTGTCAGGATTGTCGAGGGCGAATTGCACCACGCGCCCCACCTGCTCATTGTTGATCCCGTTGACGACGGTGGTCACGAGCACGACTTCGACGCCGTTGGAGTGCAGGTTCTCGATGGCCCGCAGTTTCAGGTCGAACAGGTTGCCGACGTTGCGATGAGAATTCGCCGGGTTGCCGATGCCGTCGAATTGGAGATAAGCGTAGCGCAAACCTGCTTCTGCGGCCTGCCGGGCGAACGCGGGGCTCTTGGCGAACTCGATGCCGTTGGTTGCCGCTTGCACGCTGTCGTAGCCGAGTTGACGGGCGTAGCGAATGGCGTCTAGAAAATGCGGGGACAGGGTTGGCTCACCCCCAGAGAACTGCACGGACATCTGCCGCCGCGGCTTGATGGAAAATGAGTTATCGAGCAGCGTCTTGATGTCCTCCCACGTAAGCTCGTGTACGAATCCGACCTGGTTGGCATCCATGAAACATGGATCGCACATCATGTTGCACCGGTTGGTCAGGTCGACGGTGAGAACCGAGCCTCGCCCGTGCTTGATGGTGCTGCTGCCGTGGTTGTGCAGTTTTTCATCGTTGTGGGCACGGATATCGCGGCCGGGAAACGTCTCCTCCAGATGCCGGAAGAACTGCGGATCAATGGATATGACGTCTTCGAAATATCCGTGGACCGGGCAATCCTTGACCATCAGGATTTTGCCGTCGCGCTCGATAATCTGCGCCTTGATTTCACCGGGCGTTTCGTTCAACAGGACGCGATAATCCTGTTTGCCGTCGACAATTTGTTGACGAATCTCTGGCACACAACGCGGGCACAACGAATCGGTTTGCCGCGGCCAGCCCAGAGGAGGCTTCGACTTTTCACGGGACTTCAGCAGCGGCTTATCCGACCACCTGGGTGTGAATGATGGATTTTCGGGAAAGAGATTGTTACTCCAACAAAATACTTGCCACGCCCCGTTCGCGGCAATTGACATCGCCTTTTCGAGGTACTTGATGGGCTTATGCATTTGCCTTGACGCTCCGGGTCGAGCGTCTGTTGTGCGCCGCCGCCGGTTTCTGTGGGAAAACCCCCTGGCTTTCGCGAACGTGCCCGGCCAGCCAGACCCAGCCGCCTCCCCAGTCGTCGAAGAGTATCAGATCGCATTCTTGTGCGACAACTTCTTCTTGCTGGGCGTCACGAGTGAAATTACACTTGCGAATCCCCCATCAGGAACGGAATGAGACGCCGGTCAGCCTGGAAGATTGAGAACTATACCTACCGCGAGTGTCCCCACCCAGACCGGGAGTTCGGCTTCGCGGTTTCCCTGCACAACCACTCGTGCCACTCCGTGGAGAAGCTGGCGGCATTAAACCATGTTGTCAAGCTGGCTTTCATGCGCCCCTTGAGTGGAGTACTACAGAGGGCGTTCGGCCTCGATGGCGTTGCCGGACTGAACTATGCAGAGGTCACATATAACCCGCCCTACACGCCCGAGGACGTATATCAGATGGAGTCCGCAGCTGCTGCGGCTTGGGGCTTCCACGGGGTTCACCTGACCATCAGCGATCACGACGAATTTGCCGGGAGCCTCGCTCTGCTGCGCGGCCGGCCCGATCTGAATGGCCGCATCGCACTCGGCGAAGAACTGTCCCTTTGGTACCAGGGGCACTTATTTCACCTTGGACTGAGCGGGCTGCCCGAGAGCGCAATCGCCGAAACGCACGATCGAATTCAATCAGCTGCGCGGGGTAGACGCTACGACGAATTGTTCGAAACTCTCGCCGCTAGCGGCTGCCTGGTCACCTTGAACCATCCTCTCGTCGCCTGGGAACCGGGAGCGGAGACCATACCCGTCACGGAACTGCTCTCCCGCTACGGCTGGGCGATTCATGCCCTGGAAGTAAACGGGATGCGGCCACGAGAGGAGAACGATCGCGTTCTGAAACTTGCCCGGCAATGGCGCAAACCCGTGGTGGGCGGGGGAGACAGCCATCTGCTGGTCGCCAGTTCCGTTCTCTCTCTGTCGCGAGCCGCAACGTTCAAAGACTTTATCGCCGAAGTGAAGGACGGCCATGCGGTACCGTTCGTGACGCCTGATTATTTTGCCCCGCTCAGATGGAAACTTTTCTTGCGGGCACTGTTTTTCATTTCACGCTACCGGCAAATCGCCAGCTATAAGGGACAACCGGTGGCCGCGATGCTGGAGCGCCGCAGAGTCTTGCTCGATCCGGTGGGGTCGGCGAGTCGCGTTTTTCTGGCTATGGTTTCCGCTCTGGGATTAGCTCGGTGAGCAAGTTTCTTTCATGCGGGGACCGCGCGGTCAGGAGGTCGAGCGGTTCTACGGATCCGCTCTAGATGGACAGGGCCTATATCGGAAGACTAGAAACGCCGGAAATAGCACCAATGGGCTATTGTTGAACTTACTAGGCTAGGTCAAAGTGGGCCGGCTATGAAGCAGTTGCTAGTTATGTTCCTTTTGTGCGGATGCGCGATGGCGCAGAAGCCGCGGGTATTCGTTGAAACGGCCGATCCCGCATCGAGTTCCGCAACGACGGTAAGCACCTACTACGCATCCAGCCACAGCGAGCAAATCCGCCTTCTAAGTCAGGCCTGCCCTGCGATCGCAATCACCGAAGATGAGACCGGCGCGGATTTCACCGTGCGCTGGGAAAGCAAAACCTGGCAACAGACTTCATGGGCCGGTCATCAGCAGGAATTCACGTTGCTCAATCCCGCGAAGGAAGTGCTCGGCACCGGGGCTGCGCATCAGGTCAAGAATGCAGCCAAAGACATTTGTAAATTAGTTACTCAGGCGCGCCGTCCTTCGCCGCAACCCTCTTCCCGCTAACAACCCTAGCCGACTGGGATTAGCTCGGTGACGGCGCCCCAACGCTGCCGATGCAGGCGAGGAGGATGCAAACACGGTAAGACAAGCAGAAGACTACGGACCTCGCCATAGCGGTTGTGCCGGATGGGGCAGATTTGCGGCCTACTGCTCCGCCTCGCCTATTTCTTCGTCATGATCATGGGCCTGCTGCTTTCCTGGCAAAGGCCGGATTTTAGCCGCGACTTTCGGTCGGAGTAGGTCCCTGTCAAGCTGTTTTCACCGCTAGAACTCAGGGTAGCGCAATAGTCCACGGTGCCCTTAGTTGAGAAAAGCATGAATAGACGCTTGCCGCTGACTACGCCTGTGATCTGGTATCCCCCGCCGTTGCCGCTGACCTCCCGGCTTCCCTCGGTCTGTGTCAGAAGGAAAGTGCCCCATTCCTCCGAACTCCATGCGCCATTCACATTCATGGCAGGAGGATCCTTTTGAGAGTCAAGCCACGCCTTGCCTTCTACCTCCACCTTGGCAGCCGCCACAGAGGTCGGGAAGGAAATGCACAGCAATAGCAATGCCACCGCGAATGTCAGCTGTTTCATGAGAGATGTCCTCCTTCTTCTACTTCCCGGCGTGGGCCGGGAGGCCTACGGTCTAGTCAAGCTTTAGGGTACCCGATCAGATAGGTAACCGGCATCCTTCCAGTTGCAAGCTCACCGATCTCCCACTGGTATTGGCAAGAGGTCAGTTTTTCTACCATCTCACGCAATTCCTGTGGGCGATATGTCCGCAGGCAAGACACTACTCCATCGAATAGCAGGACCAACGGAATGATCGGAATCAGATACGTCCAGAGCAACCGCGACCAGCGGAACGGACGAATCCGCGGAGTGTGCAGGAACAGCAGGAGAATGCCGGCAAACATCAGGCCGATGGTCGACGGAGCGCGCTTGGTGGCCTCAAATATGCCGATGCTTTCGCCAGCCTCGACGGCATTTTGCAGAATGGCGCAAGCATCCTCCGGCGAAAAATGATGGAACGAGGTAAACATCGTTCGCAGCCCCTTCAGTGCACCGGGAACCTTCATCGCGTCAACCGGCTCGGGATAGAAAGTAATGTGATGGTCAGAAGACGCGCTGACACTCTGGAATGCCTCGAGATTCAGATATTTATCCGTGAGCCAGATCTGAAGGCCGGCGGAATTTTCTTCTCCGTCCCGGCATCGCAGCTGTCGCGCAAGATCCAACCACGGACCGCCTCCGCCAGAACACATATCAACAATCGATTCGGCAGACGATTGTTGGGCGTTCGTCCGGTTCCCAGTCGAGTCAATCACGCTTTGTAACAGCGGAGCGATGGGCGCGTAGGCATGCAAGAGGTTGAACCCAAACTGCATCGCATCCGTAACGTCATCCCGAAGCGATGTCGGGAACCACCGTTGTTCATGGAGTTCGATGAACTGTACGCGACGCATGGCAACTCAGCCCGGTAAGCACGGTGTGAACATTCTGGTCCAAATCCGCAAAAAAGGCCATTCAACCGGAATGATCCTCAATCCTCAGCGCAAGCATGGAGCGTGGCGGCTTCCGTACGCTGAAGCCAAGGCGACAGCAGACTGCCTTCAGGCCCGGGCAAGCGTTACCCCCCACGTGAAGCCGATCCCAGCCGATGCGAACAGCAATAATTGCCCGGGACGAATGAGCCCCTCGCGCCGCATATGCACATAATTGATCACCAGATCGCTGGCGAAGGTATGGCCATATTCTTCCATGGGAGTTGGCGGCAGACTACCCTTGGGCAGTCCCAACATCTTGCAGAAACCCTCGCGGTCCCGCCGGCTGATGTTGGAATAGATGAAATGGTCAATATCGTTCAGACTCAAAGAAGACGCCGCCAGAGCCTTATTCACCGTCAGAAGCATGTTAAGAAAGTAGACCGGCATCACCTCTCGCTCCATGCATAGAGCGTCGACAATAATATCGAAGTGGCCATTTGTTCTGGCCGTGGTAATCGCATGATGGAGGTGGCCGAGCGTCATGGCTTCGACGCCCAAAAGCAACGGGCCCTCCGCGCCTTCGCGGCGCAGGATCACGGCGCTGGCCGCGTCGCCATGGATGGTGATTGGAAGTAAGGAGCGGTTGCCTTGAGGTGCCGCGTCGCCGGTTACCAGCAGCGCCGTCTGAATGGTTTCATCCGTCATCATCCAGCCCAGCGCGGTCTTGATTGCGACGTGCAGTCCTGCACATCCGCCGACTTTGAAACTCAAGATCATGGAAGTTTCAGCGCCTAGATCGGCGCTGAGTCTGTGCGCGAACGAGAGACCTTGTGAACTCTTGGCGGACGAACTCTCGCTGGACCAGCTTTCGCTGGACCAGGTGCTGAAATCCAGGATGAGATTGATGTCCCGCGCCCTTATCCCCGCTTCGGCTATCGCCTTGGAAGCGGCTTCGAGGACCAAGTCATAAAGTTGCTGGTCGCCGCAGATCCGGACCCTATTCAGTCCGAGACCTTCCAGGGCCTTTCGTCTCGACTCCGGGCTCAATGGAGACAGCGAGGTCTCCACTCGAGTTCGTTCCCGCTCCAAGACTGCTTCCACGGCCTCATCGTTGGGTGGAATGGCGTACGCTGCGGCTGCAATTCGCACATTCATGTTCAAGGCAACTCCAGAAGAAGTGCCGCAAATCCACTTTCGCCGGCCGTTGCTAATAACAGGGCTTGTCCATTGATGGGCTGGCTGCTTAACGCCAGGATCAAGTGAAAAAGCGCGCCCGTACCGGCCAAGCCCAAGGCAAACGCCTGCGGGAGAATGATCACGGCGTCATCGCCGGAAATCTCGCGAGCCAAGGCGGTGGTAGGACTGGTGGCGCAAGGCGAACCATTCCCGCTGCAGACTGTCAGACTGGGGACGGAACCGCCAATCATTTGCCGGATGCTCTCCGCTGGTTGACCGCCTTCCGCCACGCGAGCCGAGCGGATTTTGGCATAAGGGCGGGCGTCGGAGCGGATATTCCCGCGGTCGCACGATTCCATCACCAATGCCGCTACACCTTCGCTAGGGATAAAACCGTCGTCTTCCGGCAGGGGATCCGAGTTGTAGCATGCCGGCGAGAGCAGGCCTGCCACTTCGTACCATGAGTAGAGGGTTTGCGCCAGCGCGTCACCCGCGAGGACAATGGCTAAGTCAGCCTGACCATGACGCAGCAGAGAAGCGGCTTGGATCAGGGCGTTCTCTCCCGCAAAGTACTTGTTGCTCACCGTGACATTAGGGCCCCGCAGACCGTGAAACAAAGACACGTGACTAGCTGGAGCGCTGGCAAGAGTCTCTGGGAAGGTACTGGGATCGGTTGCGTTCCAGCCGTTCGCGGCAGCGCTGAGGTAGAAAGCTTCCGTGAGTTCAACACAGCCGAAGGCGGTGGCGAAGACCACGGCAACCCGGGATCGGTCGACTTGGTGTAGGTCGATCCCGGTATCCTTAATGGCCAAGGAGGAAGCCACCAAGGCCCACGCTGAGAAGCGATCGAGACGCCTTGTCTTCAGGCCCGGCACCACGCTGGCAGCGCGAAAGGGCTGTACCAGAAACGCTCGCCGCAGCCCGGCGGTTGTCCAGGCGGTAATCGGACTGGTTTGCACGGGACCCGGTGGAAGCAGGCCTGCCAGCGGGCCATACGGACTCACGGAACCGATACCGGTTATGGTGACGGGCGGCAAATCCGGAGTCATAAGGGGCCACTCCCGAATATGAGCACGGCGTTGCCGCCGCCAAAGCCACTGGAAACCGACATGGCCAGCGGCAGCGGTTGGCGTTTCACTTCCCCCCTCAGCCAGTCAACGCCAGGGCTCTCAATGGGATCGGTGAGCCGCAGCGTCGGAAGCAGTGCTCCTGAACGAATGGTCATGATCGTAACCGCTGCCTCTAAGGCGCCGGCCGCACCCAGACAGTGTCCGAAATAGGACTTCGTCGAAGACACGGGAATGGGATGCTTGCGCCCCCGAAAGGCGGTCTCGTAGGCATTGGCCTCGGCAATGTCGTTGAGAGGCGTTCCCGTGCCATGGGCATTCACATACCCGATCTCATCGCCGCTGACTCCCGCCATTTCCATGGAAAGCCGTATGCAATCGGCCAATCCGATTCCCTGTGTCTGCGGCGCGGTGGTATGAAACGCATCATTCGTCATGGCCCACCCCCGCAGCACCGCCATGACGTTCGCATTACGCGCGGCGGCCCCGGCTAGCGTTTCGAGTAGGAGCACTGCGGATCCTTCGCCCAGGTTCAAACCCTTGCGATTCTGGTCGAAAGGAGAGCAGGGGTCTGGGTCTAACGCTCGCAGGGAGTTGAATCCGCTCAACGTGAACGGGCACAGGGGGTCGCTGCCTCCAGCCAGGACTATGGACGCGGCCCCGTCGAGCAGCATGTTGGCGGCGAGCGCGATCGCCACCGCTCCGGATGCGCAAGCCACAGAGACGGCAACGCGCGGTCCGAGAATCCCGCAACGCTCACCAACGGCGTCAGCAACGTGCGCGAACGGATAGGAGGCGCCCTGCAACAGAGTGCCGGGCCGCCGATACCAGGCGGCCGGATCTTTGGCGATTCCGGTGTCGATCTCGGTCAGGCCCCCGACCGTGTTCGCCATCACGATGCCGCTCTCACGAAAGGTAGAGCCATCGCGACCGGAATTCCCCATTGCGTCCTGAGCCGCCACCGTCGCGAGTTGATCGGTGCGCGAGTATCGGGAACTGGAGTGTTCCGCCAGAAGCGGCAATTCCCGGACTTGGGCAGTCGTTCCTTCGAAGCCGGGATACAGCCCTTTTGTGGGAGCCAGACAACACTGGCCCGACAACATGCCCGCCTGCAGGCAGTCCAGCCCGATGCCATAGGGGCTGACCACCCCGACACCAGTAACGACGATGGTTTTATGGATATCGGTCAAGAGAGGCAATCGGCCAAGAGTTAAAGAAATTCAACCACCGATCGTGATAGGGAGTCAACGTGTTTTCCAGAAACCGGACGGCCATGTAGCCCACCAAGCGCAGGAAACGGGCCATCAGCGCGCCGCCTCCGCCAAAGATTTTCTGGCGACGAAAAGAACGTGGGCCAGGGGCAAGCGATTCTGGAAACGGTGCTCCGCCAACTGCATACCAGCGTTCTCCAGCGCACCGCGGTACTCGGCGATCGACAGCATTCGAGGCCGGAAGCCGACGCCCTGGTACGCGAAGATTAGCCGGTCGAACGCCATGGCGATTACGGACCGGAGGCCGCGTTCCCGATCATGGACCCGAAAAACCAATATTCCCTCTGGTGCCAGTGCCGAACAGCACCGTTTCAGCAGGTCCTGTTGCTCGGCGGCCGGCAAATACTGCAAGACATCCAGAATTAAAATCAAACCGGCTGGTGGAAGCTCGAACTGACGGATGTCGGCCACGGTGACATCTGCGTTCAGGTTGCCGAGTGCATGGCGAGCCACGGCGACGCGATGTGCATCCAAGTCGCAACCGACCAGGCGCCGGCGGTTATCGTCGAAAGCCGCAAAACAAAGAGCTATGCCGTAGCCGCAGCCCAGGTCCACTACCGTTCCCGATCCCAGGTTTTCGGCAGCAAGTAATTCAAAGATTCGATCCAGTCGGAGCTTCCATCGGACGAACTTGCGAGGCGTTAGCGCGCATTGGGCGAACATTTTGTTTACAAAGCGGACGCGCTCCCGCAGCGCCGGATTGGCAGACGTCTTGCGATGAAGATGCACCACAACCGCAGTGATGACCCCGCCGATGCCGCCGGCCAGGATACCCAGGGCCACGCTGCCAATCACCCAAATGAAAAGCTGCTCCTTGCCAATGTGGGTGCGCGCGCCAGCCAGGTCGGACAGAGTCAGGGGCTGGAACGAGCCGAGGCGCAGTAAACAGCCGAGTTCCACAGAGGAGAAAATAATGAAAGGTTGGAACAACGGATTGTTGATGAAAGTGCCGGCCACGGTCAGTGGCTTGTTCAGTCTGAATAGCAAGGCCGCGCCGACTGCCGCCAGGGTTTGAAGCCCATAGATGGGCACGATGCCGATGAAAATTCCAAGGAATACAGCGGCGGCAGCGCGGCCCGGGTCGAGCCCCTCCTTCAGCAAGGGAGTTATGAATTTCCGCGCGCGAGCCTTAAATCTTCCGATCACCTGGCGGCCTTTCCATAGTCCGGTTGGCCATCAGGCCGACAACACGCGGCTGCGAGTAGCCGTCCCGCGGAACGAATAACAGTCTGAATCGCCGAATCGTGTCATGCTCCCAGAAAGCGAAATGCCAGGGACCAGAGACAGACACGCACTGTGTCTCGTACCGGCTTCATCTTGGAGCGCGTCTCGCCATCGTCGTAGATCATGTGCACGGGAGCATGCGCGATAGTGCAGCCCGATCGGGCCATCTTGATCAGGATTTCCATCTCGAGTTCATAGCACCGGCTGCGCAGTTTGGCGTCGCCAAGTTTGTCCAATCGGAATAGCCGGAATCCACTCTGGCTGTCCCGGATTTCGCAGCCGATGAGCGCCGAAGCCAACCGGCTGCCAATGATGTTCGAGAAATACCGCGAGCGAGGCATGCGGGCGCGATCGAAACCGCGCGCGCCAATGATCAGGTCTGCTCCAGTTTCTTCGGCGACCCGAAGCATAACCGGGATGTCATCCGGCAGATGCTGGCCGTCGCCATCGAGAGTGATTGCGTGAGTAAAGTTGTGGTCGCGCGCGAAAGCGATGCCCGCGCGCAGGGCCGAGGCCTTCCCGCAATTTCTTGGCAACAGCAAACAAGTAGCTCCGGCAGCCCGGGCAATGTCCGCCGTCCCGTCGCCGGATCCATCGTCTATCACCACAACATCTGCCACATGCCACCGGGCCCCCTGCACAACCTTGGCGATGTGAGGGGCTTCGTTGAATGCCGGAATTAGGGCACAGGTTCGCATGCCGCCGGTTCCAATGTTCCGCCCGCATCCTCACGCGGGCCGGCCAGGACGAATTCGAATCCCCGTTTCCGGAGCTCGTCGATGACCCGAGGCAAGACTTCCAGCATGGCATTCGCTCCCCCGGGTAAATGATCGTGCAGCAGGATGATGTCCCCACTTGCCGCCTTATCCAGAATGCGCCGGGCAAGAACGCCGGAATCGGCAGTGAGTGTATCACGCGTCCGAATGCTCCAAGAAACATACTCCAGCCCCGCATCCTCGAGATAGGGCGCCAGAAGCGGGTGGCGCAAGCCCACCGGCGAGCGGAAAAAGCGCGGCCGAACACCACAACTGCGGCGAACGCTCTCCGTGCCACGCTCAATCTCAGCCCGCAGTCGACGGGGCGTGAGAAAACAAAATAGCGAGTAATGCGACCAGGTGTGGTTGGCGATCAGGTGTCCTTCGGCCCAGGCGCGGCGCACTATTTCCGGATACTGGTCCGCCCGCTTCCCCACAACAAAGAACGTTGCTTTCACGCCCTTTTCCCGGAGTAGATCGAGTAATTTGGGCGTATCCACCGGATCTGGCCCATCGTCGAATGTCAGAGCCACGCAACCCGCGCCCCCTACCCACGAACGGTTGGCGACGAGCCATTGGTTGCGTGGATGAAACAACAGGTAGACGATGAGCAGTGTAGTGGCGCTCAGAACTACAAGAAAGAGCCCAAAGAATCGAAAAGCATACAGGAGAGCCAACAAGGCGCTGATCACAAGAATGGCTGAAAAAAAACCGACCGACCTCACCATATTGGTTGTCCCAGGCCCTGCAGATGCGGCGGGAATTGAAGTGCCATCTTAGCATCGGCTGTCCGCACGGAGAAACGGAACAAGTCTGTGCCGTGATCCGAAGCCCTTGATCAAAGCCTTTTCACCTCGCGATTCTTTTTCGCCCGGCAGATTGACCGTTTCGTCTTGTAACGCCACGCGACGCCTGAGGCTTTCTATGACGGCTGACGTGGACTGTGGTGGACTTAGAAGCACCGACAGCGGCAGCGAACGCAGCAGGATTCAGTGCAGTGAGCACGGCAGCGGGGTTCTTATCGATCACCGTCAGCAATGTGCGAGCTGGCGCTTCTGGGGTCCTGCGGCCTCCTTCCCAGTGCTTGATCGCGTCAAGGCTGAAGCCAAACGTGTCAGAGAATTTGGCTTGCGTCATGCCCAGTCGATTACGGATCGCCTTGACGTCAACTTCCTGGGGCACATATGCCTTGAATCCTTCTTGCTCTCCAGCAAGGAACACCTCAACGTCGTTAAGGCCATCCATCATCTGCTCGAATTGCGTTTTCATGCTACCTCCCGTAGGTCTCGAAAATACTATCGGCGCGTTTCTTCAGCGCGTTCCGTTCCGCCATCGACAGGTTTTCTTTCTCATGCTTCGGAAAAACGGTGATCAGAAAAACCGGAAATCTTTCGTTGCGCCAGATATAAACAACCCGCGCCCCGCCGCTCTTCCCCATTCCTTTGCGAGCAACCCGGACCTTTCGAAATCCTCCAGTTCCGCGGACCATGTCTCCACATTCCGGATCAGCCGCAAGAAGTGCCGATGTCCGCCCGCTCCTCCTCTCTAAAGAGCTTATTGGCAAGGGCGAGGTAAGCGGGCGTCTCGACGACCGTCTGCGCGATTCTCTTGTACTCCATTGGACACCATCAAGTCAAGTACAATTGTATGCCATTGGACACCAGTGGCTTACGGGGTATCCCCGTGAACAAGACGGTGATTTGTGAATTGAGAGCACTAACGAAGGCAATATCAGCTGATTCTGATTGATCTAACATTCCTTCATGGTTGCTCGGTGAACTGCAGCCATACTATCGGCTTTTGTTTCCTTTGGAATATGGTGGCCAGGGACGGAGTTGAACCGCCGACGCCAGCCTTTTCAGGGCTGTAGTCGCCCGAAGCTATCTATATGATTCTGCTAGACTTAGATCAGGAAACCTGCCCGATTTTCTCCTCTTTAATTGGAGCCAAAATGGAGCCAAGCTGCAAAAATCTGAGCCTGCCGAGATTTGCCTCAAATCAAGACGGCTTCGAGCTCTAGCACTAAGCAACGTCAGATTTCAAGGGAGTCGTTTCGACAACTGATCCCGACCACGCAGGCTACCGCTGTGAAAGTATCGCAGCGTACAGGTCCACGTTGTATTTACAAGGCTCGGGTCGCTCATCAAGGCCCTGTAAGAGCAAGTAGAAATCGAACAGCGTGTACCGCAAGAATTGAGCAGTTTCACCACGAGGGTCGACACCTGAGCCGTCAGCAGGAGTTTAAGGCTGAGGAACTACGAGAATTGTGAGGGCCCGGTGAGGAGGCAGGCGCTCTAACCAACTAACGTGTGCCGCACAACAAACAATCAACACACTCCAACGAACAGGCTCACAGACACCGAAGGAATTCAGCGCACGACCCACGGCTCTCCAAGTCGGTATAGGCTCAGGTGCTTACGGCGCTACTCAGCCTGCAAATGGGTGCTCGCGCGGCCGCTCCCCTCGATGGCAGAACAGACCCGACCTCTTCGGCGATGTGTGCGTGGATTGCGACTGGATCCTGCTTGAACCTGCAGTACGATCCACATGAGTACAGCCGGGGTGCTTTGCTGCCCCGGCGCATTAGCACAACACCAAACAATTGCGCTTGGGACTGACGTCCAAGATTCGGGGTCGCACTCAACTTGAACTTACTTCAACCACTCGGAGGTTCTTCAGCATATCCTCGACTGTTTTGCGGAGGTTGAATTCGGGCTTCCACACCCAGTCTTTCCGCGAACACCTATCATCAATGTTCAAGAAGCAAACATTAGAACAGCAAGCATCGCTGAAAGCTACAGCGAATTGGAATATACGGATTGGATGAAGGATGCGGGCTTCACTGAGGTATGCCGGATCAACCTACCCGGGCCTAGCGGCCTGATCGTGGGACGAGTGCGATAGGCTGCTCCTATTTGCGGTTTGCCCGCCATCCACCCAGAACGTGGCATCGGCGACGAGTCGGAAAATGAACTGAAATCATTCGTGATCAACCCGTTTCCTTCAACAGGGCATCGGCGGTAAGCAAAGCCAGATCGCTAAGCTTCTCCAGGGTCCTTTCCCTCTCGACCTCGAGCAAACTGAGTTGTCGTTCGATCCGTGCTTCCATCTCGCGCAGTTGCGCCTCAGGTGCTCTGCCGGCGACATGCCGGAACAGCAACCTGTGTGCGCTGATGCGCTGCATGACCTCGTCCATCCAGCATTTGGCGATGCGATGTCCCTTCCCAGATCGCAAGGATCATGGCCTCGCGCAGCCAGCGCTCCACGCAATATTCCTGCAGCGTTCCCACCCCGCCGTACACTTCCATCGCCCATTTGGCTGTCTGCATGGCAAACTCTGCGTGGCCGCGGTTCAGATGAGGCGATAAAACGGGATGCTGTGAGGCCCGTCACAGACGGATAGATCTTGGAGAAGTAGCTTTATCCTGCTAGCTAGTATTGGTCTGCTTATGCACCGGCTCCCGTTCTGGGCGCCGTCGTGTCGTGGTTTCGCTTCACGGCATGAAGAGGAGGTAACCCATGCCCCTCGATAGCCTGGAATTCCGTACTTCTCTTCAAAAGTTGCTCGTCGGGCTCATTTTGATTCTTGTTCCTCTGACCGTTTTTGGCTTCTATGTGGCAATGCAAGGAGACAGCCACATACGACAGGCAAACGGCGAGAACTTTCGCTCGCTCACACTCAATGCGGCAGAATCTACCTCTGAGTTTATTGCTAGATGTGTGACGGATGTCAGCGTAATCGCTAACTCCCCCGGTCCCATACAGGCAGTTGCTGTCGCGAACCGCCAATATGAGCACCTTTCGGAGGAGGCCGTTCGCGCTAAGCTCGGTGCCATTGACCGAGTTTGGGAGAGTGCGGAAACGGATGGACTGTCCGCGAAGATCCTCACCTCCGACTTGGCCCACCAGTTACGGCGTATGCGTGAAGTCAATCCCACGCTGCTCAAGATTACGATCGCCGACGTCAACGGAGCGGTCGTCGCCGCCACGGATCGACCGGCACGTTACTTCCACGGTGACCAGGAATCCTGGCAAGCGCTGTCCTCCGGAGGACGCGGCGCCATCCAGGTGTCGGGGCTGCGCTATGACGATCAGAGCCGTCTTCACTATGTCAGCGTCGCCTACCCCATCCTGCAAGAGGGAACCGGAAGGTTTGTGGGCGCCGTAACCACCACAGTCGACGTCTCGCCGCTGTTTGCTCAACTCGCCCACCACCAGATCGGCCGCACCGGCCGATTGTTCATGGTGCGGGATGATGGGACCGTGATTGAGGCGCCGGGGGTCACTCCTTCCATGAAGATCAAGTCGGAAGAGTACTCCTCTATTCGTGACGCCCTCGGCAGCTTGCGAGGCCGCGAAGCTGGGTACATCTTCGCCACATTGTCGAATCGCGAGTCCTATCTGATCGGTTACGCCGATACCGGCTTGAAGGAGGCCTACCCGAATCTGCCTTGGATTGTAGTAGCCAGCCAGGAAGCTAGGGAGGTCACCGGTCCGGTCCGCAACATGACTGTGTTCGCTCTGCTGGTGATGATTCTGTCGTTGTTGATATTGTCGCTTCTCGCTGCTTATGTGTTTCTGCATCGCAAACAGGAACTGGAGGATATCGAAACGTCGGAAGACAAGGCGCGTTCTGTTGCAGCGTGACCGTAAGGACAGGGGCTGGTTGTGCGCCCCTGCCCACAGTTAGCTTGTCCGGGCCGCGTTGTCTTGTTCGTCCGCACGACATGAGTCAAGGTCGTTTTAGAGATGGTTTTATCGGAGAGATATGGTGACTGCTTCAGAGCTAACGGACGGAATGGTCGTTCGAGTCGAAGCACAGACCTACAGGGTCTTGAAGGTCGAATCCAAAGCGGCGGCGGCGAAACTGGGCGGTGTGGTGAAGGCTGAGTTGAGCAATGTGGTTACCGGCCGCCTGTGGGAAGCTCGCTTCCGGCCCCAGGAGCATGTGGAAGAAGTGCAAGTCGAGCGACGGAACCTGGAGTTCCTTTTCCGTGAAGGCGAGACATCCACTTTCATGGATCCGGGTACTTTCGAACAGGTCGAGGTTCCGGACGAAATCCTCGGACTCGCGGTGCACTTCCTGCAATCGGGTGCGACAGTACCCGTGGAATTCTCTGATGGGTGGCCCATTAGCGCCGTTGCGCCCGATATCGTTGAGGCTCGGGTGGTTCATACCGCGCCACCCGCGCACTCCCAACAGGACAGTGCCTGGAAAGAGGCGACGCTCGAAAACGGCATTTCGATTCGTGTTCCCTTGTTCATTGCGCCGGAGGAATGGGTGCGCGTCGATCTCCGGACAGGCCGCTATCTCGAACGGGCACACAGTGATCGTAGGCGGATTGCGTAAGAGACCGACTTTGTCACCGTGCGGAGGGGAGCATGCTGGAGATCAATGCCGTTCCGATGGAGTTCCCCGCGGACGCCAACATTATCGTTGGCCAGGCACCTTATCAAGACAGTCGAAGACCTTTAGAAACATGTATTGAAGGAGGTCCTTATGAGCGCTGCTGTCGTTACTACTCTCGTCCCGGAATTCAGTGAATCCACAATCATCATCGAACGGTACCAAGACGCCTATCGCGCAGCAGAAGCGACAGTAGCTTTTGGCGAGACCGTGAGGCTTGGCGGAGTAGTTCTGGGGGGCATTGTTCTTGTTGGGGCTCTTGTCGAATTTCTACTAAATCCGGCAGAGCATTCCGGGTTCCCCGTGGTGTTTGCTTCGCTGGTTGCTTGCGTGGTCTTCGTTGTATTGATTTCCCAGATTTTGGCTATGGGTTTTCATGGCCAAGGACAATTACTGAAAGCCGCCCTCGACTCAGGCGTCAATTCCTCGCCGTTCCTCACAAACGCGCAACGGGCAAGGGTCCTGTCGTTGAGGAAGCAGCAGACGGCTCCAGAGAGCGTCCCACTGAGGGCGGCATAGCAGCGGAGCCGCACGGTAAGCATCCGGAGGCCAGTCGCTTGACATTTGCGAGCGTGGCCCATCGTGTCCCTACGTTGTTGACGAAACATTGTCATGACACCTGCTGACTCGAAACAGATCTTCAGTTCACGGAATCGCCTGATCGCGGCGGTTGAGTTTCCGAAGCGTCGCCACCGATCGCAATCCGTGATCCCACTCACAGACTCGGCTCCGAACCGGCGCTACCCTGCACTCAGGACAACGACCCGCGCTCTGGCGACTATTGCCGCCTGGTGAGGTGCGTCATGCTGCTGCTATTCGGGTTCCTTCTGTTCGGGTTGGGTGTCGCCCTCGTCCTGCTCATGCCTGCGCTCTGGGCCCGCGAAATCCACCATGCATATTCCGCTCCTCGTGCCGTCACTTGTCCCGAAACACACCGGGAAGTGGGCGTAACTATTGACGCTACGCACGCCGCCGTCACTGGACTCCGCGGCACACCAGAATTCCGCCTGTCTAAATGCACGCGTTGGCCCGAGCGCATCAAGTGCGCGCAAGACTGTCTCCCCGAAGCCCTGAGCAACGAGCCCTACACGCTCGGCGAAGTCCATCTCCCCAAGACGCAACGCCAGATCTACCATCTACCCGTGCTTCTGGCTGCCTTTGCTGCCTCGTATGTCGGTATGCTCTGGCACTCGCCGTACCTGTTCCGTGCCCGCTGGATGGCCGATCTCGGTATAACGCCTGCGCAGTTGAAGCAACTGGTAGCCTGGTACTCCCCGCACCTGCTCACCATCGCCGCCTGCCTGCTGTTCGCCTATGGGGTCACGTGGTTGCAGATCTGGCGAACGCGGAAAGGCCTCTGGCAGGGAATCCTTTCCTCAACTCTTCTTTGGGCCGCCATCATGCTCGCGACGCTGCCCTCGCTGCTCGGCCTCTCTCGCGACCTGCTCTTGATCGAAGCCGGCTACACCCTCGTAGCCGCAATCATGGTCGGAGTGATCATCGGTGGCCTTAGCGGCAGATCGCTTTCGGTCACTACTCGACTTTTCGGGAACGGTTGACTGAAGATTCAGAAGAAAGGACCACGTCCTCTTTGGGTTAACCCGATCACAACTTCTCGAAGGGTTACGCTCCACCCAAACATTGAATTTCAGGGAGTGATGTCTGACCTGGTGGAAACGAGACGCAGAAGAAGAAATTGCCAAGGGCAAGTTGAGGAGCTAGCGACTTTGTCCTACCAGAGCTATCTCGTCGAGGCTGCCAGGGGTGTCCGCCCTGATTTTTCTGCCAGGCCGCTTGCGGAACTTGGCCTGCAGCTTGTCCAGGTAAACGTAGTAGACCGGCGTGATGTAGAGGGTCACGATCTGGGAAAAGAGCAAGCCGCCCACAACGGCCAAACCCAAACCCCGTCGCGAGTCGGCACCCGCACCGAAGCCGACAGCAATGGGCAGCGTTCCCATCAGGGCCGCCATAGTCGTCATCATGATCGGCCGGAACCGGACAAGCGCGCCCTGATAGATGGATTCTTCCGGGCTCTTCCCTTCGGTGCGCTCCGCTTCGAGGGCGAAGTCAATCATCATGATGGCATTCTTCTTGACGATGCCAATCAGCATGATGATCCCCACAAAGGAATAGAGATTCAGCTCTTGATGAAAAAGAATGAGAGTCAACAAGGCGCCCACACCGGCGGAGGGCAGGCCGGAAAGAATCGTCAGGGGATGGATGAAACTCTCGTACAGTATTCCCAGAATGATGTAGATCACCAAAATCGCTGCGACCAAGAGCAGACCCATGCCCGTGAATGAGGTCCGAAACGCTTGAGCTGTCCCCTGGAAGGTGCGTTGAATGTCTCCCGGCAGAAGTCGATTAGCCTCCTGCTCAACCAGTTTCGTCGCGTCGCCCAGTGCGGTCCCTGGCTTTAGGTTGAAGCTGATGGTCGCGGCGGGCAGCTGGCCGAGGTGATTGACCTGAAGCGGGCCGACGGAAGGCACGAGCTTGGCAACTGTGTCGAGCGGCACCAGCTTCCCTGCGTTGGAGCGGACGTATAGGAGCGAGAGCTTCTCCGGGTTGTTCTGGAACTCCGGCAACAACTCTACGATGACGTAATATTCATTGTTTGGGGTGTAAATGGTGCTGATCTGGCGCGTTCCGTATGCGGAATAGAGAGCGTCAGAGACTTGAGCTGGCGTCAATCCCAGCGCGTAGGCCTTGTCGTGGTCGACTTCCACGGTGAGCTGCGGATTCTTGATCTGCAGGTCGCTGGTTACATCCTGCAACTGCGGAACAGCTCGGAGTGAACTCTCCAGCTTGGGTGCATCCTCGTAAAGCTGTGCCGTGTCGGGTGATTGTAGCGTGTACTGATATTGCGACTTGGTCAGAGTTCCTCCGATGCGGATGGTGGGCGGAATCTGCATGAACACATTCAACCCTGGAATTTGCGAGACCTTCGGGCGAAGCTCCTGAATAACCTCCGTCGCGCTCTTGTGGTTTACGCGATCCTTCTGGTCCTTCAGGCGAAAAAAGAGACGGCCCTGGTTGATGGGATTGCCGATCGCAGACATGGTGTTCATGACGCTGGGATCGGACTGCACGACATCGGCTACCTTTTGTTGCAGCTCCATCATGTCCTGAAAAGCAATTCCCTGTTGCGCTTCGGTAAAGGCGAACACGAGGCCTTGATCTTCATCAGGGATGAAACCGGTCTTCGAGACCGTGTACAGATAGAATGTCAGCCCGATCACCACGAACGACACCATGAGGGTTGCGAACTTGTGCCGCAGGACCGACTTCAGACTGCGGTCGTAGCTGCGCAACCAGGCGTCGAAAACCCGTTGGGTGAAATTGAAGAGCTGTCCATGGCTCGACCGTTCCTGGTGGCGAAGAAACCGGCTGCAGAGCATCGGCGTCAAGGTCAGGGATACGAATCCCGAAACCAGGATCGCCGCGCCAATCGTCACGGCGAACTCATGCAACAATCGTCCAATGATTCCACCCATAAAAAGCAACGGGATGAATACCGCAGCCAACGAGAACGTCATGGAGAGAATGGTGAAGCCAACCTGGGCGGCGCCATCTCTTGCCGCTTGCAGCGGTAACTTGCCCTGCTCCATGTGACGGACAATGTTTTCCAACATGACGATGGCGTCGTCTACCACAAATCCGACCGACAAGGTCAATGCCATCAAGGAGAGATTGTCGACGCTATACCCCAGCAGGTACATCACCGAAAAAGTCCCGATGATGGACATGGGCAACGCGAGAGACGGAATAATCGTGGCCGAAACGTTTCGCAGAAAGACGAAGATCACCATGATGACGAGGCCGAGGGCCAGCATCAAAGTGAACTTCACGTCGTTGACCGACGCCCGAATCGAGACCGAGCGGTCGTAGAGCGTGTCGATATGGACCGCGGTGGGAATGTGCTCCTGCAGTGTCGGGAGCAATTTCCGGATATGGTCCACCACTGAAACCGTGTTGGTCCCCGGCTGCTTTTGAATCGCCAGTATGATGGCGCGAACCCCATTGAACCAACTCGCGGTTTTATCGTTCTGCACGCTGTCGAGCACACGGCCGAGTTCGTTAAGGCGAACGGGAGAGCCATTCCGATAGGTCACCGCCATTGGCCCGAACTGCGCCGCATTCATGCGCTGTCCATTCGACAGAATGGTGAACGTGTGGCTCCGTCCATACAGCGTGCCGGTGGGAAGATTCGTGTTTCCTGACTGCAACGCAGCACTGACATCGTCGATCCCTATCTGGCGTGAAGCCAAAGCACTGGGGTCGAGCTGAGCCCGCATGGCGTATTTCTGTGCTCCATAGACCTGCACTTGCGCCACGCCGTTGACCATTGAGACGTTCTGCGCGATGGTCGTCTCAGCCGCTTCGTCGACGTCGGAAAGCCTCATCGTTGGCGAACTCAATGCTAGGTAGAGGATGGGCGAATCGGCGGGGTTCACCTTTTGGAATGTCGGAGGGGTCGGCATCTGCGGAGGTAACTGCCCTCCAGCTGCTGTGATGGCTGCCTGCACATCCAGCGCCGCGCCATCGAGACTCCGGCTGAGGCTGAACTGGATCGTGATGTTCGTCAGCCCAAGAGAATTCGTCGACGTCATCGAGTCGATGCCGGCGATGGTCGAGAACTGCTTCTCCAGTGGAGTAGCGACGGACGAAGCCATCGTATCCGGACTGGCGCCAGGGAGCGAAGCACTTACCAAAATGGTAGGAAAGTCTACGTTGGGTAGGTCGCTAACCGGCAGCAGCTGGTACGCGAAGGCACCAAAAACAAGAATGGCGGCCATCACCAGTGTAGTCATGATGGGCCGTTTGATGAAGAGCTCAGAGGGACTCACAGGCCGCCTCCGGAAGGCCCACGCGCGTTAGTTGTATCCGTCTGAGCCCCGGGCAATGTGCCCTGCACAATCACTCTTGCGTTTGGCGCAACGCGCAACTGGCCGTTCACAATGACGCGCTCGCCCGTCCTCAATCCGTCCGAAACCAGCGTTAGGTCGTCGTATACACCTGCAGTTTTCACAGGACGCGATTCAGCCGTGCTGTCCGTTCTGACAACGTATACATATTCACCTTGCTGCCCGGTCTGAATGGCCTTGGTCGGGACCACGATCGCCTTTTTCTGCGTCGAAAGTTCCAACACTACGTCTACGAACTCTCCCGGCCAAAGCCGGCGATCCTTGTTCTGAAATGTTCCTTTCAGTTTGAATGTACCAGTCGTTGTGTCTACTCCATTGTCGATGAATGTTAACCGGCCGACCGCAGCGTTGGTCGATTGCCACTTGGGATACGCCAGGACTCGGAGTTGCCCAAGAGAGAAATATTGCCGCACCCGGCCTAGATCGGCTTCGGGCACCGAGAATGTCACATAGATCGGAGTGACCTGATTTAGCTGCACCAGATAAGGCGTATCGTTTGCCTTCACCAGATTCCCCAGATTGATCATCAACGCTCCAGCACGCGCGTCGATGGGAGCAGCGATGTCGGTGTACTGTAGTTGTACCTGGGCAGCGTCCACAGCGGCCTTGTCGGCCTCCACGGCGGAAGCGTCGGCCTTAGCCTGAGCTCGAATCTGGTCAGCCTGTTCGTGGGAGGCAACGCCCGCTTCTTCCAGGCTGGAATAGCGTTCCGCTTGAAGCCGCGAGTTCTCCGCTTGAGCTCGGTCGTGCTGCATCTGGCCAATTGCTTTTTCGAGATCCGCCTGGAAAGGCCGCTTGTCCAACTGAAACAGCAGTTGGTCCTTACGTACATCCTCTCCTTCTCTAAAGAGGACTCTTTGGATCTGACCGTTGACCTGCGACCTGATCTGTACGGTCTGATACGCTTCGACGTTGCCGATGGCGCTGATCTGAACAGGAATGTCTCGCTGTTCAACACTGGCTACAACTACGGGAGCGGGTGGAGGACCTCCAGCGCTGCGTGGTGGTTGAATTTGCCCGTTGTTTCCGCACCCGGATAGGGCGAAAGCCGCAGCCAGAGGACAACACAGAATCAACGACGGCAGTTGCTCAACGACTCGCTTCATCACGGTAGGACCACCCATTTCTCACACTGCTTGCTGCTGCCACTAAGTCTGGCGTACGAGAGAAAATCCGAGAGAGGAGACCACATGCGCGAGGTTGCATCTCTCCCCATAGTGGCAGGCAACGGCGAGAGCATGTCGGAGGGGTTTGACAAATTCTTCTAAGAAATCAGTCGCAAACAGGACCGAGTTCAGATGAACATCAATAGCCACTCCGATCGCTAAACATGCACAACCCCTTCCCGGTGCCGGGCCCAGCAGATCAGTCACCTCTAGCTTGAAGAGTGACGCTAACCCTCACAGAGCGCTGTGATCAGGATCACTGGCCAGAGACCATCTGCGACGACGATGTTGGATTTTTGGGTACAAGGCCTGAAAAGTTCTTGCATCGTCCTGTGAGTAACGGGTGCACTTGATCGGGCATAGCCTGGGCGGAATCTTCGCGCGATTTGCAGCGGTCCGAATGCCGGGGCGCATCACTTCCGTCACCACGTTGGGCTCTCCTTTCCGCGGGCTGGTGGCGCATTCGCTGGCGCTACTGCCGGACCGGCGACCCAAAGATAGACGTCGAGGTCGGCGGGACGCATTTGGGACTTATCTTCAATTCGACCGCGTATCTGCACATTGCTGAGGGTCTAGCCTGCGCACCCGGAAAGGTTCATAGGCAGAAGCCCTAGTTCAATTGTCCAGCCAAGAGGTTCTCCTCCCACTTCTCCACGCTGGCTGAACAACAACCTGCAGCAAGCCCGACAAAAGCGACCAGGCTTGTGGTGGCGTCACCAATCGGGTAATAAAATGCTTCCCACTCATCGGAGTCCTCGCCGTCATGATTCGGAACATATTGGAAGTGCCATGTTCTCCTTTTTGCTGCCGGATCCGCCTCAGGACTTTGTGGACAGCGAGTGCACTTTCGCGGGCTTCTGACGGCGCACGAAGCCGGAAGGCTGGGCACGGTTTCTTGTCGATTCCTTGGTGCCAACGGCCTAAAATGGTCCAGTGAGGGGAAGGGAGGTTCTTCCCTATGGCCAGCCCAGCGGCAGACCAGCACCTGTTCGTCGGCATCGAGCTCGGCCACTATCACATTGTCGAAAAGATCGGCGCGGGCGGCATGGGAGAAGTCTATCGCGCCCGCGATGAGCATCTTGCCCGTGATGTTGCGATCAAAGTTCTTCCGCCCGGTACGCTGAGCGACGAATCTGCCCGCAAGCATTTCCACAAAGAAGCCTTGATTCTTTCGCAGCTTAATCACCCCACCGTCGCGACCATTCACGACTTCGACACGCAGCAGGGCGTGGACTTCCTGGTGATGGAGTACATCCCCGGGATCACACTCGGTGAGAAGGTGGCCGCCAGACCGCTGCCAGAGAACGAAGTACTCCGCCTAGGCGTGCAACTCGCTGAAGGACTGGCCGCAGCTCATGGCCACGGGGTTGTTCATCGTGACCTGAAGCCTGGCAACTTGCGGGTTACGAGCGACGGGCGGCTGAAGATTCTGGACTTCGGTCTGGCGAAACTGCCGCGAAACCCGGGTGCTCGTCCTCACGATGCACGATGACCCTGCGTACTTACGATCGGCACTGGCGGCCGGGGCCTCCGGATACCTGTTGAAAAGGGCGGTGGATGTGGAGCTGCTTGCCGCCATACGAGGGGTGCATCGCGGAGGGACCTTCGTGGACCCGCGTTTGGCCGACGTTCTTGTCCAGGACGTGCTGGCGAAGAGAGGTGCAAAAGCAGGTCCCGCACGGCCGGTAAACATCCTTAGCGACCGGGAGCTGCAGGTGCTCAGACTCGTGGCGCAGGGTTACACCAGTGCGCAAATCGCCAAAGAGATTTTTGTGGGTGTGAAAACTGTCGAGACCTATCGTTCACGTTTTGCTGAGAAGCTCGGACTTCGGACGCGTAGCGATGTAATTCGTTTTGCCGTGCAAATGGGTCTATTGACCCCAGAAGCGCTGGAGAGCGAGCCGGGCGGCTCGGCTCGGTAGGAATTCTGTTTCAAGCTTTCAAGCAGCCTTTCTGCCCCGATATGGAGTGCGCCTGCGCCCTCTTGTCGGGTTTTCCCGGACAAAGCCCCTCATTATTAGCAGCATCCCCGATACCCCGCTTATTCCATTTGCAGCACACTACGTGCAAGCTGCAAGAGTGTAGCTTCCCTGTAGACCCACGTCACAAAAGAGTCAACGGCGATCGGAAAACAAAGCCATGAGAGCCACATTAAATGCCTCCCGCCCACCGCCAAATTCGGGAATTTCTCTGGTTGGGATCAACAAGTTGAGCACGGGCTTTGACCCTGAGACCTTTCTCGCAAAAACCGGCGTCGGCAAGACGGTCGTCAATCTGAAAAAGAAAGACGCCGCCTTTTCGCAAGGCGACCCAGCTGACGCTGTCTTCTTTATTAGGAAAGGCAAGGTTCAACTCACGGTCGTATCCAAGGCTGGCAAGGAAGCGACCGTGGGCATATTGAGTGATGGAGAGTTTTTCGGAGAAGGTTGCCTGGCTCAACAGCTTTTACGCATGGGGTCTGCAACCGCAATGACGGACTGCGAAATTCTGCGCATTAACAAGAAGGAAATGATGCTTGCGCTCCACCGGGAACACGAATTTTCCGACCTGTTCGTGGCTTATTTGTTAGCACGGAACATCCGGTACGAAGAGGATTTAGTTGACCAACTCTTCAATTCCAGCGAAAAGAGGCTGGCTCGGATTCTGCTTTTGCTAGCTCACTTCGGCAAGGAGGGCGTGCCCGAGGAGGTGATCCCGAAGATGAGTCAGGAGACTCTCGCGGAAATGATAGGCACAACCCGTTCGAGGGTTAGCTTTTTCATGAACCGCTTCAGAAAGTTAGGCTTCCTTGACTACGGCGAGAGCGGACTGCAAGTTCATAATTCACTTCTGAGTGTCGTTCTCCACGACTAGTCTCTTCATGGCCAATATTGAACAGACGACTCTGAGTTTCTGAGTCTCCCGTGACCCGGGACTGTATTCCCAGTCTGTCGCCGAGCGTCAGTCACGCTGGCTGCGGATTCAATGTGTCAACCTGTCAACCATGTGTTTCCTCTGACACTCACTTTCGACTCGCCCCCACACGTGGTGATTCTTGCACTCGTAAATCTGAAAATCTGTGCAGACCAGCCGATCTACCTGCTCCAGGTAGAGGATTTCATTCAGCCAGTTCACGAGGAGAGTCTCCCGGTCAACTCCTTCCACTTCGATCTCTCGCGTGGCCGACGCTTCCGCTGGCGGCGGGACTCCCTCCAAGGCTTGCATGGCACACGCGGCATTCTTAAGCAACGCCGCCATGTCGCGGCCTGTTACTCGGAAAGCTCGATCGGCCGTGTGGTTGATTTCTTCAAAGCTCCGCATTTCAGCCACCAGTCGCCCGAGCAAGACCAGACGGCCTGTCAGACATGAAGTTCTTGAGCTGCTGCTCCGCGCACGCGGCTCAACAGCGAATCCAGCAGCCTCTCGTCCTTGCGCAAGTCCTGCTTGAATACGCGATGATCGGTGTGCGCAATTTCGTTCACCAACTCTCGGTGACGTCGATCAAGGATGCTTAGCAGGAGCTCCTGTTCTTCAGTGTTCAATGTCAACTCCATAATCCCTCCCCTCAGATTCGCAAGATCATGTTCTCCCATCTCAAGGTGGCTGGCGGAGAAGCGGCATTGACCCACCAAGCCACCGCATCAAACGGAAGCCGGCAAGTCGCTCGACCAAGCATCGGCTGCAATCAGCCATTTCTCCCCTATGCGCCTCCACACGGTGAGATACTTTCCGCGGTCCTCCTTTTTAGTCTCTCCATTCTGCGGAATAGTCATGCGGTACGTACCTACGTCCCAGGCGATGGGGCCTTGTTGCTTGATATAGGTGGCGTCAAAGGCCAGGCCAGATACGCCATGGCTGAGTGGCACTTTCAAGTACTCTCGAATCGCTTCGCGCCCGTGAACTGCCTCATGATGGGGTGGAAGGTAAACTGCATCTTCGGCGTAGACAGCATCTACTCCATCCAAGTCCCCTGCATTCCAATGCCGGGCCCATTCATCGCCCATTCGGCGGATAGCACTTGCGGCACTGATCCTGGTTTCCGTTCGGGCGGTGCGCCGCACTCGATTCCTTTTCATTTTTGCAGGCTTCTTAATATTGGGCAGTTTCTTGATCGTTGACGGCATAACGCGCCTCCCTTCGAAAGAGCTCACAACATGATCGTGTCATCCTCATTCCGTCTCGTCTGCTTTTTCCTAGGGTGATTCCCAACGTCCACTCCCTGCAAGGACCAAAATGGAAGGTTGGTCCGACGCTCCCTTTGAGGCATGAATGACGTCTTTACGGAAGCTTTTCGGCTTGCCAGAACGCGGCCGGCAGTTACCTCGGATATTGCCTCACCGCGGTTCGAGAAATGTCTCTTCATCTCTGCCTCCTCTCGAATGCAATGCCTTGACACGTTTAAGCAGCACGCGCCATGGAGCTCTCGGCCTTTTGCAGCAATCTTTGCACTTCGTCGTCGCCGACTTGCGTGAAATCGCTATACCACTGCGAAACCGCCAGGAGTCTTATTAGCGAAAGATCGAGAACTCGCACCCCACCTTCGGCCATCGCGCCCATTGCCACTTCTTGTTGCCACGGCGTACCAATCTTGGTCACCACAAAGACGTCAAGGGGGAGTTTGAGCGCGCTCGCGACAGCGGCTGCCACAGGCACGCCACCCCGCGGGAGTCCCAAGACAATCACGTCATAGCGACCGGAGTAAGCTGCTAATTTGCCCGCAAGCATTCGGCCGGCTTCGGATCGATCCGCGAACAGAAGGATTTCAAGATCTTCGTCTTCTTCCCGAAAGAACACACCTTCCACGTCCATCCTGCTTTCTGATCGTCCCTTCGACAGATTCCAGTCAATCTAGAGCACGCTCTAGGCCGCTTGCGGCGGAGCCGTGGCATCGACGGGACACAAGAGGGACAACGCTGAGAGCAGCCCAGTGCTTCCCTCCAACGCATACACTCGGCGGCTCGCAGGAATGTCGTAATCCGGAGCGGCTCCGCAAATCAGCACCACCGGCGTGTTCGCTTTCTCTTTCGCCTCGACCGCCAAGAGGTATCTCTCTTCTGCGGAGAATCGATGCCCGACAATTACCCCGTCAAAGGCCTCTTGCTTCAACAAATCCAGACCTTCTTGAACACTCGTGCACGCTCTCACGTCATAGCCCGCTTCTCGCAGACTGCCACATCGGTTCTCTGAAGCAACTTTGTCGAAAGAAACACATAGAATCCTTCTTATAGGCATACTTGTACTCCTCGGCACGATGGCCGCTTCTCTCACGCGGGCGAAGCTTGCTGTTCGCAGCGGCTTCTTAGGCCGCCATAGCGGGCTTTGCGGGACGGATTTCTTCTTTCTTTTCTTCCGTCACTGCGGGCCGCATACTTGCGAACTTGGCCAGCGCTTTCGCCGTCAAAATCGTTGAGTGGATGCTCGCGATCGCGCCCAACAGAGCGGGCACGATGCAGACGTTCTCAACCTTCCAGAGCCAGTGACCGAGTACCGGAGAACCTAGCCACGCTCCAAGCCATCCGATGATCAATTTCCCGATCACAGCGTCATTGCCATCGAGAAAGCGATACCGAAACACGTAGTGGTAGGTAGCGGCAACCACTGCCCCGATGAAGGTGAGAATCAAAAAGGAGAGCAAGCTCATTCCCAGCATGGTGGCACCTCCTCAGGACCAGGGTGAGACCAAGATCGGTCTTCGTGAAGAACGAGGTCCAGAATTGGGTCGTTCAAAAAGATCAGGCACGGACGCCATGGCGCTACGTCCGGCCGGCCTACGAGCTTCTGCAGCTACAAGTATTGTACGCCGCAGTTCAATCCCGGCGTTCAGTCCTAGCGGCAAGATCCAGGTGGCTGCGCCAAGTAGAAGGCAGCCCCCGTCTCGCGCGATTCTATTTGCGGCTCCTTGAATACGCTTGGCGGGCTTCGGTAACCGTAATCACAGACAACAACCGATGCGCTGATGGAGGATGAACGTTGGGGACTCAAGGCGGTTCCCAGCTGTGAAGATGGTTGTGGTTTGCTTCGTTATCACAGTGGTGGCCTGCGCCGACTTCTTGCTTAGACAAGCAGACGTTCAGCCGTTGGCGAAGGTCAGATTAACCATCACTCCAACGAAGGTACCGCTCTTTGCAGGTGAAACACAGACGTTTGTTGCAACGGTTGTTGGCACGGATAACCAATCCGTGAATTGGTCCGTGGAAGAGCAAGACGGTTGCGAGAAGTGTGCTGGAACACCGGTTATCGATTCTGAATCACCTTTTGGAAAAGGTGACAGAGGTTTGTGCGATGATCTGATGGAACCTCGGCTTGAGCTCCAAGCCACTCCGGTCGGGCACGGCTGGAGAAGGATCATTCTAGGTTCACGTGCAGGGCTACAATCCCACGGAGATGACCAAGGCAGCACAGATGCAGCAAGCTCAGTTTCGATTCTATGCCGAGTTGAACGACTTGCTTTCGCTGGGAAGGAGAGGAAGAAGTTTCGTCCACACGTTCGGGGTCCCTCCATCCCTGAAGGATGCAATCGAGGCCTTCGGAGTGCCGCACACAGAGGTTGGTCTCATTCTGGCGAATGGCGAGGCCGCAGCGTTCTCTCACCTCCTGCGAGATGGAGACAAGATCAGTGTCTATCCTGTCTTTCGCTCGCTAGAGCTCATACCCCTTGTGCCTCTGCAACCCCGGTCAGAAGGCGAGATGCGTTTCGTGCTTGACACGCATCTGGGCAAGCTCGCAGCCCACCTGCGAATGTTGGGCTTCGATAGCCTGTATCGTAATGATTGTCCGGATGAAGAACTCGCGCATATCTCGGCAACCGAGCAACGGATTTCCTACGAAGTCGCTGGGAGGCAACAGTTCTGCCCATACCGCTCGAGACCGTGCCGAAAATCCTTCAGGCGGCTTGACCTGAGGATGGAAGTGAACGCTTCAACAACTCAAGTGGAGGAGGCACTTTGCTCCACGTTGGCCTAGATGTTGGGTCGGTCGGTGTGAAACTGGCGGCCCTTGGCAGTCATGAGGACTGTTGTATCATTTCTCGTCTCGCTGACTCCAGTCCCGCCTTTTTTGTCCCCAAACTGCCTCAAGCGAAAGGATGGGCGGAGTGTGCCGTCGTTTGTTCCACGTACCGGCGAATCCAGGGCAATCCTCTGCAGGTTGCGTCAGAGCTTTTGCGCGAATTCCAAGAAACGGTGCAGGAAGAATCGATCGCCGCTATCCGCTTCACGGGATCAGGTGGAAAAACGATCGCCGCGCTGTTCGATGCCGATTTTGAAGACGACATTCGCACGCTGGTTCGCTGCATCCGCGTGTTTTATCCGCAAGTCCGGACCGTGTTTGAAATGGGCGGGGAAACCTCGAAGTATATCCTTTTGAGCAAGGATATGGGCGGCTCGAGCAACCTTGGAGTTCTGGACTACCAATTCAGCACCGATTGCGCTGCAGGGACTGGTTCTTTTATTGATCAGCAGGCCTCCCGCCTGCAGTACAACGTTGAGGAAGTCGGTGCGGCAGCGTGCCATGCCAGTTGCGCGGCCCGCGTGGCAGGCCGATGTTCGGTGTTTGCCAAGACCGACATGATTCACGCTCAACAAAAGGGATACACAGCAGACCAGATCCTTCGCGGCCTGTGCGAGGCGGTGGCCAGAAACTTCAAGTCCAGCATTGTCAAGGGAAGGCACGTCGCGACGCCGGTAGCGTTTGTTGGCGGCATGGCGATGAATGCTGGCGTATTCAAAGCACTCCGGGAGGCGTTCGGGCTCCAGCAATCAGATTGCCTGGTCCTGGATCTGAATTGTTGGATGCCCGCTTTGGGCGCAAGCATAGGCGCCATGGAAGCGAGTGCCAACTGCGCTGTGGCCGGATTTGGCAAGATGCCGTCGGAAGCGGCAGCGGCAGAGCAGATCCCTACGAACGATCCTCTTTCCCTCGACAACGTGACCCTGCTGCGGAACAGAGCGCCGGCGACACCGCCGCCGCAAGGGGAGACCTACACCGATGCTTACCTTGGCATCGACGTTGGGTCGGTGAGTACGAATTTTGTGGGGCTGGACGCCGCTGGTCGTCTGCTGAAGGAGATATACGTGCCTACCTCGGGCCGTCCGATTGAAGTGGTGACCGCGGGACTGCGCGAGATCGAGGAGGAACTCGGCTCATACATCCACATTCGAGGCGTTGGCACAACTGGATCGGGAAGGGAGCTGATCGGGGAACTCATCGGCGCCGACACGGTGAATGATGAGATCACGGCGCACACAACCGGGGCACTGCACGTATGCCGCCAACTTGGAATGCCATTGGTGGACACCATCTTCGACATTGGCGGGCAGGATTCCAAGTTCATTCGCATTCGCAACGGCGCGGTGGTCGACTTCACCATGAATGAAGCCTGTGCCGCCGGAACCGGATCGTTTCTGGAGGAGCAGGCAGAGAAACTTGGGGTTGCGATCAAGGACGAATTCGCGCGGTTCGCCCTCTCCTCTCGCAGCCCGATCCGGCTCGGCGCGCGCTGCACCGTCTTCATGGGATGCGATGTGAGCAACCTGCTCTTGAAGGGCGCGTCCGTGGCGGATTTGTGCGCTGGGCTGGCATACTCGGTCGCCCTCAACTACCTGAATCGCGTCGTCCGCGGGCGGAAAGTGGGCGACGTAATTTACTTCCAGGGAGGTACCGCATTCAACGACGCTGTCGCAGCCGCATTTTCCATGATTCTAAGAAAGCCCATCGTGGTGCCGCCGCACAACGGCGTGATCGGTGCCATCGGCATGGCGCTGATCGCACGCGATCGCATGTTGGCGAGCGGAGAAAACACCAGATTTCGCGGATTCAATCTGCAGCGGGTGAAGTGGACCAGCCGAGACTTCGTTTGTCGTGCCTGCTCTAACTATTGCGACATGAAGGAATTCGTGATCGACGGAGAAAAGAGCTATTGGGGCGACCAATGCTCCGACAAGTTCCGTAAGCGGTCACGCACCGATCGCCAGCCGGTGATAGAAGATCTGCTTTCTTGGCGCGATCGGTTGCTCGTGGCAAAGCTCCAGCCGCCTCAGGAAGGACGGAAGACGGTCGGTATTCCCCGGGCCATGTTCTATTACGATCACTTTCCCTTTTGGTGTACCTACCTGCAGGAACTGGGATACAACGTCGCGGTTTCGGACTCCACCGACCGCACCACCGTGGCCAAGGGGGAAGAGTTGGCAATTGCCCAGCCGTGTTTTCCAGTCCAGGTAGCGCACGGCCACGTGCAGGCCTTGCTGGAATCCGGCGTGGATTACGTTCTGCTTCCGAACGCTGTGGACGCCGAAACACGGTTCATGCAGTCCGAGTCGAAACTGTGCCCCTGGAACCAGACTTTGCCGTTCGTGGTGCGCGCGGTCGAAAAGCTGGAGCGTCGTCTCGACGGCAAGCTCCTCTGCCCAACCATTCACTTCCGCCAGGGACAGCAACTTGTTCGGGTGGAGTTGCACCGTCTGGCGGATCAGCTTGGACTACACAAGACAGCCAGCGATCTTGCCGTGGCCGAGGCATATCGAGCGCAACGCGAGTTCGCAGAAACTGTGCAACGCGCAGGGCAAGCAGCGCTGCAAATCTTGAGAGTGAGGGGCGAGCCGGCAGTCGTGGTGCTGGGCCGTACCTACAACATCTACGACCGCGCCGTGTGTTGCGACATTCCCCGCAAACTGCGAGCGCTGTATGGCATTAACGTGCTGCCCCTGGACTTTCTGCCGCTGGATGGCGAGGATGTGTCCCAGATCAACGACAACATGTATTGGCACTCGGGGCGATTGATCCTCGCGGCTGCTCGATTCGCACGGATCAATCCCAACCTTCACCTGATTTATATTTCCAACTTCAAATGTGGTCCGGACTCTTATCTCAAGTCATTTCTGGAAGAGGCCAGCGGCAAGCCCAGTCTGGTGCTGCAGTTTGACGGTCATTCCAATGATGCCGGCTACATCACCCGCTGTGAGGCGTTTCTCGACAGCACGGGGTTTTTGCGATGCCAGTCTTCAAACATCGCTGCATAACTTGCAAGGTTGGCGGGGACCATCCCTTGGCCGGAAAAAGGGTCTATGTCCCCGCAATGGCCGAGGGTAGCGTCGAAGCAGTTTGTGCCGCAATGCGATGGCTGGGTATTGACGCGCGTCCAACACCGCCCTCGGATGCACGCACTCTCGAGCTGGGCAGTAAGTATACCGGGGGCGACGAATGCTTTCCGGCCAAAGTGACAACCGGGGACTTTCTCAAGATCGCTCAGCAGCCGGGCTTCGACCAGAAACGTACCGTCTTTCTTATGGGAACAACCGACGGTCCATGCCGATTCGGGCAATATGCGCCGTTTCTGCGCAAAGTGCTCCGCGAGCTAGGTTACGGAGAGGTGCGAGTCTACTCTCCTCACGGAGAGCACGGCTACAGCGACTTCCAGGGTTTTGACACCGCTTTCGTGCGGACGGCCTGGCGTGCGCTGGTTTCAGCGGACATTCTGCGAAAACTCTTGTTGCAGACCCGGCCATATGAAATGGAGCCGGGGGATGCGGATCGCGCTTACCGTGAATCAGTCAGTGACCTCTGCAAGACGATTGAGCAGAGTTGTTCCAGCACCCCGTGCCAGATGCGCTCACTGGCAGCCTCACTGTTGCGCACAAGAGATCGGTTTCATTCTGTCCGGGCAGTTTTCGATCGCACACGTCCGTTGCTCGGAATCGTCGGCGAGATTTACTGCCGATTGAACAACTTCAGCAATCAAGAGCTAGTGCGCCGGCTGGAAGCCCAGGGCGCAGAGTGTTGGATGACCGACATCGCCGAGTGGATTGCCTACACCAACATGGAGGAGGTGCGCAATCTGACGCTGGCGGGACGCGATTATTCCTGGGCGATGCTCAAGTCGAGGCTGCGCTCCAGAATCCAGCGAGCGGATGAATACACGCTGCGGGCACTATTTTCAGAAGACTTTGTCGGCTGCGAGGAACCTAGCGTAGAAGAAACACTGGAGTTGGCGCACCCTTATCTTCCTTTTCCCGGAGCCGAAGGTGAGATGGTCACGAACACGGGCCGAAGCGCCTACCTCGCGCGGCACGGGGTGGACGGAATCGTTGACATCAGCCCTTTCACCTGCATGAACGGCGTCGTCAGCGAAGCCATCTATCCCAAGCTCAGCCGAGATTTCGCGGGGATCCCGATCCGAAATTTCTATTTCGATGGCCAACAATCAGATCTCGACCGCGACTTGGGAATGTTCCTCGACATGGCACGGTCGTATCGGAATAGAAAACCTAAGGAGCGCTCGTACCCGGCCCGGTTTTCATTGCAGGAGCAGACGGCAGTCGCGCATTAGTGGAGCCAACGCAGAGTTTGTTTCTGCACTGGCTGCGGATTCAACCTGTCAACCGTGTGTTTCCTCTGACATTTACAGACAGCTAGGGCAAGCAGGCGCTGGTGGAAAAGGCGCCTTTTTAGGTTTACACAAGGCTTGCCCGAGACAGGATTTAAGAGTAGAACTTGCTACCACCCAAGTGCGTATGAAACCGACTGCGAAAACCGCCGCTGGTCTCCGTTGGAGAGACGTGTATCGCGAGGTCGAACTGTACAAGGCGGCCGTGCGCGTGTACACGAAGCCGTTGTTTCACTGGCGCAAGGCCCTGAACGTCTCGGTCGACGGCAAGACTCTGTACGAGTTGGCCGGACGCGGCCTGCGAGGTTTGGATGCGATTCACGGCGCACTTCAGCGCGAGGCATTCCAGTTCCGACCCTCGATTGGACTTACGTATAACTTCAACGGGAAGCGGCGAACACTCTACATCCCTCCTTGGGAAGAGCGCATAGTTGACCTGCTGCTTTACCGCGTCCTGAACCAGCGGTTCCACCACTGGTTTTCACCAAACTCGTACGCTTACCGCGACCATAGTTACGGACTCGACAGCTGCCAGTCGCGGATCGCCAGGCTTCTTCGCTCGTCGCAAAGGCCACTCTATTTGGTGAAGCGCGACATCTCCGAATACTTCACATCAGTCCACCACGAAGTCTTGCTTCGCCAGTTGTGCCAACATCTAGAGCCTGATGATTATTTATTTCACTTGGTACGCCAGCGCATTCAATTTGTGTACCAAGACGAAACAGGAATTCACGAGGCGACGAGTGGGATTCCGTTTGGTTGCGCCAGCGCTTGCCTATTCGCAAACATTTATCTGACAGAACTGGATCGTGCAATTGAACAGCTTCCCGACGTTTACTATTTCCGATATGCTGACGACCTGCTCTTGCTGTCGCCCGAGCGCAATAGTGCGTTGCTCGCGCGCGAGTGTCTTTTCCGAATACTGGGCGAGCTGAAGCTCAGCACGAAGGCGAGTCACGAGGCAGATTTTCTGTTAAGTGCGGAAGGCGTCGGTGATCACCACTTCAGAACGGTCTCAGCGTTTCGCCATTTAGGCTTGCTATTCCGTCCTGGCGGTGAAGTGTTACTCTCGCGCGACAAGCGGCGGAAGATTCAGAATCTGTTCCATTTTGCCTTCCGCCGCAAGAGGAGAACGTGGAAGAGGATCGGAGACCCGCTGGAGCGGGCAAGAACGCTCGCAGCAATTGCATCGGAGACTGTCGAAAAAGGCGTGCGAAACGTGGCGATTGTTGACTACTACTTGAAGCATGTGACGGACGTGGCGCAGTTACAGTTGCTGGATCGCTGGTTGGCTGAAGAAGTCCTCAGTCTTGTTTTCGGAGGGCATAAGAGAGGTCATTTCGCCAAGCTCAGCTTCGAGACGCTTCGAGAGTTTGGATTGCCTTCTCTCGTGCACCGGCAGAGACTGATTGTTCATGGGCACAAGGAAAGCCCATTCTTTGTTTGGCAGAAACAGAAGGCAGATAGAGCGTTCAGGGGGACGGTTGCCAGACTGGTCCGCACCGTCGGTGCGAACCAGCCTTCTCTCCGTGCCCAGAAGCAGCAGCCAACAACGCCGGTGGGAGAAGGCGGCTGCCTGTAGATGGGTGTGATGGAATACCTACCGCTTAAGCGGAAGGTCGTTTATTCAACCGTCCCCCTGAGTGCTTTACTGGTTTCGTGGGAGAAGCGATGGGACTGCTGGACTTTCTCATAAATCTGCTGTTCCGTGGAAACACACTGCAGTGTCCAAGCTGTGGAACCGCGGGTGCGCAGAGAACCGGAGAAGGACAAATACGCTGCCAAAACCCTTCTTGCCCGTACTTCGACGCTAGTCTGAGACACCGTGGAACTCTCCGGCCGGCAGGAACGACGGTGCCAACGGAGGGTAGTTTCAAACCTGTCCAGCCGCTGATAATTCGCTACCGGAACTTTGCAGGCCAGGACAGAACTTTTGTCGCTGAGACGGATTCGCTTGTGCGTAAAGGCAATCACATGGTCGGAAGGGTTGAGCCCACTGGTAAGAAAATCGCCCTAGCGCGCGACCGAATCCAGAATTTGGAGGAAGTCGAGTCCCGACTAACATCAAGTGTCGCTCCGGGCCAACCGTGGCCTACACCGCGCGAGCGCCAAGTGCTCGGTTATCACAAGAAACACCGAACCAGTTCTCCGTTATTCGAGAAGATTCGAGCCAAGTATCCCAACTGGTGAACAAGGTTTCACCAGGTGATCTCCTCGCTCAAATAATGGCGGATGGCAACCCACCAGCTAGGGTCAGTCATCAGCACCTCGACTACCATCTGGATGAATTCACGTCCGGTGCAATCGCTGGCCATCAAAGAGTCGATGCAAGCTCTTCTTTGGGCGGGCGAAGCGAGCTGAGCATACGCTCTTGACAGAGAGAACCTCGGGGGCTACATTCCTCGCTAATCCTTACCCAGCAACGTCGCGCTATCAGCAAGGGCCCTCCGAACTTGAAACCGGATACTGGTATCTGAACGACCACTCATTACTGAGACAGGAGGCGGCGGTATGAGATGTTCCCAAGCGCTGATGGTATTGCTTCTCTCGACAGTTTCTCAAGTAAGCGTTTCCGCGGCAAACAGAGCCATGGATTTCACGTTGCCGTCAGTTGAAAACAAGTCACTGATCCATTTGTCTGATTACAGTGGCAAGGTCGTTCTCATCAACTGGTGGCGGACTTCCTGCACTTGGTCACAAAAGGAAAGTCCGAGACTTGCTGAGCTGTATAAGCAGTATCGTGACAAGGGTCTTGTGGTTATTGGCGTCTCCGACGATACGGCCGACACTGTGGCCCAAGTTCCAGCGTACTTGAAACGTTACGGAATCAACTGGCCGGTTGGACTGAATGACCAGGGAGAATTCATGCGAGAGATTCGCCCCCTCGGCCAAGGCGACACTCCCGGCAATTACCTTGTTTCGCGAAGAGGGGAAATCACCTATTTGGGTCTGGATCGGAACCCAGGGGATTGGCCGAAGGTTGAAGAAGCGGTAGTCCGTCGCCGGCCAGTCCGGCAGTAAAGCCGCAAGAGCTTCCCGGTATGCAGTCGCTTTCATTACCCGACTTGCAAGGGAAGCTCGTCAACATCCGGAGCTTCGCTGGCAAGCCTCTGGTAGTCAACTTCTTTAACGCGCAGACGTGTGATTGGGCCGGAGGGGCTGTTTCAAAGCTATATGCAGAATATGGACGAGCCGGTTTGCAGGTGATCGGTGTCGATCTCTTTGACAGTGACGCCGACTCGAAAGCCTGCATGACGAAATACAAAGTTCAATATCCGGTTCTGCGAGGCGATCAAGCCACGCAGATGGCGTGTGTCGGCGGTTCAAAAGCCTGGGGTACTTTTTTCATCACGCCCGATGGCAGGGTGTTAAAGAAGATTGTGGACTCGATCGATAACGGCTTGGAAGGCCCAGTGTTCTCGAAGTATGTGGAATACATGCTGGCGAATCAATGAATGTCAGGAGCAAAGGGTTGCAGCTCCGCTGTGGCACGGGTGGAAAGCTCCGACCCTGCTCTCGGAGTGCGGACGCGTTGATCGCCTGAAAGGTCGCGCAGTTTTGGGCCGTAGAAGGGCGTGGAGCCGTTGAGACACACAATCCCGATTCGTATTGCTCTGTGCGGACTCCTGTCGGCGTGGTTTCTGTGCTGTTCTGCGGTATCGCAGGTTGCTGCCCCATCCAATTCCGAGCAGATTCTTGATTATCACAGCGACATCCATGTGCAGCAAGACGCCTCCTTACTGGTACGCGAGACGATTCGTGTCCACAGTGCGGGCATAGAAATCCATCACGGCATCTACCGCGACTTTCCTACCCGCTATAAAGATCCTCCGGGGAACCGTTACGTCATTCATTTCGAGGTCGTAGAAGTTTTGCGCGATGGACAGCCGGAGAAATTCCACCTTGAAGATCAGGTCAACGGAGAGCGGATCTACATTGGGGATCAGAACGTGATTCTGGCACCTGCGGAGTATACCTACACGCTGGTGTACACGGTGAACCGGGAAATCGGATTCTTCGCCGACCACGACGAGATCTATTGGAACGTTACCGGGACTGGTTGGCTTTTCCCCATCGCCCATGCATCGGCGACGGTGACGCTCCCGGGGAACATTCCCGTTTCATCCCTGCGCATGGACGGCTACACCGGGCCGCAAGGTGCTCGCGGGAAAGCTTTCACCTCCTCACTTGCAACCGGCCCTGCCGTCAGCTTTGTTTGCACTCAGTCCTTACCTGCAGGCGAAGGGTTTACCCTAGTTGTCTCCTGGGCCAAGGGCTACATCCAGGAACCGAGCAGCGAAACTCGTTTTTGCTACTTTATTGACGACAATCGAGCGACCCTGGTGAGTGCTGCCGGCCTGACGCTTGTTTTCTTGTACTACCTAATTGTGTGGTTTCTGGTGGGCCGAGATCCCGCCAAATCTTCGATCATGCCGATTTACGAGCCCCCGGCTGGAGTATCTCCGGCGGCTATGCGCTACCTGGTGCGCATGGGTTTTGATGACAAGACCTTCACTGCAGCTATTCTTGATACGGCGGTTAAGGGCTATCTCTCCATAAGAGAAGACCATGGGATTTACACGCTCAAGCGGAGCAAGGCTGGTAAGGAATCGCTGGCGGGGGAAGAGAGCGCGGTGGTCGCCAAATTGTTCCCTGCACGCAGGAGGGACGATCGTCACAAAGACGAGGCGGATGGTGGCGACAATACTGCTGCCGAAATCAAGCTGCAAACGAAGAACCACGCGGTTCTCAGTGATGCCATCGCGGCCGTGAAGAAGTCTCTTCACGCCGCCGAGGATAAGATCTATTTCGTTACCAACCAGCGATACCTGATCCCCGGCGTGACCTTGTCGGTGGCAGTGCTGGCGGGCATGGTGGCTGCGGAGACGGGTGACCGCAGGTTTATCCTGGGTTTCTTCTCCGTATGGCTCACTATCTGGAGCGTCCTGGTGGTGTTCATGGTACGGCAGAGCCTGCACCTCTGGCAGGGAGCACGGGCAGGCGGGAGCATGAAGCCAAAACTGGTGAAACTAGCACGATCCAGCACCTTATTTGTGCTCCCTTTTGTCGCAGCGGAAATCGGCGCTCTGGCCGCACTTGGATGGTCCGTGTCGGTGCTTGCCTTGTCGATTCTGGTTGCCTTAGTCGGTATCAGCATCGCGTTTCACTGGCTACTCAAGGCCCCGACATCTGCTGGGCGTCAACTCTTGGACAAAATTGAGGGCTTCCGGCTGTTCCTCCGGGCCGTCGATGGCGATCGCCTGAACCGGCTCACGCCGCCAGACAAGACCCCGGAGTTGTTTGAGAAGTATCTGCCCTATGCGGTGGCGTTGGACTGCGAGCTGGCATGGGCACAACAATTTTCCGCAGTGCTCGAAAACGCAAGGCAAACCACGGGTTACTCACCAAACTGGTATGTGGGGAGCCAGGCTTTCGCGGCGAATGCCTTTGCCTCCTCCTTTGGCGGGTCCTTTTCTAGTGCTATTGCCGCGTCGAGCTCGGCACCAGGAACCAATTCCGGAGGGGGTGATGGAGGATTCTCCGGAGGTGGTGGGGGTGGCGGCGGCGGTGGTGGCTGGTGACCCGAGGGCGCATTAGGCTCGTAGGCGCCTGGCGAGCGGAAGCAGTGTTTCGATCTGTGAGGATGCGCAGTCAACCATCCTGATTCCCGCCAGCTCTTTAGATGAGCGCGCATTTAGCTGCTGCTGCTGTTGACAGTGTACGAGAGCGGAGGTACCATCCCCGGCCTCGGGCCTAGTGATCCCGTGCTAGTGCGCTAGCAAGCGGACCGCAGGATCCTGATTGCGAGCTGAGCAAGCGAGGAGAGATGCCATGAGTCTGATGGACAAGGTCAAGGAGAATTTCGATAAGGCAAAGGATGGGGTCAGCGAGTTTGCAGAGACCGCGAAGGTCAAGCACGAGATTAGCAAACTCAACGATCGGAAGGCGGCACTGATCGGCGAAATCGGCCACCAGGTTTATACCCTTTACGGACAAGGCCATGTCGTGGCCGAGGTGGAGGCCCAGTGCCGGGAAGTACAGACGATCGACGAAGAAATCAAACACAAAGGCGAGGAGATCGTTCGCATCAACGCAGCCTGACGACAGATTGGGGCCTGTGGCACCACCACCGACTGTGGTTGGCAGCTTCGATTGAACGGCACGCTCCCGCTAGTGGCAGCGAATCTATCGCTTCATTCTCTCGGCATGATCCGGCGCATGCGGCTGATGTGACCGACTGCGTCGCGCCACTAAGGGCCGAGTCGCCAATCGAGAGCCGTACGGCGAAAGCCGCCTCAGCCGGATCTAACCCAAAGGCGGTTAAGAAAGGGACGGCGATGAGCGAACAGCAGCAGCCGGACACTCCACGCCTGCCAGATTCAAAATTGAGTGCACCTGCCGCACACTCGCACTCAAAGGGGCGGGATGTCGTTTCCACAGTGTGCGTCGTACTGGTCGGGATAGCGCTTCTTGACGCGGCCGTCGAAACCTCCCTGGCTGGCGCTCCGATGCGGCTGGCTGTTGTTCTAGCGGTTCTCGTGTTCCTTGCTCTCCTTGGTCTGTTGTGGAGACGAATGCAATCGACGACGAAGGCGATCTTGTCGTTGTTCTTTCTTCTCTTTTTGGTGGGGGCCACGGCGTGGGTGCCCGGCGGTCTGGAGTATGGGATCGTCATGGCGCGGCAGCCTACCAGCGCGGTGCTGGTGGCGATTACCGGGTTGGCCGTTCTGGTCGCAGGCGTTTGGTTTGTACGAGTGCACCTTCCGTGGTGGCAACGGGTGCTTGGCGTTGCGCTAGCGGCCTATGGGGTTGCGGCTTTCGTGCTGGCTCTGCTGACGCGCCAACCGTACGCGGCGCTGTTTCATGGCCAAAGTTTTTGGGCACAGGCTCCCTACTTCTGGCTGCAGGGTTCCTACGTTGGGATGGCGGTGATCCCGCTGGCGATCGTGGCCGATGTAATCACAGTTCTTGGTGAACGGCGGAGCGCGCCCGCGTCACGGTGGCGCTGGCAGCTGGACGTCTCGCTGGCGATCGCGGTGCTGATCGCGGCGGCGGCTGTCCTGCCACATCCCCGCTGGCTCAGGCCATCCGGTCCAGAGGGACCCTCGCCTAGGGGCAATGCTTCAAGTGCTGGGGATGCTTCAAGCGGTAATGCTTCAAGTAGTCGTGATACTTCAGGCGGTAACGCTTCAAGTGGTGGCTCGTCTAGCCAGCAGTCCGAGGAGCTGCCCCGGAATGTGGACTTGGCAGCGTTTGATGCCGGCGGTCACGTCGAGAGTTTCACCTCTCAATTCAATGGTGGCGAGTGGGCTGCCTCGGGAATCATCGAGTCAGATCCAAAAACACATTGGGCAAGCAGCCAAAATGCAGCCTTTCCGCAAGAGATCGTACTATCCTTCTTCAGGCGCGAGTCGGCGCTTGTCTCGGCGGTGATTCTCAATCCGGGAACGTCCGAGTCGAGTGAACGATGGGCAAAAGATATCGAGATTTGGACATCAACCACGAGCGCGGCCGAGGGGTTTTCCAAAGTCGCGGTTGTGACTTTGCGGCCGGAGGCGAAGGACCAACGGATCGACTTCGCACCCGTTGAGGCGCGCTACGTGAAACTGCGCTTTCTTTCCGGCCAGGCCGTGTCCCCATTCGTGGAGCTTGGCAAGGTAAAAGTCCTGGAAGCACAGAGGCCCGGCTATACCCCGCTTCTCGCGCGTTATCCCGCTCTTGCTGATATGTTGCGGTCTTCTCTTCAATCGGTCGCCACGCCCACGGCTTCGGACGTGGCGGTGCCCGGCGCCTCAATGGCGGCGTGCGAACCATCTGGAGGCAACACGCCATCACCGGCTCGACATCCTGGTAGCGAAAACGTGCTCGTCGTCGAATGGCACGACAACGATTACCCACCGCTGCCGCTTCAACAAACGATAAAGTCTTCCGGGTTCCAAGAAACTCACGGCGTCTTCGATCCCTCGATCTATTCGCGCCTGAAGTTTACGGTCGTGAAGCCGCGCGAAGCGTCGGCATCCCTCCTGGCGGACAACATTGACACAGTTGTGCTCGCGCAAATCTGCGACATCAAGACCAGCGTCTCGCAGTCATTTAAGAACGCATTGCTAGCCTGGGTCGGTCAAGGACACAAGCTGATTGTGCAGGATGCGGACAGATGCGGGAACAGCCCCGACTACGGATTTCTGCCGTACCGCTTCGCAACCAGCAATCCAGGTGCACAAGGTGCATCCGGCGACCATCTACTATTTGTCGAGGAGAACACACTTGGCAACGCTCAGCCTGCGGATATCGCGTTGCTGAAGTTGGAATCTTGGCTCGCGAGTAAGGACGGGAATCACAACGAGATCGGTGATTCGAACACGATAGTCCAGTACGATCCACATTGGTGCGGTCACCTCTTCGGCACCAACGTGCTCAAGAAGAACGGGTTCATGGAAGCCTATTCCCACTACGGTCGAGGCCTCGTCATCTATGACGGTTTCGACATCGATCAAATCTGGAGGCCCGTTTATAGCCAACTCGTTACCCGGGAGCTGGCACAGCCATTTGACCCAGACAACCTCCCTTGCAGCGCCCACCTCAACGACTTCGTAATCACCACCACGCAGAAGCTCAAAGAGCAGCCGATGGTGCCTGGCCGGACTTACACGTATCCATTGACCCTTCTTTCCAATCAGGGCTACAAGGGTACGATCAAGCTCGCCATCACGTCCACTCCGCCCGATGCGAGTCTGACGGAACGTTTCGAGCCACAAACGGTTGAGCTCTCAGAAATCTCGAACAGCACGCTGACAGTTACGACCACCGCGTCGTCACCCCCATCGCTCCATACATTCGCCGTCCGCGGAACGGATCTTGACAACAAATCGAACGCTCTTTGCTTGTCCCTGAAAGAACGGAAAACCGGCGGTCTGCAGATTGTGGCGGAAACAAATCCTGGAAAAGCGGTGGCCGCGCGCAATCTCGAGATCATCCTGGACTGCTCCGGTTCCATGCTGTCGCCGCTGGGCAAGAGCACGCGCATCGGTACGGCGCGACAAGTACTCCGCGATGTGCTCGCCAAGATTCCGGATGACTTCAATGTGGGGTTGCGGGTGTATGCGAATCGGTATAGCTGGAAGGACATGCAGCACTCGTGTACGGATACGCAGCTGCTGCTGCCCATCGAGAAGCTGGATCGGCAGCGCATTCTGTCCACCGTCGACAACCTCAAGCCCAGGGGGGACACGCCGCTGGTGTACTCGGTATTGCAGACCCCGGCGGATCTGAAAGCGGTAGGCGGAGGATCGGTGATCGTGATCACCGATGGCCAAGAGACCTGTCACGGCGATCCGGTGAAGGCGGCCGAAGCACTGAAAACGGCTGGTATTCCTGTGACCCTCAACATCGTCGGCTTCACGCTCAAAGGCAAGGAGAAGCAGGACGTCGAACGGCTGATGAGTCCGTTTGCCGAGGCGACCGGCGGCCACTACTACTATGCAGAAAACGGTGAGGCTTTGGCGCGTGCGCTCTCCCAAGCGGCGCTGAACAAATTTCCCTACGAGGTGTTTGACTCGACCGGGCAGCAGGTGGCCAAGGGCGAGGCGGGCCCTTTGTCCGAGGCGCTGCAGCCGGGCGAGTACAAGGTGGTGGTGCACGCGGGCGACCAGGAGCTGACCGAGAAGGTCACCGTGACTGTCAAGACCGACACGGTGCTCAAGGTGTTGCGCAAGGGCAACCAGTTTGTTCTGGAGCACGTGCAGGGTCAGACCGGGGAGCCGGCGAAAACAGTTACCACGGGCCAAGCACAGCCCTGAACGGGAGTGGAATGCAGATAGAGAATTTTGGGAGTCAGATCGAAGCACGAGCGAGAGGGCAGTATCTGAACGGACGAAGGTAAGGATGATCCATGGCCGCAAACCCTGAACCCACGAAGCTGACTTCAACTCCGTCATCGCCCTTGGCCGTCGCTGGTCTGGCCATCGCTCTGTACATCGCTGTTATCGACGCGGCGGTCGAGACGTTTCTGAGCGGATCGCCAGTACGCTGGTGGGTGGTCGGGGCGGTAGCAGTGTACCTTGCGGCAAGCGTCGGACTGTGGCGTTACCGCCGGTCGCTACGGCAGCGCATGGGATGGTCTGGGCGCGCGAGTGCCTCGTTCTTCCTGCTGCTGGGTTTGCTGGCGTTCACAGTGTGGCTGCCGGGCGGCCTTACCGATGGCATCCGAGTCGTCGGGCAGTCAACTTCAAGGGTGCTTTCGCTGTTCACAAGCGTGGTAATTGTGCTCGCCGGCGTATCCCTGGTGCGGTTGTCCTGGCTGCCGCGCTGGGCCAAGATCGTGGCCGGACTGCTCGCTGCCTATGGCTTGGCCGCATTCGTAAAGGGTATGGTCAGCGGCGCTGAATTCACCGCCCTGCTGCACGGCGACAGTTTGTGGACCCGCCTGCCGGCGTGGCTTCAGGGCGCATTTCTTGGTGCGCTTGTCGTCGTTCCCGCAGGATTCCTGCTGCACGCCGCCCACATGCTCAAGGCCGCCCCGGGCGGGTCGCGGGCGTGGGATCTCCGCCAAGCGCTTGCCATGGCGATGAGCGTGCTGATGGCGGTCTCTGCTTTTACGAGCACCGGCACCGGCGCATTCGGCCCCCAGCCCTCGGCCGCAGAGATCGTTCAACCCGTCGCCAGGTCATACCAAGAGCTTGGTGAAGCGATGGCCGGGCCGAAGCCGAAGACTCCGCCCACCCCGGATCAGGTTGCGGACAAGTTGGAGAAACTGTTTCAAATGCTTGAGCAGGAGGAGCGCCAGATTCCACGCGACACCTTCGACATGCAGGCCGTGATCGACAAAGTCGGGAAAGATCCGCGGAAGCTATTCGAGTGGGTGCGCGATAACACGTATTTTGTTCCGTACCGCGGGCTGCTCCGCGGCGACAAAGGTGTGCTGATGGATCGTCTCGGAAACAGCCTCGATCGAGCGATGTTGCTTTACGCGATGCTGCGCAATATCGGGCAGTCAGTCCGTCTCGCGCACGGGGCGTTAACGGAAGAGCAGGCGCAGGACGTGCTAAACAAGGTGCGACCCTTTCCGAGCCTCGAGGAGCGAACAGGTTCCGCGTCGTCTGCGGCAGCTACCGATGCCTTCGTGAAGCAATATGCGGACCAGAACCATCTCGACGCGGCTGAAATTCGCAAGGCTCTGGATCAACTCACAGCCCAGGAGCAGCGCGTCAAAGAGCTGGTGCAGAAGCGAGTCGCGGCGCAGGCAACGATGATCGCCGCCGCCGTGGGTCATCCGCCGGCGAGCGCATTGGCCGAAGAGCGCGCAAACAAGGTGCGCGCCGTTACCGATCACTGGTGGGTACAGTGGCAGAACGGCCCGAACTGGCTCGACTTGGATCCCACGTTACCCGATGCGCAACTCGAAAAGACGCTGACCGCGGTCCAAGCCACCCCTGCACCTGGCAACTATACGGATCTTGGCCAAGACTTACTGCACACGGTTCAGATCAAGGTGGTGATTGAGGTCTGGAAGCACGGAAGCGTCACTGAAGTGCCGGTGTTGACTCAAGAGCTGCTGCCAGCAGACCTGATTGGCGAATCCATTGTCCTGCGGCAAATCCCAGTACGCTGGCCGCGGGATCTGAACCTGTTTCAAGAAAAGAACCCGCTTGAGAATCTCAAACAAACGGCCGTCGCCCAAACGGAATGGCTGCCCGTGCTCAGCGTGGGTTCTCAGAACGTGTCGAGATATTCCTTCAACGACTACGGTGACCTCACCGATTCGACCATGCCCGGCTACGTGCAGAACGTGATGGCCGGCCGGGTGTTGGTGCACAAAGAGGAGGAAGGTGCTGGGGACCTGGGAAAGAGCATTGGCGGCATGTTAGGCGGCTCCGTTGCGCACCAGCCGTCACCTGACGAAAAGGCGCCGGTTCAGCCCGAGCGAACACAAATTACGGCGGAATGGATCGACTATGAAATCCATATCCCTGGTAGAACGGCGCAGAAAGTTCGTCGCGAGATCTTCGATCTTCTCGGTCCGGCAGTCCGCTCAGCGAAGATTGTGCTGCTGCCACTGATTACCGATGCACAGGGAGCAGAACGGAGCTTAGCCCTTATCGGCGAGACAGAAATCCTCCCTTTAGTTAGCCAATTGTCACCGCAGTTCGTCTCCCATTTAGTAGCAAGTGACGCGTTTGCCAATCGGGAGATTGTGCTCGACCTAACTCGCGAGGTTGGGACTGGCGGCCCGAAGACCCCGATCAATCAAGCGAGCAAGGTTGCGCCCATACCGTTTCGGCTTTACGGCCTAGCCGTCACTCGCCGCGTGTGGAGCCGCTTTCCAGGTGACATCTACCTAGATCGCCCCAACATTCTCAGCGACCACAAGTACTTTGTCCCGCGTGGGAAAGGCGAAGTGGTGCTCCTGGAAGGGTTTGACATCGTCGCTAACGATGTATCCGTTCGCGGAGGAACGAGCTTCGACCCATTCTTCCTTCGCCTTGAGCAAGGGGTGCTGGACACGAATGCCGAGGCGGTACTTGCCGGAGGCGGAAGCAAAGTTGAAAATACCGCAGAGGTCTTCGCTGAAGCAAGCGGACAGAGAATGGGGTGGATGATCGTGCGTAGCCAAAGCGATCAGAGTTGGCAAGGCATGATGTTTGCGGAGGACATTCACGCGCGTGTCGAGGAAGATCTAAGGGGCGGGTATATTGTGGTGGTGCCTCGAGCACCGATTGGACGAGAAGACCGTCACGAGGACTTAGCGTCCAGTCACGTCGTGCTAATACCGAGCAATGGCACACCAGCGGCTAGCGGACAAGTTGCGGGTTGGTGGCGGATCGATCCGAAGACAGGAGAAACGTTAGGGATCGGGAATCGGGGTTGGGGTCAGACCGCCGAAGAGCTACGCACCACCGAAAGCGTACAGTCACTATGGAATATATACGCGGGCGAAGCAGAGGAAGAAGTCGAGTTGAAGGCGATGGGAAAGTTTTTTTCCAAGCTTATACCTGCCACTGTTGTTTTCGCAATTTGCATGGCACAGGCGGGGGGTTCAAGCCACTCCACTTGTAACGCAATCAAATGCGTAGCGGGGGCAGCTCTTGCGTACTACGGTCTTTCCCCCCGCGCTATGGCTTTGATTCTCGGAATCGGTGCGATCCTAGCGAAGTATCCATGTTGAATATCAGCTACGAACAGCCCCAGCACAATGGGTTCGAAATTACTCGGTATAAGCTTCGAAACGAAACTCATCGTAGAAAGAGGCAGCCATGCTGTACGGGCTGCGTAAGCGGGGGTGGTCCATGAGTGGTGCATCGGTCAGAACGGGAAGTTCCGCAACTGCCAGATCGGGGAGTCCCGCCATCAGTCAGATCATCAACTACTTCAATAGAGGTCTAACTAATTCTAGTGTCGTTTGCGATCGCTCTGTACTTACCTTTTCAATTGTTTCTCTTCGCTTATGCGATCCTGGGCCCCCGGCACCTGTGGCGTCGTTGGAGAGCGTCGATGGCTTTCGCGGCCCAACATACGTTTGTTCTCGGCAAATGGCCAGCCGCGTTGGACCGATGACGACAAGGCTCACACACAACTCGAACAAAATCAGGGACTGGAACATAAAAACGGATGGTTCAAGATTTTCATGCTACTGATCCGAAGCTCAATCTGCTAACGCTCCAACCTGAGATTCGACTGCGGCCCTTGCTCTTTTTTGCCGGCTGCATAGGCTTGCTGGGTTGTATAAGCTACCTGAAGCCTGAACCTTATCGAGCAGCCTACGGCAGTCTCGCGGCGTTAGCGGCAATGGCTCTCATTGTCCGGTACCGCAGGGAAAGTGTACTCGTTCGTAATCGGCTCTCCGCGATTGGTGTTGTGACAGAGTACCGAGTCCGCGGCAGAAGCGTACCGCATTTCGGCAAAGGTGTACCTGTAATCAAATATGAGTTTGTCGCTTTCGATCAGAAAACATACTATGGACAAACCGGCTGGGGCACAAGCGGCCTTAAGAAGGGGTCGCGGATTACGATAATCTATGACCCGGAAAACCCCGCCAGAAGTCATCCCCTGAGTGGTTTCGTCTTCTATTCCTTTCGCTAAAGGACGGCCGCAGCAGGTTGGCTTGGAATTTCAACATGCTGATAGGCAGTCCGAGAGTTCTTCTCTCTGGCACTGCCCAGCGGCGCAATTAGGCCCGCGCGATGTCTTCGAAGTTTGTTCGGAAGAACTGTCTCACGTCTTGGGACCGGAAGGATTCGCAGAACTCCGGACCCTCGCAGACGCTGAAGAAGTGAGGCGCGAATGACGCGAATTGGCGAAGTCACGCTGGCTCCGGATTCAATCTGTCAACCGTGTGTTTGCTCTGACACTTACGAAGGAATGTCCTCCGCTGGGTCTTGTATAGTCCGTAGCCCTCGCCAAAGAGGGTATGCAGGATTACTGGTTCCGTCGACTGCCTTGACACCAGCGGAACCCGCCTTGACCGGTGGTGCAAAACAAAGCTGGACATCTCCGCCCCCCCAAACACTAGGCGAACTTTCAAAACAATCTTCCTTAAATATGTTATTCCGATTCCCGATGCCGCGCAGTGATCGCATCGACCGGACTGAGCTTCGGGGATTGACTAGCGATCGAGCCGCACGGCAAAGCCTCCATCCGTGTGGTGCGACGTAGCCACGGCGATGGCTGAAAGGTGTGGTTGCGGATCCAGAGAAGTGGACTAGCGCCGACTTCCCTGGAACGACTAAAGATCGCGAGTCTGATGGATCTCGAGATAGGTGAGTGTCGGAATCGCGAGGGCGACGCTGCATCGCGGTGAAAGTGCCAAAGCATGCCCACGGGTCTTAGTGATGCTGGTCACTGCAGTGCCGGCAGATGGTGACTAGAATCACTATGTACAAGGGCGCTCCCCATGTAGAAACCACCAATGACGGCCCGCCCTTGCCGATGCCACCCGCGACAGAAAGCCGACCGACGCTCCTTCACGGCGACATCCGAAGGAGGGAGTTATGGGGTCCCGAAAAGCATCGAAATCTGCGCCTAGTCAACCCGTCGTGCTGTTAAGCCCATCAGAGCCTGCAGATCTCCAGCGGAAAGCGCAGAGAGTTCAGCTTGCGATTGCCCACCGTGCGCATGAGCTGTTTGAAGCTCGTGGCCGGGAGCACGGTCATGATTTGGAAGACTGGCTGCAAGCAGAATCCGAGTTGCTGGCTCCAGTTTCAATTGCAATGTCAGAATCCGAAGATCGTATTACTGTTCGCGCTAACGTCGCTGGCTTTCAGCCACATGAACTTGAAGTGAGCGTCGAGCCGAGCCGTATCACGATCTTCGGTAGGAAGAAACGAAGCAATGGGGATGCAGAAGCGGGGACGGCCAAGGAGACTGGTTCGAGTCCCGACCAAGTCCTAGAGGTTATCGACCTTGCCACGGAAGTGATGCCTGAGCGCGCAGTCGTCAGATTGAAAGAGGGAGACCTGAATGTGGAGGTTCCGGCGCTCTCCAAGAACAAGATCGGGATTGCAGTCTAAATGAAAGCTTCATAGTGCTTCGGCGAGTATTGAGGACTAGCTAAGTACGTCTGTGGTTTAGCCGCCCCGACGGATAGTCGAAGGTCCGACGCGGCTCGAGCGAGGAAGCTATGCAGCTCCTAGCGAAATCTCGACTGCGAGAAACTCCTTCCCTAGTTTGCGCTGAGTTCCTCGATGCTCTTTTGAAGAACTACCCTCGACGCAATTTCCAGGTGCGACTGTCGGACGGCGCCACTTGGGGAGCAGAAACGGAGCCCCGATTCACCCTGGTTCTCAAGCACCCAGGAGCACTGCGCGCGATGTTTTCCTCACCCAGCGAACTCACGCTGGGAGAAGCTTACATCTATGACGACTTTGACATTGAGGGGGAGGTCGAGGCCGCTTTCGATTTGGCCGATTATTTGCTTAATCAGGAGCGCAGCCTATGGGAGAGTTTTGATCTCAAGGAGCGGTTACAGAAACTGCCCAGGAGCGATCGCCCGCGAACCGGCCTACACCTTATCGAGTTCGGAGGGCAGCCCCATACCAAGGAACGTGACTGGCAGGCGATCAGCTATCACTACGATCTGCCGGTCCAGTTCTACGCACTGTGGCTGGATCAGCATATGGTTTACTCCTGTGCCTACTTCAGCAAGCCGGAAGAGGATCTGGATTCCGCCCAGGAACGCAAGCTGGATTACATTTGCAGGAAGCTGCGGCTAAGCCCGGGAGAGCGCCTGTTGGACATCGGCTGCGGTTGGGGAGCACTCATCATGCACGCGGCGGCTCACTATGGCGTGCAAGCTGTGGGAATTACGCTCAGTGTGGGGCAGGCAGAGGCAGCGCGAGAACGGCTGCGCGAGGCGGGCCTCAGGGATCGATGCCGCGTGGAAGTGTCTGACTACCGAGACATTGACCATGGACAGCAGTACGACAAGATTGTCAGCGTCGGTATGTTTGAACACGTCGGGGAAGCCCTCCTTCCAGAGTACTTCCGCCGGGCTTGGGACCTGTTGCGACCGGCTGGCGTGTTTTTGAACCATGGGATTGCCTACTCCGCCACCTACCACCGGTCAGGTCCGTCCTTCACTGACCGCTACGTGTTTCCCGATGGCGACTTGGTACCGATTAGCACGAGCCTTCGAGGGGCCGAGCTGAGCGGTTTTGAGGTAAGGGATGTTGAGAGTCTGCGGGAGCACTATGCTTTGACACTCCACCATTGGGTCCGGCGGCTGGAGGCCTGTCGAGAGGAGGCGCGCCGCATCACCTCCGAGACCACGTACCGCATATGGCGACTCTATATGGCCGGCTCGGCCCATGGATTCCGTAGTGGACGTTTCAACGTATACCAGGCCTTACTCGCCAAACCAGTGCGCGGGCATAGTAGTCTGCCGCTGACGCGGGCAGACTGGTATCACGTCTAGGCCGAGGACCGTGGGGTAAGTCGAAGAACTCGATTCCCCGTGAAGCAAGGCGCAATAGCATTGCCTTACCGTGAGAAAGGAAGGTGGAGTGCTACGAATTCGCTACGACTAAACGCACCTCTGCGAATCAGCTGGAGAATCGTGCTAATTCTCGCTTGGCTGTCACTCTCCGCGGGATTGCTGGCTGCACAGGCCTCGCTTTCACCCGGCCCTCCTCTACTACACCACGTGAGGACAATTTATGTTGCTCCGTCATCGGATGATTTTGCGCTCCTTGTCAAGGCTCGTCTCGAAAAATGGGACGCAGTAAGGACCACCTCGAGGCCGGAGGAAGCCGACGCAATTCTCATCTGTCAGACTCAGAGCACAATCGTTCCCGCCAAGGTGGTTATACGGCGGACGACCCCAGAAGTGACTCTCGTGGATCCTCGCTCTCAGAAGCCCATCTGGACGACCACAATATCGTCTTTTGATACGAGCAGATTGGCGGATGCCATTATTGAGCAGCTCAAGAGAGACTGGAGAAAATCCGCCAGCGAGTATTGAGGGAGACTGACCGTGCCCGTGAGTACGTCGCCGCAAGTGAGCGTCGGCATCAGAACGGAGGAGCTCATGAATATCTATGAAGTCACTCTGCACGGTACTGACAGCATCTACCTGGTAGCGCCGACAAAATATCGCGCCTTGGAATTGGCGGGAGACTATTTGGCCGACGCCGGCCGGCCGGACACGCTGCAGTCTGGCAAATTCGTAGTGCGCCATCTCGATCTGTCCGAAGAACAAATCCTGCGTCCCGAACGATGCAGAGCTTGTCCGCTGGATGAATAGACTGCGGAAATTGGTGATCAGAATTACGCCGCTGTTTTCCTTTTCCTTTCGATAGCAGGATCTGTTTGCCATCGCTCCGTGGGAATCGCGTTTTGTTCGCAGGGCGGTAACGGCGACGCGTGTGGCACCGAGCAGGCTCGACAGAGTTCCACGCGGGATGCTTCTCAGCAACGGGTTAACCAGCCAGCCGATGATGGCCGGCACCGCGCGGCTCAGCCCGATTGATTCGAGCTGCACGTAAACACCCCCGTCTTTTTCTTCGAACCGCCAGTAGCTGTGAAGACGCCAGAGATAGCCGTGCGCATCATCTACAGGCAGCTCATGCTCGTCCGTCTGGCCGGCGTTTTCCACCTCTGCGAGCCGCGTGGAATGGGACCGGCTCACGGCGCGGTTCGTTCCGAGCCGTTCGTAGCTGATGTCAAAGTCGGCATTGATGACGACAGTGACAAGCGATTTCTTGTAGAACTGGAGAAACACCTTGAAATTGTCCCCGTTGCGGTTGAGTAGCTTAGAATGGCGTATTTCGGGTTTGTAGATGTTCTGATGATTGTCGTAGTCCTGGACGACAGCAAGGGTTTGCGCCAGTGACGAGTTCGAGATAAACAGCAGGCCGATCCAGTCGTGAACCAGTCCATGTGGTACTTCGATGGGATGCCCTTTCTCCTTCGTGTTCACCTGCTTAACCAGAACTTTTCCCTCGCGAAGCTGTGCGTAGGCATCCATCCGACGCGCTGCTGGCAACTCGTCAATAAAGAGAAAAAGCCCATTGGTGAGTTCTGACTTGATCCGTCCTTCGGACGCGCCGATATAACGGTCAAACGCCGCAGCAGCTTCCTTTTTCAGTTCCGCCGCTTCTACTGGCCGCGTCGCGAGGCAAACGAGCACGCTGGAGAGAAGCACAACCCGGGCCGTCTTCGAGCTTGGCGCCATTCAGGTCTATACTCCCCGGAGTAGATGGGCAAAAAGGAAAAAATCCACGCGGCTCAATGCGAAAAGCGGTCTGGCATTGTATGCATAATCGGTCGCACAAACTGAAAACGCTTCTACTACCCGTTCGGTATCAGCACGATCTTACCGATCACGCCTCCACTTCCCAGTAATTCGTGCGCGTGTCGCGCTTGACAGAGAGGCAACCGTTGTGCGATCAGCGGCCTGATCTTCTTCTGCTGCAATAGGTCGAACAGTGTGAGCAGGTCGTGGTGGAACCATGCGGGTTTCAGCCGCATCAGCCATTGGATACTGTAAGGCACCATGCTCTTGCGGCCTGGCAGAAACCAGTTCCAGAGGATGTACCACCCCAAGGTCGCGGATTCGCGAATCGGGTGCCGCCCGTTCGGCGCGCCCGAAGCCATCCTTCCCCCGTGCAGCTTGGCTTGGAATCCGTAGACCACAACGCGGCCGCCTTCGCGGAGCGCTTCGCGCGAGCGCCATAGATTGTCCCCACCGATGCCGTCGAAAACATCATCCACACCGTCACCGGTGAGGCAGTGGATTTCCTGGACGAAGTCAGAATTGCGGTAGTCGATTGGGGTGGCGCCAAGCTCCTTAACTACCTCCGCCGCTTGTGCCGAACACGTTCCGTACATTTCCACACCGGCGAGCCGCCCCAGTTGCAGGAACGCGGTGCCGACGCCGCCGGAGGCGCCGTGAATCAGCACACGCTGCCCCGACTCTACCTTCGCGGAGCGATGCATCATCTGGTACGCAGTAATGTAGTTCAAGACGACCGCGACTGCTTCTGCTGGGTCCAAACCTGCGGGCACTGGAATGAACTTTCGTTGCGGCAAGCAGACGTATTGTGTGTAACAGCCGTGGATTGGCATGGCCGCAACCGTCTGGCCCAGTTCGAAACCGGTGACTCCGTCGCCGAGCTGATCCACAGTGCCGACCAAGTCCCAACCGGGCGTATAGGGCACGCGTGGTGTTTCCGGATGGACGCCCTCGCGCGCCAGTACGTCAGGCAAGCTCACGCCTGCGGCCAGGACTCTCACCCGTACTTCACCACTCTTCAAATCGGGGCGCTCCTCTTCAATCACCTGCAGAGCATCAGGTCCGCCGTAGTGGGTGACGATAATTCGCGTGTGTCTCACGGGATGGCTATCCCCCCAGATGGGGCTGGATTATGTGAAAAGCACGTCACCACGTCTGTGATCACGCTCACAATTACTCATTGGTCAGGTTAGGAATCTCAACTACCCGACCCAGGGCATCTGAGAGTCGAATAGACTCAGGGCTTAAAGTCTCGACGCCATCGGCGAGAATGCTCCTTGCCAGATCGAAGGGCATCAGCTCCGCATCAACGCAAGTACTATTCATTCTCATTCGCTCTTTATCAGAAGGGGAAGCGTAACGAGGTCACCCAGTTGTGCTCGTAACCATGGAATTCGGTCGCGGCAATTTGTACTCCTCCGCCCACGGCCATGCCTACCCGTTTCCAGAGATGAAACTTGCCCACAACCAATCCGGGGGACAGGAATACCTGTTTCTTTCCATCGTTCTTGCCATTGGCCCAAATGGTCGAGTTGACTTCAATTTCCGGCCAGAAATACCTCAACAGGTGATATTGCGCTGTGAGATTGAGCCCGACGGGAGTTCCAAGCACGCTCTTGTCACCGGTAGGTACAGTCACTCCTGCTGTACCCTGCAGGTCAAAGTTTCCCCAGCCTTTCCCTAACGCCAACGAGGGGGTAAGTGAGGCATCTGTGGAACCGTTAGTGTATGCGCCGGTTGAGACAGTGGCAGCCAGCATTGCAGTCACCACGTAGTTTCCGTTCTCGGGGTTGCCGGCAGCAGCCCGATACTTGAACAAGAAAGTCATGTCGCCGATGCCGTCGTTAACTCCGGGTTTGGTGTGAGTAAGGTAGGGGGGAACGCTCACGTACAGCTCAACGCGATCCAAAGGAACAAGTTCGATCCCCTTGCCGCTGCCATAGTTGGCGTTGGTGAAGCCACTGTTCAACTGCCAACCCATGTCATAGCGAAACTGCTGCACGAGTCGAGGAGTCACCGTGAACATCGGAGCCGCCCAGTGAGGTTGCTCGGATTCGGCGCGTGACGACCGCTGGAGCCAGTCGCTCAGAAAACTTTCGTCAGAGGGTTGAGTTGTGGCGTTCTGCGCCCACGTGGAGACAGGAAACAGTCCAAGTGCAAAAACGACCGCAAGAGTAATTATGATGAGATTTTTCAAAGCATGCTCCTCACATCTGGCTCCTTGATGCCTCAGCCGCGGTTGTGCATGTGGCTGAGGAAGTGCACCAGCAGCGTCATCATCACTGGGAAGCCGGGCGCATTGATCCGTGCCAGCTTAGCGTTGCCGGCGGGAAGCCAGTTCAATGAGTGGCGCTCTAGAAATTCAGTCTCAGCTCTCGCAAGCGAAACAGCGGTGCTCTCTTCGGATGTATGTTCGCGGGTATAGCGGAGAGCAGCGAGGAATTCCAGTTGGGTGACAAGGTAATCAGGGACGGCGCGGCAGGGATCCGACTTGAGCCCGAGAACCTCGTAGAAGTAGGTATTCTCCAGCGCAATCTCCTGCGCCGGATGAGACTTGTCATGGGCTGACTCGAATAGAGGCACGGGCGGCTCGGGCATTCCGACATCAAAGAGCGCGATATAGGTTGACTCGTACTGCTCGTAAGTGGCGAACCACTCGAATCCCGGATATTCTCCCTCGCACTTCAGGTTCTGCCATAGATATCGTAGTGCCTCCGGCAGGGCGGGTTGCGACAGAAGTCCGAAGCACTCTTGCGTTGGCGGCGCAAAGACGAAAGCGAAGAATCGGTAGAGATCATTCTGCCCCCAGTCGATCGAGGTGACGGTGTTTTCTTCTGGAGCGATTGTCGGCATCGTGGCTCCTGTTTTTGAACTTCTGTCTCTACTCGAGCACTTGCCAGACCGAGAAATACTTGCGGCCATCGCGGTCCTTTTGGCTTCCGTTCCACACGGCGAACGCCACGGTCGTACCAACGGGCAGATCGGGCAACTCAAAGATCACATTCCACTGGCCATTTTGGTATGCACTATTCGCCGGAAAATCCTGACCGGTGCGCCGCGTGGTGCCGCGTCCCTGGGCTTGCATCAGCATCGCGCCGCGCGTGGCGTTCCAGTAGTAGATCTCGACCGGGTGTTCGGCATCTCCCATCTGCAGCGAAGGGGCGATCGCACCGGAGCCTGATCTTGAAGGAATCATGACGGCGGCAGCATCGAAGAATCGGTCGTCAGCTTCCGTCTGAACTTTGCGGAAGCGGGTCTCGGGTGGTGTGTTGGAGACTTCCGCCAGTGTTATCGCGTCATGCGTCGGATCACGCCAGCTCAGCTGCACCAGCAACTTTCCACCCGCACGAGCAATGCGGACGTCAACGCTCGGAATCTCCAGGGTTGCGGGCTCGTCGGTGTCATAGAGCGGAGGTGTGCGGTTCAGAGCCACGCGCTTCACCGCAATCTGGTTCCACGCGGCAGGTCCGCCTTTGAGCAGACTGTCGGCGCTCGCTGACGACGCGGCAACGGACAGAGACTGCCCGGCAGCTGGCTTTGCCCCAGCCTGCGCCCAGATCATCGAGGACAGGAGCAACACGCCTGAAGCGGTGATCAGAAGTCGACGAATTCTCATGACGTTCTCCTACAACTGGATCTGGACGAACTGGGGCCGGATGTGGAAACGCGTCTCAGCGTCGCGACCGATGAGCAATTGCAGCGCCTCACTGCGCCCGCCTTCCTGCGTCTTCTTGAGTTCGGCTTCCAGACGTGTGATCACATCTTTCACGTCCGGTCCGAACAAATAGATCAGATAGTCGAGCGGTACTCGAGGATCATCCTGAATGCTTTTGCCGTAGTTCTCTCGTTTCGGTGGATTAAACGGCGGTACGTAGAAGACGTTGGGTTGCGTGCCCTTCTCGGGGAAAAGAGGCAGAGCGACCTTGTGTACCAAAACGAGCTTGTGTACTGGGGACTCGGGATTGTCGAGCAGGCCGACGAAGCGCAAGCGGCCGGGACACTGCGCAGCACAGGCATTGACCTCGCCTTTCTCCAGGCGCGGATAGCAGAAGATGCATTTCTCGGATCTTCCAGTGACCTCGTTGAAGTAGATCTTCTTATATGGACACGCCTTAATGCAGTAGCGGTAACCCTGGCAGCGATCTTGGTCGATGACGACGATGCCATCCTCTTCGCGCTTGTAGATGGCCTTGCGCGGACAGGCTTCCAAGCACGCAGGATGGGTGCAGTGGTTGCAGATACGCGGCAGGTAGAAGAAGTAATTCTCATCCTCATTCATGCCTCCAACGTCTTCGTCCCAGTTACAACCGGACTTAGGTTCGGGCGACGGCATGACCGGTTGTTTCTTGCCTTCATAGAGACGCTGCTCGTAGTTGTATTCCCAGGCGTGACCGTAGTCGTCCATCGTAGGCAAGGGGCTGGGCTGGAGCGAGCCGTCCTTCCAGCCGCCGCCGATGCGATCCCACTGGCGCGGATACCCGAGGCCGGGACTGGTCTCGACATTGTTCCAGTACATATAGCCGGTGCCGTCGCGGTCGGTCCACAGTTTCTTGCAGGCGATGGTGCAGGTTTGACAGCCCAGGCATTTGTTCAGGTCCATCACCATTGCATATTGGTGTTTTGACATGCTGCTTCTCCTCAGACCTTTGCCTTCTCAACGTCCACCTTGATGTCACGGTTGTTGCCAGTGGGGCCCCAGTAGTTCAGGCGAAAATTGACGTGTCCGTATTTTCCGATCAGCTGCGTGGGCTTGATTTTGATGTAGGTGAGCGACTGCCATCCGCCCTCTTTGAACCCGAGGTATTTCTCCCACCCGTGATACATGGTGATGCGGCCGGGTTTTTCGCCGGGCAGAATCTGCAAGCGGCAAACGCAATGGCCAACCTCGTTGTGGATGCGGACCCAGTCGTTGTCTTGCAGGCCGCGCTTGCGGGCGTCGTCGGGATGCATGTAAACGATCGGCCCTCCGCGCTGCAGGCGCAGCATGGCACGGTGGTCGCGCCAGGTGGAGTGAATGGACCAGCGTCCGTGGGGCGTGTTCCAGAAAAGCGATACTTCTCCTCGACCGGCTCTTTGAACGTCGGCAGTTGCTCCCCGAGCTCGATGTACCAGGGATGGTCGATGTAGAACTGCTGCCGGCCGGTGAGTGTGCGCCACGGACGTTTCTTTTTGAGCTGATGCTTGAAGGGGGTGTAGGCGACGCCCTCTTCAATATCACTGTTCCAGGATTCGGGATCCGTGGCGATGAAGCGCTTCGGCTTCTCCTGCAACTGCTGGTACGTCATGCCCTTGGTTTCTTCCGCGTTGCCAAGGATGAAGTTCACAGCCTGTTCATCGCTTTGGATCGCGCCCTTACCAGTCCAATCGTGTACGAGTTGGGTGAAATCGCGATTCCAGTCGAAGACCTCGTCGTGAAAAGGCTTGAGTCCCTTCTTGGTCGCGACTTCCGCCATCTTCTCCGCGAGCGCGTGGAAAATATCCCAATCGGTCTTGCTTTCGAACAGCGGTTCACACGCTTTACCGAATGGGTGAATGTAGCTGTGGCAGTCGGTGGAATTGATGTCCACCTTCTCGTAGTAGCTCGCTGCGGGCAGCACAACGTCGGAGTACAACGCCGTCGTGTCCATGCGGTAGTTGATATCTACGATCAGGTCGAGATCTTTCCAGAGTGACGATTCAAGAATCTCATTGCCTTTGGCCTGGTTCAGGTAGTTGGCGCGCCACACGATGAACGCGCGCGGCTTCTTGCCATCTTTCGGCCACAGCGGCATCCATCCGTTCTTGACCGATTCCTGGATGTACCACTCGATCTTCTTTCCGTTGTAGAGATGGGGGTCTTTGTTCGTGGAATGCACGTAGCTCCAGAGCGTAGTGTTCTGGAAACGCTGCTTCTTGCGGGTCTCGGGAAAGGCGAACTTGAAGAATCCCTGCTCTGGCCATAGGCGTTCCTGCCCGACGTAGTGATTGAATCCACCGCCGTTCTTCCCGGTGTTTCCGGTGAGGGCAACCAGCAGGATGAAGGAGCGGTTGGTCAGATCGTTGTGGAACCAGTGGTTGGTTCCAGCGCCGTGGATGATCATCGCCGGCTTGCGCGTACCCAGTTCTTTGGCAAAGAGTTCGATCTCATTCGCAGGCAGGCCGGTGCGCACTGCGACTTTGTCCACTGTGTATCCGACGATTTCTTTCTTCAGAAGTTCGAAAACCGTTGTGACTTCGGCGGTCTTGCCGTCGGCGAGTTGCACGTGAAAGGTGCCCGTCAGCGCAGGGTCGGCACCATTGAGTTGGATGGTCTTTTGCTCCGATCCCATCGAACCCGGCGTAGGAACAGCGCGTTGCTGCTTCGTGTCCCAGAAATAGAAGATGTCTTCCTTGCCACCGTTCTTAAGATCGGACTCGCGGAGGAAACGGTTCGTGCCCGAGAGCACGAGCAGAGGCATGTCGGTTTGTTCCTTCACGTACGGCACATCGATGAGGTTTTGATCGATGAGCAGCTTGGCTACGCCTAGCGCGAGAATGCCGTCGGTGCCGGGATTGATGCGGAAGTACAGATCGGCGTGGATGGCGCTGGAGTTGTAGTCCGGTGAAAAACACACGATCTTGGCCCCGTTGTAACGAGCTTCATAGGCAAAATGCGCATCGGGGATGCGGGTCTGCGAGATATTCGATCCCCAAAGCACAATGTATTTCGAATTGAACCAGTCGGCGCACTCACAAGATTCGGTCTGAACACCCCAAGTCAAGGGCTCGCCGGGGGGTAGGTCGCAGTACCAGTCATAAAAAGAAAGGAAAACACCACCGATGTAGTGAGCCAGGCGCGAACCGGCACAGAAACTGACCGGGCTCATGGCGGGGATGACACTGAAGAAGGAATTGGTATCCGGACCGTAGTTGTAGATGTTGTCGAGCAGTTTTTCTGCAACCATCGTGAGAGCTTGGTCCCAGGTAGCGCGACGCCACTTGCCTTCACCACGTTCTCCGGTGCGAATGAGCGGGTAGCGCAGGCGCTGCGGACTATAGACATATTCGGTAAAGCAGCCGCCCTTCTGGCAGCCTCGGGGGCTGTAGTCGGGCAGGTCGGCGTTGATACGGGGATAGTCAGCGGCCTGCTCTTCCCGGACCATAACGCCATTGCGTACGTACACCTTCCACGAGCAAGAACCGGTGCAGTTAGCGGAATGCGTGGAGCGGACGACTTTGTCCCACGTCCAGATCTTGCGGTAGAAGTCTTCCCATCCGCGATAGGGATAGCTCCGCAGTGGATCAAAGTCCCCCGTCAGCGTAGTCAAGACGGGCTTCTCTTTGCGCGAGCAACCGGGGATGGCGAGGGTGGCGGCCGTCATGGCGGCGGCTTGAATAAAATTGCGCCGCGAGAAAGGTTTCTCAGGTTTGTTCTTGTCGCTCTTCTTTTCGTTCATGGCTTGCCTCCCGAAGGAGTTCCCGAAGTTGCGTTCTGCGACATCGCTTTCTGACTCTTTGCTTCTCCGAGTGTCCGCAGATAGGCGAGCACGTCAGCGGTGTCCTGATCACTGAACGCCGGCGCCTCGGTACGCTGGAAGGCAGGCATTGCGGTTCCGATGCGGCCGTTGCGGATGGTGCGGAGGATGAATTCGTCGGCGGCAGCCTGTTGGAACACCGGGTTGCCGATCTCGGGTGCCATTCCACCGCGACCATTCATGCCGTGGCAGCCACCGCAGTTTCTCAGGAAAAGAGACAGACCGTTGCTGCCATCCCCGTGGAGCGTCAGCGCTGTCATCGCAGGAGGTGCCAGGGCGCCCGCACGGAGATACTCAATCACTCCGGTGATTTCTTCGCGCAGCAGTCCGCCGGCGTGCGGACCCCAAGCCGGCATCTGTGTGCCGGGGCGTCCTTGTTCGATGTTGGCTTGTAGATATTCGCGAGTTGCAGTTGAGATCAGCGAGACACCGCGAATCGCCGGAATAAAGCGGCTGAATTTCTTGTCCCAGCGTGTGTAAGTACCGTTGCCGTGGCAGGCAGTGCAGTACTGCCGATAAACCTGTTCTCCGGTCAGGGGTGTGGGATGGAGCGCTCGGTATTTCTGCTCGATCTTGTCGGGCGCGAGATAGCTTTCAGGGACATCGCGCTTCCATTGAGAGAGCATGAAAGTAGTCAGAGCCAGCGCTTCTTGCCGAGTGACGGTTGGATTGCGCATCAGGCTGTCGGGAACCACTCCGCCGGGATCGCGAAAGTGCGCATTGTGCCAAGCTCAGGTGGTGTGCGGAGGCCTCAGGTTCGTCATGATGAGCTGGTGCTTGGTCTTCGCGCCTTCATTGTCGAGCGCTGGACCGAGCGCCCCGCCGCGTCCACCAAGCTTGTGGCAGGACCCGCAACTTTTCTCCCGATAGAGCCTCATGCCCACGGTTAATAACGGGATCTGATCCGGTGGCAACTTCTCTGCGTCGTGGCAAGTGACGCAGGTCGACTCGGTCATCTCTGGTGGAAACAGGGGATAGTCCCAGAACACGTCGTCGGCTTTGGCTTCGCGGAACATCAGCGCCGCGCCCTGCCCGTGGTGGCAGACGGTGCAGCCGAAGCGATCTACGGGATGCTTGTCGAGGATATGCCCCGGATGTGTACGGTGCGGTTGCTCGACATCGGCCATGCGCGGATCGTCGACGCCGTTATGGCAGGTGACGCAGCGATCCACCGTGCCGAGCGCGGGGATGCTGGCCTGCTTCATCTCTACGCGGAACTTGGCGAGCAGTTCTCGGCCGCGATCGTCGGTGGCTTTCTCGCGAAGAATGTTGCGATATTCCTGTTGCACGGTCCGCCACTGCGCCAGATAGTTCTCGCGCACCGCGGCACCGACCAGATAGACGACGGTGACGACGCTCGCCACCAGCAGGAGCCAGCGATAAATCCGGGATGGGTCTTTCATCGCATTCTCCTCAGTGCGCCGGCCATTGCGAAGGCCACCAGTAAAAGTGCCAGTTGGGCCCGCGATGGACCGTCGCAAAGTAGGTCAGCAGAGTGAACCCAACCAGAAAGCAGGTGAATAATGAGACGGCTGCCAGGCGCACCGAATTTTTGCGCTTCAGAATGAAGAGCGACCAGGCAGCAAAGATCAGGACAAACAACGAACCGGGGTTAATCACGATGATCCAGAGCTGCTGAATGTTGGGAAACCAGTTTCGTAACCAACCGTAGTTGACCGTGAAAGCAAGCATGCCGACGGTCACAGCGCAAGCAAAGAACAAGGATTGCCAGAACACCGAGCGCTCGTGGCTGGTGCCGAACCACGTGCCTTCGCCTCCAGGACGGCGATCTAGAAACGGAATCAGCGCAAGTCCGACCAGGACGATCATGGGAATCAACATGCCTCCCATGAACGCCGAATAGGAGACCAGTTCCTGAAGCCCCAGGAAGTACCAAGGCGCCTTCGCGGGATTCTCCGGAATGGCGGCGTTCGCGAGTTCTTTCAGCGGCGCATCGCTATAGAAAGCTAGGATCAGCGTGACCGCCACCGTCACCATGAAGACCGAGAGTTCCGCCCAGAACAAGTGCGGCCAACTCATCACCGTGTTCTCGGGCCCGCGATTCACCGGTGGACGCTTGCCTTTCACTAAAGCCATCAGGCCATAGGTTTTCGTGGCCAGCGGCTGGAATACCGGGCGCCTTTCTCCGCCCCACTCGGCCAGTCCTCCGGGCGGGTCTTCCGGTTTGGCCAAGCCGCCATCTTTGCGGATGCGCCAGAAGTGCACGCCTAGCAACGTAACCAGTGCGAGTGGGAGAACGAAGACATGCAGAACGTAGAAGCGAATCAGCGCGTCCTGGCCGACATAGTTCGCGCCCAGCAGCAACCGCTTCTGGAAGCCACCAGGGTCAACAAACTTCGTAATGCCGATCGCGTCAGTCAGTTCGCGCGGAGAGTTGGCGATGTTCGATCCGATCGTAATCGCCCAGTACGCCAGTTGATCCCAAGGCAGCAGGTAGCCGGTGAAGCTCAGCGCCAGAGTGATCACCAGCAGCCCCAGCCCGACCAGCCAGTTGAATTCTCGCGGCTTCTTGTAACTCGCGGTAAAGAAGACCCGCGCCATGTGCAGCAAGACCACCAGCACCATCAATTGCGACGCCCACCGATGAATATTGCGGATGAAGCGTCCCGTGGAAACTGTGAAGTGAATATCTTTGATCGATTGATAGGCGAGATCGGTCGAGGGCTTGTAGTAGACCATTAGCAGCACGCCGGTGATGAGGGTGATTAGGAAACTGGCTGTGGCCGCCAAGCCGAGACCGAAGGTGAGCGTAGGTTTAAGCGTGCGCACGTGGACCCGGACGCTGTGGATGTGCAGAAAAAGGTTATGAAATGTGGCCTGCGATTCTTCGCGCTCCGATTCGGGCTCCTTCCCCAGCCGGAAGCAAGAGTCCTTTACCGTCTGAGGGAGTTCGTGCAGGTTGTGCAGGAATTCTTTGGTTGCGGTCTCTGCCACGGTGTACCTCCTACACGCGGTAGTGCGTGCCCTCCGGGACTTCGTTGTCTGCGTTGACGATCAGATCACCGTTGGCCCCGCGACTGACTTCGAGCCAAGGCAGTGGTCGCGGAGCCGGCCCGCCCACGACGCTCCCTTTGCTATTAAAGCGGGAACCGTGACAGGGGCAAGCGAACCCATCCTTGGATCGAGCCACGGTGCAGCCTAAGTGTGTGCATGTGCTCGAAATCGCATAGAAGCCTTCGTCGTCGCGAAAGAGCACGAGGTTCTGGTCGGCAAACGGAGTTTCGCTTCCAGCGGAAAACTGCTCCGGCGGCCCGAGCTTGAAGCGGCGCACAGGGCCGGGCAGCACCGCGGGGTTCGGCAGGCGGAGCATACCGACAGCCGCTGTTCCCAATGCAACAAAGAAGCTTCCCACCGACGCCAAGCTCAAAAAGCTGCGCCGGCTAACACGGGGTGGATCTAAACGGGACATGGCTTCCACTCCTTGGCAAAACTGAACTGTTCAATGGTGATGGCAGTGGTTGGACAGCGCTGCGCACACAATCCGCAGCGGATGCAGCGTTCTTCATCCTTAATGATGGCGGAGAGGTCGGTAGGATCGAGGTTCAACTCGCGCGTGGCGGTCTCAAGTTCGGGCGTAAGTGTCAAACGGTCGAACGTCACCAGCTTCAGACATATGGTGGGACAGACATCCACGCAGCCGCCGCACAAAATACAACGTTCTCCGTCGAAGATGGTGTTGATGCCACAGTCGAGGCAGCGGCCGGCTTCGGCGCACGCCTGTTCCTCGTTGTATCCAATCTCGACGAGTGCGGTCGGACTCTTCAGGCGCTCTTCTGCTGCGAGCGTGGGAATGTGCAGGCGTGAACGCCGCTCGTAGTGTTTCTCGCGATGATAGTGGTCAATGGGGTAGTGAAACTGGACCTCTTCCGGCGCGATCTCCTTACCGCGTAGGTAACGATAGACCGAACGGGCCGCCTGCTTGCCGCTGGCAATGGCATGGATCATGAGCCGGGGCCCGTAGGCAATGTCGCCCGCAATGAATGTGCCCGGCGCCGTGGTCGCACACGTCGCGGGATCATTAATGATCTGCTGCGGCGATCGCATCTCGATCCCGTCGCGTTGGGCGTCGATAAAACTAAGGTCAGCAGACTGCCCGACTGAGAGCAGAACAGTGTCGCCCTCGATCTCGGTTGTAACCGACTCCTCGAATTTCGGAGCGAAGCGTTTGTTCTCGTCATACACTTGCGTGCACCGGGCAAACTTCACGCCGCGCACAAACTTCTGGCCGTTCCTCTCATCGACCAAGACTTCTCTCGGCCCCCAACTGTTGTGGCGGGAAACCCCCTCTTCCTGGCCCTCCAGGATCTCCACCGTGTCGGCAGGCATCTCTTCGAGAGATTCCAGGCATACCAGATTCACCTGCCGCACTCCCGCCATACGGGCCGCGGTACGCGACACGTCATACTCTTCCTGGCGCAATACTGTGCGGGCGACGTCGTAAGCAACATTGCCGCCGCCGATCACAATCACCCGCTGCCCAAGTGAAACCTCTTTGCCCAGTGACACATCGCGCAGAAAATCGACTCCACCCATCACGCCAATAGCGTCGGCGTTGGGTATGGGGAGCGCCCGCGAGCGCTTCGCGCCACAGGCGATGATTACGGCCGCAAAGTCGCGCCGAAGATCTACAAAGCTGACATCCTTCCCGACCTGTGTGTTGCAGCGGATCTCGACGCCAAGGGACTGAATTACTGCGACCTCTGCCCGGATCAAATCGCGGGGCAGACGATATCCAGGAACGCCGGTGTACAGCATGCCCGCAGGCTGCGGCTCCATCTCAAAGATCGTGGGGCGGAATCCCAGCAGGGCTAGATCGTGTCCGGCGGCGAGACCGGCGGGACCAGAACCGATGATCGCGACTCGTTCTCCGGTTGGTTTGGGAAAGTCGGCGTTCGCCAGGAACTCAAGCAGGTGGCTGAGTTCTTCAACGTCGTCACACTGACGCGTTTCCGTCTTGTTCTTTAGATAGGGGAACGGTTCGCGCTCAGCATCCGTGCGTGCATCACTACCGAATTTTTCGCAGACGAAGCGCTTGAGAGCGCGGATGGAAATCGGCTGATCAATGGTTCCTCTACGGCAAGCCGCTTCGCACGGCGCACCGCAAATACGGCCGCAAAGGGACGCTAAGGGATTCGGGCCACGGGCAATCAGATACGCTTGTTCGTAGTTCCCCGCTGCAATTGCCCGCACGTAACCGCGAGCATCGGTGTGAACCGGACAGGCATACTGGCACTTGATCTGTTCGCGCCAATAGCCGTGGTCCGCCACTCGGACGTTGTAGCGTGGTTCGTCCACTTCTCTCGCCTACTGTCCACAGATACGCAACAGTCCACCTTATGCAAGGGGACAGGGGCAGTCTGTGACCAAAGTTACGATTTCGAATCTGTTATTGCGCCTGTCCCATTTCCTATCCGTGTGCTTTCTTTGATCTTTGCTTGCGCTGACTTTTCCATAAGAGTGAATGGGCTATAAGATTAAGAACAAAGCCACGGAAGGGATTGGTCTTGCCGACTTGCTTCTTTGCCACGGATTTGCACGGACAGACCGACCGGTACGACAAACTACTTTCGTCAATCGTCACGGATCGCCCCGCTGCGGTGTTCCTTGGTGGAGACCTGCTTCCGCGTTCAGCGTTTTCAGCACTTCAATCTGGACAGGTGGACTTCGTTCACGAGTATCTAGTCCCGACTTTCACAAGAACCCGCGATGCCTTAGGAGTGAAATATCCCGAGATATTCCTCATCCTCGGCAACGACGACCCACGTCGTTGTGAGGAAGACTTCGTTGCGGCGGCAGCCAATGGCCTCTGGCACTACGTCCACGAGCAGAAGAGTGTCTTGGGGGATTTCGCAATTTATGGCCTTTCCTACGTCCCGCCGACCCCATTTCTGCTGAAGGACTGGGAACGTTACGACGTTTCCCGGTACGTCCCGCCTAGCTGCGTCTCTCCGGAGGAGGGCAGCAGAACCGTGCCAACGGAAGAAAGCGAGATCAAATGGGCTACGATCCAGAAAGATCTCGCTTCCCTTGTGGGAGAAGACCCTCTCGATCGCGCTGTACTTCTCCTCCACACTCCACCGTGCGATACGCCGTTAGACCGAGCGGCACTCGATGGGAAGACTCACGAGCACGTTCCGCTGGATTTGCACGTGGGCAGCATCGCAGTGAAGCGGTTTATCGAGGAGCGGCAACCGCTGCTAACGTTGCACGGTCACATACATGAAGCAGCGCGTTTAAGCGGAGAATGGAAAATCCGGATCGGTCGATCCGTCTGCATAAACGGTGCGCACGATGGCCCAGAGTTGGCGCTGGTGCGTTTTGATCTGGAGTCACCCGAGGCTGCTACTCGGGATCTGCTCTAGGTTGAAGTCGGCGAATCTTTCATGGGCAGCTTACGCGCGGGATCTGTGACTGCGTCGATCTTGACGGCGAAGCTCGAACGTTCCTTGATGTCTTTGTCCGAAACGAGGTGCACGTCCAGTAGACCATCGGTGCGATAGCCGGTCCGTAGGAAGTTGACTTCGGCGAGGCAGCGGCTCCAACCTTCGAGCCAGAGAATCAGTTCTTTCCTCTGTTCTTCGTTCCCTTGAACATGCAAAAGGATGTCGATGTCGCTGGCCGGCCCTGCGGTTGCGTTCTTCGTACTACCAATTAGGTAAAAGGCATTCACGCCGAATTTTTGCGGATCGAGATCCGCTGCAATCGTCTGTGCCATACGAAAACGCCAGCGCCAGTGGTCGTTTGTCCCCCGATCAATGGACTCAGCTTCGGGTTCGACGGACCCGATCTTCTGCTGCGGGGATGCCAGGAACCCAACTGCTTGGTCCAAATCGGCATTCATCAGCACGCGCAGGATGAGTCCTCCCGTTTCGAGCGGTACGTCAGTTACCCGAAGCGTCTCCGCAAGGCGCGAGAATTCCGGGAGCACCTCCTCAAGTACATTGCGGGATCGTCGAAAGAACAGTTCGTTAAACACTGTCGTTGGATCGTCCGGGTAGAGCGGCAAGTAACGGATCGAGGCCTCTACAAGGTCTTGAAAAAAGTGGGTTCCGAATGACAACTCCGGCAGGTAATTTCCTCTCTGGCGTGCTACTTCGATCAACATTGCCGCGTTGTTAATATCCGAGTAGGTCACTGGAACACCGAGTTTGATGTCTCCGCGGCTGCCCCAGCGTCCAGGCCCGACTAGGATGAACTGGCGTTTTGGCAGCAGCTTATTGAGTCTGCCAACTGCGCGCCCTACATCGCGCATGGCCGACTGATCAGGGAGTTGGCTATAGCCCTCGAGATCCACGTACACAATGTGCGTAATTTCCGGCACCTTGCCGTTTGAAACAAAATGGGCGGCCGAGAAGATGACCTTGTCCGACGGCAGGTTCTGCGGGATTGCGACTGGAACCGCGTCAGCGCCATAGCTCTGGGGTCGGCACTGTAGCAAGTAGAAATCCTTCCCATCGTAGGCGAACTCCATGTCTACTGGGGTTCCCAGCTTGGATTGCAGAAGGTGCAGCAATTCGCGGATGCAGCTTACGAAGGGAGTCTTCCGAATCAGTCCTTCAAAAGTGAAGACTGCATCCTGAGAACTGAAATCAGGCATCGGTCCGATGATTGGCTCGATCCGGTCATGGCTCACGAGCGACACCAGATTGCGAATCTGGGGATATGTGGCGCCAGAAGTGCGCAGGAGTTCCGCGACGTCGACCGTCTCGAAAGCATTGGTTTCCAGATTGACAAGATCGATGCGCTTCGGCGAATACCGGAACACTTCGTCAGCCGTGACATTGACACGCAAACTCGGCTGGCCCGGAGCGATGAGCACCGGGTAGTCGTCGGCTACGCGATCCACAGCACGCGTTCCCAGCCCAGGTACCAGCCTTATCAGGCCATCCTCACGCTTTATGCGGGCAGACCATCGGAACTCATTGTTGCTGAATGCGACTCCAGAGCACGCCGGCAAAAAGTACTTGCCGACGGTCTGTCCGACGACCTCCTGAATCATGACCCCCATTTCTTCATGGACATCCAGAAGACCTCGCTCGGCACGGTATTCGGTGGGATCCGGCCCGAAGATCGAGGCGTACACCTCGGCGATAGCGTCCATCAATGCAGCCAGTCGCTCTTCCTTACTCCCGCAGTTCCCCAAGAACAGGCTCTTGTACTTTCCGGAGAAAGCCGATCCGGGACGGTCCTCCAGCAAACTGGAGCTGCGGACAATCACCGGCCCATCACCGAGATCATCGAGTGCGAGTGCGAGCCCCTTGGCAAATTCTGATGGGAAAGACGATCTCTTAAACAAGGCCACAAGGTGCGGGTATTCCTGCCGAACCTGGTCGATCTCCATGTATTTCCGGTTGAGAACGTCCTCCAGATCGTTATGGTGCACGAAGTCCTGAATCCAATCGGAGGTGAGATACCAAGTTCTGGGCACTTTCACTTCGCGCAGAAGTGCGCTCGCTTCAGGGGCTTTGTCGATGATCTTCTTGGCCAGGAACAAACCGGCACTCTTACCGCCCAGCTTCCCATGGCAGGCAGGGGGGTAGATGACCTTACCCAACAGATCATAGAAATCCTTAACGTCGATGAACTTCTTGGCGACGTTGATGAAGTCGAGACTTTCAGAAAAGAAGCGACGAATGAGCGAGACCCGTAAACCCTTCTGGGTATAGAGCGAAAGTTCGTCCTCCTCAACACCGATGTGGCGATAACGCTCGACACACTCCATGACCTCTCCCAGAGAAGTGTCCTGGTTTTCAAGCGCTCGCACCAGAAAACTGGCCTTGTCCTCTTTGATCCATCGAGTCACGCAATTAAGGATCTCGGCCTCGCTCAAATGCTCGCCGGCGATCCGGAGTGCCTGGCTTGTCAAGTCAGCGGAATGGCCGGCGGCGTCATGAGGAAGAGGCCGATTTTCATCGGTGGTAATGCCTGGTTCGCGAGGCGAGATCGCCCCTCCGCTCCGAAGCAGTTCCCTAGCCTCCTCGACTCCGCTCCAACTCAGGTGATTGATCAATTTGCGCGAAATCCGCTTCAACAGGGCGGGGTCCGTTTCGCGCAGAAACTCGACCACAACACGCCACTCCCCTTGAGCCGATGCTGCATCGGCTGCCGACCAACCCTCGAATGCGGCTCTTAGCCGCCGTTGCGTGACCGCGCTTGCGATTCGCTCTGCGATCGTCCCAATCAGCCTGCGTTCTTCCTTCAGGAACGGGCCTTCGTCGGACCGCGGCAGTTCCCTCCGATAAAACACTTCAACCGCTCCAACCGTCTGCCCCTGCACAACGATGTCGGCCTTTTGAACCCATCGTGTTTCTTGGAAGTCCGGCTGCTGAATTGCGAGATTCTCAAACAGGATTCGAGCCTGACAGTCAGGTGGATATTGCCAGCCTGGCGGCAGGACCTCGATGATGTCACGAAAAATCTCCTCAAGAGGTCGGCCTGACTGGCTCAGGAGTTCGCCCACCTGGTACAGACAGTTCAATTCCTTGGCCCGCTCCTGCAAAGCATGCAGCATGGTCCCGAATTGCGTCTCGTCCGGTTTCACTTTTTCTCTTGGCCTGTATTGTTCCGGGAGTGCGACAAGATGATTCCCCGCGCTGTTCTCCCATCGACGCGCACCGAGAGCCTATCTGGCGGCCGTACGTGGCGGATCAGTGCTGTCTCATGCACGACAGGCTGCAAGTTCAGCCAATCCCAATTGATTCCAAAGTTGCTCCCCTGTTGCACCATGAAATAGCTTGCCCGAAAGCTCGATAGATTGTGAAAGAAGTGCGACCCTTGACTCAACTCCACATTCATTTCTGGCAGTGTCGTCTCCACGATCGCTCGCGCCCCTGAGATTTGGCTCCAGTTAACCGGTATCCCCAGCGACGAATGGGAACTACCCCAGCGCCCGAAACCAATCAGCAGGAAGGGCCGCTTCTGATCCCGGAGTTTACGGTTGATCGATTCCAACTCTTCTGCGATAGCAGGCGTGTGCATTGAGGAAAATTTGTCGGGTCGCACGAAGACAATATCCTGCATGTCATCCTCGGTACCATTGCCCATCACCATGTCCGACGCAACTATGGCGTACGGATCGGAGAGGTCCTCGACCGTGACATCTACCACCTGATCGGAAACCACCATGGAGCGAACCTGCAGAAAACCCAGACGCACTCGAGGCCGTTCCCCGAGTCGTCCCTGGAACGTGAGGGCGAACTCGATCTCGATCTTGGCGGCGACGGCCTTCTCGGCGGCGATGAGCAGAGTCCTCACGAGGTCGTTCAGGGGAAACTGCTCTTGTACGAGAAGTGGAGCGAAATTTAAGACCCGCGGTCCCCGAGATCCAATTCCAGGGATAACGCGGTCGCGTTCCGGATCGTAGGTTGAGGCGAGCAAATACAAGGCATCGTCAGCTTCGGCATCGGCTAGACTCGCGCGCACCATGTATTCAGTTTCGCTGATTGGATTGTAAGCGGGGGGCTTGCCCATGTTAACTGCCCAAAACTCGGTTTGGGTGCCCTTCAGCAGTTCTCCTACGGAATCGAAAGGCGGTGGCTTCTTCGGATAGGCAGGTGAAAACGTCCAGGCTATGCCGCCGTCCACGATGGTCTTTCCTAACCCGAGTGCCAGAGTGACTATACCCTCTTCAGGACGGGCGGGTGCAAAAGCGTAGAAGTTATAGGAACGCGCCACACCCGAAATGTCAGGATAGAAGCGGTCCCTTCGGCGCTGGCCGACCACTTCCTGGATGATCACCGCCATTTTCTCTTCGCCTGGATTTGTCCCAGTTGTACGAAGGTAGTCTCGCGCCTCGCGAAAGTAGGTCGACGCGTACACAAATTTGATGGCCTCCACCAGCCGACGAAATCGTGCATCCGGATCGGGCTGGTTGTTGGGGATCATTTTGGTGGCGTAGACGCCGGCAAAGGGACGCTCCAACGCGTCCTCCAGTAAGCTCGACGACCGAATCGCGAGAGGGCTCTTGACCTGAACAATCAGCGCGCGGAGATCGCCGAGCAGTTCAAACGGAAGATCACCCTTCTGAAAGGCATGGGCGATGCGGTCGTCGGACATTTCGTCGAAGCGCAGTTCGCCAAGATTGTTTTGCGCTATGAACTCATCGAAACAGTCCGTCGCAATGACGGCCATGGCCGGAACATTGATCTCAACGTCAGGGAAAGACGTGGGGTCGATCTGCTTTGCTAGGAGATCCTTTACAAATGCCAATCCGCTGGCTTTGCCGCCGATTGCCCCTGAGCCGATCTGGGTGCAGCGAAAGGTGCCGTCCCAGAACTTGCGGTCGAAGACCGGCAACTCAGCAACGAGAGGCTTCAGACTGCTCATCGACACCTCCCACCGCATCGCAGCGGATGCTGACGTTTCACCGCGCGGGCTAGGCTGGCCCGTCTATCGTGAAGCTGGCGACTGCCCGTTACACCCAGCCGCGTTCGTGACACGCTTTGGCCACGCGGCCGATCGCGATGGCGTAAGCAGCATCTCTCATGTACAACTTCTCCTGGCGAGCCAGATCGGAGACTGCAAAGTACGCAGAGGTCATCTTAACGTCGAGCTTTCCGAGGACCTCATCTTTCTCCCAGAAGTAGTTCATGTTGCTCTGCACCTGCTCAAAATAGCTGCAGGTCACGCCGCCCGCGTTCGCCAGAAAGTCGGGGATCAGCAAGATCCCGCGTTTCTGAATCTGAGCGTCGGCTTCCGGTGTCGTCGGACCGTTTGCGCCTTCAGCGATGATGTGCACGCGGGGGCTAATCCGGCCAACGTTACGCGCCGGTGATCTGGTTTTCCATCGCCGCGGGAATGAGAATGTCGACATCTTGCTCTATCCATGCCTCTCCCGGTAGCACCTCGTATCCAAGTTCCTTGGCTTTCACTTTATTGATCCCGCCGAAGTGGTCTGTGATCGTCAATAAATGACCGAGATTGATTCCCTCACTCTTCCGGTAGGTGTAGGCACACTGGTCCGCTTGATCCCAGCAGCAAACAGAGATCACTCTTCCTCCGAGCCGCTGGTAGAGTTCGATCGCGTAGTGGGCCACGTTGCCAAAGCCTTGCACGCTTGCCTGGGTATTCTCGGGGCGCATGCCCAATTCTTTGAGCGCCTCGCGCAGCGTAATCACGACGCCATAGCCCGTAGCCTCGGTTCGGCCAAGCGAGCCACCCATGCCGACGGGCTTCCCGGTGATGAAGCCGGGGAACCGGCCACCGTGGATCTTCTCAAACTCATCGAGCATCCAGAGCATGTGTTGCGCATCTGTCATCACATCCGGGGCCGGTACGTCGCTCACCGGTCCGACATCCTTTGCCACTTGGCGCACCCATCCACGGCAAATCTGCTCCTGTTCCCGGGCGCTTAGATTATGCGGATCACAGATCACCCCACCTTTCGCCCCGCCGAGCGGAATATCCACCACCGCACATTTCCACGTCATCCACATTGATAGGGCACGTACCGTATCGATCGTCTCCTGCGGATGGAAGCGGATGCCACCCTTGCCCGGTCCGCGGGCGTCATTGTGCTGCACTCGGAAACCTCGGAAGACCTTCACCATGCCGTCGTCCATGCGCACTGGAATAGCAAACTGGTACTCCCGTAGCGGATAGCGCAGAAGATCTCTTGTAGCCGAGTCGAGCCCAAGGTATTCGGCTACTTTATCGAACTGCGCTTGTGCGATCTGAAATGAATTGAACGCCTTGGAGGACCTTCTGGCAGGCGAGCCAGGAGCCACTTTCGAAGCTTGCTTTTCGACGCTGATCGGTGCCGTCAGTACGCTCTCCGACATGGTTTTTCTCCTTGTTCTCTTACAGCCTACTCTAATTATCGCCCTCGTAATGGGAGGGTCCAGTGTGATCGTGCGCACGTCATCTGGTGATCCATACACTGCGCATTAAATCTATTCAGTCGAGAAGCAGTTCGGTGCGGGTGAAGGTGGAAAGAATGAGGATGACGAATAATTCGATCTGCTGCTTAACATCTGAAGGTCCGCCCTATCCAGCAGTTGCTCTACTGCCGGTGCAGGATCGAATGAGTCCGCTGAATCGCAGTACGAAAGTGCTGGACGCGAGCTCACGCAGCTTTGGTAGCGTAGCAATTTTTCAGCCGCCGTGAAACCGGCCATTCTAAACGTGGACGGCGAGAACGGGGCACGGCCCCAACTGCATCACGCGATAGGTTGTCGAACCAAATACTGCTAAATCCAGGGCGCCACGTCCTCGCACTCCCATAGCCACCATGTCGGCCTGCGTTTCCAGTGCTAGTTGAATGATTTGCTGGTACGGCTTTCCGATGCGTACTGCTGTCTTAGTCTTGAGGGTCTTGCGTCCCTCCGGCGGAATCAGTTTTTCGAGTTGATCTTTTGTTGTTTTGATGGCGTCGTCCGTCTTAGCCCGGCTCGGGACCTCCTCCAAAACATGCAGCAGAGTGAGCTCCGCCTCGTACTCCTCGGTTGCAGAGATCGCATATTTCAAAGCCGTCTCGGAATTCTTGGAGAAATCCGTACAAAAGGGAATCCGCGTCAAGCGGTGAACCTGGCCATGCTTCTGACCTTCGGGCATCGAATCACGCGGGGCGTTACTTACTACCAGTTACCGGGCAGGGAGCCGTGCGCATCACCCGGTTGGTGACCGACCCCAGCGTTAGTCGGTCATACCCTCGACCGCCGTGCGTTCCCATGACTACGACGTCTGCTTTCTGAGCTTCCGCAAATGACAGAATAGAGTCCGGGGCGGATCCCATTTGCACCATGAGTTTCGGACGAATTTCGCTGTCAGTGTGGTGTTTTACGAATTTCTGCAACTCCTCCCAGCCGTTCTCTCGAAGCGCCGAGCAGAATTCATCGTAGAGTTGCGCAGAGGCAGCAAAGCCGGCAGAAGGATGTCGCCATAGCTCTACGATATGCTGCGCTACCAACTTCGCTCGATAGTGCTCGGCCACCGACAGTGCATAGCGATATGCCCGTACCGAGAACTCTGAGAAATCAATGGGGCAAAGGATGAGTTTAATCTCCATCAAGGTCCTCCTTAACCGCGTCGATTTAGATCCAATGCGCTGCCCAATTCGTCCCAAGCTGGTTCAGTGATGTTTGATGAAAGACCCGTCTTGCAGTTCTTCCATCGCTTCGCGTAGCTGTTCTTGCATGTTCGTCACAATCGGGCGATACCATGCAATGGGCTCCTCAATCGGCTTGCCCGATACTAGCAGGAAGCGGATACCCTCATTCCCGGCGCGAACGGTGATCTCGTTGCCTCGATCGAAAAGCACTAGCGAGTGGTTACCGACGTCGTAGAGGGGCGGCGGATCGGCCTTCTCGACCCTCTCAGTAAGAACGGCACGAGGGGAGGAGTAGTCACGGAACGTGCCCGAGCCCGCAAACACTTAGGATTTTGAGCGGCCTCCGGGTCCGACTCACTTTTGCTCAGAGCGCTTTCGGTTCACTCGACTAGAGTCCTATTGTATATCGTGTCGCGATATACTGCTATTGATTGGAGGGTCGAGTGCGTTCTGGAACAGGAGTAAACCTCGGGATTCAGTCATGATTCCCTTCGATGCGGCACACGCCGCGGTGCACTACCCAAAGGATCGCCGCTTCCGGATTTGGGTTCGCCCCTCCATTCTCATCGGAATCGCAGCCGTGGTTCTGGCCGCGGTCCTCGCCTCCTGGATTGAAGTTGCGATAGGCGGTCTGCCCGCCGTTCCCCCGGTGCCTCAGATTTATCCCAACAACTTCGTTGGACCGCACGGGTTCCCGCTCTGGGTGCGCTACTGCCATTTTTTCAATTTCTTCTTTGTGATGCTGCTGATTCGAAGTGGCCTATCGATCCTGTTCGATCATCCTCGTCTCTATTTCAATGATGACTGTACT